>Ga0207675_100003537_pt1 | contig 15246 bp, 14 predicted proteins | sample KBSSwiS42_FD_184305 | JGI IMG/M metagenome (GOLD analysis project Ga0207675, IMG submission 184305) | Switchgrass rhizosphere microbial communities from Kellogg Biological Station, Michigan, USA - KBS Switchgrass S4-2 (SPAdes) (version 2) | ecosystem: Host-associated > Plants > Roots >... | reverse complement strand
GGTCGCGTGTGCGCCGCGCGTCGGGCGCGTCGCGCCAGCGCGTCAAGCGGCGGGGCCAGCCCTCCTCTGGATGCGCGCGCCAGGCGGCTCGCAAGGCCGCGCGCAGATAACGGCACAGCCAGTCCGGTGGCTCCGGGAAAGAGCCGGACCAGGCGCCCCACTGGACCTCACCCGCGCTCGCCGAAACCGAGGCTTCGCTCGACCACTCGCCCGCGCTCGTGCTCAGCTCGACGCGGAAGCGCGCGCCGCTCGCGTCCTCGGCGATCAACACTGCCGCAAAGCGGCCGCCGGTGTCGGGTTGCACGGCGCCAGCATAGGCGTCGCTCCCCGTCTCCGCACAGCCCTTGGTTTCGCTGGAAAAATGTCCTACGCCCCCCCACAGACTCGACTTCGAGGAGGAGGCTTCATGCTTAATATTGGGTTTCGGTGCGTTCAGCGCTCGGTGGTCGGCTTGGTCGGCCTCACGGCTGGCGTCCTGATTTCGGGCTACGCCGCGGCTCAGACCGCACCGGCGCCGACGGTGCCCACCCCCGAGCCCGCGCCCGAGGAGCCGCTGCCCAGCGCGGATCCGCAACCGAAAATCCAGCTCACCAAGAAGAGGCCGATGATCGACCTGGCCACACCCGAGCCCGCGGGCCCGGTAGGCCGCACCTACCACGCGCACGACGGCTTCGAGGTGCGCGTCAACGTCGGCCTCGGTGCCCTGCTCAGCGCCAACGCGAGCGCCGACGGCTTGCCGGACGTGACCACGAGCGGGCTCACGCTCGGCTACGATTTGCTGGTCGGCGGCGCTCCTTCGCCGGGCTTTGTGCTCGGCGGTGCTCTCGTCGGCTCGCTGCAGCTCTCCGGCGACTGGGAGCTCGACGGCGGCGGCAAGGTGGGCAGCGGCAACCTGAACACGTTGGTGATCGGTCCGTTCGCAGAGGGCTATCCCGACGCCAACGGCGGGCTACATTTCGGCGGCACCGTGGGCCTGGCGCGCATCGGCGCCGATACCTCGAGCGCGAGCGATGGCTCGTCCGCGATCGGCGTGGGCGGCGCGTTCTGGGCGGGCTCGGGAGTATGGGTCGCCCCCGATTGGTCGATCGGCGGCTTGCTGCGGCTCGATGCCGCGTACGGCAAGGACGACGACGTCACGCTCCGCACCGTGGGGCTGAGCGTGATGTTCTCGGTGCTCTATAACTAAATAGCTAGCCGACGACCCACCTTGGGTCGTCGCTCCCGCGCTCGAGGCCGTGGCCTGCGGGTCCCACGGCCCGCCACGCGTGAAGCGAGCCATGACGCGATGTGCCAGCACCGTGACACTGCCGCCCGTGGCACCGCCACCCGTGACACCGCCGCCCGTGACACTGCCACCCGTGATGCTGCCGCCCGTGACGGGCCGGCACAGGAGCTGTGCCGATTCAGGAGTGCATCGGCTTGACCGCTGCCCAGCGGGCGGAGCGCGGCGGACGCGCTTCGAGGCCGTCGAAATCCAGATCCGGCTCGCCCTCTTCGGCCCACGCGATCACGACCACGTCCTCGTCTTCGTCCTCGAAGTGGACGAGGTCGAGCTGCACGCCAAAACGCAGCTGATCTGCGCTGACCGCGCGCTGTGCGGAGGATAGAGGCCGCGCATACGCCAGCGGGCGCCCGGCGCTCACGTCGCGCTCCCGATACGACTGCACCACCAGGCGCAGGCCTTCCGGTGCGCTGGCCGAAAGCGAATGCCGCACGCGCACCCGACGCCGGCCCCAACCCGCCAGATCGCCGGCGGTGTCCGCTAGCAGAGCAGTCCACGACGCCGTATCCGACAGTGCCGGACAGCGCGCGAAGAGGAGGTTCGGAGGGGGAATGCTGCCCGAGGCGGCGGGTGGCACAGTCGACATGCCGAGAACATATGCACGCTTCGTGCCGGCGCCAGGGCAGGCGTGGAACAGTTCTCGTCAGCTCCTCGAAAGTGCTGTGGATAACTCGCCCTTCCCGGCACACTCCAGGGCTATCCCGAGGACCGCCACGCGCATCATTTGATCTGCTTTTCCGCGGCTGCACCCGAGATCTTCGGGGGGCCAAATTCTTCGCGACTCGGCTTGCCCCCAGCTCTGCACCACCTGCTGAATCGAGTCCCTCGAACGGCTGTTTGGCGGGGTGCGAGGCGACCGATGGGGCGGCGTTAACCCAGGTCGGACCTCAGTCGTAGGCTCCAGTCGCCGCCCGGACCCAGGCCTGGAGTGGGACGCACCCTCCCGAAACTGGGATTTCGCTCAGGGACGCGAACACCAGCCGGGCGCCCCGCCGGTCGACGGCGACGACACCGGAGTCGCCGTGTGCCCCACAGGTCCATTCTGCCACCAGCGGAGCCGCCCCGCTCGGCGCCCGTCGCGGGCGAGGCAAGCGCAACTGAGCCACGAGCAGGCTCGAGACAGCCGCCGCCCGCTCCGGGCGATCAAAGGCCAGCTCCCAGACCAGCGCGCCGTCCTCGGTGCTGCCGAAAGTGGATACACGGTCTCCAGCCCAGCCGCTCGCCAGCTCCGCTGCCAGCGCTCGAGGCGCCCACTCCTCGAGCACGCAACGCAGACTCTGTTCGCCGAGCACGTCGCTGTAGACGAGTCGAAAGCCCCGTCCGGGCGCCGCAAATCCCGCGAGCACGGCGCTCGGGCTCGCCGCGGCCCCATGCAATAGCTCGTGGCTGCTGCGCGGCGGGTCGCGCAGCTCGGCGTCGACGGCCGCGAAGCCACCCTGCGCGAGCAGCTCGCGCACGCGCGCACGCCCATCCAGGTACGGCGCCGCCAGCGAACGCGCGATCACGCCCGGCAGGCTCGCGCCGGGCGACACGACCTCATTCGTCGCAGGCGACGCGCCCGTGTCACTCAGCCCCAGCCGCTCGACGACGGCCAGCGCGTCCGCTTCGGCGAGGGCGTGGAGCGCGCTCTGCCGATCCCAGGCATCGGGCTCATACGCGAGCCGCCGGACGAGGGCCTGCTGCCGATCCTGCAGCGCGTGCACCAGCTCGTGCGCGAGCGCGACCTTTCGCTGCGCTCCGCGCAGCGCTCGATCGATGAAGATGGTGGGCGGCGTGCCCACGTAAAATGCCTGGAGCTGCCCGGCGAGCGCGACCTCGAGCGCCGAGCTGAGCTCGAAATCGCGTGCCACGAGCTGGAGCCGCCAGAGCAACTGCGCTTGTGCGCGCCGCACCCCCTCCGGCACGTCCCGCACGACTTGCTCGCTCGCACGGCGCGCCAGCTGCCGCGCGGAGAGCGCCACGAGCGCGGGCGACGGCGACGGCTCGACGCCGCGCAGCGCCGCCACCTGCTGCAACAGCTCGCTCAGCGGATCCGGCAGGGCTGGCTGCAGCGAGCCGAGCGGCACAGCGGGCTCCGCCGCGAGCGCGAGCGGCGCTGCCGGCGCGGGATCGAAGCTCGCGCGCGCAGCGCAGCCGGGCGCGTTCAGCCCGAGCAGCAGCGCCAACCACGTCGCGCCCGGAGCCGGCCTCACCTCAGTTCGCGAGCCGCTGGGTCGCCCTGCGCCACGAGCGCAGCATTGCGCAGCGCGCGAATGGCGGCGCCGCGATCCGGCGTGTCGAAGATCTTCGAGCCCGAAACGAGCACACGCCCACCTGCCCGAGCGATGCGACCGGCGTTCTCGGAGGACACGCCACCATCCACCTCGAGCTCGATCGGTTGACCGGATTGGTCGATCATCTTTCGCGCCGCGACGATCTTTGGCAACTGCGACTCTTGAAACGCCTGACCTGCTTTGCCGGGGCTGACGCACAGCATGAGCACCAGATCGAGCGCGCCGATGTGCGGCTGCAGCGTCTCTACCGGTGTCTCCGGCTTCAACGCCACACCCGCACGTTTGCCGAGAGAGCGAATCTTGGCCAGCGCGCGTCCGAGATCGAGACAGGCCTCCTCGTGCACCGTGAGGCTGTCGGCACCTGCCTGCGCAAACACCTCGAGATAGCTCTCGGGCTCATTGACCATCAGATGGACGTCGATGGGCAGCCGCGTGGCGCGCCGCGCTGCCTTGACCGTTGCCGGACCAAAAGTGAGATGCGGCGCGAAGCGGCCGTCCACTACATCCACGTGCACCCAATCGGCACCAGCAGCCTCGACATCTGCGATTTCACGCGCCAGATGGCCCAGATCGGCACTCAAGATCGAGGGGGCAATCAGAATGCCGCTAGACATGCGGGCGAGATACACGAGGACCTGTTCCGTGGCCAGTCCTTCCCCCGGTACGCTCCGACCCTCGGCCGGCCTGGTACCCAACAGCCTGACGTCGCTGCCAGCACCGGCTCTCGCACACAAAACGCCATGGCGCGCCTAAAAGGTCGTGAGGTCGCGACCTTACCCCTTGGCAATCGGCGTGTTAAGGTGGAAGCCCGTTCGCAGGAGACCCCTGAGTGATCACGCGCCCGCTCGGCAAGAAAGACTACGACCACATCGTCCAGGTGATCGATCGCTGGTGGGGAGGGCCGACATCGGCTCTGGCACATCCGGTGTTCTTCTACGAGCTCGGGCAGTGCGCACGAGTCGTCGAACACGACGGCATCCTGGTGGGCTTTCTCTTCGGCCTGATTGCCCCGGGGCCGCCCAAGGTCGGCTACGTCCACCTCGTCGGCATCCACCCCGACTATCGCCGTCGCGGCGTGGGCAAGGTGCTCTACCAGGCCTTCGAGGAAGAGTGCGCCTCCCAGGGTTGCGCCAGCATGAAAGCCGTCACCACCACCGGCAACGACGGCTCGATCGCCTTCCACCAAGCCACCGGCTGGGACGTGGCTCTGATCGAAGACTACGCGGGCCCCGCCCGCCCGCGCGTCGTCTTCACCCGCAAGCTGCCGGCCAGCTGAGAGACTCAGCCGGCGGCGCCGAAGCGCTTCGCCAGCGTGTCCAGCCCCGCCCGGTAGATGCCGCGGATCACGCCGATGGCGTCCGACTCCGAGGCGCCGGCGGGCGCAAAGTCTCCCGACCAGTGCACTTCGCAGCCGCGCTTCTCGCCTCGATCGCGGACGCTCAAGGTCGAGCGGTAGTTGGCCACCGGCAGTGGACCCTCCTCGATCGAATAGGCATAGCTGCGTTCCCGCTCGCTGAACGCATGCAGGCGTTCCACGAGCACGCCGCCGCCGCGCAGCGCCAGCCGCCGGACACGCCCGCCGTCTTCCGGCACGCTGCGCTCGACTGCCGGGTGCCACTCCGACAGCGCGTCGTAGCCGCCAATCGAGCGCCACACCTCTTCCGCCGAAGCCACCAACGCCTGCATCTCATCGACTCTCGCCATGACAGCCCTCCGGGTTTGCTCCCCCTCACGACATTGGAACGAGGGTGGCGACGCGAAGCAAGCGAGCGCCAACTCGTGCTCCACGAACGCAACGAGCTTCAATTCAGGGAGCCGGAGCGATCGCGCCGAGCTGAATCATTTCTGCGTCGGTCGCCGCGACCAGGGACTAGTGTCGCGTGATGCCCGCGCCCGCTTCGCCCCCGAGCTGGAACCTCGAGTCCCTGCGCTTCCCCAAGACACTCGACAGCGATCCCCGCAGTCCGGCCTTGCACACCAGCCTGCGTGCCAGCTGCCAGAAGCTCTGGCAGGGCGGCCTGCTGCAGGTGCCGGTGGTGGCCTGGAGCGAGCCGCTCGCTCTGGCGATCTCGGGCGCCCACGCTGAAGGGCAGCTGATCCAAGGCCTCGATCGCGCCGAGCGGGCGCTCGCCCGAGAGGCCCACGGGCTCTCCCTGGCCGATGCTCGCAGCGCTACGGAGCGCGGCTCCAGAGTGTCGCGGCTGCTGCTCACGAGCAATGACGGCACCGAGCGGTTCTACCGACAGATCGAGCGGCTGCTGCGCACGCAGGGAGCCCGACTGCTCGCGCTGCGCCTCGAAGTGGACTCGACGCGGCTGAGCGGCGTGCTGGGCGACCCCGCCGGCATCGCCCGGGCGCTGTTGGTGGAGCACAAGACCAGCGTGGCTCGTGTGCTCTCGGCGTTGTGCGAGGGGAACGGCTCCGTCGGCGAGTAGAGCGAGCAGGCGCGCGGGGGCTCGATTACAGGGGTTGCTTTGGGCGGACTCGAAACAAACTTCAGGCGGGGCGCGCCAGTGGCGCCGACACGTTCGGAAAGGTCAGCGTCACCCGGGTTCCCACGCCGAGCTCGCTCGCGATCGACACCGTTCCGCTCGCCGCCTCGATCATCTGCCGGACGTTTGCCAGACCGAGCCCCGTTCCGCGTTTCAGCGACTTGGTCGTGAAGAACGGCTCGAAGGCGCGCCTCAATGTCTCGGGGCTCATCCCCACGCCCGAGTCGGCAACCGTCAGCTGATGTCTGCCGGCAGGCGCGGCCGCGATCGTCGCGTCGATCGTCCCCCCGTCGGGAAGTGCATCACGAGCGTTGAGCACCAGATTGATTACGGCATGGACAACAAGGTTCGAGTCCACCCGAACGAAAGCCGACTCGGTGCCCAGGTCGGACACCAGCTTGATCTTGCTTGGCAACAGCTTGTGTACGATCGTCAGCGCCTCGGCGAGGCATTCGCGCAGGTCGACAGGGCCGACCTCGGACTTTCTCTGCACGGCATCGCTGGGTAACGAGAACGCCAGCATCCTTTTCGTCAGGCCGGCGCAGCGGTCGAGGATCGCCATGCACTCACTCAGAGGTAGAGCGGCACCAACCGCATCTCCTACCGCGGATAAGTTGGCGCCCAGCGCTGTGATGAGATTGTTGAAATCATGAGCCAGGCTGGCAGAAATGAGGCCCACCGTCGCCAATCTCTGAATTTGAATCATCGGCTCGTCAGCGCCGAGGTCCTGCCGCAAACCGCTGACCTTTGCCGCGTAGGCGGAGTCGGTGACGACCTCATATCCCAAAGCCTCGAGGCGCTCGCGATGCCCAGAAGCATCGACCAAATTCTCTTCTAAGATCATTATTCGCGGAACAAACACGTACTCGGCCTCTTCTCCCCAGCCCTCACAAAACTCGACAACCTTGTCAGTACTTCCAGGAGCTCTCGGTGCGCCTCGCTGCGACGTCACGCCAACAACACCAAACCCGAGCAGGCGACGTCGAACGTGAAGCACAGCACCGACCTAACCAGACTCCGGTCATAGTGATTCACGGCGCAACACGAGCGAGACAATACGCACATCCGATTTGAATTCGAATAGGCGAGTTTTCGTTGTCGCTCACAGAGAGCTGGTTCTTTCTGATCGATTTTGCATCGCACGCTGCCGTGACCGACACAGCAATGGGCACGCGGGAGCTCAACGCTCGTCCGAGGCGAGTGCCTCGAAGCCAAAGTCGTGCCGTTGTGGAATGGTGTTGCGCCTCCCACTCTGCCGGCCAGAGGCGATCTCAGGGACAGCGCTGATCGCGGTCGACGATCGCTTCTAACGAACCACTAGCTCCAATTTGAACGCTGCCGAATAGCGATCGCTCCAAGCGCGAGGTCTGGCGGGGAGCACGACGCACGATGACAGTGCGCCGCCAGATCGGGCATCGGCGAGCACCACGACCCGCGGATGGCGTGACTTCGGACGAATGCACATTGCACCGGACCGTTTCACTACTGCGCGAGCAGCACTTCGGTGCGGCTTGCCGGGTACTGAACGAAATGCGAGTCTACTACCAATAGATCATTCCGTCGAGTGCTGAATGACTTGGTGCGCTCGTGGATGAACGAATTGCCTCATCGAGACGCGACCCGCCGAGACCTTCGAGACGTCGGGCACGCAGTGCGTTTACCGGTATTGTCACGGTGAGACACCGCGAAACCCCTAGCGCCGCGCTCGATCTCGAGCGGCCAGGAGTGCGCGATAGAAATCTATTGACGAATACACCTATGAGCATATGCTCATATGCGTGATGGTTCCAGCCGCAGCGTTCCAGACCCTGGCCGATCCCACCCGTCTACGTATCCTCGATGCGCTGCGAGAAGGCGAGCATGCGGTCGGCGATCTCGTGACCCGAATGAAAGCCGAGCAGTCTGGCATTTCTCGGCATCTTCGCATTCTGCATGGCGCGGGCTTCGTGCGCGTGCGTCCAGATGGGCCTCGGCGCTTGTACGCGCTGCGGCCCGAGCCTTTTCAGGAGCTCGATGGTTGGCTGCGGTCCTACCGCAGCCTCTGGGAAAAGAGGCTCGACCGTTTCGAAGTTGCCCTCGCCAAAAAGGCTCAGGCGCGCCGAGGCAAAGCTAGGACTGGCTCCGCGGAGTGAAGGCGAACATGGCTACGAAAGCTCGAATCGTCATTCAACGTAGCTACGTGGCCGCGCTCGAAGACGTGTGGGATCTGTGGACTACGAAGAGTGGGATCGAATCCTGGTGGGGTCCCGAGGGGTTTCGCGTGGAGGTCCGGAAGCTCGACCTTCGACCCGACGGGGAGCTGCACTACGCGATGATCGCGGAGGCGCCGGAGATGGTGGCGTTCATGCAGCAAGCCAAGATGCAAGTCGTTCAAGAGTGTCGCCTGCGCTACACCGAGATCATTCCACATCGACGCCTTTCGTACCTGCACCAAGCAGACTTCATTCCAGGCGTGGCTCCATATGACGTAACGCACGTGGTGGATCTCGAGGCGTTGGGCGATCGGGTGCTACTGACGCTCACCTTCGATCGCATGCACGACCACACGTGGACTCAGCGTGCCAGCCAAGGCTGGGAACAGGAACTCGGAAAGCTCGGAAAGGTATTGTCCAAATGACTGACAAAGTGACGCCGTTTCTTTGGTTTGATAGCAACGCCGAAGAGGCCGCGCGTTTTTATGTCTCGCTGTTTCCGCGGTCCGCCATCACATCCGCGTCGCCGATGTCAGTGACATTCGAGCTCGATGGTCGCCCCTTCTTGGCCCTCAACGGCGGTCCTCGCTACCAGCTCTCACCTGCATTTTCGATGTATGTGTCTTGCAAGGACCAGCTGGAAATCGACCACTTCTGGAGCGCGCTGCTCAGTGGTGGCGGTGAGCCGAGTCGATGCGGTTGGTTGGTGGACCGCTTCGGCCTGTCTTGGCAGGTGATTCCGGAGGAGCTGCCCCAACTCATTTCTGATCCGCGTGGGCTTCGGGCCATGCTCGAGATGACCAAGATCGATCTTGCGGCACTACGCGGAGCTAGGGAAGTTCAAGTCGGTTCGAGCGGCCAGAGCTTTCATAAATCTACATAGCGCCCAAAATACGCAACGCTCGTGCCGTCCCGGAGCTGCCCTCCCGGAGCCACGCTGAGCCGCAGACGGCCATCGCGTTGCCCTCGCGCTGGAACGTTTCGCGCGTGCGGTAGAGCTGCCCGCGCAGGCTCCGCGGCGTGCACGGTTTCCGCAGATGTTGTGGCTGGCCACCCACGACACCACCGTTTACGCTCGCAGCATGGACACCGTCGTCAGCAGCGCTGGAGGATCGAGGCCGGGCAATCTGGATGAGACCTCGCCGCTCCCATTCGAGTTCGAGATCCTCGCCCGCCGCAAGCGGGTCGTCCGTCGCGAGGGCCGGAGCCAGGACGAGACGGCGCCCTTCCCGCTCGAGTTCGAGGTGGTCGCTCGCAAGTCGCGCCAGAGCCAGGAGGAGACGTCACCGTTCTTGCTGGAGTTCAGGGTCGTCCTGCCGAACGGCACGGAGGGGTTCGTGCGCACTGCCCGCCCGCCGCGCCAGCGCGGCGCCACGTGCACGTCTCTTGGCGGGCTCCCCCGGCTGAAGTGGCATGGCGTCGATGCCGCCGTCGAGCTGCGGAGATACGCGGCGCGCATTGCGGCAGGCGAATCGCTGCCGCCTTATCGGGGTCCGTTCCTCGCCAACGGTGAGCTGCCGCAGGTCCGTGCCCTCGCGACGCATTCCACCCACCGCGCGTCAGACGCCCCCGGGGCAGCCGCTGACGACTCGCAGGGGCTCCTGAGGCTTGCCGTCACGCTGCTGGTGATGTCGGCGCTGGTCCTCGCATCGGTGGTGCTCGGCGACGAAGCACAGCTGCGCCAGGTCGGACAGTCCATCAACCGTTGGTTTAGCGGCGAAGACGACTCGGCCGAGATGCTCCGCGCGATCGAGTCGTATCCGTCTCCCTCGGCCGACTCGACGCCTGCTTCGCAGCGATAGTCGACCGGCGCACACGACCCGTACCGGCCGTGCTGCGCGCTCGGAGCGCCTGCCGTGCGCTCATTCCAGCCGATTCCACGCGCTCTTCCTGCGCAAGCTGCTGACCGGAAGCCCGACCCCGCTGCTGCTCGGCTCGCTACTCGGCAACGACGCGGTGTGCACCAATCCGGATTTGTGCGGGACCGCCACCTCTAGCCCCATCAAGGGCAGCGCGGCCTCTCCCGAGAATTGGCACTACGGCCTCGCGCACTGGATCGAGGATGACGCCGCGGTGGGAGATGGCGGCTTCAGCAGCCCCGGCGCCTATGGCTACTACCCGTGGGTGGACGCGGCACGCAGCGTTTACGGTGTGCTCGCGCGCGAGGTGCCGGCTACCGGGGGCAACGGCTACAGCTCGGCCGTGTGTGGTCGTTCGATCCGCAGGGCGTGGCTCAGCAACGCAGCCCAGTGAAGCTCCGCGGCGGACGCCGCACGGCGGTCCACCGAGCTTCGTGCGCGACGAGGTGTGGTTTTACTAGGGCTCGGCCCTATCAGGGCGCCGCCGACTCAAGCATGAGCCCGCTTCTCGACCCGAACGACAAATCGGCTTTGGTGTCGCGCGCTGCGACACCCTGAGAGCGCCACACGGCACGCGCATTGCTTTCATCGGCGGCCATGCCCCATTTGCAAGACGAGCCAGCTTCTGACGGTAGTTGGCTCCCACAACCTTCAGCCCGCGGCCTCTGGGTCGCCGTGATCGCGATCGGTTCGCTCTACGTCGGCAGCACGCTGCTGACGCCGCTCTATCCGCTCTACGAGCGCGCGTTTGGCTTCTCCGAGCTCGTCGTCAGCGAGATCTACGCCGCCTACGTCGTCGGCAACCTGGCGGTCCTGTTCTTCTTTGGCCGCCTCTCGGATCAGCTGGGCCGCCGCCGGACCGCGCTCATCGCGCTCGCCTTGACAGCGCTGAGCGCGCTCACCTTTCTCGTCGCGAGCTCCACGACGACGCTGTTCGTGGCGCGCATGTTGAACGGCTTTGCCGCGGGCCTTGGCGCGGGCACGCTCACCGCGTGGATCGCCGAGCTCGAGCCGCGCGCGGATCGCTCGCGCGCCTCTGTGCTTGCCAGCGCCGGCAACCTGGCGGGCTTGTCGTTCGGCGCTGTCGCCGGTGGGCTGTTCGCGCAGGCCGCGCCCTGGCCCCTGCGCTCGAGCTACGTGTTTTACCTCTTGTTGCTCACCCTCGTGTTCGCGCTCGTGCGAGCCTCGCCGGAGACGCTGCGCAACCCGGTTCGCTCGCTGCGTCAGCTGGCGCTGCGCCCGCGGCTCGGAATCCCGCCTGGATTGCGCCGCGCCTTCGTGGCGCCGGCCGCGCTCGCGTTTGCCTGCTTTGCGCTCGGCGGCTTCTACGCCGCGCTCGCTCCCGGCGTGCTGCAGCAGGGCCTCGGGCGGACCAACCTGGCGCTGGCAGGCACGATCGTCGGGGCCTTTTTTGGCAGCGCGGCGCTGACCGCGGCGCTCAGCGGTCGCTTGACGGGCCGCTCGGCCCTGCCCCTGTCGATCGCGGTCCTGTGGGTCGGGCTCGGCTTGCTCGTCGCCGCTGAAGCGCTCCGCTCTTTGTCCCTGTTCTTGCTGGCGAGCCTGGTCGCCGGAGTTGCGGTGGCGCTCGGCTATCGGAGCAGCCTGCAGATGGTCAACGAAATGGCACCCGAGAGCCGGCGCGCCGAGCTCGTCTCGAGCTATCTGCTCGTTTGCTACTGCTCCAACTCGCTGCCCGTGGTTGGGGTCGGCCTGCTTTCGCGCTACACGAGCGCCGCCCTGGCTCACCGCGTCTTCGCGATAGCCCTGGGCTCGCTCGGCGTGCTCGCCCAGATCGCCGCACGCTGGACCCGCAGCGAGCGCGTCGAGACGCGACACCGGCGCGAGCCGGCGCGAGCCTGAAACCCGAGCGCGCGTACCAGCGTCTCCTCGGGACCCCTCAATGCCGAAGCCAACCAAAGGACTGCCAGTGGCGCAGCCACGTCGTGCAGGCCGCTCTCGCAAAAGCGCGCTCTAGCTGCTCCACAGCGAACGCCTCGGTCTCAGCGCCCACCAAATCTGCGGTGGGGGGCAGCAACGCGGCAAGGCGCGTCAGCAACTGGAGCGGCTCACCAGACCTGGCAACGTTGCTTGCGCACCATCGGCGCGTCTGCCTTGCAAGCGAAGGCGCGCTGGAACTCAGCCAAATTACTGACCACGCCGTTCGCGCGGTACTTCTCCGGGGAGTGCGGGTCCACGGTCGCGCGCAGGCGCTTGTTCTCATCGCGTTCGTTCGTGCACCAGCTTTGCCCGTAGCCGACGAAGAAGCGCTGCGCAGGAGTGAGCCCGTCGATCGGAAGATCAGCTTGCCCGGCGTGAGCTTCCCGCCAGGCCAGGTACGCGAGCAAGAGGCCACCGAGGTCGGCGACGTCCTCGCCGGCGGTGAGTTTGCCGTTGATCTCGAGGTCGTCGATGATCGTGTAGCCGGAGTACTGACTCGAGATACACCCCACGCGTTGCTCGAACTCCTTGCCGTCTTTGGCTGTCCACCACTCGCGCAGATTGCCCTGCCCATCGAAGCGCCGGCCTTCGTCGTCGAAGCCATGCGTGAGCTCGTGACCGATGGTGCCGCCCGTGTTGCCGTAGTTCGGAGCGTCGTCGGCGCGGGCGTCGAAGAGCGGCGGCTGGAGCACCGCTGCCGGGAAGTTCATGTCGTTGAGCTGAGGATTGTAGTAAGCGTTCACCGTGCTCGGGGTCATCGACCACTCGCCGCGATCGACGGGCTGCCCGATCTTGGCGAGCTCGCGCCGGTACTCGAATGCCTCGGCACGTTCGGCATTGCCGAAGGCGTCCCCGGGCTTGATCTCCAGTTTCGTGTAGTCTCGCCAGCGATCAGGGTAGCCGATCTTGTTGGCCATGGCGTGTAGCTTCTCTCTGGCGCGCGTCTTGGTGACCTCGCTCATCCAGGGCAGTTGAGCGATCTCGCGATCCATCGCAGCCTGGATGCCGAGGACCAGGCGCCGGGCGCGCTCCTTGGCCGCCGGCGGGAAGAACTTCTCCACGTACACGCGACCGAGCGCCTCACCGATGCCCTCGTCGACCTGCTGGGTGCAGCGCTTCCAGCGCGGGGCGAGCGCTTCTTGGCCCTGCAGGGTCCTACCGTAGAAGGCGAAATGCTCGTTCACCAACGCCGCGGAGAGCAGGTAGGCCTTGGCGTTGGTGACGTGCCAGCTGAGGTACTGCTTCCAGGCCGTCAGCTCCTCTCTCTGGAGCACGCGCGCGAGGCCTGTGAAGAAACGCGGCGAGGCCACGTTCAAGCGCGCGGGAGCGGGCGCGCCCGACTCGCGGAAGAAGGCCCCCCAGTCGAAATGGGGGCTCTGCTTGGCGAGCTCCGAGATCGTCATCGGGTGGTAGAGGTTATCGGGGTTACGGCGATCAACGCGCGACTGCGAGGCCTCGGCGAGCGCCGTCTCGATGCGCAGCACCGTCTTGGCGCTGCTGGCTGCGGAGGCCGGCGGCACACCCGCGAGCCCGAGCATCGCCTCCACGTGCTTGCGATAGTCCGCCCGCAGCTTCACCGAGCGCCGGTCTTTCTTCAGATAATAGTCGCGATCCGGCAAGCCGAGGCCGCCCTGATCGAGCTCCGCGATTTCTTCGCTCGCGCGCCTGTAGTCCTGCGCGGAAGAGTACGTGAACAAGAGCGCGCTCGGCGCCGCGGGTAAGCTGCGGCCCAACCAGCCGGCGATCGCTTGCTTCGAAGCGAGCGCCTCCAGCTCCGCGAGCCGCTCGGCAAGCGGCGCTAGCCCGCGCTTCTCGATCGCAGCCTCGTCCATGCAGGCAGCGTAGTAGTCGCCGATCTTCTGAACTGCCGGCGCTCGCTCGGCAGCGCCCTTGCTTGCTTGCTCGAGGATCTGCTTCAGCTGGGCGAGCGTCTCATCCTGCAACTTCGAGTACGCGCTCCAGCTCGCGCGGTCGGGTGGGATCGGGTTCTGCTTCAGCCAACCGCCGCAGGAATATGTATAGAAATCCGCACAAGGATCGACGCTCTTGTCCATGGCGCCGAGATCGAGCACCGAGGGTTCGGCGGCGCGCGTGCTCGCGGCTCCGATCCCGAGCAGCAGAAAACAGAGACTCCCCGCGCGCAGGGCCCCTGCGCACGGGGCGCGGCGGCGAGCTTTCCCCAGAGCTTGGAAACGCTTCGGCATGTGGACAGAGTAAGACGAAACAGAGGCGGCTCGAAATGCCCTCGGGCGGGTTTCTGGCCGCCGGCAACCTTCGCACTCTGCCAGGAGCTGGCGGGGCGCCGCCCTGCGCGGAGCGCTCTGACTAGCGTGGCTCGTGTGCTCTCGGCGTTGTGCGAAGCAAGCGGCTCCGTCGGCGAGTAGAGCGAGCAGCCGCGCAGGGGCTCGACTACTTCGGCGCCCCGGGCGACTCCAGGACTGCCCGCTGCACGAGAGCGGCGCCGTTCGAAACGCGCACAATCCCCGTTCCCTCGTCTCCTGGCGTCGCTGCGCGGCGCACATCACCGAGCCCTGAATCAGACTCGTTCGAGGGCCTCGCGCACGGACAGCTGGGCCGCTTGCCGGGGCGGGAATTGGTCCTGGCGGCGCGAAGGCCATGCGGTCTCGCCCTCGCCGTGTGTCTGCACCAGAGTGTTTTGACCGCCAATGTGCTAGCCAGCAACTTCCGGACGACCCCTCTCGCGCCTCACTCCGTGACGAACACGAACGGCACGTTGACGACGGTCTGGCCGAGCGCGCTCGGAAATCGCCAGCTGCTCACTCGCTCCTCGACACAGCGGGAGAGCTCCGCGTAGCTCGCGGGAGCGCCGTTGCTGACGACGGACTGCACGCGCCCCGAAGGCTCGACCCGGATCGTGGCGGTGACGCGCACAGACGTGTCTCCGGGCAGCTGGGCGCTGAACGGCTGCCAGCACTGGTCGCGCACCGCGGGGCCGTAGCGGCGGACGACGCGCTGGACGCTGGCTTCGTCCAGGCCGTCACCGCGCGCCGGCTCGAGGCGCGCGTCGATGCGCTTGTGTTCGCCGGGACGAATCTGCACGGTCTCGGCGTTGCGCTGGCCATCGCGCAGGAAGGTGATCTCGTGCGCGCCCGCCTCGATGGCGACATCCTCGAGCGGGGTGGTGCCGATCTCGGCGCCGTCGGGCAACACGGTCGAGGGAGCGCTGGCGGTGATCGTCAGCCAGGCCTG
>Ga0207675_100003536_pt1 | contig 15247 bp, 15 predicted proteins | sample KBSSwiS42_FD_184305 | JGI IMG/M metagenome (GOLD analysis project Ga0207675, IMG submission 184305) | Switchgrass rhizosphere microbial communities from Kellogg Biological Station, Michigan, USA - KBS Switchgrass S4-2 (SPAdes) (version 2) | ecosystem: Host-associated > Plants > Roots >... | reverse complement strand
ACGACGCTGGCATGCACACTCATACCAACGACGTTTGGATCGTTGGCTTGAAGGGAGCCTACCTGTATAAGGACGACGCAGGAGAAAAGCGAGTGGGGCCGGGAGACTTTTTGCGCGTCCCCGGTGGCCACAAGCACTGGAGCGGCGGGGACACAAAAGAGGGTGCATTGTTTTATGAAGAATCGAACGGGAAGTTCGATTCGATTCCCGCTAAGTAGAGGTCCGGTTGACGCTACAGTGCCGCATCTTATGGCTAGGTCGGGCCCACCTTTCGAAAATCGCGAAAGGCGGGCCAGCAGTTTGAGATCATAAATGTTCCCCCGGAAGCAGGGCCACCGCCGCTTGCCGGACTATTCGCGTGGAACCGAACATCTGTCCTCCTTCTAGAGCCTGGATTTGGTTTTTGGCGACGGCTCGAACTCGAGCTTCGAAGCGCTCAGCTCCAGAGTGTCGCTCAATTCATACACGTTGCGATAACCGTAATTGTACAGCGCGATATACGTCGAAATGTTGAGCGACGCGCTCGGCAGCTTCGACGGAAACGGGCCTTCCGCATTCCGGAAATTGTTGTTGCAGTAAATCAGGATGCGCGCTTTCTTATCGGGGATGGTCTTCTTCAGGCTTTCGATCGCGATGTCGGGAAAGCTGAGGTTGATCGCCCGCTTGACGTGCAGCTCATCGTATTTTTCCCGGCTGCGCGCATCCAGCACGATCGTGCCCGGCTCGCGGCTCATGCGCGCGAATTCTTCCTCCGAAACGCGCCGGGTTTCACGGTGCATCGCGGCGCGTTGCGAGACCCGCAGGAATCCTTGCATGTCGATCGCGGGATTCACCGGCGCCTGCTGGCTCTGCAACGCATCCTGGGGTTGGCGCGCAAGCTGGCCGAACGCGGGGCTCGCGCTCAGCGCCACCATCAGAACGAGTGCTGGAATCACAGCCATGGCCGATGCCTCCATGAAGTTCTTCAATTCGATTGCCGCTTCGGCTATCTTCCGATCGCCGTGGCGCCCGCAGGCCCCCCCGCCGACGATGTGCTGCGCACGGCCAATCTGACCCAACGCGGGATATTCCGCCACGACAGGGACACGACAGCTTCACGTCACGACGGCGACACGGGTGCGCTTTGAATGAACTCCACGTTGCCGATCCAGTTGCGCTTGCGCCGCGCCAGACGGGAATCGGCGCCTTCGCCGTCGAAACTCGCCGGCGTGCTGCTCAGCATCGAAGGATTAACGTTCTCAAATGCATTTACGCTGACGACGGCAAACAAAGTGCCGTCGATCCGGCTGGTCACGACCGGCACGATGCCGCAGCGCGCGCAGACGTGAAACTCGGCGGTTTTGGTGCCGAACGCGTATCTGGAAACCAGCCTGGCATCCTTGACGGCCACTTTGAGCGCCCCGCCCGGCGTGGAGGTCCACACGCCGCCGTGCTTTACGCAAAACGAGCAAGTGCACGCGCGCGCCGGAATTTCCACGGGGTCGGATTTCCAATCCAGCGTGAAAAATATGTTGCCGCAGTGACACTTACCGTGAATCAGCATGCGCGTGCGCTTCGCGTTTTCGTGGCGACATCCTACTCCGATCTCAAAACGACAAAGGCCGCACGGATTTTTCCACGCGGCCTTTTCGTCGGATAAGCAGCTAGGCTTATTTCTTCGGCTCGAACCCTTTGTCGTAATGTGCGCCTGCCATCGTGCCGTCGGCCGCCATGCCGTGTATGCCGTGCGACAAATCCTTCACGGTAAAGAAGTACACGTCTTCATCGTGCGTCGCGACGGTCGAGTGCACCGTGTTCGCCGGGAAATACAACAGTGTGCCGGGCCCGCATAGCTGCTCGGGCTGGTCGGCAACCTTCACGCGCAGCGTACCCTGCACGATGTAGTTCCACTGCTCGTTCGGATGCAGGTGCGGACGCGCGCCGGTGCCCTTCTCCTTGCGGATCAGCCCGCACTGCATGCGCTCGCCTTCGATCACGGGGCCGAATGCGGTCGAATACCCGATGCCGGCGTCCATGCCCGCCATCTTGGTCAGCTCGAATATGTATTTTCCGTTGCCGGCTTTAACGGCGCCTTCGTTCTTCGTATTGTCTTTCGGTACTGCGCTCATAAATATCCTTTCGTGACGTTTCGCCTGCTCCTTATCGCCTATCCCGCTATGCGGCCACGTCCGCCTTGAGGCCGGCTTTTTCGACACCCGCTGCGCAGCACGCTTCGTCTTCATCGCCCGTGCCGCCGCTCGCGCCCGCCGCGCCCAGGATATTGCCGGCGGCGTCCTTGATCAGCGCGGCGCCGGTCTGCGGCAGGAATTTGCCGTTGGCCGTCGACGCCAGCGACAGAAAGAAATTCGGATTGTCCTTGGCGCGCTTGCCCAGCGCCCGGCTCGAGCAGCCCATGGCCACCGCGCCCCACGCCTTGCCGAGCGCCACGTCCATGCGGAACATGCTCGCGTTGTCTTCGCGCTGCGCCGACACGATGTTGCCCGCGGCATCGAGCACGACGACGGCGAGCGGCTTGATTTTCATTTCATGCGCTTTGGCAATCGCGCCTTCGATAATGGTATTGGCTTGCTTCAAAGTGAGTCCGGACATGGTGTTCTCCGTGAAGGTGAGGGGCCGGCAGTTGCGCGGGGTGAGGCGCGCAATTGCGCGTATGAAAAACGGCATCGGACTATACAAGCGGCGCGCCCGCAATGTCAATTTACGGCGCCGCGGGTAGAATGCGGGACAGCAATTATCCGAAACCCAACGTCTCACGTCTGCCCAATGACCGCCGACCTTCACTACCTGACCCTCGCCGAAGCCGCAGAATTGATCCGGACGCGCAAACTGTCGCCGCTCGAATACACCGAGACCCTAATCAAGCGGATCGAAACATTCGAACCGCAACTCAACGCATTCATCACGCGCACTTTCGAGCTCGCGCGCACGCATGCGCGCGCGGCGGAAGCCGACATCGCCGCCGGCAACTATCGCGGGCCGCTTCACGGCATCCCGTTCGCGCTCAAGGATATCTACAACACGAAGGGGATCCTGACGTCGGGCGGCTCCAAAGTCTGCAAGGACAATGTCCCGTCCGCAGATGCGACGACCACGCGCCGTCTGCTCGACGCCGGCATGGTATTGCTCGGCAAACTGCAGACGCATGAATTCGCGCACGGCGGGCCGTCGTTCGATCTGCCGTGGCCGCCGTCGCGCAACCCCTGGCACCTCGAACATTTCACCGGCGGCTCGTCGAGCGGCTCGGGCGCGGCACTCGCGGGCGGCATGGTACCCGCGTCGCTCGGGTCGGACACCGGCGGCTCGATCCGCGGCCCCTCATCGTTCTGCGGGCTTTCCGGACTGATGCCGACGTCGGGCCTGGTGAGCCGCGCGGGCGTCATTCCTAATTCGTTCACGTTCGACCACTGCGGCCCGATGGCGCGCACGGTGGAGGACTGCGCGATCCTGCTGCAGGCGATCGCTGGCTTCGACGCGAAAGACGCGGGCAGCATCGCCAGCGAAATCCCCGATTACCGCGCCGCGCTGCGGCGCGATATCAAGGGCGTGCGCATCGGCGTATTGCGCCATTACTGGGAAAAGGACATGCCCGCACATCCCGATCTCGCCAAGGCGATGGATGCGGCGATCGACCAGTTCAAAAAACTCGGCGCCAAAGTCGAGGACTGCCAGACGCGCCCGATGCAGGATTCGTTCGACACCAAGGTCTTGATCGGCGAAAGCGAAATCTATTCGATCCACTACGACAACCTCAAATCGCGGCCCGGCGATTTCGGCCGCGATTTCCTCGGGCGCCTGCTGCCCGCCTGCCTTTTTCAATCGTCGGATTACGTGCAGGCATCGCGCGAGCACCGGCGCATCATCGCCTCCATCCAGCCGCTCTACGAGAAGTACGACGTACTGCTCGCCGCAGGTTTCGGACCGGCTCCGCGGCTCGACGCGCACAAGACCGCAAGCTTCTGGCAAAAGTCCAACGTATTCACGCCGTCGAACGTGTGGGGCGGACCATCGCTTGCGGTTCCCGTGGGAATGAGCGGCGGGCTTGCAGGTGTAACGAACGTCGCAGGGCTTCCGTTGGGCATGCAAATCATCGGCCGGCCGTTCGACGAGGCGACGGTACTGCGAGTCGGTCATGCCTATCAGCAGGCAACCGACTGGCACACGCGCCATCCGCAGCTCGCACCCGGCACGCCGCAACCGAAGGTCAATCCCAAAGGCAACGATCCGGTGGCCGCCGATCTCGATGCGAAAACGCGCGACTTCGTGCTGCGCACCGCCGAGCGCGCCGGATTGCAATTGAACGACGTGCAGAAAACGATCCTGCTCGAGACGGCGCCATTTGCACTGGCGATGGCCGAGCGCATCCGCAAGCCGCGCGCCCGCATGGAAGAGCCGTCGCTGGTATTTCGTTTTCCGGGTTGAATGTGAGTTCCCTGCCCCGCGTCCGCATTGCTGCGTTGATCGTCGCGGGACTAAGCAGCGCGGGCGTTTCTGCGCAGTCCGCATGGAAACCGGAAAAAAACGTCGAGATCGTCGTGCCGGCAGCGCCGGGCGCGGCCTTCGATACCACCGGCCGTACCATCCAGCGCCTGCTGCAGGACCAGAAAATGCTGCCCGGCTCGAGTTCCGTCATCAATAAGGCGGGCGGCGGCGGGACGATCGCGATGAGCTACCTGAATCTGCACGCGGGCGACGCGCATTATCTGTTCGTGATGACGGCGAGCGTGCTGACCAATCATATTCTCGGCGTGTCGAAGGATACGTACACCGACTTTTCGCCGGTTGCGATGTTGTTCAGCGAATACCTCGCCTACGGCGTGCGCCCGGATTCGCCGATCAAAAGCGCGAAAGACTTCGCCGAGGCGCTGCGCAAGGATCCGACGCGCTACAGCATCGCGGTCGCCACCAGCCGCGGCGGCGCGCTGCACATCGCCACGGGCCTCGCGCTCAAGGCCGCGGGCGTCGACGTCAAGAAGCTGCGCATCGTCGTGTTCAACGCGAATGCCGAATCGCTGACCGCAATGCTCGGCGGCCACGTGGACGTCGCCGTGTCGACGGTGAACAGTTTCGTGCCGCACGCGCAGGGCGGCAAGCTGCGCGTGATCGCTGTATCGTCGCCGCGCCGGCTCAAAGGTTTTGCCGACGCGCCGACGTGGAAGGAGCAAGGCATCAATTCCGAATACGCAAGCTGGCGCGGCATGATGGGTCCACGCGGTTTGAACGCGGCGCAGACCGCTTATTGGGAAGACGTATTCGGCAAATTGACGCGCACCGACGAATGGCGCCAGGACGTGGAGAAGAACCTGTGGGAGGTCACGTTCAAGGGCAGCCGCGAGACCGTGCGCGAAATGGAGCAGCACTACGACGAGATGAAGCGCATGCTCGTGGATCTCGAGCTGGTCAAATAGCCGCAATGATTTTCGGAGAGGCGAAATGAGCGCAGCGACGGGCCCGCGCTGGGCCACCGAAAAAGAAGGCCGCACCTTCGCGCGGCTGCCGGTCACGACGATGCTGAACGGCGCCGACCTCGCGATCCCGCTGCACGTCATCACGGGCCGCGAGCCGGGACCGACGTTCGGCATCATCACCAACACGCACGGCGATGAGTTCCTCGCGACGATCGCGATTCGCGAGTTTATCAACGCGCTCGATACCGCAAAGCTCAAGGGCCGCATCGTGCTCGTATCAGTAGCCAATCCGATGGCCACGGCCGGCTTCGGCCGCCTGACGCCCGAGCAGCACGGCCGCACCGACCTGCATGAGGTGTACCCCGGCAACGCGCGCGGCAACACGACGCAGATGATCGCGGCGGTCATCACCGAGCACGTGCTGCATCACGTCGACGCGCTGATCGACTTTCATTCGGGCGGCAGCGGCGGCCGGCTGCAGGCGCGCGTCGACCACAACAGCAAGGCGTCCGCGGAACTGAAAGCGAAGAACATCGCGCTCGCGCGCGCGTTCGGCGCGCCTTTCGTCCATGAGAACGAATTCGCCGGCTCGGCCGCGCATTACCTGAATTCGCGCGGCGTCGTCGCCGTGAACCCCGAAGTCGGCGGTTGTTATCTGGGTCCGTCGACCTCGCGCTATTACAGCGAGATGATGATCAAAGGGCTGGCCGGCATGCTGCAGCACCTGGACATGCTTGAAGGCAAGCCCGAAACGGCTCGGCAGATCGATTTCGACACCAAGGCGCGGCGCGAGCTGCGGCCGCGCGTGAGTGGGTATTTGGTGTCGCACTTTGAAAACCCCGAAGACCTCGGCAAGCTCGTCAAGCGCGGCACCCGCCTGGGTGAAGTGGTCGATCTTTACACTTACGACGTAATCGAAACCATCGACGCGCCGTTCGACGGCTATCTTTTTTTCTCGCGCTATTCGGGCATGGTCGGCGCCGGCACGCAGGCGTTCGCGCTGGCCGAGGCGGCACTCTCGAAATTATCGGACTAGCGCCGCCGTTACGTGATCGGTTCCCGGCAACCGGGACTTAAGTCGCTTCGCGCAGGATCTGCTCGCGCCGCCGCGACTCCGACACGAATTCCTCGAGTTCGGGATCGAGCGCATTGCGCGCGGAAACGATGCCGACGGTTTTGCCGTTCTCGACGACCGGCAGGTGGCGAAAACCATTTTTGTGCATCACCAGCAACGCGTAGCCGAACGATTTGTCGGGATGAATGGTCGTCGGCGCCTTCGACATCACATCCGCAAGCACGGTCGTTTCAGGATCACGGCCTTTCGCCATGACGCGGAAAAGCGCATCGCGCTCGGTAAATATGCCGATCAGTTGCTTGCGTTCGACGACCAGGACCGCACCGACCTTGCTGCGCGCCATCAGATCGGCCGCTTTCCTGACCGTGGTTGCCGGCGGTGCCGTGACAAGTTTCTTGCGCTCCATGATGGAGCGGACCGTTTGACCGAACATGCGCTGCTCCTCTTCGCGTGAAGTTGTGCGAACAACCGGGCGTGCCGGCTCGCGTCTGACGGCCGAGCGGCCTGACAGCTTCGGCCCGAGTTTACGGGCCCCGTGAGGAACGATGATGTGCGCGAGCCACGGCGTTTGATTTGATCTGCGTCAACACGTGCCGTTATCGGAAATGCGGCTGTGTGCGCTCCAGGCCGCGGCGCATACTGCGAACGAGCGCTTGTAAGCGGGGGCGTATTGCCCGAATTGATCTACTTCGCCGCGGCCTTCGGCGCGACGTAGCCTTCCGTCTCGAGCAACTGGAACAAACCGCCGGCCTGCATCAGTTTGCGCAGCGCATCAGGCAAAGGTGCAGCCTTGAGCGCGGCGCCGCTGCGCTGGTTGCGCACTGAGTAATCCTCGAATGACACCTCGGCGACATCGCCTTCTTGAAATGCCGCGTCGATACCAGGACATTCGAGCGCCGGAAACCCGAAGTTCACGCTGTTGCGGAAAAAAAGCCCGTTGATCGACTCGGCGACGAGGCAGCCGAGCTTGAGATTGCGCAACGAGCGCGCCGCCGGCCGGCTCGAGCCCATGCCGAAATTTTTTCCACCGATCAGGATGTCACCCGGCTGCACGAGATCGACCCAGCCGGGACGGTTCGCCGAGAACACGAACTTCACCTGCTCTTCGGGCGTCAGGTAAAACGCGCGGTTTGGCAGGATGAGATCGGTGTTGATGTTGTCGGGAAATTTCCAGACTTTTGCGGTGAATTTCATCGCCAGCTCTTTTGTCAGTGCAGGAATTCGCCGGCGTCGGTGATGGCGCCCTTGATCGCCGATGCGGCAACGGTTGCGGGCGACGCCATGTAGACCTTCGAACTCGGGTCGCCCATACGGCCTTTGAAGTTGCGCGTGCTCGCGGTGATGCACACCTCCTCGGGCCCGAGCACGCCCATGTGGCCGCCGCCGCAAGCACCGCACGTCGGATTGGTGATGACCGCGCCCGCTTCGGCGAGCGTCGCGATCACGCCCGCGCGCAGGGCTTCCCGATATACGTACTGAGATCCGGGTGTCACGATAAGGCGCGTTTGCGGCGACACCTTGCGTCCAGCCAGCACGCGCGCGGCGAGAGCGAGATCGTCTAGCGTGCCGTTCGCGCACGAACCGATGAACGCCTGATCGATGCGCGTGCCGGCGACTTCACTGAGATTGCGCGAATTCTTCAGCACCGAATCCGGCAGCGCAACGAGCGGCTGGAGTCTGTCGAGATCGATTCGCCGCACGTCAGCGTACTTCGCATCGCGGTCCGGATACACCGGCTCGAGTCCGGTCTTGCCGCGCGCTTTCAGGTAATCCGCGAGCACCGAATCGTATTCGAACGTTGCGAATTCGCACGACAGCTCCGCGCCCATGGTGGTCAGCGTTTTGCGCGCATTCATCGAAAGCCCCGCGATTCCGGGTCCTCCAAACTCGACGTTCTGAGTGGCGTGATCGCCGTATGTGCCGGCAATGTGCAGGAAAACGTCCTTCGCGGTGACGCCGTCGCGCAGCGCGCCGTGCAGCTCGTAGCGCACCGTGGTGCCGACGCGGAACCACGTCTCGCCTTTCGCCGCCGAATACATGACGTCTGGGCCGCCGACGCCCCGCGCGATGCAATTAAAGGCGCCCGCGCTGCAGGTATGCGAATCGCTGCACACGAGCACGGTACCGGGCAGCGCATAACCCTCGTCCGCCACCACCTGGTGGCAGATTCCCTGCGTGCCGCCGACATCGTGAAACCGTGCGAGCTTGAATTTTTCGACGAACTTTCGCGCCGTGCGATGTGCACCCGCGCTCTGGATCGTCGGCGCCGGCGCGCGATGGTCGATGATGACGACGACGCGTTCGGGATGCTCCATCTTCAGCACGTCCTGCCAGATGCTCGGCATGAAGTTATTGTCGAACAGCACCACGGTGTCGACGTTCACCGTCACGAGATCGCCCGCAGCCACGCGGTCGCGCCCGCTTTTTTTCGCGAGAATCTTTTCGGCTATGGTCATGCCCATGGCAACGTCTCCAGCTTGAGCGTCAGGATGCGAACTTCTTCTCGAGCACGTCGAGCTCTTTCATGCCCATCAGGTCGTTCAGCTCGTCGAACGACGCGAGCAAGTCGGGGCGGTCGACCACGCGGTTGTTTTTCACGACTTCTTCCTTGAACACTGCCATCGCGTTCATCATGCCTTTCAGCGCGGCGGTCGACAGAATGCGCGGATAGCTGACACCCCCGACGCCCAGGTCCTGCAATTCCCGAGGCGACATCAACGGAGTCGTTTTGCGCGAACGCATGCCGAGCCCCATGTTGACGATCAGCGGCTTGGGCACGCCTTTCGCGACTTTCGCAATGTCTTCCTTCGACAAGAGCGCGTCGGCATACATCACGTCCGCGCCCGCTTCTGCGTACATATTAAGCCGGCGTATCGCCTCGTCGACCCCGTGCGGTCCCGCTGCATCGGTGCGCGAAACGATGACGAAGTTGTCATCGCGGCGTGCATCCACCGCCGCTTTGACTTTCTGCACCATTTCTTCCGCGGGAATGCACGACTTGCCCGCCATGTGCCCGCAACGCTTGGGCCATACCTGGTCCTCGAACATGAGCGCCGCCATGCCGGCTTTCTCGAATGCACGGACGACAAAGTGCACGGTCATTGCGTTGCCGTAGCCCGTGTCGGCGTCGGCGCGCAGCAGCAGATTGGTGCAATCGGCGAGGCGACGCGCATTGTTGAGATTCTCGTCGAACGTCATCACGCCACGGTCGGCCCAGCCCATGCGGCTTTCTGATACTCCCGCGCCGGAAATCGAGGCGGTCTTGAAACCGGAATGCTCGACCAGGCGCGCGGTATAGCCGTCGTATATGCCCGGTTGAATAAGGATTTCCGGTGCATACATCAAATCTTTGAACTGCTTGCCTGGGCTTGCCATGTCTCGCTCCTAAAATTGAATTTCGTTTAACTGAATTATTGCATGCCCCGTCAGCCGGCCTCGCCCGCTTTGAGCCCGATCACCGCAATGAGCTTGCGCCATTTCGCGAGATCGTCCCGGATGCGGGTCGCGAACTCGGCAGGCGTATTGGGGACGACCTCGCCGCCGAGTGCGGCGAGACGTTCGCGCGCATCCGCTTCCATGATGCCTTTCATCAAGGCAGCGCTTAAGCGGGCGACAACCTCGCGCGGTGCCGCTGCCGGCGCAATTACGCCGAACCAGCCGCTCGCCTCGTAGCCGGACACACCGGACTCCGCGATCGTCGGCAGGTCCGGCACTAGCGTCGAGCGCTTCGCGCCCGTTACCGCCAGCGCGCGCAGCTTGCCTGCCTTTACCTGCGGCATCAGCGTGCTCAAGTCGCCCGACATGAACTGCAACTGGCCGCCGAGCAAATCCGCAACCGCGGGCGCGACCCCTTTATAGGGCACATGCACGACATCGATCTTCGCGAGCACCTTCAACAATTCGGTGGCTAGATGCGTGGTGGCGCCGTTGCCCGGCGAGCCGAAGTTGAGCTGGCCCGGCTTCGCCCGCGCCAGCGCGATCAGCTCCTGCACGCTCTTCACGGGCAGCGACGGATTCACGACCAGCAGGAAGGGAAAGCTGCACATGACGGTAACCGGCGCGAAATCCTTGAGCGGGTCGTAGGCGAGGCGCGTCGATATGACCGGCAGGATCGCGAACGGGCCCTGGCTGCCGAGCAGCAGCGTGTAACCATCGGCCGGCGATTTTGCCGCGAGTTCGGTGCCGATTGCACCGCCGGCGCCGCCGCGATTGTCGATCACGACCGGCTGGCCGAGCGCGGCGCCGATTTTCTGGCCGGCGACACGCGCGACGTAGTCCGCTCCGCCGCCCGCAGCGAACGGCGCAATCAACCGGATGGGCTTGGTCGGATAAGGTTGCGCCAGCGCTTGAGCGCCGGCTAGCACGCCGGTCAGTACTAAAGCAGTTGCGATGCAGGGTCGGAACAAAGGGGCAATCCGCCGTCAAATATCCGCGCGGGGAATTGCGCGGGGAGCGGGCAATTCTACTCCGGTGATTCCGCGCCGCCAATTTAGGGGACTTGAAACACCGAATATTTCAGAGCTGACATAATAATTCTTCCGACATCAAATAGAATCACGTTCCAGCGCCACCCGCACGGAGGAGGCTACACCATGACAGAAAGACCCGGCACGCGCTTAAGACGCCTGCTCGCGCAGAAGAAAACGCTCGTCAAGCCCGGCGCGCACAATGCGCTGTCCGCGCGCATCATCGAGCAGGCGGGCTTTCCCTGCTGCGGCGTGACCGGCTATGGCGTATCGGTGTCGCTGCTCGGCCGCCCCGACGTCGGCCTGACGACGATGTCCGAAGTGGTAATGGTCGCGCGCTACATCGCGCAGGCCGTAAAGATTCCCGTCATCGCCGACGCGGACACCGGCTTCGGCAACGCGATCAACGTGATGCGCACCGTCGAGGAGTTCATCGGTGCAGGCGTGGCCGCGGTCCATATCGAAGACCAGGTCGCGCCCAAACGCTGCGGCCACGTCGCCGGCAAAGAAGTGATACCGCTCGCGGAAATGGCCGGCAAGGTGCGCGCGGCCGACCGCGTGCGGCGCGAACTCGAGCCGGAGTTTCTCCTGATCGCGCGCTGCGACGCGCGCGGCGTCGCCGGCGGCAGCGTCGACGATCTCATCAAGCGCGCGAACGCCTACCTCGATGCCGGCGCCGACATGATATTTCCCGAGGCGCTCACGAGCGAAGCGGAGGTCGAACGCTGCGCGCGTGAGATCAAAGGGCCGCTGCATTACAACCGGACCGGCGTCTCGCCGCGCCTGACGCTCGAGCAGTTGAACGAGCTCGGCATCGCGATCGTCAGCAACGCGACCGGCGCGCTGCGCTCGTCGATGATAGCGATGTGGGATTACATGAACACGTTCGCGCGCGAAGACGTCGCGTTCGTCAAGGAATTCACCGAGCGCCATCGCCAGCATCCCGCAGGGGACCTGCATGCGTTCGTCGGCTTCGCCGACATCAAGAAATTCGAGCAGGAATTCCTGCCGGCCGACGACGTCGCAAAGAAGTACGCGGGCGCGGTTGGTTTCCAGCCATGACCGGCGTGAGGCGTCAGGCGTGAGGCCAACCTGCGGCAAACTTAGCGCAGCGGCATTGCTCGCCTGCGCGAGCGTGTGCCAGGCACAGGACTATCCGTCGCGCCCCATCCGCATCATCGTGCCATCCACTGCGGGCGGCAGCGTCGATACCCTGGCACGCACGGTCGGCAGCAATCTCTCCCAACGCTGGGGACAGCAGGTCGTCGTCGATAACCGCTCCGGCGCGGGCGGCGTGATCGGCGGAGAAATCACGGCCAAGGCGCCGCCCGACGGCTATACGCTCATCATGGCGACCATCGCTGCGATGGCCACGAACGTGAGCCTGGCAAAAAAACTCCCTTACGATCCGGTGCGCGACTTCGCGCCGATCACGCTCGTTGCATCCCAGCAAATCGTACTCCTCGTGAATCCAGCCGTCGCCGCCAGGACTGTGCAGGAACTAATCCAGCTCGCGAAGGCCAAACCGGGACAGCTCACGTTCGCGTCCGCCGGCAACGGCTCGGGCGGCCATTTGTCAGGCGAGCTGCTGAAAATTCTCGCCGGCATCGACTTAACGCACGTGCCATATAAGGGCATCTCGCCGGCGATCGTCGACGTGATCAGCGGGCAGGTCACGATGACGTTCGCGAGCATCATTTCCGGCACGCCGCACGTCAAGACCGGCCGGCTGCGCGCGCTGGCGGTCACCGGCGCACGCCGCTCGGCGGCGCTGCCCGAATTGCCGACGATGATGGAAGCAGGCGTGCGCGGGTACGAATCGAGCACCTGGTACGGCCTGCTCGCGCCGAAAGCGACGGCGCGCGCGATCGTGACGAAATTGAACCGCGAAGTGGTGGCGATCATCAATCTGCCGGAGGTCAAAGCGAACCTGCTCGCGGAAGGCGCGGAGCCCGTCGGCAACACGCCCGAGCAGTTCGGCGAGTTCATCAAAGCCGAAATCGCCAAATGGGGCAAAGTGATCCGCACAGCCGGGTTGCGCGCCGAATAACTGCTGGAGAATCACGCGGCAGCGCGCTGCAGGCGGGGATATCCGGGGCACCGGCCTCCCGTAAAAGCACGCGGAAGCATTTCGAATTAACATACGACCGGGCAAGTGCCGGCTGACGGCGGAAGGAACGGCCATTACATGCTGAAAACGAAACGCGCGAGGGTGACGTTGATAGCCGCATGTGCCGTGCTGCTGGTGGCAGCGGTCGTGTGGCGCTCCTCATTCCACGTGACGAAAGCCGCGGATGCCACCAAGGCCGGGCCGCCGCCGGTGCCAGTGGTCACGGCGACAGTCAAAGAAGAGGACGTGCCGACCTATCTGTCCGGCATCGGCACGGTAATGCCGCTTTACGCGGTGACGGTCAAGGCGCGCGTCGACGGCCAGCTTGACAAAGTGATGTTCAGCGAAGGCCAGGACGTGACCGCGGGCACCATCCTCGCGCAAATCGATCCGCGGCCGTTCCAGGCCCAGCTCGAGCTCGCGCAGGCGCAAAAGGCGCGCGACTCCGCGCAGCTCAAGAACAGCATCACCGATCTGGAGCGTTACACGACCTTGTGGAAACAGGATTCGATCGCGCAGCAGACGCTCACGACGCAACAGGCGACGGTCGATCAGCTCAAAGCAACGGTGCAAGCCGATCAGGCGACGATCGACAACGCGAAAGTCCAGCTCGACTATACGACCATACGCGCGCCGATCAGCGGCCGCACCGGCGTGCGCCTCGTCGATCCGGGCAACATCGTGCGCGCCTCGGACAATACCGGCATCGTCAGCATCAATCAGATCAATCCGATCGCCGTACTGTTCACCCTGCCCGAGGACCGCTTCCAGGACGTCAACCGCGCGATGAAGGAGCACGGCCGCACCGCGCTCGAAGTGCGCGCGTTCGCGCGCGAGGACAACACGCTGCTGGGCACCGGCAAGCTGATCCTCGTCAATAACCAGATCGACACGGCGACGGGCACGGTGCAGTTGAAAGCGCAGTTTCCGAACAATGCGCACAAGCTGTGGCCCGGCCAGTACGTCAACGTGCACATGATGATGGGCACGCGTCAGCGCGCAGCGACGGTGCCGGCGGGGACCGTTCAACGCGGCCCCAACGGGCTGTTCGCATACGTCGTGAATGCCGACGACACGGTCGCCGTGCGCGCGTTGCGCGTCGGCCCGATCAAGGACGGCACCGCGATCATCGAAGAAGGGCTGGAAGCAGGCACCCGCGTGGTCGCCGAAGGCCAGTACAAGCTCAAGCCCGGCGTGAAAATCGTCGAGGCGAAGGCGGCTGAAGCGGCACCCAACAAGGGGAAGGGCGCGCCGAAAGACAAAGCCAGCAAGCCGGCCGACAAAAAAGCCGCCGCAGAATGAACATTTCAGCGGCGTTCATCAACCGGCCCATCGGCACGTCGCTGCTCGCGGCCGCGATGTTCCTGATCGGCGCCGCCGCGTGGCCGTTACTGCCCGTCGCGCCGCTGCCGCAAGTCGACTTTCCGACTATCCAGGTGCAGGCGGCGTTGCCCGGCGCCAGTCCCGAAACGATGGCCTCCAACGTGGCGACCCCGCTGGAGCGCTATTTCTCGCTGATCGCGGGACTCACCGAAATGACGTCGACGAGTTTCTTCGGCTCGACGGTCGTCGTTCTGCAATTCGATTTGAACCGCAGCATCGAATCGGCGGCGGTCGACGTGCAGGCCGCGATCAATGCTGCCACCGGCCAGTTGCCCAACAACCTGCCCAATCCGCCGACTTATCGCAAGGTCAACCCGGCGGACCGGCCGATTCTGATCATGGGCGTGAGTTCGGAAACGCTGCCACTGACGCAGGTCTCGGATTTTGCCGACAGCATAGTCGCACAGCAGATTTCGCAATTGTCGGGTGTCGGCCAGGTCAGCATTTTCGGCCAGCAAAAGCCGGCGGTACGCATCCAGGTCGACCCGGGCAAAATCTCGGGCCTCGGGTTGAGCCTGGAGGACATCCGCGCGCAGATCGCCACCGCGACGGTCAACACGCCCAAGGGCGCGTTCGACGGCCAGAAGCAGAGCGTCACCGTTTACGACAACGACCAGCTCTTCACCGCCGCAGCCTGGAACGACGTGATCGTCGCCTACCGCGCTGGCGCGCCGATCCGCGTGCGCGATATCGGCGTTGCCGTCGACGGCCCCGAGAACGTAAAGCTCGCGGCCTCCGCGTACGCGGGCGCGGGCGGCGACGAGGAGGCCCAAACCCAGCTTGCCAACGGCCGCACCATCCTGCTCGC
>Ga0207675_100003535_pt1 | contig 15249 bp, 4 predicted proteins | sample KBSSwiS42_FD_184305 | JGI IMG/M metagenome (GOLD analysis project Ga0207675, IMG submission 184305) | Switchgrass rhizosphere microbial communities from Kellogg Biological Station, Michigan, USA - KBS Switchgrass S4-2 (SPAdes) (version 2) | ecosystem: Host-associated > Plants > Roots >... | reverse complement strand
GTTTATGAACAGTCCTACCATGCGTTCGACTCCGGCCAATTCCGCCGGGCGTCCCGCGACGGTTGCACCAAAGAGAACATCGTTCTCGCCGCTGTAGCGGCTTAACAACAACGACCACGCCCCCTGGACCAGCGTGTTCATCGTCAGCTTTTGTTCGCGAGAAAACTTTCGCAGTTTCGACGTCGCCTCGCTGGAGAGGCGGGCGCTTTGCGAATCATATGTCTGTGAAGCTAAAGAACCATGTCCCAGGCTGATTTCGGTTGGGTCTTCAAATCCGCGCAACGATTCTCGCCAGAACGATTCAGCCGCCGCCTGATCCTGTTTCAGCAACCAGCCGATATAGTCGCCATAAGGTCGTGGTTCTTCAGTGTCAGGGTCCTCCCCTTTGCGGAAAGACTCATAGAAGGAAGAAACTTCTCTAAGCACGATCGCCCGCGACCACCGATCAAGAACGAGGTGATGACGGCTCCAGATAAGTTTGTAAGTATTCTCGGCAGCGCGAAAGAGCGCGAGTCGTAGCAATGGCGGGCGGGCCAGATCAAAACCACGCACCTGGTCGTCATGAATAAACTTTTCTAAAAGCTCTTGCTGTTGCGCTGCACCGAATTCTCGCCAGTCGTGTTTTTCAATATCGTCGTCTACTTTTCGATAGACAATTTGGAGTGGCTTTTCGACTCCCTCCCAGACAAAACCAGTTCGCAGTATTGAATGGCGAGCTATCACATGCCGCCATGCATTTTGGAATGCCGAAAAATCGAAATCGCCTTCTATCGTGAATATTGATTGCTCGAAGTAAACGCCGGACCCAGGTGAATACAATGTGTGAAAGAGCATGCCCTGCTGCATCGGCGAGAGCTCGTAGACATTTTCCAGGTTTGGATGCATGTCCACGGTATTCTGATTTGTACTCTGTTCAGTCATCTTCAGGCGAAACAGCAGTCACCGAATGCTAATCTTGCTGGCCGATGCATCACGTTCCTGTTCCAGGTAATCTTCAATTATTCCGGCGAGTATCGCCACATTCGGTTCTTCGCGCATCGTGAGGTGAGTGCCAGGAATACGGTGGATTTCGAATCCCTCAGTGGCTATCTCCTCCCATCTAAGTCGGTTATCTTCGTAGGCTGGCGCACCACCAAGATCCTCGGCATGGAAAAAGAGAAGGGGACCGCGATAAGTCATGTTTCGTGGCATATACGTTCGTCCTGCTTCGAGGTTAGCTTCGACGGTTCGCACGAGCGGATCCTCGAATTCCCCTTCTTTTGGCAAAACGGTAGCCGCACTTGCTCCATTTTCGGAGCGGGCCGGTTGGCGCAAGACCGTCCGGCGGAACCTTTTGGCCACCGCGCCAAAGAGATCCGCCGCATAGGTTGACGGTCCCCGCTCAATTAAGTGTGCCCAGTGTCCACGCATTCGCTGCTTCACAGAACGAAGAGGACAATAAGTGTCGAGTAAAGCCAACATCGCAATCTTCTGACCCTGGGCGTTGAGCTGTTGCGCCATTTCAAACGCGACCAGGCCGCCGAAGGAGCCGCCCAAAAGGTGATATGGTCCCTCAGGTTGTAGGGTACGGATCTCTCTAATGTAATGGGCAGCCATCTCTTCAACGCGCGTCAATGGTGGCGTAACGCCATCGAGTCCCAACGCTTGAAGCGCATAAACGGGCTGCTCCACACTCAGATGGTTTGCGAGTGGTCGGTAGATAAGGATATTGGCGCCCGCGGCGTGAATACAAAAAAGTGGTGGTCTGGAACCGGTGGAACGAATCGCTACCAACGATGACCACTGGCGGCAGCCCTCCTCGCGCAGGACGGTGGCGAGATCCCGTATCGTTGACGCCTGAAACAACGTTGCCAGCGGCAAGACTTTTCCGAAGCGATTCTCGATTTGCGCAAATAGGCGAACCGCCAGCAGTGAATGTCCGCCGAGGTCAAAGAAATTGTCATCGATACCGACACGTGTAACGCCAAGCACTTTTTGCCAGATGGTGACAAGCTGCGTCTCGATCGAATCCTGAGGTTTTGCAAAAGCGGCTTGCAGCGACAGCCGCGAATCATCTGGTGAAGGCAACGCCTTTACGTCGATCTTGCCATTTGACGTTAGTGGCAGGCTCGGCAGCGTGACAAAAACCGCAGGGATCATGTAATCGGGTAGCTTGGATTTCAGAAAGGCGCGTACAGTTCCGACATCCATATTTGCTTCGTCTCTGGCGACTAAATAGGCGACCAGGCGTTGGCCATCAGCGCGGTCAGGCGCTGCAATGACAATGTTCTCCTTAATCAATGGGTGCTGGGACAACACCTCCATTACCTCACCGAGTTCAATGCGAAAACCGCGAATCTTAACTTGGTGATCCAGCCGGCCGAGAAATTCCAAACCTCTGTTGCCCAGGCGCCGGACCAGATCGCCCGTGCGGTAGAGCCGTGCCCCCGCCTCTTTCGCAAAAGGGTTCGGCACAAACCGCTCTGCTGTTAGTGGGGCTTGGTCATGATAGCCGCGTCCGACACCTTCGCCAGCGATGAACAACTCGCCGGTCTCGCCGAGCCCCACCGCATGCAACCTATTGTCGAGCACACACAGTGTCGTGTTCGCAATCGGATGACCAATCGGCACAGGGCCAGAAAATGGATCTCCCGGTGCAACGTCATAAACGCAACACCCGACGACGGTTTCGGTGGGCCCGTATTCGTTGATGAGGCGCGTTCCGGGCGCGTGTTGCCGCCAGAAGGTGAGGCTCTGAAAATGCAAAGCCTCTCCGCCAATAACCAGCGCACGCGCGCGGCCAGCGACTTCGCCAGGTGGCAGAATTTCTGCGAGCGCGCGCAGATGCGCCGGGGTAATCTTCACCAGGCTGTAATTAGTTCGCCTGAGCAATGCTTCGGCGAGCGCTTCGATTCCATCAGGCACGAGAAAGACACTCCGACCCGCTAAGAGTGGCGTGAACAGACTGGTGATAGTCAGATCAAAGGAGATCGACGAGTGCATCGGCACTCCGATGCCGCTGCGGACGTCGTAAGCTTCGACGGCCCACATTAAATAGTTCGCCAGACCCCGATGAGTGATCATCGCGCCCTTCGGCTGTCCGGTTGAACCCGACGTGTAGATAAAGTACGCGAGATTGTCCCGATCAATCACCACGTCAGGATTGGCGGTAGTATTCGTTTCGATTTGCTTCCAATCTGAATCGAGACAAAAGCGGTGACCTTTGAAATCCGCGAACCTATCGACGAACTTATCCTGAGTCAACAATACGCGCGCGCCGGAATCCTTCAGCATGAATTCCAGCCGTGCCGGCGGGTAAGTGGGATCGAGCGGCACATATGCACCGCCGGCTTTCAGTACGGCGAGCAGCGCGATAAGCATTTCCACATCGCGCTCCAGGTGGATTCCAATCAGACTGCCGGCTGAGACATAACGTGTCAAATAAGCTGCCAATTGATTGGCGCGCCGGTTTAGTTCTTCATAGGTCAGCTGTCGTTCTCCGCAAACGACGGCCACTTCCTGCGGACTACGTTCGACCTGCCTCTCAAAGAATTCATGAACGCATAGTTCCGGCGAATAACATTCTTGCGTATCGTTCCGTGCAATTAATTGTTCACTCTCTTCCGGACTGGCGATTTGAACGGCGGACAGTAGCTGCTTCGGATTTGCTGCCATAGCCGCCAGCAAATTCACGAAGTTCTTCAACCAACGCTGAATTGTGCTGTGATCAAACAGGTCAGTGCTGTAATCAAGATTAAACTTGCTGTGATGCCCTTTGCGGAGTGCTGGTATTGACGCGCTCAAATCAAACTCGGAAACTCCAGTCGCATAATCCAACTCATGCACAATTAGATCTTGAAGCTCGCATGTGAACGGAGCGTCGCTCTCAAGTTTGAACATCACCTGAAATATCGGGCTATAGCTGAAGGTGCGTTGCGGCTGTAACTCCTTAATCAAACGCGCAAATGGTATAGCTCGAAATGAACAGGCTTCAGTCAGATTCTCAGAGGTCCGTTTGATTTGATCCAGGAACGACCCTTCGGTGAAAACGCGGGTCCGCACCGCGACAGTATTCGTGAGCGGTCCGATTATCGAATCCGTTTCGGGTGACCTTTGGTTATCAGAGAAGCCAATAACTATGTCTGCCTGGGCACTGTATCGAGCGAGCAGAGCTTGAAAAGCTGCTAACAGTATTACAGACGAATTCACCTGCGCGCGTTCACTAAGCTCGAGCACTGAATCAACGACGTCATTAGGTATCTCAATCGACGCGCGAGTTGCTGCATAGCTCTGTTTCGCAGGACGTGGTCTGTCCGTGGGCAACTCCAGTAGATCAGGAGCTCCCTTTAGTAACTGTTTGTAGGATTCGATCCGCCCATTTGCGTCCTCGGTTTGCAGCCACAAGTGCTGACGGCCGGCTGCGGTCGAGTACTGAATCATGAGGGACTGTTTTTCGAATTGGGAGTGATTGGCAAATGAATCGTACAGACAGAATAGTTCGCGAACAAAAATCATGGACGACTCATGATCGGCAATCATTCGGTGCATGCTCACGAGGAGCAGCTGCTCATCTTCAGCCAGCCTTATGAGCTTCGTTCGGTAGAGCGGCCCTTTGGATAAGTCGAAGGGCTGCCGTGGTTCACCTTTGGTGACGTCCGCAAGTCGTGTCTCACGCTCGGCTTCCGGAAGAGCGTTAAGATCGCTAATTGACAAAGCGGAAAGTGCTGAATGCGCGAGTATAGGCAGCGGCCGACCATCAACCCCGGCATAGATTGCCACCGGTGCAAATGTGGTGCGCAGTGTTTCGTGACGCCGCGCGAGTTCGTCGAGCGCGAGCCCCAGAGCTCCATGATTTAGTTTTCCGCTCACCCGAAAAACGTGGAATACCACGTTAGTTGGATTGCCAGGCTCCATTTGCTCCAGGAACCAAATTCGCTCCTGTGCCGCAGAGATAAGCAACGCACGGTCAGCCGCAGATGCTTGTTGCTCTTGCGCTGCAGCCAGGGCTGAACTATCGAAGACGTTTCGACTGTGATCTTTCAAAACTTGTTTTTCGACCAAAGCCATTGCGTGTGATTTAGTTTTGACCGGCGTTGGACAAGTGACTTATTTGCGAGAGCAATTTGTCCAGATCCTTCTGGTCCAAACGGGCATTCGGAAAATCGGCCGGCGTCAGGTTCTTCGGTGTACTACACGTGGCAATCAGCGCGCGCAAGTAATCCAAATAGGAGTTGGCCAATAATTCAACGGTTTGCCTTCGGTGTAAATTTGAGCTGTAGGTGAAGTTCAGTTTCAATTCATCGTTGAGAATGTGTCCGTTGACGGTCAGAAGATATCGGCGGAGCGCTGCTTGCGGCTGCAATCCTCCAACCGGGTCGTTTGTTCGGACGAATTCTTTGGGCCGGTCACCAGCCGGGTCAAGGCGACCTAAATAATTGAAGTTGATTTCAGCAGCCGGTAGCCGGGCTAAGGCGGCTGAGAGCGGCGACATATATCTGAGCAAACCATATCCTTGACCGTGATTGGGCACTGCACGCAATTCTTGTTTAGTTCGGAGGAGTTGTTCCTGGGGCTGGGCGTCAGCGCGTGTCAGCAACACCGGAAAAACTGTAGTGAACCATCCAACTGTTCGCGAAACATCGATCTCCGTAAACGCGGTTTCGCGGCCGTGTCCTTCCAAATCGATCAACAATTCAGAATTGCTCGTAAAATCACCGCAGGCTGAAACGAGGGCAGCGAGCAGCGCATCATTGATTTGGGTGTTGTAGGTTGCCGGTACCTCTTGCAGCAACGCCCGAGTTTCGGCACTAGAAAGTTTGACTGAAATTGTTTGCGCGGATGCGATGTCGTTTCGTCCGCGCTTGCAGTCAATCGGCAAAGGACGAACCTTTGTCCGCGCGTCGTTCAGCCAGTAGTTCGTTTCCTCGTCAATTGCCGCGGACCCGCTAAACTCAGACAGTTGCTCAGCCCACGCCTTAAACGAAGCGGTTTTAAGAGGAAGCCCGATGGAATGTCCACCCTTAAGCTGGTGATACGCCGTTTCCAAGTCTTCGATCAAAATCCACCACGAAACAGTGTCGACCGCCAGGTGATGAACAATAATGAGCAGGCGACCTGGATCTTTTCCACAGTTAAAGTACGCCGCGCGCACAAGAGGACCATCGGTAAGGTTGAGGCTTTCCTGAAGCCTGGCAGCAGCCTGCTCGATTGTCGACGTCCGTTCAGACGGCGTCAGCGAGGAGAGATCAATTTCAGAAAAAACAGCATTTTCTTCGTTTGCCCCAATCCGCTGATGCCAAGTGTCGGCGTCTCGCTGGAAACGCAAACGCAATGCGTCGTGGTGAATGACTAGATGATCTACCACCTGCGCCAATAACTGCGCGTCGGTGTGAACGGGCGCTTGCAACATCACCGCCTGGTTATAATGATGAGGCCAGTCCGACGCCGGTTCGAAAAAGCGATGTTGCACGGGCGTCAACGGTAGAACACCCGTCACTAAATCCTGTTCCGCAATGCTTGCCACCGACTCATTCACTAACTCCGCAAGCTCGGCAATTGTTTGGTATTGGAATAGTTGACGTGGCGTAAGCCGTAATCCGGCCTGATTCGCTCGGGCAATGATTTGGATACTCATGATTGAATCACCGCCGAGTTCAAAAAAGTTATCGAATACACCGACTTGCGGAAGATTCAGTACCTTTCGCCAAATTTCTGCAAGCGCTTGTTCGACTGGATTGCGAGGCGCAACGAAGCGGTCCCCCGACTGATCGAACTTGAACGCGGGCAACGCCTTTCGATCAATCTTGCCACTTGCGGATAGCGGCAATTTGTTCAGTACTACGTAATGATAAGGAATCATGTATTCCGGCAAAACTTGACTAAGATGTTCGCGAATGGTTTTCGGATCAATCTTTCGTTCGGGCGAGGGAACTAGCCAGCCGACCAGATGCTGATTGCCCGAGTCGTCTTCGCTGATTTGGACGACCGCGTCAGCCACATCGGCCTGGCGAACGAGCGCTGCTTCAACTTCAGGCAACTCAATTCGATGACCGTGAAGTTTGACCTGATGATCCAAACGGCCGAGGAATTCAATTTCGCCGGTGGCCGAGAACCTGGCTCGATCTCCTGTGCGATACAGCCGTCCCCCCAACCGGTTGCTGAAACCGTCAGGTACGAATCGTTCCGCGGTTAAATCGGGGCGATTAATGTATCCACGGCCGACACCTGAACCACCGATATAGACTTCTCCGGCCGCACCGATCGGTGTTGGGACGAAATACTTGTCGAGGATGTAGATCTGAGTGTTCGGCAACGGCTGGCCAAGCGGAAGCTGCGGCGGCAGTTCGTTCAGCGCGCCTTCTGTCACTTCAAAGGTGATAGCCCCGACAGTTGTTTCTGTCGGACCGTAGTGATTAAACACGGCACAGGCACTGCTTGACTTTATTTTCTGCACCAATGTCGACGGACACGCTTCTCCACCTAACACCAGACATTTTGATGGCAACAACTGAGCTGGTTGCGAGGTAGAGAGCAATGCTGACAAGTGCGTTGGCACGATTTTTAAACAGTCAACCGGAAACCTGGTGAAATACTCCGCCAACCCTTCAGCAGAAACTGCTTCTTCTTCCGGGACGATTCGCAAAGAGCCGCCGCTACAGAGAGAGGGAAAGACGGCGGTATTGCCGAGATCCGTTGAAATAGTGGACAAGGTCGCGAAGCTCGAATGCGGGGGCAGGTTTAGTCTCGCCAAAATCGCATGAACGTAATGCGCCAACTGGCAATGTTCGATTGCCACACCCTTCGGATTTCCGGTTGATCCGGAAGTAAAAATGACGTACGCGAGATTCTGGGGCGCAATTAATGTTTTGAGTGGCTCGGTACTCTGCGCCGCAATTTCTTCCTTCTCTGTATCCACGCAAAAAACAAACGCGTTATCAGTCGGGACGCGATCTCTAAGAGTAGATTCCGTCAGAATGATTCGGGCGCCACTTTCTCGAATCATGTATGCCTGACGTTCGCGAGGCAGCGTCGGATCCAGCGGGACATACGCACCACCAGCCTTCATAATCGCCAGCACACCGACGACCAAATCCAGCGACCGATTCAAACAAAGCCCCACCCGCCCTTCATGGCCCACACCGATTTGTACAAGTCGATGCGCTAACTGGTTCGCGCGCTTATTCAATTCAGAATATGTGAGGGCCTCGTTCGCGAAACTTACGGCGATGCGATCCGGATTATTCTCGACGTGACCGTCAAACATTTGCGGAACGAGATCCTCGGCTAAGACAGTAGCCGTGTCGTTGAACCGAACCAATAGTTGTTCGCGTTCATCCGCGCCGAGGATGTTGAGCTGATCCACGAGCGCATCGGGATCTCGTACCGCGCTTTTTATCAATGCGTCGAGCTGATCAACCAGGCGCTGCGCCTCGGGCGGGGAAAACAGCCGTGCGTCGTAGTGAAGCTCAAACTCCAAATTGCTTCCCGCCGAGTTGCACGAAAGCAAGACTTCAAATTGATCGAGCTCGTCCGACAAACTGTCGATCTTAAACACCACACCACGGTCCGAAAATGCTTCAGGGATCTCCGAGTACGCAAAACAGAACCGAAATAAAGCGTCGTCGTCCCGTTTGCCAGTTGTTTTCTCGAACCAGCGCGAATCGAAATACTCTTGTTGCTCGTTCGCACGGGCAAGCGCAGCTTCAACGCGACGTCCGACATCAGAAAACGTCTCAGTACCTTCGGTCAGGCATTTCAACGGCGCATACTTTGCGAACAGACCGAGGGCCTGCTCCAACTCCGCATACCCACGCCCCTCGAAACGATGCGCAAGCAGAAATTCTCGCTCATTGGTTAGACGCGCAATCAGAATCTGCCACGCAGCAAATAAGAATGACCGGACGGAGATTCCAAGTGCCTGGCTGACTTGCTGCAGTTCATCTACCTGGGCAGCTTTAAGCTGGTGCACAATCGCGTCCGGCGCGAAAGTACTTCCAACGATTACGCGACGTTGAAGTGGGAGCTGAGGTTCAACTCGTTGCGAAAGATTCTGTCTCGCCCAAAAGGCGCGACCCGCCTCGGCATCCTTACTCTCGAGTAATTCGTGTTGCCATTCCGCAAAATCCGCATACTGCATTGTGTCAGTACCGTCACCATGAGCATCGTTGTATCGTTCACCGATCTCACGAATCAGATTTATTAGGCTGATCCGATCCAGACACAGCATCGATGCTTCGATCTTGAGCACATGATTGGTTTCATCGATGCGCAATAACCGCCAGCGGTGCGGCGCGTGATCGGAGACGTCAAATGGTTCATCGCGCATGGCGGCCACTTCTTGTTCGAAAGCTCTGCGCTGCGCGGGACTGCCACCAACCCAGGGCACCAACTGCAGCGGCTCAGGGTCCTGGTCTACGATCTGAAGAGAACTATGTGTGTCCAGCGAATGAAATGAGGTTCGCAAGATCTCATGTCGCGAAACAACAGCGTTGATGGCTTTTTCCAGTCGGACAATGTCGAGGTTCCCGGTTAACGAAACCGAGCAGCGCGCGCGATAGAAGGCGGGACGCTTCGCTCGCAGGCCCCATATTCGTTCCTGCTGCGGTGACAAACGGAATCCCTGTGTCAGTTGTCTCTGAGTCGTCATTTCAGAATTCGGGGGTCGTACCAAATTGCTCCGCCATGCCCACGGCGATCTTACGAAACCCGACGTAAGGTTTGCGACCGTGAGCGGTCAACATATTGTCGAGCATCAAGATGTCTCTGTTATGCCACTCGAATTCGACTGCTTCGCGACGATAGCAGTCGCGGATTTCGTCGAGTACCGAATCCTCAATTGCGGATCCATCGCCGTAAAATGCGTTCCTCGGTAGATGTTCTGCGTCCAGCGCCGACAGCAACGATTCTCGTATCTCCATGGACAAACTGGAAACGTGAAATAGATGAGCCTGATTAAACCAGACCTTATCACCCGTTTCAGGATGCGTGCCGACGGCCTGGCAAACCTGTCTGGTTGTCAATCGGCCGTCGTCGTTCCACTTAAATTCGATGTCATGTCGGTTACAAAACTCCTCGACGGCGGCCTTTTTGGTTGTCTGAAACACATCCTGCCACGAGAGATCGAGGCCTTCGCCATAATTCCTGACGTACATAACTCGCTTGCGCTCAAACTCGTTGCGAATACTCTCGGGTATCCGCTGGTATACTCGCCGGCTGTCTGCGATGGGAGTTTCACCACCCTGGGATGCTTTTTGGGCACAGTAAAACCAAAGTCTCATTGGCCACTCGCGAGAATAAGCGAGCTCATTATGTAGCGGTATCGACTGATGTGCGGGGTATTCTGTCGAGGAATAAATCTTGCCGCTAAGCTGAGTACGTGGCGTTGAGCGGTAAGAATAGTCGAGCAACTCGGACGAGAGTATGCCGATGAACTTCTCAAAGTCTTCCAGGGTGTCAATGTTGAACCCCCGAAACAAGAGCGCGCCGTACGTCAACAATTGGGTCGCCAACCAACCCCTGGTGTTTGCGAGCCAGGCGAATACGTCCAAACCTGTGACAGCCGGGGTGAGGAGAAGTGGCAAACGACAGTCGTGAGTCAGTTGACGCGTGTTCACGTCAACGGACTGTGAGATCTCAATAGGTTTTCGCTTCACGTCCAATGGACGAGTACGTTTTGCTGACTCAGTCATGACTATTGAGTTTAATGCTGTTAGGGATAAGCAGGGCCTGCAACTTCACAAGTAAGTGGCAAGCAAAGCAAAGCGAAGCATGAGGATGAGCCGTTACGACCCGGTTTGGTCGCGTTCTAACTCAGCCATCTTCTTGCGCAGACTAAGCGGCCTCATGTCAGTCCATACCTCTTTTATATAAGCGAGGCATTCGGCCTTCGTCCCCGACTTTCCCGCATCATTCCAACCAAGAGCATTCTCTCTGTCCGCGGGCCAAATCGAATACTGTTCCTCATGATTTACGACTACTTTGTAGATAGTAGTATCTTCTGTTTCGTCTCTATACATGCGTACTCCCCAACATCAGAGCTTCCCGACTCGAAAACTACCGTCAGACTTCAAGATAATAACATGCGAAACAGCCGCGTTCCTCCGGCAAATTCTGCCGTCAGCGAGGTTCAGAACGTCGGGTTTGGCTTTTTCGATTAACGCTCTCGCTTCTCAACCGCTGTCGGCACCCTATCAATAACAGTTTTGCGTTTCGCCGACTTCAATTTTCGGTGGCTCATTTCTGCCAACCGTGCACTGGCTTCGTCTCTGTATGCGCGACCGGCGTCAGTCACGGCCGCCCGCAAAACGCTCAAAGGAATGTCAGGTTGTTCGATAACTACTGCTAAAAGAGTTTTGAACTGTTCCGCCATACAGGCGATCGTTTCAGCATCGAACAGAGCCGTGCTGTAGGTTAAAGCTCCTTTAAGGCCATCAGCGGTTTCCCATAAACTGAGTTGTAAATCGTGCCGCGTCACGGCGCTATCACTCTCAAGGTATTGCACAGCGAGTCCATTAAAGTCCGGGCGATCAATGAACGCCGGTTGCAATACGAACCAAACCTGAAACAGGGGATTGTACCCGGCAGTGCGAGGAGGATTCAGCTCTTCGACCAGCTTTTCAAATGGCACGTCTTGATTTGCCAGGGCCCCAAGCGCTTTCTCGCGCGTTCGTCGAATGGTTTCACGAAACGTCGGGTCTCCGGAATAATTGCTTCGCACGACGAGCGTGTTGACAAAGTATCCGATAAGCTTTTCGCACTCAGGCCGACTTCGTCCTGCCACGGGAGAGCCCACGACTATCTCCTCTTCATTCGTCAGGCACGAAAGCAGCGATTGAAAAGCCGCTAAGAGTGTCATGAACATGGTGGCACGCTCACCACGCGCCAGCGTTCTTAACTGGTCAGCGATTTCTTTTGTAATCGAGAATGAGAGTCGCGCGCCGCTAAAACTACGAATTGCCGGTCGAGGCCGATCACCTGGCAGCTTAATCAGTGGCGGCGCGCCGGCAAGTTCTTCGCGCCAATACTCGAGTTGTTTTTCCAATTTGATGCCGGTCAACGTCTCACGCTGCCACGCGGCAAAATCAATGTATTGCAGAGGCAACGAAGGCAGAGACGGACTCGTTTTCGTAGTGAATGCGTTGTAATACGTGGCGAGCTCGCGCAGCAAAATGTCGATTGACCACGCATCGCAGACGATGTGATGGATCGTCATCAGTAAGATGTGTTCAAGGTCGTGAAGTCGCAAGAGTGCCAAACGGAACAATGGACCTTCAGATAAATCGAATGGGCGCCGGGTTTGGACCGCCGCAAGCTCTTTGATCTTTTCGGTTTGCCGATCAGCCGGCAGTCCGCTGAGATCGATGACGGGAATCTCCACTCGCAGCGCTTTGGCGATCGATAGTGAGGGCTGGCCGCTGCGGTTCACAAAATTCATACGCAGGACTTCGTGACGTGCGACGATTGCCTCCATGCTTTCTTTCAAGGCTGTCGCATTTAGCGGGCCGTCCATCCGTAGTACGCGCGGAATGTTGTAAGCGGCCGTATTTGGTTCCAACTGCTCAAAGACCCACAACAGTTCCTGCGAAAACGAAAGTGGCAGATTGCCGTCACGCGAAACGACCGCAAGAGGCAGATCCGCAACTCTCTCGGTAGTGCGTGCTGCTTCAATGCGCTCAGCGAGAGCGGCCAACGTCGGCGCTTCAAACATCGAACGTAATGGCAGGTCGACCTGAAATGATTCTTGAATTCTCGACGCGACGTGCACCAATAACAACGAATGGCCACCCAATGCGAAGAAATCATCAAACACACTGACGTTTTCGATATTCAAAAGGTCGGCCCAGATGCTTGCCAGAGTCTTTTCGCTGGCGCTACGAGGCGCAACGAAGTCTGCGCCTTTCGCAACTGGAGCCCGATCGGGTGGCGGCAAAGCCAGGCGATTGATTTTGCCGCTCGCGGTGAGGGGAAAGGTGTCGAGTACCACAAACACCGATGGAATCATATGAGTCGGCACCTTGCTGTGCAGATGCGCGCGTAGTTCGCTGTTTGTCGTTTCTGCTTCCCCAAAGGACACATAGGCCACCAGCTGCTTTTCGCCGCGTTCGCCGTCATAAGATACGACGACTGCCTGATTAACCGAGGGGTGACCTCTCAACTGCGCCTCAATCTCTCCTAGTTCAATGCGAAAGCCGCGTAGCTTGATCTGATGATCTCGCCGTCCCCGGTGTTCGATGATTCCATTAGCAAGATAATGACCGAGGTCGCCGGTTCGAAACAGCCTGGCGCCGGCTTGTGAGCCGAAGGGATGCGGCACGAATTTCTCAGCGGTGAGTTCGGGTTGGTTCAAATAACCGAGCGCCAGCCCCTCTCCGCCGATGCAGATTTCACCCGTGATCCCGACAGGAGTGGGCTGAAAATTTGCGTCGAGAATGTAAACCTCTGTATTAGCGATTGGTCGCCCAATTGGAATCGTGCCAAGTTTGTCGGTGCCGTCTACTTCATAGCAGGTAACATCTGCCGCCACTTCCGACGAACCATACAGATTGATCAACTGGGCGTTCGGAACCCTCTGCCGAAACACCCTCGCTAAATCGACTGGCAGTGTTTCACCACTACAAATGCAATAGCGCAAGTTTACCAGCAGACGAGATATGTCCTGATCCATTTCGAGCATAACTCGAAGCAGCGATGGCACCAGCACCAACCGAGTAACTCGGTTGTGTGCGAGCGCATCTACGAACTGTCGCGGATCCTTTACGGCATTGTCGGGAATTATGATTAACGGCACGCCTCGCAGCAGTGGTCCAAATATTTCCCAAATCGCATCGACGAAGCTCAGCGAAGTCTTCTGACAACAAACCTCATCAGTCGCGAAAGGATACGTTCGCCACATCCAGGCGAAACGATTGAGCGAAGAGCGGTGAGCACTCACCACGCCCTTCGGTTGTCCGGTCGAGCCCGAGGTGTAAATCACATGCGCCGAGTTTTCGGCAGAAGTTAGCGGCAAGGGGTTGTCCGCACTCTCGCCCATGAATTGGGACGTTTCCCCGTCTAAGTAGACAGTGTCCACGCTGGGATTGGTAAACAGATCCCGTAGGTGGTGTTGTGTTAGCAACAGGCGAGCTTGGCAATCGGCGAGGATGAAAGAAATGCGCTCGCTGGGGTAGGTGGGCTCCAACGGCACGTATGCGCCTCCGGCTTTCAATATGCCAAGGAGGCCAACGATCATGTCGACAGAGCGCTCGACACAAATCGCAACGCGCACTTCCGGTCCGACGTCACGTCGGCGCAGGTAATGGGCTAATCGATTGGCACGGGCATTTAGTTCACCATAAGTCACGCGTTCGTTACCGCATACAACTGCGACCTCACCCGCACCGTGCGTTGCTTGCTGTTCGAATACTTGTTGAATGCACTGGTCATTGGGGAAGGAAGCCTGGGTGCTGTTCCAATCGACCAATAGCTGCCGTTGTTCGTCGCGGGTCATCAATGGCAGATCCGCAATTCGATCTTCAGGATTTGCGACGATTCCTTTGAGCAGCGTTGCGTACTGTTTCAGCAAGCGGTCGATAGTCTCATCGGCAAACAAGCCGGTGTTGTATTCAATCACGCATTCCAATGCACCATCCTTTTCACCAGTGGCGAGCATCAGATCGAACTTGGCGGTCTCAGTGGACGTGTCGATCTTGCTTACGCTGAGATCTTTCATTCGCAAACGAGCCGGCGCGGTATTTTGAAATTGAAACATCAACTGAAATAGCGGATTGCGGCCGAGGTCGCGTTCTGGCTGAAGTTCTTCAACTAACTTTTCGAAAGGCAGATCCTGATGCGTATAAGCCTCAAGCGCTGTGTGCTTGACCTGATTAAGTAGCTGTTCGAATGTTGGATTGCCGGAGAGGTCGGTACGAAGCGCCAGGGTATTAATGAAGAATCCAATTAGGTTCTCAGTCTCTTCACGGTTACGGCCCGCGATTGGAGACCCAACCACAACGTCTTCCTGACCAGAATGACGCCATAGCAGAATTTGAAATGCGGCCAGGAGCGTCATAAATAAAGTAACGCCCTCACGCTTGCTGAGTTCTATCAACTCATCAGATAAAGCTTTGGGCAGCGCCAGAAATCTGTAAGCGCCGTGAGATTCGCGTCCAGCTGTCCTGGGGTAGTCGGTCGGCAGCTCTAGTACACCCGTTATGCCATCGAGCTTGTTTCGCCAGTAGGAGAGTTGGCGCTCCAAAACATCGTCTTGCAACCACTGTCTTTGCCACTCGGCAA
>Ga0207675_100003534_pt1 | contig 15251 bp, 10 predicted proteins | sample KBSSwiS42_FD_184305 | JGI IMG/M metagenome (GOLD analysis project Ga0207675, IMG submission 184305) | Switchgrass rhizosphere microbial communities from Kellogg Biological Station, Michigan, USA - KBS Switchgrass S4-2 (SPAdes) (version 2) | ecosystem: Host-associated > Plants > Roots >... | reverse complement strand
GGTCGACGCCGCCGTCAAGCCGCGGGTCGGCCGCTATGTGGCCACCATCGCCCGCCGCCTCGAGGAGCTGTCCCGGCCCACCGGACCGCCCCGTCCGGGTTCCCCGGACCCCTCCCAGACCCGGCCGGTGCCGTTCTACGTGATGCAGTCCAACGGCGGGGTGCTGTCGGCGGCCGAGGTCGTCCACCAGCCGGTCTCGACGGTGCTGTCCGGCCCGGCGGCCGGGGCCCTGGGGGCGGCCATGGTGACCAGGGCGGCCGGGTTCGAGCGGGTGCTGACCCTGGACGGCGGCGGCACCTCGACCGACGTCAGCGTGGTCCTGGGCGGCGAGCCGACCCTGACCACCGAGGGCAGCGTCGGCGGCTACCCGTCCAAGATCCCCATGATCGACGTGGTCACCGTGGGCGCGGGCGGCGGGTCGGTGGCCTGGCTGTCCCGCGAGGGCGGCCTCAAGGTCGGCCCGCGCTCGGCCGGGGCCGACCCGGGCCCGATGTGCTACGGCCGGGGCGGCACCGAGCCGACGGTGACCGACGCCAACCTGGTCCTGGGGCGGATCCCGCCCCACCTCCTCGGCGGCGAGGTCCCCCTCGACCCGCCAGCCGCCGCTGCCGGGCTGGAGACGCTGGGATCCGAGCTCGGCATGGACCTGGCGTCGGTGGCCGCCGGAGTGCTGGAGATCTCGGCCTGGAACCAGGCCAACGCCCTGCGCCAGGTCACCGTCCAGCGCGGCCTGGACGTCCGCGACTTCGTCCTGGCCACCTTCGGCGGGTCGGGGTCGCTGGCCGTGTGCCGCCTGCTCGAGCTGCTCGGCCTGCCCGCCGCCGTCGTTCCCCGCGACCCGGGCAACCTGTCGGCCTTCGGGCTGCTGACCGTCGACGTCAAGAACGACGAGGTCCAGACCGCGGTCGCCCGCCACGCCGACCTCGACCCGGCCACCGTCGCCGCCACCCTCGCCGCCCTCCAGGAACGGGTCGCCCGTTCCCTGGACGCCGAGGGCTTCCCCCGCCCCGCCCACCGCTACCTGCGCTCGGCCGACCTGCGCTACTTCGGCCAGGCCTTCGAGGTCCGGGTCCCGGTTCCCGACGGCGCCGTCGACACCGCCCTGACCGAGGCCACCGTCGCCGCCTTCCACGACGCCCACCAGCGCCTCTACGGCTACGCCTTCCGCAACGACCCCACCCAGCAGGTCGAGTGGGTCAACCTCCGCATCACCGGCATCGGCCCCATCCGCCGCCCCACCCTCCGCCCCTCGGCGCCTGGCTCCATGGCTGGCCCCAGGGGCTCCCGGCCCGCTTGCTTCGATCCCTCGAGTGGATTTGTCGACACAGCGACCTATCGACGAGACGACCTGGGGCCGGGGGACCGTGTCGAGGGGCCGGCGGTGGTGGAGGAGTACGGGGCCACGGTCCCGCTCCACCCGGGGTTCCGGGCCGAGGTCGACCGGCTCGGCAACCTGGTCGTGACCCGGCACGGGTCGGGTCGAACCGGCCACGGCGACCCCGGGGCGGCCCGGTGACCGGCGGCGGCCGCGGCGGGCCCGACCCGGTCACGCTGGAGATCGTCGAGGGGACGCTGGCCTCGATCGAGCGGGAGGTCGAGACGGCGATCGGCCGGACGGCCAGGTCGCCGATGATCCGGGACGCGCACGACTTCCGGGCTGGGATCCACGACGCCCGGCTGCGCAAGCTCACCGGGCGGTCGTACTCGGCCCTGGTCCACCCGGTGGCCCGGGACTTCCCGCTGGAGACGATGCGGCCGGGGGACGTGTTCTTCCACAACGACGTCTACCTGTCCGAGGGCGGGATCGGCCACCTGCCCGACCTGTGCGTGACCGTCCCGGTGTTCTCGGCCGGCCGGGTGGTGGCGTTCGTGCAGGCGTTCGGGCACCACGACGACATCGGCGGGGCCGTGCCCGGGTCGATGCCGTCCCACGCCACCAGCGTGTTCGAGGAGGGGCTGATGGTCCCCCCGATCCGGCTGTGGGACGCCGGCGTCCCCAACCGGGCCGCCCTGACCATCATGACCCGCAACTCGCGCATGCCCGACTCGCTGGCCGCCGACCTGGACGCCGAGTGCTCGGCCTGCCTGATGGGCGCCCGCCGCCTGGCCGAGCTGTTCGAGCGCTACGGCGTGGCCACCGTGGAGGCCTGCTTCGACGCCATCGTCGACAACACCACCGAGGCGTTCCGCCGCGAGCTCCTGGCCCGTATCCCCGACGGCACCTGGGCCTGGGAGGACTACGCCGAGCACGACGGCGTCGACCCGCCCCGCCTCCACGCCCAGCGCATCACCCTGACCAAGACCTCCACCGACGGCGGCCGCCTGGTGCTCGACTTCACCGGCACCTCGCCCCAGGCCAGGGGCCCGATCAACCACTGCGGCGACTACGCCGACGGCAACTTCCTCAAGAAGTGGCTGGCCCCGATCCTGCGCAACCTGGCCGAGACGCCGGAGCGGGCGGCCGAGCTGGACGTCAACGAGGGCGTGGTGCCCCTGCTGGAGCTGCGCTTCCCGCCCAAGGGGACGCTCCTCACCCCCGTGTTCCCGGCCCCCACCAACGCCCGCACCTTCGTCATCCTGCGCCTGCTCGGGGTCCTGGCCGGGGTGCTGGCCAAGGCCACCGGAGGCGCCATGCCGGCCGACCAGGAGACGATCCGCTACACCGGCGTCTACGGCGACGACGCCGACGGCCGGCCCTACCTGATGCGCGAGGTGCTGGGCGGCGGGTCGGGCGGCCGCCCGTACGCCGACGGCGAGGACACCGTCCACGTGGTCCCCGACTCGCGCAACATCCCGGTCGAGTTCGCCGAGTCGCGCTGGCCGTTCCTGGTCGAGCGCCTCGGGCTGGCTGTCGACTCGGGCGGCCCGGGCCGCCACCGCGGCGGGCTGGGCTACGAGAAGCACATCCGCATGCTCCGCGACGCCCAGTTCATGTCGATCGCCGACCGCTCGCGGCTGGCCTGCTGGGGGGTGGCCGGCGGCCGCGCCGGCCGGCCGTTCGAGGTGGTCATCGACCCCGGCGGCCCGGCCGAGCGGGCCGTCGACGCCCTGGCCGACGCCGAGCCGGTCCGGGCCGGCGAGGTCATCCGCGTCCGCACCACCGGCGGCGGCGGCTGGGGCGACCCCCTGGACCGACCCTACGACGAGGTCGTGCGCGACCTGCGCTGGAACAAGATCAGCCTGGCCGGCGCCCGCGACGACTACGGCGTGGTCGTCGGCGGTTCCTCCGACGAGCCCGAGCTGGACGAGACGGCCTCGGACGCCCTCCGGGCGGCCCGGCGGGCGGCCAGAACCGGCCAGGAACCGTTCTTCGACCGCGGCCCCGGGTATGGGATGCTCGCCGGGCAGCCAACCGCTGATATCGATCAAGTTTGACAGGGTAGGGTGACCGCCATGGAGCGCAACGTCTACCTGACCGCGATCGAGCCGGGCAGTGGCAAGTCCGCGGTCGCGCTCGGGGTCATGGAGGCGCTGGCCTCACTGGGCCGCGTCGGCTACTTCCGGCCGATCGTGGCCGGCGGTGCCGAGCCCGACAACGACATCGAGCTGATCCGGCGCTGGTACCGCCTCCCGCAGACCTACCAGGAGTCGTTCGGAGCGGTGGTCGACGACCTGTCCGCGATGAGCGACCGCGGCCGCTACGACGAGCTGCTCAAGCGGATCCTCGACGCCTACAAGCGCCTGGATCTCGCCACGGATCTCATCTTGGTCGAGGGAAGCGACTTCAGCGAGGCGTCACATGCGCTGGAGTTCGACTTCAACGCCGACATGGCCAACCACCTCGGCTGCCCGGTGCTGCTGGTGGTGCGGGGCAGCGACCGGTCGGTGGAGCGGGTGCTGGAGGTCATGCAGCTGGCCCACGGGTCGATCACCGGGCGCGGCTGCACCATCCTGGCCACCATCTGCAACCGGGTCAGCCCCGAGCTGGTCGACGAGCTGCGCCAGCGGGCCCACGAGGTGGTGGGCGACGAGCCGGCCTACGTCATGCCCGAGGTCCCGGAGCTGGCCGCCCCCACCGTGGCCGAGGTCGCCCACGCCCTGGCCGCCGAGTTCCTGCGGCCGGTCCGCGGGGCCGAGGAGCCGAGCACCCGCCGCGAGGTCGGCCACGTGATCGTCGGCGCCATGAGCCTGCCCCACTTCCTGGAGCACATCAGCGACAACGACATGATCATCACCCCCGGTGACCGGGCCGACCTGATCGTGGGCAGCCTGGCCTCCCGGTTCTCCGGCACCTACCCGAACATCGCCGGGCTGGTCCTGACCGGGGGGCTGGTCCCCGAGCCGTCGGTGCTGCGGCTGATCGACGGGCTCGGCGGCGCGGAGGTGCCGGTGCTGGCCACCGGGGCCGACACCTACCAGACGGCGGCAACCGTCTCCGGGGTCCGGGGGGTGCTCACCCCCGAGAGCGAGCGCAAGATCGCCGCCGCCCTCGGGGTGTTCAGCGCCCACGTCGACCGCGAGGGGCTGCTGAGCCGCCTGGAGGTCACCCGGACCGAGCGGGTCACCCCGCTGATGTTCGAGCAGCGGCTGGTCGAGCGGGCCAAGGCCGACCGCCGCCATATCGTCCTCCCCGAGGGCGGCGACGACCGGGTGCTGCAGGCAGCCGAGCAGGTGCTGCTGCGCGGCATCGCCGACCTCACCGTGCTCGGCGACCCCGACGCCGTCAAGCAGCGGGGCGCCGCCCTCGGCCTGGAGCTGGACGGCCTCCAGGTGGTCGACCCGCTGCGGTCGGAGTGGCGCCAGGACTTCGCCGACACCTACTACGAGCTGCGCCGCCACAAGGGCGTGGCCCGGCCGGTGGCCGAGGACCTGATCGCCGACGTCTCCTACTTCGGGACCATGATGGTCTACAAGGACCTGGCCCACGGGATGGTGTCGGGGGCGGCCCACACCACCGCCCACACCATCCGGCCTGCGTTCGAGTTCATCCGCACCGTGCCCGGCACCTCGATCGTGTCCAGCGTGTTCCTGATGCTGCTGACCGACCGGGTGCTGATCTACGGCGACTGCGCGGTGGTCCCCAACCCCAATGCCGAGCAGCTGGCCGACATCGCGGTCGCCTCGGCGGGCACGGCCGCCCAGTTCGGCATCGAGCCGCGGGTCGCCCTGCTCTCCTACTCGACCGGCGAGTCGGGCGCGGGCAGCGACGTCGAGAAGGTCCGCGAGGCCACCGCGATCGCCAGGAAGCGCCGGCCCGACCTCCTGATCGAGGGGCCGATCCAGTACGACGCGGCCATCGACCCCGGGGTCGCCCGCGCCAAGCTGCCCGACAGCCAGGTCGCCGGCCGGGCCACCGTGTTCGTGTTCCCCGACCTCAACACCGGCAACAACACCTACAAGGCGGTGCAGCGCTCGGCCAACGCGGTCGCCGTCGGGCCGATCCTCCAGGGCCTGCGCAAGCCGGTCAACGACCTGTCCCGAGGCGCTCTGGTCGCCGACATCGTCAACACCGTGGCCATCACCGCCATCCAGGCCCAGGGGACCGAGGATGCCTCCCGAGGGGTTCCCCGATGAGTCGGGTCCTTGTCGTCAACACCGGGTCGTCGTCCATCAAGTACCAGCTGTTCGAGATGGACCCGCAGAAGGTGCTGGCCTCGGGGCTGGTCGAGCGGATCGGGGAGGCCGGGTCGAAGCTGACCCACCGGGCCGGCGACGCCGAGCCGCTGGTGGTCGAGGAACGGGTGACCGACCACTCCGACGGCTTCGACCGGGTGTTCAAGGCGTTCGAGAACGCCGGCGGGCCGATCACCGACCTGGCCGGCATCGGCCACCGGGTGGTCCACGGCGGCGACCGGCTCACCGCCCCGACCCTGGTCGACGACGCCACCATCCAGGCCATCGCCGACCAGGCCCCCCTGGCCCCGCTGCACAACCCACCCAACCTGCTCGGCATCCGGATCGCCATGGCCAGCTTCCCCGAGACCCCGCAGGTGGCCGTGTTCGACACCGCCTTCCACCAGACGATGCCGCCCCGCGCCTACCGCTACGCCCTGCCGGCCGACCTGGCCGGCGAGCTGCGCATCCGCCGCTACGGCTTCCACGGCACCTCCCATGCCTACGTCAGCCGCAAGGCGGCCGAGCACCTGGGCCGCCCGGCCGGCGAGCTCAACCTGGTCACCCTGCACCTGGGCAACGGGGCCAGCGTGGCCGCGGTCGCCGGTGGCCGCTGCATCGACACCTCGATGGGCCTGACCCCGCTGGAGGGCCTGGTCATGGGCACCCGCAGCGGCGACCTGGACCCGGCGGTCGTGTTCTACCTGCACCGCGAGGCCGGGCTGTCGGTCGACGACATCGACGACCTGCTCAACAAGCGCAGCGGCATGCTGGGGATGGCCGGGGCCAACGACATGCGCGAGGTCGCCCGCCTGGTCGCCGACGGCGACGAGGCGGCCACCGAGGCCCTGGACGTCTACTGCTACCGCATCCGCAAGTACGTCGGGGCGTACGCGGCCGCCCTCGGCCGGCTGGACGCGCTGGTGTTCACCGCCGGGATCGGGGAGAACAACGACGCCGTCCGGGCCGGCGTCTGCCAGGGCCTGGAGGGCCTCGGCGTCATCCTCAACGCCAAGCGCAACAAGGGCCGCTCCAAGGGCCCCCGGACGATCTCGGCCGACGACAGCCCGGTGGCCGTGCTGGTGGTGCCCACCAACGAGGAGCTGGAGATCGCCGAGCAGACCCTGGCCGTCGTCCGCGGCTGAGCTTCACCGGGCCCGCGGGCGCAGCCAGACCGACACCTGGGTCGGCTGCATCGTCTGGTCGGCCACCACCACCAGCTCGGCGGTCAGGGCGTCCAGGTCGACCTGCTCGCGGAGCCGGGCGCTGAACACCTGGATCGTCCGGGCGGCGTTGTAGCGGCGCCGGTTGAAGCGCCGGTCGACCACCCTCTGGACTCGCCGCCGGGCCGGCTGGAACACCGCCGCCACGGCCAGGGTGGCCCCGGCCACGACCAGGCTGGAGCCGCGGCCGAGCAGCTGGCCGAGGCCGAGGACGACCACGCCGTAGCCGCCGCCCAGGAGCAGGGTGAGCAGCCCGTAGGCCAGGGTGCGGCTGACGATCCGGTCCAGGTCGTACAGCCGGTAGCGCAGGATGGCCGCCCCGGTGGCCAGCGGCATCAACCCCAGCACGACCGCCGACACCCAGCCGAGCAGGAGGTCGTTCCCGCTGTCGCCCACCAGCCCCAGCGCCAGGGCCAGCGCCGTGACCACCACCACGGCCGCGGCCAGGGCGGCGGCCAGGGCCAGCCAGCGCAGCTGCTGGCGCTCGACCCCGCGAGCCCGGCGGAAGCGCAGCAGCAGCGACCCGGCCGCCACCACAGGCCCGAGCGCGGTGAGGATCCAGGCCACCCCGCCGACGGACCGCAGCAGGCCGGCCAGGGCGGGCACGACCATGGGGTTGGGAACCACCTGGTAGGGCGGGTCCAGCGGCAGGAGCATCGCCGTCACCAGCGCCACCACCGCCGCGCCACCCACGAACCAGGCCCACCAGCGCCAGCGCGGCGACGGCAGCGACCCGGTCGGGGTGAGCAGCAGGACGAACTGCAGGCAGGTGAGCGCGCCCAGGATGCTCACCCCGTGGTAGACGGCCGCCAGGTCGGCGCCCGGGAGCGACCCCGGCCTGGCCATCAGCCCGTAGTTGGCATAGCCGGTGGCCACGCCGGACAGGGCCACCGGCAGGCCGAGGCCGAGCAGCAGCCAGCCCACCGGGTGGCGAGGGCGGCGGCTGGCCAGCAACGCCCCGACGGTGGTGGCGCTCAGGGTGGCGAGCACGAAGGCGGGGACGTCGGAGGTGCCGAGGGCGAGATCGGGCCGGCCGGCCTGGGTCAGCAGCCGGTCGAACCAGCCCATCAAGGCAAAGGCGACCAGGGTGAGTGCCCACAGCGCCCAGGCCAGCGCAGCCATCCATCCTCCCGGAGACGTCGGTCTCGGCGCATTGTCGCCTGGCTGCGTCCCGGGATCGTTACGAGAGGTCGTTGTTCGGCCGCGACCGGCCTGTTTCGGCGGCGCTCCCGGTGAGCCGTAGACTTCGGCCATGACGACACGACGGGTAGGGATCGTGGGGGGCGGCATCGTCGGGGTCGCCCTGGCCCACCACATCACCGGCCGAGACCGGGACGTGGCCGTGACCGTGCTCGAGAAGGAGCCGGACCTGGCCATGCACCAGACCGGCCGCAACAGCGGGGTCGTGCACGCCGGCCTCTACTACACCCCGGGGTCGCTCAAGGCCCGGCTGTGCCGCCGCGGGGTCGAGCTGCTCGGGGAGCTCTGCGCCCGCCACGGCCTGGCCTACGACGAGTGCGGCAAGGTGGTCGTCGCCCTCGACGAGGGCGAGCTGGGGCGCCTGGAGGCCATCCACGAGCGGGCCGTGGCCAACGGCGTCCCCGGGGTGCGGATGGTCGGGGGCGACGAGCTGCGCGAGCTGGAGCCGAACGTCCAGGGGATCGCCGCCCTGCACTCGCCCCACACCGCGGTGGTCGACTTCGCCGCCGTGACCAGGCGGCTGGCCGCCGACGCGGCCGCCATGGGGGCCGAGATCCGCACCGGCGTCGAGGTCCGGCGCGTCACCCAGGACGCCGGCGGGGTGGCCGTCGAGGCCGGCGGCGAGCGGCTCGCCTTCGACGAGCTGGTCATCTGCGGCGGGCTGCACACCGACCGCCTGGCCCGCCTGGCCGGCCACGAGGACGAACCCCAGGTGGTGCCGTTCCGGGGCGAGTACTACGAGCTCGCCCCCGGACGCCGCAACCTGGTCAACGGCCTCGTCTACCCCGTGCCCGACCCGCGCTACCCGTTCCTCGGGGTCCACCTGACCAAGCGGGTCGACGGCGGGGTCCTGGTCGGCCCCAACGCCGTCCTCGCCCTGGCCAGGGAGGGCTACCGCTGGCGCGACGTGCGCATCGGCGACCTGGCCGAGACCCTGGCCTGGCCCGGCTTCCGGCGCATGGCCGCCCGTCACTGGCGCACCGGGGTCCGCGAGGTGATCGGGTCGCTCAGCCGCCGTGCCTTCTGCGACGCCGCCCGCCGGTATGTCCCCGACCTGCGTCCCGACGACCTCCACCGCGCCCGCAGCGGCGTCAGGGCCCAGGCCGTGGCCCGCGACGGCACCCTGGTCGACGACTTCCGCATCAGCCGCCAGGGCCGGGTCGTCGCCATCCGCAACGCCCCCTCCCCGGCGGCGACCTCCTCGATGGCCATCGCCGAGCACATCGCCGCCTGGCTGTTCGAGGACGACCCCTACCCAGGCGGGCGGCCGGCCCAGGGGTCGTAGTCGACCTCGAGGGCCTCCTGGGGCGGTCGGCGGTCCTCGGGGACGTTCCGGAGGTTGAGCCGGATCCGGTACCAGGTGGTGCTGCGGCCCCGCATTGAGTCGACCAGCACGTCGGTCGGGCCGAGCAGCGGCCAGACGTCGCCGTGGCGGCCCTTCCAGCGCTCCAGGCCCTCGCGGGCCTCGGCCTCGGTGGCCGCCCGGGCGACCTCGATCAGGGGCATGGTGGTGCGCCGCCGGCCGGTCGGCCCGGCCGTCTTGCCCGGGGCCGGTGGGGGGACGAACCCCTCGCGGACGGCCGGGCCGGGCGTCCGCCGCTTGGAGGGCTGGGCCCGGGCCGGCTCGCCCTCGGCCTTGACGAAGTGGGGCGGCCAGGGGGCGTCGGCGAACCCGGCCTCCTCGTGCTGGTCAGCCAGCTCCAGCAGCGCCGCAAGGGACCCGGCCTGGCCGTCGATCCCGTCGGAGGCGTCGCCGGCCTCCCGCACGATCTCGGGCACGGTGTCGATGGTGAACGCCTCCGGCCGGCAGTCCGCCACCTGGTCCCAGGACAGCGGCATCGACGCCCGCGCGTCGGGGGTCGGGCGGACCGAGTAGGCCGAGGCCACCGTCCGGTCCTTGGCGTTCTGGTTGTAGTCGAGGAACACCCCGTGGCGCTCCTCCTTCCACCAGCGGCTGGAGGCGATCTCGGGGGCGCGCCGCTCGACCTCGCGGGCCAGGGCGACCGCGGCCCGCCGGACCTCGGGGAAGGTCCATTGGCGCTGGATCCGGCAGTAGACGTGGAAGCCTCGCGACCCGGACGTCTTGGGCCACCCGGCCAGCCCGAAGTCCTCAAGGGTCTCCCGGGTGACCCGGGCGACCTGGAGCACGTCGGGCCACGGCACCCCGGGCATCGGGTCGAGGTCGACCCGCAGCTCGTCGGGATGGTCCAGGTCGGCGGCCCGCACCGGGTGGGGGTTGAGGTCGATGCAGCCCAGGTTGACCACCCAGGCCAGCTGGGCCGCGTCCCGGACGACGATCTCATGCGCGCTGCGCCCGGAGGGGAACTTGAGCTCGACCGTCTCCACCCACTCGGGCCGCTTCTCGGGCGCCCGCTTCTGGAAGAAGAACTCGCCCTCGGCCCCGTTGACGAACCGCTTGAGGGCCATCGGCCGGTCGGCCACCCCCCGCAGCGCCCCATCGGCCACGGCCAGGTAGTAGTTCACCAGGTCGAGCTTGGTATGCCCGGTCCGGGGGAAATACACCTTGTCCGGGTTGCTGACGGTCACCTCACGACCAGCGACGTCCAGGACCAGCTTCCGGGTGGCCATGCCCCAAGGGTACGACACCCGCAGGCCGGCGGCCCTCAGCCCCCCTGCTCGACCCCGACCGAGGTGTGGGTGTGGACGATCTTCCAGGCTCCGTCCTGGCGGTGGAGCACGAACGTCAGCCGGGTCTCGAACCGCCCGCCGCCGGCCAGCTCGATGGTCGGCCGGTCGACGACCCAGCCGACGTCACCGCACTCCATCGCCAGCAGCTCCCCCGGGGTCACCCGGTTGCCCGCCTGCTCCCAGTAGGGCCGCACCTCCTGGTTGTGCCGCGCCGAGTCGGTCCAGAACTCGGCCCGGTCGGTCCCAAGGAACACCGCGTGGGGGCTGAGGCTGTAGAACCCCTCCACCGCGTCGGCGTCCCCCGACCCCATCGCCTGGTACAGCTCCCGGACCGTCCCGGCCAGCACCGGCGACCGCCTGATCTCCATGCCCCCCGCCTTCCCGTCGTCTCAGGGCTCCAGGACCTCGACCCGGAAGCCCCCCTCGTCCGCGGTGACCAGCACCCCGGCGCCCTTGCCGAGCGGGGCGACCAGCTCCCCGGTGAGCCCGAGCACGGCCGCCTCGTTGGTCGGGCTGTGCCCCACGGCCAGGGCCCGCTCGCCGTCCCCGAGCAGCTCCAGCACCCGGCCCAGGGCCGCCCCCAGCGCGGCCGCCTCCGCGTCGACGAACCCGGGGTCGACCGACCGCATCGCCGCCAGGTCGCCGCCGTCGGCCTCCTTGGCGATGGCCCGCCACCGGTCCTCCCGCTCGGACCGCAGCCCGGCCTCGACCACCACCCCGTCCGGCACCGGCTGGCCGAGCGCCGCCAGCAGGCACCCGATCGTCTGGGTGGCCCGCTGGGCTCCGGTCGAGACCGCCACCCGGTACCCCCCGGCCAGCCCGCTCCCGAGCCGCAGCGCGGCCGCGACCCCCTCGGTGGTCAGCACGTCGCCGTCGTTGTCGGTGTGCCGCCGCAACTCCACGAACCGCGCCATCGGTCCCTCCATCACAGCTCGATCAGCCCGGCATTGGTCGGGACGAACCCGCAGGCGTCAAAATAGAACCCCCGCAGATGGTCCTCGAAGTCGACATGCAGCCACTCGCACCCGGCCGCCCGCGCCCCCTCGACCGCCAGCTCCACCAGCCGGGTCCCGACCCCGCCGCGGCGCGCCCGGGTCGCCACCATCGTGTCCAGCACGAACGCATGCACCACCCCGTCCCAGGCCACGTTCACGAACCCGACCAGCTCCTCGCCGTCCCGGGCACTCACCCATCCCAGGCTGTGCCCCTCGACCTGGCCCCGCCAGTCCCACTGCTGGTCGCTCAGCACCGGATGGTCGAAGCACTCGGCGTGCAGCCGGTTGGCCTCGGCGCTGGTGAACGCCCCGCGCCATTCGTAGGAGATCGTCATCCCGGCATCATATGGCGACCCTGGCGGCATGAAAGATGTCTGCCGGCAGGTCAGTGTCGAGCCTCCAGAGAATCTGGATCGGCCGATCATTGCTATGACGCACGTAGGTCGCCGGACCTGCGTAGAGGTACGGCGGAGCGCCCAGGTCGCCGTCTGGCTCCTTGGACTCTCTGATAAACAGGTGCACCGTGGTCCCGAGGGCACGATGGCGCAGGTAGCGCTGGCCGGTCGGCGACGCGGTTGATGTGGTGCTCTGCGACTCCCACTGAAAGAGCGACGGAGAGATCGCCCGGTCCTGGTACATGGTCGTCGGCGAATAGTGCCGCTCGGTCTTGCGGAGCGTCACGAAGAAGACATCGGCGCGTTCCTCCTCGACCCATTTGACGCCCTGACGAACCGAGGCAGGATTGCCGACACCGAACGCGGCGAGCGCCTCGTCGCGGCTGTACCGGGCATGGATCTGGAGCGGCACACTGGCCTCGGCGTCAACGGGACGGGTGACCCGATGGATCCGCCGATGCAGGAGCTCGGCGACTTCATTGAGCTCTTGGAGACGGCCAGGGTTATCCCAAAGGCGCCGAAAGCCGTCGGGCATCTGATCCAGGGAGCTGCCGGCGCCCCACAGCGAGAAATGCAGCATCGAGAGCAGCCGCTGCTCCCGGCGACTGACGAGTGAAAGGGCTGGCGGGTGCGGCTGGCCAAGCACACCGCGCAGCAGCCCGAGCCGCTCTTGATCATCCAGGTGCAGCATTCGGCCGATAGCGGCGGCCAGTCGGTCGTCGTCGGCGGTTGGTGGGCGCTGCTCGAGGCCGGCCTGCCGGCGCAGACCTGCCCAGCCGCCGCGCCGTCGCCGGTAGATGTCATCGAGGTCGAGCCCAGTTTCCTCAAGGAACTCATCGAGCGGGCGGTCGCCGACCCGGCGCAGTTCCGCGACCAGGCCACGCCAGTCAATCCGAAGCGACGAGCGAACATTGCGGAGCACCAGCTCGGTCGTCACCCGATCCAACTCGATGTGGCAGCCGGCGGGAAGCGTGGGGAAGCCGCGTTCCAGCTCGCGTTCCAAGCCGCGACGACTGCTACCGGTCAACGCGCGGTAGCGAAGATCGAACCGGAACTCGGCGTGCTGGTTGCCGATGAAGTCGAACACGGTGAGGCATGGCTTGTTGTCGGCGAGACGCAGCCCGCGACCGAGCTGTTGCAGGAACACCGTTGCGCTGTCGGTGGGCCGGAGGAACAGCACCGTGTCGATTGCGGGCACGTCGACGCCTTCGTTGAACAGGTCGACGGTGAACAGCACGTTCACCTGCCCGTCGCGCAGTTCCCGGAGGGCTGCTCGTCGAGCTTGCTGGTCGGTCCGCGAGGTGACTGCCCGAGCGATGATGCCGGCCTCATTGAACCGGCGAGTCATGAACTCGGCATGTTCGACGCTGACACAGAACCCGAGCCCTCGGATCTTGCGGAGATCGGTGACCTTGTCGGCCAGCACCTGAAGGACAATCCGGGTTCGTGCGTCGTGGCCGGTGTAGACGTTAGTCAACTCCGCGGCGTCGTAGCCTCGGCCCCGCCTCCAGCTGATGTGCTGGAGATCCGTCGCGTCGTGGACTCCGAAGTACTGGAAGGGTGAGAGGAGGCCGCGTTCGAGCGCCTCCCAGAGCCGTAACTCCACCGCTGTCCGGCCGTCGAACCAGGTTCGCACGTCGAGGCCGTCGGCTCGCTCGGGCGTCGCCGTGAGGCCAAGAAGGACCCGAGGGCGAACGTGCCGCAGCAGGCGCGCGTAGGTCTTTGTCTCCTCGCTGGCGTGGTGGAACTCATCGACCACGACCATGTCGAAGTGGGCCGGATCCAGCTGGTCCTGCAGATCGAGTCGGGCAAGCGACTGCACCGAGGCGAACACGTGCCGCCATGACGCCGGACGTTCCCGGCCGACCAACCGTTCTCCGAATGACCCGTCACGCATGATGTGCCGGAATGTGGCCAAGCTCTGGCCGAGGATCTCCTCTCGATGGGCCACGAACAGCATCGAATCGACGAGACCGGCCTCACGGAGACTCCGGTAGTCGAGGCCAGCGACAACCGTCTTGCCCGTTCCCGTGGCCATCACCACGAGGTTGCGCCAGCGCCCGTGGATGTCCCGTTCGGCCTGTAGTTCCTCCAGGATCTCCTGCTGGTAGCCGAACGGACGAACCTCAAGGGTCGCAAGCTCGAGCGGCAACTCCGATGGCCCGCGGCCTTCGACGGCCAGCGCCTGATCCAACCGGTCGCGCTGTCTTGCGTCGTCCGGGTCGTATGGCTCGAAGGTGGGGTCTTCCCAGTACTCATCGAAGGTGGCGCGGAAGGTGTCCAGCAGATGACCTTGTTCGTCGGCCGCCAAGCGGACGTTCCACTCCAGCCCATCGAGCAGCGCCGACCGCGACAGGTTCGACGAGCCGACATAGGCCGTCGAGAACCCTGTCCGGCGATGGAATAGCCACGCCTTGGCATGCAGGCGGGTCGTGTGGGTCTCGTAGGAGACCTTCACCTGCGCACCCATTGTCACCAGCCGGTCCAGCGCCTTGCGTTCGGTCGCCCCGATGTAGGTGGTGGTGAGCACTCGCAGCCGGCCGCCTCGGCGAATCAGGTCCTCCAGATGGCTGTCCAGCACCCGTACTCCGGCCCAGCGCACGAACGCACAGAGCAGGTCCACGTTGTCCGCCGATGCCAGCTCCCGCTGCACCTCGGTGCCGATCCGAGGCTGGCCGCGTCCGTTGACGAGCAGGGCGCTGGCGGTAAGGGGGATTTCCGGCCGTGGTGGGAACCGGACCGGTGCCGGGGTAGGACCGAGCGCGGCTAGGGCCAGGAGGAGATCGCGGGAGTCGGCGACGAGGTCATCGTCATCGACCGATTCTGGCGCGAGCTCAGCTATGGCCCTTGTGATCTGGTTGGTCAGGTCGACCTGGCGAGCCAGCGCGTCTGGACCGTCACCGCCGGTAGCCCGAAGCACCCGGCGAACCAGCCGGGCGATATGGCGGGCGAGCGCCTCATGACTATCAGCTGGGTCCAGTGCGTCGCGGTCGACCAGGGCAGGGTCGACCCGCCGGAGCCGGTGATCGAGGTCGCTGGTGACGAGCTGCTCATAGATTCCGAGTGGCAGATCGGTCATGTGGCGGATTCTATGAAGCGACGGCCTTCGTATGGGATGCGGGAGGTGAACCGGCGTTGGACGACCTGTTCTCGGTGGCGGGGAAGACGGTGGTGGTCACCGGGGGGAGCCGGGGGATCGGGTTGATGATCGCCAGGGGGTTCGTGGAGGGCGGGGC
>Ga0207675_100003531_pt1 | contig 15256 bp, 16 predicted proteins | sample KBSSwiS42_FD_184305 | JGI IMG/M metagenome (GOLD analysis project Ga0207675, IMG submission 184305) | Switchgrass rhizosphere microbial communities from Kellogg Biological Station, Michigan, USA - KBS Switchgrass S4-2 (SPAdes) (version 2) | ecosystem: Host-associated > Plants > Roots >... | reverse complement strand
CGGCCACGGGCTTCGGGCTGCTCCTGGCGAAGTCGTGCGAGCTCCGCCCGCAGGCGCACCACCTCGGCCTCGGCGGAGGAGCCGGAGGGGGGGTCTGCGGTTCCGGAATCGGTCATTCGCCCACGGTGCGACAGACGGCGGCAACAGACGTCACCCGCTGTGGGTGACGCGCACCCCGTCCAGCCGGTGGAGGTTGGTCACGTTCGCAGCCGGCCCGACGAATCGAGGTGGCCATGGCGAGAGCCGCCTACGAGATCCGCGTGGCAGGGGAGGTGCTCCCTCGCCTGCTCGAGGACTTCTCGGACGTCACGGTCCAGAACGACCCGGCGAGCACCACGATGCATGCGGTGCTGGCGGACGAGGCCGAGCTGCATGGACTGCTCGAGGCGCTGCGCCGCGAGGGGCTCGTACTCCTCGACGTGCGCAAGGAACAGGACTGACGGCACCGTCGCCCAGGCCAGTGCCGTGATGTTGGGGCCCGATCGTCGGATGGGAGTAGACCGACGTGACCACCCCGGGGAGGGCGCGGTAGGCGGCGAAGTGGTCCTACCACTCGCGCGCGTCGGCGATGCGGGCAGCCGCCGTTGCACGTCGGGACCGTCGTCCAGATGTCGATACGGCGATGATGCTGTGGGGCACGACACGACAGCCTAGAGCCCGATGGGAGCCAGGTACGTGCCATATTGTCGAGGTGGAGGAACCATGGCACGACCGAGCATGGGGATGAACGATCCCGGTGACGGGCCCCCGCGCACGACGGTGTCCACCGACTCGGTCATGAACGCGAAGTTCAACCGCCCGCCGACACGCGACGACTGGGTGGACCGTGCCCGCCTCGTCGGTCAGCTCGACGAGGCCATCCAGCTGCCGGTCACCCTGGTGTCCGCACCCGCTGGATACGGCAAGACCACCCTGATCTCCCAGTGGCTGGCCGCCACGCGGAATCCCCGGGCGGCGTGGGTCTCCCTCGATCCCGGCGACAACGACCCCGGCCGGTTGTGGAGACACCTCTCCGTGGCGCTCGAACGGGTCGGCTGCACGGTGCCGCCCGACGTCGGCGACATCACGGACGCCGCCACCGGCGAGATCATGACGGGCGTGCTCCCGCGCATGCTGAGTGCCCTCTCCGCGATGCCCGACGACATCGTCATCCTGCTCGACGACTTCCATGTACTGCGTGCCCCTGCGGTACGCGACCAGGTCGAGGTCCTGATCCGCAACCTGCCACCGCAGGCGCACCTGGTGATCTGCACCCGCGCGGATCCGGGCCTTCGGCTCGGGCGGCTGCGCGCATCGGGACGCCTCGCCGAGATCAGGGCCGTCGACCTCAACTTCACCCTCGACGAGGCGGCGACCCTGCTCTCCCGGGTGGACGTCGAACTCTCCCGCGAGTCGCTGGTCCGGCTCGTGGACCGGACCGAGGGTTGGCCGGCCGGTCTGTACCTCGCCACGCTGTCGCTCGCCGGACGGAACGACCCGGAAGAGTTCGTGCGGCAGTTCAGTGGCGGCAACAGGTTCGTCGTGGACTACCTCACCGAGGAGGTGCTCGCCCGACACAGCGAGGAGATCCGGGAGTTCATCGTCAGCATGTCCGTCCTGGACAGGTTCTCCGCGCCGCTGTGCGACTACGTCCGCGGCAGCACGGGGTCCGCCGCGATCCTGGCCCATCTCGAGCGCAGCAACCTGTTCCTCGTCCCACTGGCCGACGAACGCCACTGGTACCGCTTCCACCACCTGTTCGCCGCGGTGGCCCGGATCGAGCTCGAGTTCGAGGGTGCAGAGCGCGCCCAGGCCCTGCACTCGCGAGCGTTCGATTGGTTCCGCGACCAAGGCCACATCGACGAGGCGGTGAAGCACGCCCTCGCGGCTGGCCGGCCCGCCGACGCCGCAGTGCTGGCGCGGGAGAACTGGCTGTCCTACGTCGACACCGATCGAGTCGCGACAGTCGCGGGGTGGCTCGAGGCGATCGAAAGCCGGTCCGTCGCGGACGACCCCGCCGCCGCGGTGACAGCCGCGTGGATGGCGGCGCTCTCGGGTCAGGAGGAGAAGCTGAACAAGCTCCTCACCGAGCTCGAGGAGTTCCGTGACGTCGGACCGCTCCCGGACGGCGCGCGGTCCGTGGAGTCCGCGATCGCGATGATACGTGCGCAGTTCGGCTATGGCGGACCTGTCGACATGGCGGCCGCGGCGCAACGTGCGGTCGAGCTCGAGACCGACACCAGCTCGCCGTACTACGGTCTCGCGCAGGCGGCCCTGGGGCACTCCGCCTACGTCCAGGGCGACCTGGAGCTCGCGTCGACCGTGCTCGCGAAGGCATACTCCAACGCCGCCGCCCCGGTGTTTGTCCAGGTGCTCAGCCTCGCCGCCGGCTCGCTCGTCGACGCCGAGCAGGGGGAGCCGGACCGCAGCCGCGAGCACGCGGAGCTCGCGATGGAGCTGGTCGTGGACCGTGGGCTGGGCGACATGCCCCAGGTGTCGTTGGCCTGGACCGCACTGGGGCTGGCCCAGGCGGCAGCCGGGAAGCTCGATGACGCGATGATGACCCTCAACAGGGGCCTGGAGCTGCGCCGCCGGATTCCCACGCAGGACCCCTGGGGCAACATCCATCACCTTCTCGGAACGGCCCGCGTGGCCGCGGCCGCGGGCCTGCTGATCACCGCCGAGGACCTTCTCACGGACCTCGGCACTCGCATGGACCGCTACGACGAGGGCATGCGCGCGATGCGCGCCCGGCTGGCGGCCGTCCAGGAGCTCCTGCGGGAGCGCGGCGAAGCACCGGGCCCGGGCGCACCGCTCACCGACCGAGAGCTGGACGTGCTGCGCATGCTCCAAGGCCCCCTGAGTCTCGGCGACATCGCACGCGAGCTGTTCCTGTCGGCCAACACCGTGAAGACGCACGCTCATGCCATCTACCGGAAGCTTGGCGCCCACTCGCGGGACGAGGCGGTCCGGACTGCCCGGCGCAACCGCCTGATCTGAGGTTCCTGACTCGTCGATCTCACCCGGGTGAGATCGACGCTGGGGTGAGGACGCCTCACCCCGCCCTGCGAGATGAATTGACGGACCATCGTGATCTCCGACGACCTCGAAACGGGCGACATGTCTTCCCTGGCCACATCGCAGTTCCCGGAGCCGACTACCATCCCTTGGGCGCCCGAGACCGAGGACCTCCCCGTCTCCGGCTACGCGCTGGTGGAGGTGCGCACGGACGGATCCTTTGGCCGTGCCAGACTCCTGCCCGACGCGGTTCCTCCGGGCGAGGTGACCGCGGTGCGTATGGCACTCGCACACGGCGCCTGGTCAGAGGTGGCGACCACCTTGGTCAGGTCGCACGCCGTGGTTCGCCTCCTCGCCGGCACCGCGGAACCCATCGTCCGCGCCGCCGCCGAGATCGACGCGGTCAGCGCCGAGGAGCCGGTGCTACGCGCTGCTCTGGCCGTGTGTCGTGGCGACGGCGAATCGGCCGTGGCCGCCCTGGCCCGGATCGGGTCCACGGAGGGGGTGAGCGGACCCGCGGCTCATCGTCTGGGCATCGCCTGCACCAGGCTCGCTCAGGCGCGGCTCCGAGGCGATGTCACGGCGGGTACGGCTCACGAGAGCCGGGCGCGGCTCCTGATGAACCAGCTGCCGGTCGCGGTTCTGGCCGAGCTCCCCGAGCTCCCGGTGCTGCTCGACGCCCATCTGGGTTCCCTGCAGCTGCTCTCTGGCGGGTTGCAGGAGGCTGCTCACACACTCGCTCGTGGGGCCGCCGCGTCCGGCGTCCCTGACGAATGTGCCGCTCGCGCCGACTGTGAGGGACAGCTCGCCCTGCTCGAGGCGTTCCGGGGCAACCTGCGTCGCGCCGTGGTCCACGCCGACCGGGTCCTCGAGCTCGCCGGGGATGCGGGGCGCGCAGGCGTCACGCACGCTCACCTTGCCCATGCCTGGGTCCATCTCGAAGGTGACGAGCTGGAGCAGGCGCACGAGCGGCTCGAGCTGGCCGGCGTCGTGCCCGGTGGTGACTGGGAGCCGTGGCTGGTCGCCAGCAGCCTCCTGGCGCGGGCACGACTGCTGGCGGCGGAGGGGGAGCCGGAGGCTTCCTTGCGGCTTCTGGCCGAGGCGACGGGCGCGACCTGGGCCGCTGGCAACGCGGAGTGGTTCCGGGACCTGCTCGCCGTTGACTCGGCCGAGTTCCTGATCGCGGCGGGGGAACCACAGCGGGCGCTGGCCCTGGTCACCCCCCTACCGCCACGCGCGGCCTCCGGGTCCTCCGTGCTGGCCGCCGTCGCACGCTGGGACATCGGCGACATGCGCGGCGCACGTGCGGTTCTGGGCACGGTCGTGCCGGCCCTGCTCGGTGCCCCGGTGGGCCTTCAGATCCGCTCCTGGCTTCTCGAGGCCCGACTCGCCCAGGACCACGGGGACGGTGAGCGCGCCCGAATCCTGGTCGACCGAGCGCTCCGCGTGGGCAGCGCGGAGGGGCTGCGCAGACCCTTTGCCCACGACTGGGCCTGGCTGAGTGGTTACCTCGCGCGCGACGTCGGCCTGATGCGTGTGCACCGAGGGTTCGTGGCGTCGTTCCCGCCGTGGAGATCCCGGCAGCCGCTGGTGCGTGCGGCTGCCGTCTCCGCGGACGCCGGGGTCGTGGGAACGCTGACCGAGCGCGAGGGGGAGGTGCTCGAGCTCCTTGCGCAGATGTACTCGACCGAGGAGATAGCCAGTGCCCTGTTCGTCTCGCCCAACACCGTGAAGACGCACCTCAAGGGGATCTTCGGCAAGCTCTGCGTCAGCCGACGAGTGGACGCCGTGCGCCGGGGTCGCGACCTGGGTCTGTGCTAGTGGTCCGGGCCTGAGTCGTCACGGGCGACACTGGTTCGGGTCCCGGCTCCCTGGTTCTCGTCCCACCGGTCGCGCCATCTCGGTCACCTGCGCATGGACGAGGACGGGTCGATCGGGCGGACACTCTCGATGGTGAGCCCGGCGTCCGTGAGCGCCTGCAGGAGGTCGGGCAGGTCAGCCGGGGTGGCGGCCACCCTCACGACGGTGTGTTCCGGGACGACACGGTGGGCCCAGTGCAGGTGCTGGAGCATCGCGAGGCCGACCACGCCCTCGACCCGGACCTCACAGGCCCCGCTCACGACGCACGCATCGAGTCTGCTGCGGATGGCTCCATGTGCAGCTCGCTCAGGGCCAGGCCGACCGACCGGAGCTGCTCCAGCAGCTCGTCCAGCTCGCCCGCACCCTCGACCTGACGGAACAGGACGGTCTGCGCCGGCGTCGTACGCACCGCCATCGACGGGTAACGCTCGCGCAACGATTCCGGCGGGATCCCGCGGAGGCGGATCTCGTACGTCGCGACTGAGGGTTGGCTGCTGTCCATGCACCCCAACATTGCGCGACCAGACGCGTCGGGACGTCACCCGGTGTGGGTGAGGCTGCGCGCGGCCCGGGCTCGGATGCTGGTGCCAGCGGATGGTCGAGAGGAGACCTCAGATGGCAGGCAGCATGGCAGCAGATGCACCACGTTCGGTCCGGAGGGAGCGGACTGGTTGGTACGGGTGGGTCGTTTTCGCGGGCACGATGATGCTCATGCTCGGGTCCTTCCACGCGGTGGCCGGGCTCGTGGCGCTGTTCAAGGACGAGTACTTCCTGGTCGGCAAGAACGGACTGGTGGTCAACGTGGACTACACGACGTGGGGGTGGGTCCACATCGTCTTCGGCGTGCTCGTCGCCGCCGCCGGCGTCGCGCTCTATGTCGGTGCCACCTGGGCGCGCGTGGTCGCCGTGGGCGTCGCGTTGCTCAGCGCCCTCCTGAACATCGCGTTCCTGTCGGCGTACCCGGTGTGGTCGGCGATCATGATCGCCCTGGACATCCTGGTGATCTACGCCGTGACCGCACATGGCGCCGAAGGATCCGAGGACTTCGTGAGCTAGCCGTGAGCCGTCACTGACCGCGGACCCGAAGGGGCCGCCAGGGCACCGAGCAAGGGCGCGCAACGCGTGCCGGCTTGTCGCCCTTGTGGCTACTTCGCGCGTTTGCTGCGTCCCGGTCACCCGCGGCGGGTGAGCCCGCGAGGGTGCCCGATCGCCATGCTCTCCACGTCAGTGCCGAACGTGATGTCCGGCGCGCATTACGCAAGGAGAGACCCATGCAGGACTTCGGCCTGTGGGACGTCATCGTCTCGACGTTTTGGTTCATGCTGCTGCTGGCCTGGATCTGGCTGATCATCTCCATCCTCAGCGACATCTTCCGCGACCATGAGCTCAGCGGTGGCGGCAAGGCCCTGTGGACCCTGCTCCTGATCTTCCTGCCGTGGCTTGGCGCGCTCATCTACCTGATCGCCCGCGGCGGCTCGATGAACGAGCGGACCGCGCGGGCTGCGCAGGCCAACGAGGAGCGGATGCGCGCCTACGTCCAGGAGGCGGCGGGGACGAAGAGCATGGCGGACCAGCTCCGCGAGCTCGAGGAGCTCCGCGACGGCGGTGTGATCACGGGCGCCGAGTACGAGCAGGCCAGGGTGAAGGTCCTCTCCTGAGGACCGGCGTCCGTTCGTCATGAACGTCGAGCGGCCGCACCACGACCCCGGGTGGGTCGCCGATCCGACCGTTGGCGTCACCCTGCACGGCACGGGGCATGTCGACTTGCTGCTCGCCCGACTCTGCGAGCGACGCCCGATGCTGGATGTCCGGGTCCACCGGGTGGCGGTCTGACATGGACCCGAACAAGGAGTCGAACCGGCACCCGGAGATCGCGTCGTGGAACCGGCGCACTCCGCGCACGGCCGATGTGGTCAGGCTGTTGGCCTCGTGGTTCCTCACGTTCCTGGCGCTCCTGCTGACCGCGGAGCTGCTGCCCGGGTTCACCTACACGTCGTGGAAGCCTCTCGTCGCGGCTGCCGCCGTCACCGGTCTGGTCGGCATGATCGTGCGTCCCGTCCTGGTCCGGCTCAGCGCCCTGATCGGCTGGGTCGCGGTGGCGCTGGCCACGATCTTCGGCCAGGCGCTGGTGATGCAGCTGGCCCTCGCCATCGTGCCGGGTGCCAGCTTCGCCGACTTCGGGACCGCAGTCGCCGCCGCCTGGATCGCGGCTGCGTTCGGCACGCTCCTGGTGTGGATCCTCAGCGCAGGAACCGACGAGACCTTCGTCGCGTCGCTGCTGCGGATCCGGCCGACGCAGGTGCCGGACGCCGACGTCGACGGGGTCCTCTTCCTCCAGCTCGACGGGGTGTCCTTCCCGGTCATGCATTGGGCGCTCAACTCCGGGACCATGCCCACGCTCCGGCGCTGGGTCGACGGCGGCTCCCATGCGCTGCACGAGTGGATCGTGCAGATGCCCTGTACGACGCCGGCCAGCCAGCAGGCGATCCTCCAGGGCACGGCCGCCGGGGTCCCCGCCTTCCGTTGGTACGACCGCGAGCTGGGCAGGGTCCTGGTCGCAAACCGTCCCGACGACGCCGCGATCATCGAGTCCCGGGCCAGCACCGGTCACGGCCTCCTCGCCGACGACGGGGTCTCGATCTCGAACCTGTTCACGGGGGATGCGCCCAAGGCGTCGATGACGATGAGCCGCCTTGAGGTGACGCGGGGCTCACGACGCACCCGAGAGGTGTTCGCCCGCTTCCTGCTCCGCCCCGATGGTCTCTCCCGCAGCCTCTCGCGGACCTTCGCGGAGATCGTGCGCGAACGGTTCCAGGCGGTGAAGCAGAAGCGGCTGGTGGTGTACCCGAGTGTGCACCGCTCATGGACGTTCGCGGGGCTGCGGGCCTTCAGCCACGGCCTGCTCCGTGACCTCAACACGACGGTGGTGTGCGAGGCGATGATGCGCGGTGCCCGCAGCATCTATGTGGACTACGTCGACTACGACGAGATCGCGCATCACGCCGGAGGCACCCGGATCGAGTCTCTGGCCTCGTTGACCAGCCTCGACCAGGTGTTCTCCGTACTGGAGCGCGTGGCCCACGGAGCGCCCCGGCGCTACCACCTCGTGCTCCTCAGTGACCACGGACAGGCCCAGGGCGAACCGTTCGCGTCGCGTTACGGCCTCGGTCTCAGTGAGCTCTGCCAGTCGCTGACACACTCCGAGACGACCGGGATCGAGGGCAGCGTCGAGGGATGGGGGCGGGTCGACTCGGTGCTCGAGGACATGTCGGGAGGAACCCCGTCCGGCGTGACACGCGCCGCCTCGCGCGGTGTGGAGAACCGGATCAAGCCAAACGAGGCCGTGGCGGGCGCCGAGCTGATCGTGCTCGGCAGCGGCAACCTCGGGCTCGTCTACGTCCCCGAACCGCAGCGCCTCACGCTGGCGGAGCTGGATGCGCGCTGGCCCTTCCTCGTCAACGGGCTCGCCGGGCATCCGGGAGTCGGCTTCGTCGCGGTCCTCGGCGAGGACGGTCCGGTGGCGATCGGGGGAGCCGGCCGACACCACCTCGCGACCGGCGTGGTCGAGGGGACCGATCCGCTTGCGACATTCGGTGAGCACGCCCCGGCCATGCTGCTGACGGCGACGCTGATGGCCCAGGCGCCGGACATCTACGTCAACAGCGCACTCGACCCCGACACCCTCGACGTGGCAGCCTTCGAGCCTCTCGTCGGCTGCCACGGCGGGCTCGGCGGCTGGCAGGACCGGGGCTTCGTCCTCGCCCCGACCGACCTGCTGGCGCCGACCGAACCCATCCACGGCGGCGACAGCCTCCACCGGCACCTGGTTGGAATCCTTGAGTCGCTGGGGCACCGGACGGACCTCCCGAGGAGCACTGCATGAAGCAGTCACGCACCACCACCCTGCTGATCGGCGCGGCCGCGATCGTGATCGTGATAGCCGGTCTCAGATCGGCCGCGGGGATCGTTGGCCCCGTCGTGCTGGCCCTCTCGATCACGATCGTGTTCCATCCGCTGCGCGCGAGGTTGGAGCGCCGGCTCCCGGTGTGGGCGGCGTCCGTCGTGGTGCTGATCGCGGCGTACACGTTGATCGTGCTGATGACGCTCGCCATGATCATCTCCGTGGGTCAGCTCGCCGCGCTGGTGCCGACGTACGCGCCCCAGATCAACGACCTGGTCACCGGTGCGGGGGACTGGCTCGCGGCCCGCGGCGTCGGCTCCGCCCAGGTCGACGCGGTCGCCGGTGCCATGGACGTCGGCCGTGTGGTCGACGCCGCCACGTCAGTCCTGTCCGACGTCCTGTCCATCCTGACGGACCTGTTCTTCATCATCACGCTGCTGCTGTTCCTTGCCTTCGACTCCGCCCAGGTCTCGCGCCTCCTGCAGAACGTCCACCGGCACCGGCCGCACCTGGTCGACGCGCTCGGCTCCTTCGCGCGAGGCACCCGCAGCTACCTCGGCGTCTCGGCCGTCTTCGGCCTGATCGTCGCCGTCATCGACACAGTGGCCTTGGCGTTGCTGGGCGTGCCCGGCGCGTTCGTCTGGGGCGTGCTCGCCTTCGTCACGAACTTCATCCCCAACATCGGGTTCGTCATCGGCATCATCCCGCCGGCCGTGGTCGGGCTGCTCGAGGGAGGGCCGGGCCTGATGCTCGCGGTGATCGTCGTCTACTGCGTGGTCAACCTGGTGATCCAGTCGATCATCCAGCCGCGGTACGTCGGCAACGCCGTGGGGCTGTCGACGTCGCTGACGTTCCTCTCGCTCATCTTCTGGACCTGGGTGCTGGGACCTCTGGGCGCGCTGCTCGCGGTACCGATGAGCCTGCTGTTCAGGGCGATCCTGGTCCAGGCCAACCCGGACGCGGGGTGGATGCTCCCGCTGATCAGCGGGCACCCTGACGACGAGCCTGAGCCTGCCGTCGAGACGGCATGAGCCGGCCTCGACGTCCTGACGCCCCGCGTCGACTCAGTCGACTTCACTCACACCGGGCCGAGCAACTCACGCTCAGTGGGTGAGGACCGTTGGCCTCCCGGACGGCAGGCTGACCGGCATGGCTCCCTGGATTGCAACTGCGCTGTACCTGCTGGATCTGACGATCAAGGTTGTCGCGCTGGGAGTGGTGCCCAGGAACAGGCGTCCCTCCAGTGGTATGGCGTGGCTGTTGGTGATCATGGTCATCCCGGTCCTCGGGCTCGTGATCTTCTTGATGCTGGGGCGGACCAGGCTGGGGCGTCGGCGCCACGAGCAGCAGGCCGAGGTCAACGCCCTCGTGGCGGAGCGGACCGCGCAGGTGCCCACCCTCGAGCACGACTTCCCCGGGCCCGAGTACGTGGGGTCGGTGGCCACCCTTAACCGGAACCTGGGGGCGCAGCCGGCCATGCCCGGCAACCAGGTTGCCCTGTTCCCTGGGTACAAGGACTCCATCGCCGCGATGACCGCCGAGATCGACGCCGCCTCCACCTGGGTGCATGTGGAGTTCTACATCACGTCCTGGGACGAGGTGACGGGACCTTTCTACGAGGCGCTGGTGCGGGCAGTCGAGCGCGGGGTCACTGTCCGTCTGCTCTTCGACCACCTCGGGTCACGCGGCATCCCCGGGTACAAGCAGTTCAAGGCGCGCCTGGACGCGACCGGGATCGAGTGGCACCCGATGCTGCCGATCCAGCCGCTCAAGGGCGAGTGGCGTCGCCCGGACCTGCGCAATCACCGCAAGATCCTGGTGGTCGACGGCGTAGTGGCGTTCACCGGGTCGCAGAACCTGATCGAGCCGGGCTACAACAAGCCGAAGAACCACGAGCTCGGGCGCGAGTGGGTCGAGCTGGTAGCCCGTGTGGAAGGTCCACTTGTGAGCGCGCTCAACCTTCTCTTCGCCACCGACTGGTACAGCGAGACCGGGGTCAAGCTGACCGAGGAGATCGGTACGGCGTCGCCGTCCACCGGCGAGATCGAGGGGCAGGTGATCCCGAGCGGGCCGGGCTTCGCGATGGAGAACAACCTGCGTGCGTTCACGACATTGCTGTACTCGGCACAACGTCGGCTCTCGATCACCAGCCCCTACTTCGTGCCTGACGAGTCCCTGCTCTACGGCATCACGACGGCCGCCCAACGCGGGATCGACGTGGAGCTGTTCGTGAGCGAGGCAGGTGACCAGTTCATGGTGTACCACGCCCAGCGCTCCTACTACGAGGCTCTGCTGCGTGCGGGAGTTCGGATCTACCTGTATCCCGCGCCTGCGATCCTGCACTCCAAGTTCTTCAGCGTCGACGACGACGTCGCGGTGTTGGGCTCGAGCAACATGGACATGCGCTCCTTCGGCCTGAACTACGAAGTCTCGCTCATGCTCCTCGGACCAGAGGTCGTCGCCGAGATGCGCAAGGTGGAGGACACCTACCGGGCGATCTCCAAGGAGCTCACACTCGATGACTGGATGGCCCGATCCCGAGGGTCGGCCTACCTGGACAACGTGATGAGGCTGACCGCGGCCCTGCAGTGAGAGCAACATGCGCCGACGGGGAACCGCCCGGGAGCATACGGCGCCACGGGCCGCGCGAAGCTCACCCATGACGGATGACGACGGCCGCACTGGGTCGCTCGACAATCGGTGTCGCCGATGCGGACCACCGAGCGGCAGGAGGGCGCGCGGATGGGGATCCAGTCGCCCTTCGACAGGTCCAAGGACGACCTCGCTGCGCTCACCAGCCGCGCGCAGGGCTCGTTCCTGGGTCGCTGCGTCCTGCGCTTCGTCCGGATCGGGGGACTCGACCGGTGCATCGTGCTCTCCTCGCAGGCGTTCACGGCGCTCATTCCGCTGCTCATCCTTGCCGGGGCCCTCGCCCCCGCCGGTGACGAGGACGCCGTCGCCCAGAGCCTGATCAGGAAGTTCGGGCTGTCCGGGGACTCGGCCGACGCGGTGACCCAGCTCTTCACCACGCCGGCCGGCGGGTCGAGCGGCGTGGGCATCTTCAGCGCCTTCCTCCTGCTGTTCTCGGGGGTCTCGTTCACCCGCCGACTCCAGCGGATGTTCCGCGCCGCGTGGGAGCAGGAGAAGTCCGGGGTGCTGGGCGGCCTGTTCGCTGCTCTCGGTCTGGTCGTCCTGATCATCGAGGTGCTGGTCGCCTACGGCGCCCGCAGCCTGTTCAGGCAGTTCCCACCCGACTGGTTGTGGGCTCTGCCCGTCACGTTCGTGACCGGGATGGTGCTGTGGACCTCGATCCCGTACCTGCTGCTCAACCGCCAGGTGCACTGGCGCCGGCTGCTGTTCGGCGGCGCCACCGCGGGGGCTGCGACCACGGCCTTCGGCGTGGCCACGACGGTGTACATGCCCCAGGCGGTGACCAGCTCCACCGAGGACTTCGGGCTGTTCGGCATCACCATCTCGATCATCGGCTGGCTGCTCGCCGCCGCGGGAGTGCTCGTCGCCAGCACCGTGGTCGGGGCCGAGTTCGACGCGTCGCCGGACCCGTGGATCCGACGGCTCAAGACGAGGTTCGGCCTCTTCGATCCGGAGCAGGGGCCGCCGCTCGAGCAGCCTCGCGAGCCGGCAGGTCTCAGCCGCGGGGACCTGCTGGCCATCGTGCGCCTGCTCTACAACTGGATGACCATGACCGCCGCGGTGTGGGTGGCCACCGCGCTGATCCCCGGCATCAACGTCAGCGGGGGACTCCCGACGTACCTGATCGTCTCGGTCATCTTCGGCCTGGTCAACGCCGTGCTCGGTCCGCTGCTGTACCTGGCGGCCTTCCCCCTGACCGCCTTCACCTACGGTGCCTCCGCACTCGTCGTCAACGCAGTGCTCCTGGCGGTGACTGCCGGGCTGAGCGAGCGGCTCTCCATCGAAGGCCTGGGCAGCGCGGTCGCTGGGGCGCTGGTGATCGCCGTCGTGGCAGCGCTTCTCGAGCTGGTGCTCCGCCCGACAATCCGTGGGGTCACCCACGACGGATGAGGACACGGGGTGGAGACCGCCGCAGCATGAGCTCGTCGACTCGAGGAAGGGAGGCCCCCGATGGTGCACCCCGGTGACGTCCGCTGGGACCGGCTGGCCGCCGTCGTCGGAGGGATCGTCGTGCTCTACGGAGTGGGGCGGGCCGTGTCGCGTGTGGTCCACATCGCGGCCGACGAGGCGATCTACCGGGCCGAGCACGCCGACCGGTCGCGGCGTACGAGCTGACATGCTCCGATGAGCATCGAGGTCACGTGGCTCGGTCACTCGACCGTGGTCCTGGACCTGGACGGCGTCCGGATCGTGGCGGACCCGCTTCTCCAGCGCCACGCCGGCATCCTCCGGCGACGCGGCCAGACCCCGGAGCGCGCGGCCTGGCACGGGGCCGACGCGATCCTGCTGTCCCACCTCCACCACGACCACGCCGAGCTGGGCTCACTCCGGCTCGTCGGTGAGCTTCCGGTGATCACGGCACCGGAGAACGCCGCCTGGGTGACCCGGAAGGGGTTCGTGGGTGTCGGTCTCGCTGAGGACCAGTGGATGCCGGTAGGCAACGGGCGGGTCGAGGTCCGGCTGACGCCCGCCGTGCACGCCGCGCGACCGATGCCGCACCGACCCAACGCCGCCGTGGGCCACCTGGTCCGAGGACCCTCCGGTGTGGTCTGGCTCGCGGGAGACACGGAGCTCTTCGACAGCATGGAGGACCTGCCGACGCTGGCAGGTGCCCCGATCGATCTCGCCCTGGTACCGATCGGCGGCTGGGGACCGCGACTGTCGCCCGGCCACATGGGGCCCGAGGAGGCTGCCGTCGCGTGCCACCGGATCGACGCCCGGTGGGCGATCCCCGTGCACTGGCGGACGCTGCACGTGCCGGCCGGCCGGTCCTGGCCCCGCGGCTGGATGGAAGCGGGTGGGCCGGACTTCATGGCGGCACTCCAGCGCGAAGCGCCCCGGTGCGCGACGAGGGTCCTCGACGTCGGCGAGACGTTCACCGTCCCGGCGCCGTGAGCGGTTCTCAACCTGGGTGAGGACTCCGCCGGCCTGGGCCGGCTGTTCCCGTCCCCCCGGCTGCTGGCCGTTCGGTCACGGCTTCACCCGCAACGGATGAGGTCGGCCGAGGCTCGCGGTGTAGGTTTTCGACCGAGGCGGGACCCAGTGGGACGCCGGGTATGCGCCCACCGTTACGGTTGAAGCGGACGTCCCCGAGATCTAGGAGAATCGATGACCGACGACGTTGAGCAGTCGGACCCCACGGGTATCGACGAGATGGGCCCGGTGGACTACCTCGTGGTCGAGTTCCCGGGCAACAAGATGACGGGGGAGGGCCTGCCGCTTCTGGTCGATCTCGTCGACCGGGGCATCATCCGCATCCTCGACTTCGCCTTCGTCATGAAGGAGACCGACGGGACCGTCCACGGGATGGAGATCGGTGACTTCGACGGTGACGGCCAGCTGGACCTGGCAGTGTTCGAGGGCGCGTCCTCGGGGCTGCTCGGCGAGGAGGATCTCGCGGAAGCCGGAGGCGTGCTGGAGGCAGGGTGCTCGGCCGGCGTCCTCGTCTATGAGAACGTGTGGGCAGCGCCCCTCGCGCGGGCGCTGAGGCGCAGCGGCGGGCAGCTGGTCGCGAATGGTCGTATTCCTGTCCAGGCCCTGCTCGCCGCGGCCGAAGCCTCCCCGCCCGCCTCCGCGGGCTGAGCCACCAGAGAAAGGCAGAGAACGATGCCAGGACTTCTTCGCGGAGTTGCGCGAACCGCTGCGATTGCCGGGACGGCCACCGCCGTGTCGAACCGGGTCTCGCGGCGTCAGGCCGGACGCTGGGCCCAGCAGGACCAGCAGGCGTACGAGCAGCAGCAGCCGCAGCAACAGCAGCCCGTGTACGCGGCGCCGGCGCCAGCGGCAGCGCCGGAGACCAGCATGGACGACAAGCTGGCCCAGCTCAAGGATCTCGCGGCGCTGAAGGAGCAGGGTGTCCTCACGGACTATGAGTTCGAGGCTCAGAAGGCCCGCATCCTCAACAACTGAGCAGCGCCGCTGCGGTTGAGGCGCGCTCGGGATTGCCGAACGACGGCTCCGGGCCAACCATGGAGGCATGGCCACGCACCTCGGCGCCCATCTCGCCTCGCTGCGCGATGACCTGCGCTTCCAGCCGGTGTCCCGACGGATCCGGGTCTCGATCGGCGGCCATCCCGTCGCCGACACCACGGCCGCCTGCCTGGTGTGGGAACCACACCGGATAGTGCCGCTCTACGCAGTGCCCGTCGCCGACGTGTCCGCGGGCCTCGTGCCGGTCGACAACGTCAGCCCGCCCGACCCGGTGCCGTCGGTCCTGCCGCCGATGCAGGCGTTCGAGATCCACCTCGCTCCGGGTCAGTCGTACGACGTCGTGGTCGCCGACCAGGTGCTCGAGCGCGCGGCGTACCGGTTCGAGGACGCGGACCTCGGTGACCACGTTCTGCTCTC
>Ga0207675_100003529_pt1 | contig 15257 bp, 13 predicted proteins | sample KBSSwiS42_FD_184305 | JGI IMG/M metagenome (GOLD analysis project Ga0207675, IMG submission 184305) | Switchgrass rhizosphere microbial communities from Kellogg Biological Station, Michigan, USA - KBS Switchgrass S4-2 (SPAdes) (version 2) | ecosystem: Host-associated > Plants > Roots >... | reverse complement strand
CGACCCACTTGCGCGGACGCCTGCCGCGCCCATCCTGCTCTGGCTCGCGGGGAACGGCCTGCGACTGACGATCCTCGCCGTCCCGCCCGTCATCGCGATGATCCGGGACGACCTGCGGTTGAGCGCGACCGAAGTCGGCCTGCTGAGCAGCATCCCGCCGGCCATGTTCGCGATTGCCGCGCTCGGCGGATCGCTGCTCGTTGCGAGAATGGGCGTGACCGTTGCGCTCGTCGGCGGGCTGCTGCTCGTTGCCGCGGGCTCGGCGCTACGCGGCGTCGCGCCGAACTACCCGATGCTGCTCGCGATGACCGTGGTGATGTCATCGGGTGTCGCCATCATGCAGCCGATCATGCCGACGGCTGTACGCCAATGGCTGCCGCAGCGCATCGGGTTCGGGACGGCGCTCTACACGAACGGGCTGCTGGTCGGCGAGGTGCTGGCCGTGCTGCTGACAGCGCCGGTCGTGTTGCCGCTCGTCGGCGGCGACTGGCGATTGTCGCTCGTTGCGTGGTCGGTGCCGATCGCCGTCATCGCAGTCGCTGTGCGCCTGTTTGCGCCACGGTCATCGGCGCACGCGACGAACCGCGAGCGGCAACCGCAGAAGTGGCTGCCCGACTGGCACGCCGGGCGCGTATGGCGACTTGGCGCGCTCTTCTGCTGCGTCAATGCCATTTACTTCAGCGCAAACGCTTTTCTCCCCATCTTTCTCGCCAGCAAGGGCCGCGCAGATCTCATCAGCCATGCATTGCTGGCGCTGAACCTCGGACAACTGCCGGCGTCGCTGTTGCTCGTCGTCGTCGCGCACCGCCTCGACCGGCGGGCGTGGACTTATGTCGCGTCGGGCGTCGTGTCGCTGGCGAGCCTGGCCGGTATCGTCGCCTCGGACGGCGCCGCGGTGATTGCCTGGGCCGCGTTGCTCGGCTTCTCGGATGCGGCCGCTCTCATCCTGGGACTGTCGCTGCCGCCGTTGCTGTGCAAGCCGGACGACGTTGCACGAACGTCCGCCGGCATGTTCACGCTGAGCTATGGCGGCGCCGTGCTGATCGCGATTGCCAGCGGGGCGCTGTGGGACATGAGCGGCGTGCCCGCGCTGGCGTTCGCGCCGCTCGCCGCGTGCGCGTTGTCGCTGGCCGCCGTGGCGATCCACATGCTGCGGCGCAAGGAACTGGTCTGACGCCGTGCCACTTGCGGCGGTACAGCGACCGCTAGGTCTTCAGCCGATACCCCGTCTTGAATATCCACGCGACGATCGCAAGGCAGATCGTCATGAATACGAGCGTCATCGCAAGGCTCAGCGACACGCTGACGTCCGACAGGCCGTAGAAGCTCCACCGAAACCCGCTGATCAGGTAGACGACGGGGTTGAACAGCGTCACCTTCTGCCAGAACGGCGGCAGCATGTCGATGGAGTAGAAACTGCCGCCGAGGAACGTCAGCGGCGTGATGATCAGCAGCGGCACGAGCTGCAGCTTCTCGAAGCCGTCGGCCCAGATGCCGATGATGAAGCCAAGCAGGCTGAACGTCACGGCCGTCAGCAGCAGGAACACCATCATCCACAGCGGATGCGCGATGTGCAGCGGCACGAACAGCCCGGCCGTCGCGAGGATGATCAGGCCGAGGACGACCGACTTGGTTGCCGCCGCACCGACATAGCTCAGGACGATCTCGAAATAGGACACCGGTGCGGACAGGAGCTCGTAGATCGTGCCGGTGAACTTCGGGAAGTAGATGCCGAACGACGCGTTCGCGATGCTCTGCGTCAGCAGCGACAGCATGATCAGGCCCGGCACGATGAACGAGCCGTAGCTGATGCCGCCGATCTCCTGGATCCGCGAGCCGATCGCCGCGCCGAACACGACGAAATAAAGCGACGTCGAGATCACCGGCGAGATGATGCTCTGCATCAGCGTGCGGCGGGTGCGCGCCATCTCGAATTGGTAGATCGAGCGAACCGCGTGCAGATTCATCGATCTTCCTTCACCAGGCTGACGAAGATGTCCTCGAGCGAGCTCTGTGTCGTCTGGAGATCCTTGAAGCGAACACCGGCGTCGTCGAGCTCCTTCAGCAGCCCCGCGATCCGCGTGCGGTCACCGTCGGCATCGTAGGTATACGTGAGCTCGCTGCCGTCGGCCGAGCGCTCGAGCGTGTAGCGCGACAGCGCAGCGGGAATCTCGGGCAGCGGCTCCTGCAGCTGCAGCGTCAGCTGTTTGCGGCCGAGCTTGCGCATCAGGTCGATCTTGTTCTCGACGAGGATCAGCTCGCCCTTGCTGATGACGCCGATGCGATCGGCCATCTCTTCGGCCTCGTCGATGTAATGCGTGGTCAGGATGATCGTCACGCCGCCGTCGCGCAGCGTCCGCACCAGCTGCCACATGTCACGCCGCAGCTCGACGTCGACGCCGGCCGTTGGCTCGTCGAGGAACAGCACGCGTGGCTCGTGCGACAGCGCCTTCGCGATCAGCAGCCGGCGCTTCATGCCACCCGACAGCGTCATGATCCGACTGTCCTTGCGATTCCAGAGCGACAAGTCCTTCAGCACCTTCTCGATGTGAGACGGATTGGGGGCTTTGCCGAAGAGGCCGCGGCTGAACGAGACGGCGCCCCAGGGCGTTTCGAACGCGTCGGTCGTGAGCTCCTGCGGCACGAGGCCGATCATCGACCTTGCGGCGCGATAGTCCGTGACGATGTCGTGGCCGTCGACGAGTACCTTACCCTGCGTCGGGTTGACGATGCCGCAGATGATGCTGATCAGCGTCGTCTTGCCCGCGCCGTTAGGCCCGAGGAGCGCAAAGATTTCGCCGCGGCGAATCTCGAGGCTGACGTTCCTGACGGCGGAGAGACCGGATGCGTACGTCTTCGACAGGTTCGAAACGGAGATGATCGGCGACATGGCCCTGGCGGTCTGACGGAGGTCGAAGCGTACCGGATCGCCCCGACGGGTCGATGCGTCGCCGCAATCAGCGGCTTGGCGCGGGAACGCCGTTGCGGTTCAATTGTCAGGAAAGGGGAAGCACCCCAAAGGAGACTGCGGATGAAACACGGCTCGCCAGTGGATCCCGGATGGACCAGCATCGTCGCAGGCGCCGCGCTCGGCGCGATCGCCATGTACGCATTCGACCCGGACAAGGGACGGCGGCGGCGTGCGCTGGCACGCGACAAGGCAGTAAGCGTGCTGCTCGACACGCGTCACGCGGCCGGCGCAACGCGGCGTGACGTCGCACACCGGCTCGAGGGCCTGCGTGCGCGCGCGCTGCGGCTGTGGACGCGACAGCCCACTACCGACGACCTGCAATTGATCGAGCGCGTTCGCGCGCGGATGGGCCGCATGGTGTCGCATCCGCACGCCATTCAGGTCGGCGCGTTCGGCGCTCGAGTGACGCTGAGCGGACCGATCCTCGCGCACGAAGCAGCGCCGCTGCTGGCCGCGGTACGCACGGTGTGGGGGGTGAGGAGCGTCGAGGATCTGCTTGTTGTCCACGATCACCCGGAATCGGTCCCGAGCCTCCAGGGCGGCATCGATCCGTTCGCGTTGCAGCACGATCATTGGCCGCCGGCGCTGCGCGCGGCGGCGCTGTCCTGTGGCGTGCTCATGGCGCTTTACGCGTTGCGCCAGCGCACCGTCGCCGGATGCGCGATTGCATGCATCGGAGCCGCTCTTGCGGTGCGCGGCGTAACGAACCGGTCGCTCGCGCAGCTTGCGAAGACGGCTTCGCGAAGCGATGCGCGCGTGCCGGCAGCCTCCGGCGACGAAGCGACGACCGTTGCCGCAGAAGAGACCTCCAGCAACGGCGCGCCGTCGGGCGAAGCCGCTATTCCCCGCAGCCCCCTGCACTGAACGCGCTGCGTTGCGCAAACGCAGAAGGGGCGACCGCGGCCGCCCCTTCCATTACTTGGTACCAGTCAGCGACTGACGAGCGCCGGTCAATACTTCGTGCCGGCCTGGCTCACCTGGATCGCGTTGTCGACCGAGGCAACGCCTTCGGTGCTCTTCGCAATTTCGGCGGCCTTCGCCGCTTCGTCCTGGGACTTCGCCGTACCGGTCAGCTTGACGACGCCGTTATCGGTGTCGACGTGAATCTTCGTGGCGTGGGTATGACCGGGTCGCACAAACGCGGTTGCGTAGGACAAACGCCCAAAGCGGCGTCCGACACGATGGACGTCTGCCTGCGGCTACAGAAACGCGTCGACGGTTTACCCAAAGGGTCGTCTGCAACGAACGACGATGGCAGGTAGCGCCGCCTATAATGAATGACCCCGCCATCCGGACGAGCCATGCCCGCCGACGCCGAAATCGCACTGATCGAACGACTCGCGCAACTGGAGACTGCCGGATTCAGCGACGTGCTGGACGAGATGGGCTACTCGAACCAGGTGCTGGCAAGCGACCTGCGGCCGCTGGACAACGAACGACGGCTCGCCGGCATCGCGTTCTGCGTGCGCGGCGAGAACCGCATCGTGACGCAATCGCAATCGGACCAGCAGCAGCGGTTCAGTCCTTACGAGATCGAACGCGCGATGAAACCCGGCCTCGTCGCCGTCATCGACGCCGGTGCGCAGGACGCCGGGGCGATGATCGGAGGCTTCGTCGCGACGTCGCTCAAGGCGAAGGGTTGCCGGGGTCTCGTCACCAACGGCGGCGTGCGCGATTCGCGCGAGATCGTCACCGTGGGCCTGCCGACGTTTTGCCGATTCGTGACGCCGGTCAATGCATCACGACGCTGGAGCATCACGGAGGTTGGCCAGCCCGTTCAACTCCCAGGCATGGGGGGCGGCCTGGTCGCCATCCAACCGGGCGATTTCCTGCTCGGCGATGCCGACGGCTGCGTCGTCATTCCCGCGCAGATCGCCGTCGCTGCAATCGAAGCGGCGGAAACGCTCGACGCGATCGAGAAGACCATTACCCAGGGCATCCGCGACGGCGGCACACGGGAGCAACTGTTCAAGCTGCACCCACGCTTTGCGCACATCCGCCGCGTGACGCCCTGATGCGTCGAGCGCCGCCTAGCGGTCCTCCGGCGAACGGACAGCTTCGCCGCTAGCGGCCCTGGGCCGTCTTCTGGCGCACGGGCAACTTCGTTACCTGCGCCGTATCGACGTCGATCTGGAAGCGCTCGGCAACCTTGCCAGGCGACTTGGGCAACAGGCCGAGCTTCTCGGCTGCGCGGCGCGCCTTGAATTCCTCGAGCGTGCGCGACGCCGCGCCCGACGGTTTGAACGTTGATTGCGTATGCGTGGCCAGCGACGTGCCCATCTTCTTGAGCGCAGCCGCCAGTTTCTTCTTGTGCTGCTTCGTTGACATGATCGTTCCGCGTTGGTGGTCCCACTCCGGGCGATTTGCTTCCGCAACCTCGCGAAACTCCACCCGATCGACACTATGCCGATGTCATAGTATGCCCTCGCCGGGGGCGCCAGTGCCATGTCGCTCGTCGGATTTTTACGCCGCTCATCCGGGTGTCGCTTTTCTGCACCCGGACTACCGTGGATCTGCCGGCTCGATTGAGCGGCGTTGCGCGACGCGGGCAGGTTCGTTCGTGCGGAAGGCGATCCGGGTACCTAAGCCCGCAGCCAGTCGCGCACCCGCGGATGCGCGAGTACGTCCGGATTCACGACGAAGCGCGGCCGCCGGCCGGCGAGCGCGTCGACGATGCTCGCAAGACCCGTCGTCGCCATATGGTGGAAGCACTCGTCGGTCCAGCACAGGGAGTGCGGCGTAAGGATTACGTTGTCCATCGCAAGCAGCGGGTTGTCGTTGTCGACGGGCTCCTGCTCGAACACGTCCAGCGCACCGCCGGCGATGGCCTTGCGGCGAAGCGCATCGATCAGCGCGGCTTCGTCGACGATGGGGCCGCGCGCGACGTTGATGAAGTACGCAGTCGGCTTCATCCGCGCGAACTGCGCCGCCCCGATCAGGTGCCGCGTCGATGCGTCGAGCGAGCAGCACACGACGACGTAATCGGACTGCGCGACGAGCGTGCCGAGATCGACCTTGCGAGCGCCGAGATACTCGAGCTCGATCGCGTCGACGTTGGGATCGGCGGCGAGCAGCGCAACGTCGAACACGCGCGCCATCCGCAGCAGCTCCTTGCCGATCCGACCGGCGCCGACGACGCCGAGCGTGCGGCCGGTCAATCCGCTGCCCATGTTGTCCATCCGGTCGTTCCACCGGCCGGTGCGCGTAAGCCGATCTTTCAGCATCAGCTTGCCGGCCAGTGCGAGCATGAACGTCAGCGCGATGGTCGCCACGGGCCGCGGCATCGACGAGGGGGTGTTGGTGACGAGCACGCCGGCTTTTGTCATCGCCGGCACGTCGACCGAATCGAACCCCACCCCGTGCCGCGCGACGACGCGCAGGCGCCGATCGTCGCGGGCGACTGCGGTGCCAGGCACCTTTGCCGTGTTGACATACAGCGCGTCGTAGCGCGCCGCATGGTCGGGCGTGATCTCGCTTACCCGCTCCGGCAGATATTCCCATTCGAGGTGATCGGCGCCGTCGAGGACGTCGAGTGCCGCAGCGCCAAACGCAGGCTGGCCGGATGAATCGAGGATGTCGCGGGTCAATCCCACGCGAAACTTCGCCATCTGCGCTCCTTTCATCGACGGATTTCGCGCAGCATCGACAGGCCCGCGCGCAGCGCTTCCTGAAGCATCAGTTGATCGATGCCGTAAGCGAACATCCGGAAGCCACGCGCAACCGCGTCGCGTGCCGAGCGCTCGTCGGTGGCGAGGAACGCGGCGACCTTGCCCGCTTGTTCGCACGCGGCGACGATCCGCGCGACGGCCGCCACATAGTCCGGATGGTCGAAGGCGCCCGGTATGCCCATCGAATTGGTCAGGTCGAAATGGCCGAGCCACAGCACGTCGATGCCGGGCACTGCGGCAATCGCTTCGACGTTGCGTAGGCCCTCGACGGTCTCGATCTGCGCGATCAGCAGCGTGCGCGCATGGAGCGCGGCGATTTTTTCGGGGACGTTGCCGCCCTGGTAATCGTCGTGGGCGAAGCCGAACGCCGCACCGCGTCGCCCCTGCGGTGGATATCGCGCGCACGACACGATGTGCGCCGCCTCGTCGGCCGTGCCGACCATCGGCACCATCACGCCCAGCGCGCCGACGTCGAGCGCACGTGCGATGAAGTGGTATTCGCTGCGCGGCACGCGCGCCATCGGCACGATGCGCAGGCCCCGGCACAGCGCGCACTGGGTCTTCAGCGTCTCGAATCCGAGGCCCGTGTGTTCCATGTCGAACAGCGCGAACTCGGCGCCCGCATTCACGCAAAGCTGGGGCAGGCCCGGCGTGAAGAACTCGAACACCATCGCACCGAATGCCTGCCCCCCCGCGGCGATCCTCGCCTTCACCGGGTTGTCTCGCATCGTCATCGTCAATGAGTCCAGGGAGCGACCGCGGCGGCGTCGATCCCGTAACGTTCGACGGCGGCGGCGACGGTTGCAGCGGGGAGGGATCCCTGCCGTGACAGTGCGTGCAACGTCGCAACGACGACGTGTCGGCGATCGTTCTCGAAGAAGCCGCGCAGCGCAGCGCGCGTATCGCTGCGGCCGAAGCCATCCGTCCCGAGCGCGACGAAGCGGCCGCCGACATACGAGGCGATCAGTTGCGGATACGCACGCACGTAGTCTGTAGCGGCGATGATCGGCGCCGTCCCCGCGAGGCAGCCCTCCACGTGACTCTTTCGCGGCGACGAAGCCGGTTGCAGCCGGTTGGCGCGCTCGACTTCGCGCGCTTCGCGGGCAAGCTCGCTGAAGCTCGTCACGCTCCAGACCTCGCTCGTCACCTGCCAGTCGTCGCGAAGCATTGCGGCTGCCGCGACGACCTCGCGCAGGATCGCGCCGGAGCCCAGCAGCCTCGCGGCCGCGGCTTCGCCCGGTACCGCCGTCGACTGCAGCCGGTACATGCCGCTGACAATGTCGTCCGCAGCGCCTGCGGGCAACGACGGCTGCGGGTAGTTCTCGTTCATCACGGTGATGTAGTAGAACACGTCGTCCTGTCGCTCCATCATCTGCCGCGCGCCGTGGTCGACGATCACCGCGAGCTCGTAGGCAAACGCCGGATCGTAGGCCCTGCAGTTGGGAATCGTCGACGCGACGAGATGGCTGCTCCCGTCCTGGTGCTGCAGGCCTTCGCCGCCGAGCGTCGTTCGGCCCGCCGTCGCACCGAGCAGGAAGCCTCGCGACCGCTGGTCCGCCGCCGCCCAGATCAGGTCGCCGACGCGCTGGAAGCCGAACATCGAGTAATAGATGTAGAACGGCAGCATTGCAACGCCGTGCACGCTGTACGCCGTGGCCGCCGCAACCCATGACGACAGTGCACCCGCTTCGGTGATCCCCTCCTCGAGCAACTGGCCGTCCTTCGCCTCGCGATAGCGGAGCATCGATGCGGCATCCTCGGGCTCGTAGAGCTGGCCCACGGGCGAATAGATGCCGATCTGCCGAAACAGGTTGGCCATGCCGAACGTGCGCGCCTCGTCGGCGACGATCGGCACGACGCGCGGCCCGAGCGCCGGATCCTTGAGCAGGTTGCCGATCAGGCGTACCACGGCAGTCGTCGTCGACATCTCGTGCTCCGCCGCCTCGAGTGCGAAGCGCGCGTAGCCGTCGAGCGGCGGAATGCCCACCGGCGCCGCGGCGTCCTGCCGCACCGGCAAGTGTCCGCCGAGCGCTGCGCGCCGTTCGCGCAGGTAAGCCAATTCGCGGCTGTTTTCGGGAAGCGCATAAAAACGCATCTCGGCGAGTGCGTCGTCGGTCAGTGCGAGGCCGAAGCGATCGCGAAACACCTTGAGCGCATCGAGGTCGAGCTTTTTCTGCTGGTGCGACGTCATCCGCGACTCGCCCACGCCGCCCATGCCGTAGCCTTTCTTGGTCTTGGCGAGGACCACGGTCGGACCGTCGCGGTGCGCGCGCGCCGCACGCAGCGCCGCGTACAGCTTGCGGAAATCGTGGCCGCCCCGCTTCAGCGCGTCGATCTCGCCAAGTGTCATGTGCGCGACGAGCGCGCGCAGTTCAGGATCGAGACCGAAGAAATGGCTCTGGTTGTACGCGCCGTCGTTCGCGCCGAGCGTCTGGTACTGGCCGTCGACCGTCGCCGCGAGCTGGCGCAGCAGTACATGGTGCGTGTCGCGCGCGAACAGCGGATCCCAGTCGGAACCCCATAGCACCTTGATCACGTTCCAGCCCGCGCCGATGAACAGCGATTCCAGCTCCTGGATGATCTGCCCGTTGCCGCGCACCGGACCGTCAAGGCGCTGCAGGTTGCAGTTGATGATGAACGTCAGGTTGTCGAGCTTCTCGCGCGACGCGAGCGTCAGCGCGGCAATGGACTCCGGCTCGTCCATCTCGCCGTCGCCGAACACGCCCCACACGTGACGATCGCCCATCGACGCGATCCCGCGATGCTCGACGTAGCGCATGAAGCGCGCCTGGTAGATCGCACTGATCGGCCCGATGCCCATCGACCCGGTCGGGAACTGCCAGAATTCCGGCATCAGCCATGGATGCGGATACGACGACAGTCCGCGACCGCCGACCTCCTGCCGATAGTTCGCGAGCTGCTCCTCGCGAAGCCGCCCTTCGAGGAACGCACGCGCATATACGCCCGGCGCGGAATGTGGCTGGAAGAACACCAGATCCGCGCCTTGCGTGGCGTTGCCGGCGCGGAAGAAATGGTTGAACCCGACCTCGAAGATTTCCGCGGCGGATGCGTAGCTCGCGATGTGTCCGCCGAGGTCGCCATACGCCTGGTTCGCGCGCACGACCATCGCGAGCGCGTTCCAGCGCATGATCGACGTGATGCGCTCCTCGACGTCGAGGTCGCCCGGATACGCGCCCTGCTCCTCGAGCGGAATCGTGTTCCGGTAGGCCGAGTAGGGCTGAACGTGCGCGATGATCCCGAGGTGCTGGGCCTGCTCCTCGAGCTTCTTCAGCAGGTAGAGACCGCGCTGCTTGCCGCCGGCGCGCACCGATGCGTCGAGCGCGTCGAGCCACTCCTGCGTTTCGCCAGGATCGGAATCGCCATCGAAATTGCGCATTGCAAGAGACCCCGCGTTCAGCGTGCGATCACGCGCACGTATGGCGTCATTGGTCGACCGACCGCGGCGCCAGCTCCGACTCCATCTGGCGGCGAAACCTGACGGCCGCATCGTTCGCGTCGAATGCGACGTCGTTCCACTTGACGGCCTGTCCGCTGGCGACGGGACGAACCAGCTTAACGCGATGCGCGAGGCCGAGGGGCAACCCACCGAGCGCCACCGAGGCCGCGGCGGGCATCAGCTTGCCGTATACGGTGAAACCACCCTCGCCGTCGAGCGTCTCGCCTTCGCGCAGGTTGCGTTTTGCGGTTGCGACGACGTCGCCGTTCCACGCACGCGGCACGCCGGTAGGCTCGCGCCGCAGCCCGACCGACGCCACGCTGATGCCGAGCTCGAGCCCGATCAGATGATAGGGCTTGTACATCGCCGTGTATTCGCCGGTGTCGTCCGTGAGCAGGCCGTATTCGCGGAAGCAGCGCTCGACGTAGTCGCTGCCGGCCCTGAAGGTGACGTATACACCCCAGCGCAGATCGCGAAAGACCGGGCGTCCGTTGCGCTCGAGGCTCGACACGACCTCGACCTGGCCGCTGTGGTGAAGCTCGCCGCCTGATTCGCGCGGACGCAATACGCGCGGCAGGTCGTCGACACCGCACGGCGGGAACGCAAGCCCGTCGGGTGCAGGGCGCAAGCCGGTTGCGTTCGCCACGGCGGCCATCTCGATCGCCGACTTCGTGCCGTCGAGGAACGAATTGAACATCTGCGGATTGAGGCCGCCGGCGCGCGCGTCCTCGGCGCTGAGTCCGTAATGTCGCCACACCGTGTCGGGCGTCGACGCGTGATAGGCCGGCAGGTACTTCGTGCCTTTGCCCGCAGCGACGACGTCGAAACCCGCCGCACGAGCCCAATCGACCATCTCGCAGATCAGCGCCGGCTGGTCGCCATACGCGAGCGAGTAGATGATGCCGGCGTCGGCCGCGCGCTTCGCGAGCAGCGGACCGGCGAGCGCGTCCGCTTCGACGTTGACCATCACCACGTGCTTGCCGTTGCTGCAGCACGCGAGTACGTGACCGATGCCCGCGGGGGGGTTGCCGGTCGCGTCGATGACGATCTCGGTCTCCGCAGCGGCGATCGCCGCGTGCGCATCGTCGGTGACGAACGTCGTGCCGTTCGATGCGGCGTCCGCAAAGGATCGCGCGCCGTGCTGCTCCGGCGGCCAGCCCGTGGTGGCCAGCGCCGCGCGTGCGCGGTCGGGCGAAACGTCCGCCACCGCGGTGAGGTGCAGCCCGCACGTGGTGCGCGCCTGCGACAGGAACATCGAACCGAACTTGCCGGCGCCGATCAGCGCAACGCGCAGCGGCTTGCGCTGCTCCGCGCGTTGGAGCAGGAGGTGGTGGAGATTCACCCGTGCGGGCGTGTGCGGTTGTCGGCCGACGAGAGCGTCACGCGTCGAATGCCGGCGATGCGCACACCGCTCACGCGGGCTTCACGAAGCGCAGCACGAACTTGTCGGTGGGCACCTTCGGTTCGCCTGACGAGTCGTCGCGCGCATCGGCCGGGTTGCGCAGGAACATGCCTTCCCCGTCGAGGACGAACCCGGCCTGCCGCAACTCGGCGCGAACGACGGCTTCGTCGATACGGTGCAGAGTCTTGCCGTCAGCGATGCCCGTGCCACTGCGCGCCGAATGATCGACGACGACGAGCCGGCCGCCGGGCTTCAGTGCCGCGAACAGCCGCTGGTTCATCTTCGCGCGGTCGACGGGAAGGTAGCTGATGTCGTGGTAGTTGAGGACGATCGTGATCAGGTCGAGCTTCGGCATGTTCGGCGCGACCGGATCGTCGAACGGACGCTCGACGACTTCGATGTTCGCCTGCGGATGATCGGCGAGGCGCTTGGTGAGCGTTGCACCAGGGCGCGGTGTCTGCGCCCAGAGCTTGCCGGTCGGTCCGACGGCGAGCGCCAGCAACTGCGACGTATAGCCGCCACCGGCCGACACGTCGAGAACCTGCATGCCGGGCGCGACCTGCGTGAACGGCAGGAACTCCGCCGGCTTGCGCGCGGCGTCCGTCTTCCGGTCCTGATCACTCCGGATCGGATTGTCGATGACGCTGTCGTAGCGCATCGCGGCTGCCGGTTGCGCGACCGGCGCGTTGGTGCAGCCGGCTACGACGGCCATCGATGCGACGAGCACCGCGGTTCGGGCAAACGCGGCAAGATCACCGCTCATTGCATTCACGAAATGATTCATCGGCTGCTGATCCTTTCGGTAACCGGCGGCGCGCGAAGATCGCCTTCGAGGAACGTGCGGCAGACGAGGCCTGTGATGATGCACCGCCAGTCGGCACCCGCCGGAACGTTCCGATAAACTCCGCCACCAAGCTGGACATGATCGGGAGGTCACCTTGTGTGTCGAGTCGCGCGTAGCCCCGCGGCGTCGCAATGACCCGTCGGCGGTTGCGCGGCTCGGGCCGATTGTAGGGGAGTCGTTGCGCGAGCGCCATCTTGCGCAACGTCGCTGTGGTGGCGGCGGCTGCGCCGGGAACTATCGATGAATGCGCTGAAGATGCAGCCGGCGTGGCTGCGCTACCGAAGCGGAAGGCGATTTCGCGTGTGTACGGTGAAGTGCCGTTCCGCAGGCAAGGCGCCGCATCCCGCGCGACGACCGTGCCGGGCCGCGCGCAGGATGCGAATTCGCTGCAGGACTCAGGCGGCTTTCCTGCCGGCGATCGCGTGAACGTCGGCGGTGGTCAGCGACTTGCCGCCGACAGCCCAGTCGCCGCTCTTCACTTCCTCGACGACGACCCACGTGACGGCGCGCATTGCTTCGCCTTCGATCGACACCATCGCGTCGGTGAGTTTCTCGGCAATCTGCTTCTTTTGAGCGGGCGAAAAAACGCCGTCGATGAGTTTGACGTTGATGAATGGCATGGTGAAATCCTCGGGTTGTATGGAACGGACGAATCGGCGGCGAAAGATGCCGCGCGATGACGAGCAGTCTAGTGACGACCTGCTGCGGCACGATTGCGTCCGCCGGCCGATTCGGTTTCCTTTGTTGCGAGCGGCAACGCCGCGTGAGTCTCAGGCCGCGGCCGGCTTTCCGCGTGCGCGGCGCGATTCGCGCGCCTGCAGGATTGCTGCCACGAGGCCGGCGGCCTCCGGCCTGGGTGCATCGTCGATGAACCCGTCCGCGCCCAGCGATTGCAGGTGGTTGGTCAGTGTCAGGTTGCCGCGAACCTCGGCTGCCAGCGTCAGCACGATCGCCGGTGGCTCGACGTGGCTGCGTTCATGCGCCAGGAGCAGCCGGTGCAACTGCATCACCGAGATGCCATCCTTCACCGGCAGGTCGAGCTCCAGCACGAGGACGTCGAAACGCGCCCGTTCGAGCGCGACGAGCGCCGCTTCGCCATCGGCCACTTCGACGATCGACGTATGCTCGGTTTCGACGAGCGTGCGGATGACGTGCCGGACCTGCGCGTGCTGATGCGCGATCATCAGCCGCCAGTGCGGCGCCACCGGGATGTAAACGACATTGTCCGTCATGGATACCTGTCCGGTCGGTGCCTTTCGTCTCACACCTGCAGGCGCGACGCTTTGCCCGATCGGCATGTCGAAGCCCGGCGAGCCGTGCGGCGGATTGTCGCGCCGCACGACGCCACCCACAATGCGAAAATTATCATCACGATACCGCTTGACGGGCAATCGCGCACGCACGCCGTCGCCCGGCGAGCGCTTGCGACGCTTTCACCCTGGATGGAATGCGGAACCCTGCGCGCCGGGTGGTGTCTGGCAATGACCGGCGTGTCGGCAGTCCGGGCGCGCGAGGTGCATGTGCGTCGCCGCACGGCCATCGCCGGTCTCAACTGCGAGCCTTTGTGCCCCTTCGGGAAACGAGCGTGATGGAAGCAACGCAGTCGGACGCGTTCGTCCTGTTCGGCGCCACGGGCGATCTCGCATTCAAGAAGATCTTTCCCGCATTGCAGGCGCTCGCTCGGTCGGGCGAGCTCGACATGCCCGTCATCGGCATCGCCCGCGGCGGTGGCTCGGTCGACACGCTTCGCGCACGGGCGCGCGACAGCCTCGAGCACAACGGCGGCCTCGACGAAGCGGCATTCGCGCGGCTGTCCGCGCGGATCGCGTACGTGGACGGCGACTACCGCGATCCGGGAACATACGATCGCCTGCGGAAAGCGCTGGGAACCGCGACCCATCCGCTCTACTACCTCGCGATCCCGCCGAGCATGTTCGGTCCGGTCGCCGAAGGCTTGTCGCGGTCGGGGTGTGCAGCCGGTGCCCGCGTCGTCGTCGAGAAGCCGTTCGGACGCGACCTCGCGTCGGCCGTTGCGCTCAACGAGACGCTGCACACGGTTTTTGCCGAGTCGACGATCTTCCGGATCGACCATTACCTCGGCAAGGAGGCCGTACAGAACCTCCTGTACTTCCGGTTTGCAAATGCGCTGCTCGAGCCCTTGTGGAACCGCAATTACGTCGACAGCGTGCAAATCACGATGGCCGAGAGCTTCGGCGTGCAGGGACGCGGCAGCTTCTACGAGGAAGTCGGCGCCGTGCGCGACGTCGTCCAGAACCACTTGCTGCAAGTCATTGCGCTGCTCGCGATGGACGCGCCTGCCGGCCAGGATGCGCAGACGATGCACGCCGAGAAGCTGCGGCTGTTTCGCGCGATGCGGCCGCTCGATCCGGCGCAGGTGGTCCGCGGCCAGTTCCGCGGCTACCGGGACGAGCCGGGTGTCGCCGCGGATTCGCAAGTCGAGACGTTCGTCGCGCTGCGCCTGCATATCGACACGTGGCGCTGGGCGGGCGTGCCGTTCTACATCCGCGCCGGCAAGTGCCTGCCGATCACGGCAACCGAGGTCGTCGTCGACCTGAAGAAACCGCCGCTGCCGATCTTCGACGACGCCCCGCCGTCGCAGTCGAATTATTTCCGCTTCCGGCTGAGCCCCGAAGTGCTGATTTCCGCCGGCGTCCGGGTGAAGGCGGCAGGCGACGAGATGCGCGGCGAGCCGGTGGAACTCGTTGCACGGCACCAGTTGCAAGGCGAGAAATCGCCGTACCAGCGGCTGCTCGGCGCCGCACTGCGCGGCGATGCGTCGCTGTTCACGCGTGACGAGGCCGTGGAGGCCGCATGGCGCGTCGTCGATCCGGTTCTCGGAGCAGGCACGCCGCTTTCGTTCTACGAGCCCGGTACCTGGGGGCCAGCCGAAGCGG
>Ga0207675_100003528_pt1 | contig 15258 bp, 11 predicted proteins | sample KBSSwiS42_FD_184305 | JGI IMG/M metagenome (GOLD analysis project Ga0207675, IMG submission 184305) | Switchgrass rhizosphere microbial communities from Kellogg Biological Station, Michigan, USA - KBS Switchgrass S4-2 (SPAdes) (version 2) | ecosystem: Host-associated > Plants > Roots >... | reverse complement strand
GTGGCCGCCTTGAGCTTGATCGAGCCCGCGAAGTTGAAGCCCTCGCACTTCAGGAACAAGGGGTGAGCAAAGATCGACCGGAGGTCTACGTAGAGCTCGTCTTCGTTGAAAGCCTGCGGAACCGAAATAACTGACACGATGCCCTCCTCATCGATAGCGGACCGCAAATCCCCCGATTTCCGCGGCGAACGCGGCGTCGGACGTCTGCTGCCCACATGGCCAGAGGGGACAACCCGGTGCGTGATACAAGCAACCGCAATCCCGCCGTAACCGGCGACCACGGCCTGCAGACCCCCGCCGCCGGCATCGCGATGCCCGGCAGCAGGCCGAACCGTCGTCCCCGGTCCAGATCCTGGGGCGCCCTCCCAAGCGGTCCCAGGACCCTACAGACGGGACTGGTAGGAGCAAACCACGTAAAAGCTCCCCCTCCGCCCTTATATACGTTTGGGCACCCAATCGAGTTCAAACAACTCGCACCGTAAAGCCGCATCGCCCGCATCCGCAACCTGCCTCAGGGGGTCTCACCTGGGCTTCTTCCTGCCAGTCCCGTCATGTTTTCGTCATGAAGGTGCGGCCCGCCCGCGAGGGTGACCGGCCGTCCACCGCACCCGCTAGGCTCCTGCGAAGAGGGGTGATCGGTCCAGATGAACGCCAGTACTCCGCCTTCGCCGCACGTGGCGGCGCCGGGGACCGAGAGGCCGCGCCGCTTCCGCCCGAAGCTGCGCTACGAGCTCATCGGCTGCGGGCTGCACGGCCACGAGATCCTGGGCACGGACGCGGCCGCGCTGCGGGCCGAGGACGAGCTGTTCGCCCGGGACTCGGGCGGCCTGCGCTGGTACCGGTGCCTGCGCTGCGACTCCTGGCTGGCGCTCACCCCGCCGTCGCATCCCGCCAGGAAGTACCCGCCGGCCCGGGACGAGATCATGTTGCCGCTGCGGGGCAAGCCGCTGCGCGACCGCTACATCCTGCGGCTGATTGCCGTGGACCGGATGCTCCACTTCCTGGTCCTGAGCGCGCTCGCCGCCGCCGTGTTCCTGTTCGCCAGCGACCGCGCCGCGCTGGACGCCGAGTTCACCCGCATCCTCAACGACCTGCAGGGTGGAGTAGGCGGCCCGCTGTCGAACAGCAGGCACGGCATCGTGCACGACCTGCAGTACCTGTTCGCCGTCAACATCAAGAACCTGTACCTGGTCGGCGCCGCCATCGCCGCGTACGCGCTGCTGGAGGGCATCGAGGCGATCGGGCTCTGGTTCGCCAAGCGGTGGGCGGAGTACCTGACGTTCGTGGCGACCATCGTCTTCATCCCATATGAGATCGACGAGCTGATCAAGGGCATCACCGCGCTGAAGCTGGTGGCGTTCATCATCAATGTGGCTGTTGCGGTCTATCTGCTGTACGCCAAGCGCCTGTTCGGCCTGCGCGGTGGCGGCCGGGTCGAGCGCGCCGAGCGCGAGGCGGACACCGGGTGGACCGCGATCGAGCGGGCCACGCCGAAGAGCACCCCGCAGCCCTTGTTACCGGACGTTGTTACCGAGCCCGCGTTTTCAACCGCAGGGTGCCGGGCCCGGGAGCACCCAGCGCGACGTCGTGACGGGTGGCGCCCTCCCAGCGGCCGTCCTGGTACCGCCGCACGAACTGCAGGCTGGCCCGCCCGGCGAGATCGGCCGGGGTGAGCGTGACCCCGAACAGGCCGAGGCCGAGGCCCTGCGCGTCCCGTTCGGTGATCGTGGCCGGGTCCCAGTCATCGAACCCGTAATGCAGGGTGAACGGGCTCAGGTCCGCGACCACCAGGGTCCGCCCCGCGGGCAGCGCCCGCACCGGGCTGGACTCCCGCCAGAACCACGTCCGCGACGCGGGCACGACCGCGCGGTACCGGTCGCCGACCAGGGCGAGGAGCTCGGCCGGCTTGCCCGTCGCGGCCGCCACCGCGAGCTTGATCAGCTCGCTGTGCGCCCAGGCCAGCGGCATCGCGCTGCCGGTGGGCTGACCCGGCCACAGGTTCTGCCGGGGGAGCGGGTTCGCGTCCCAGATCTGCTCGGGCAGCAGGCCGCCCCGGCCGCGCATGGCCAGCATCGCCCGCAGCTGGGTGGTCGCGTCCCCGCCGGCCAGGACGTCCAGGTGCCCTCGCTCGCCGGCCAGCAGCGGCCACGGCCGGCCGATGCCGAACTTGCGAACCGGCCAGCCGCTGCCGTCCAGCCATTCCCCGTAACTGTCGACGTCATAGCGACGGTAAGCACGTCCATTCGGGGTGTCGGCGCCGAGCATCGCCTCGGCGATGACCAGCGAGTCGGTGATCCGCTTGTCGGCCGGGTCGCGCAGGCCGAGCCGCGGCAGGTAGGCGAACTCCAGGCCCACCAGGGCCGCGGCGTCGGCAGGCTGGGTACCCTGCGGCTGATTGCGCTCCTCGACGCGTCCGCCGCCGGGCAGCCCAATCCTGACGTAGTGCCCGTCGGTGCCGAAGGCCTGGTCGATCTCGTCGCCGGACACGAACGTGAACTCCTCCAGGCGCTCGTTCCAGTTGTCCGCCAGGGCCCGGGCGAGCGTCCGGTCCGGGCCGGTCAGCCTGGTGGCGGCGACGAGCATCGCGACGATCTCCAGGCCGATGGTGAAGGGGCTCGCGCCCGCGTTCTCCTCCCACCGGTCCACGTCCCGGCTGGACACCGGGCCGTTGCGGGCCAGGTAACCGGCCGCCGACGTGATCGCGTTGTCGGCGCCCTCGGGCATGGGCACGCCGAGTTCGTCGAGCTTGCCCGCGAGCAGCAGCGGGAACGCGACCTCATCCAGCTGTACCGGCGCCTGCGGATCGAAGGCAGCCGGCACCCGGCTGACGAAGAAGCACCGGGGCCACGACCCGTCCTGGCGCTGCCGCCCGGCCAGGTAAGCGAGCGCGGTCGCAGCGTCGTCGGTGTGCCCGGCCGCCGCGAGCGCGAGCGCGGTCTCCCCGCCGTCCCGGCACCACACCATGTGGTAGCCGCCGGGGTCGTTGCCGTAGTTCCCCCACGGGATCGCGAGGCCGGCCACGTAGGCGCCGGACACGGTGTGGTCGGCGTGGGTCCGCAGCACCACCGCCGACTCCCGCAGCGCGTCGGCCAGCCCGGCCAGCCCGGGCGGCCCAGCTGACCCCGCTGACGCCGGCTGGGCCGGCCCGGGCAGGGTGAGGCCCGCCATCCAGGCCCGCCAGCCCCGGGTGAACGCCGCGGCCGTCGCGTCGTAGCCAGCGTCCAGGCTCGCCTGCGCCGCGGCCCGGGCCGTGTCCTGGCGGTCGCCGAACCCCAGGGCGAGCAGCCCGGAGCCCGCCGCCAGCTCCCCGGTCAGCGCGACGACCCCAGGCCCGGCCTGACCGTAGGTCAGGGTCATCGACTGGTGGCGGCTGAAGTCGGTCCAGCCGTCCGTGTCGCCCGTGTAGCCGGCTCCGGCGCGGGTGAAGCCGGGCCGGGCGAGCAGGCACAGGAAGCCGCTGCTGCCGCTGGCGAACATGGCCAGGTCCGCCGGCTCGGTCCACCCGAGGTTGTCAGCCCCGAGCGCCGCCCACTGCGGCTCCGGGGTGATCTGGCCGATGCCTAGGTGCGGGGCCAGCAACGGGTAGAGCCGCACGCCCTCACCCGCGAGCTCGTACTCGATGAGCAGCGCGTCGTGGTCCGGGTCCACCACCGGCCGCAGGGTCAGCTGGTAGGCCTGGTTCCTCCCGGCGTGCACGATGGTCGGCAGCATCAGCCCGGGCTCCGGAGTGGACAGCGTGTAGTGGCCGGCCCGCTTGACCTCCTGCCACCAGCCGGTGCCGCCGATGAGGAATCCGAGGTCCTTGACCTGGGGCTGGTCCACGGCGGGCCAGTAGATCTCGGTGAAGATCCCCTGGCCGGTCGTCGCCCACACGCGGCTGCTGCCCAGCGCGGTCATGACCAGGTCTTTCGCCCCGGACGTCCATGACGGGACCGCCTGCGCCGACGGAGCCGGCGCCGGGCCACCGTCCATCAGGACCCCCTCAGAAGTAACGCCGATCAGGCGAGCTTAGAGGTTTTTAGGGTTTCAGCCGTCCCAGAGGGCGCCGAGGGCCGCGTCGACCTTCGTGGCCAGGGATCCGACCGCGGGCAGCACCGGCGCCAGCGGCGCGGCGGTGACGCTCTCGCAGGCGGCCAGGGCCTCATTGTCCAGGAACCGGGTCAGCTGGCCGAACCCGTGCCGGTCGTCGCGGCCGCGGCGGTGCACGTGCAGCCGCTGCGGCGCGTACAGGTACAGGTGATCGCGGGCCCGGGTGACGGCCACGTAGAACAGGCGGTGCTCCTCGGCCAGCCCGCCGGGGTCACCGAGGGCCATGTCGCTGGGGATCGCGCCGTCCACGAGGTGGGGCAGGTGCACGATCGGCCATTCGAGTCCCTTGGCGGCGTGGATGGTGGAGATGGTCAGGTAGTCCTCGTCCAGGCGGGGCGGCCCGGCCAGGTCCGACGAGGAGACCGGCGGATCCAGGGTCAGCTCGGCCAGCACGTCGTGCAGCGACGGCTGGGCCGCGGCGGCGTCGGCGAGCCGCTGCAGATCACTGATCCGGGCCGTGGCGTCGGGATAACGGGCCCGGATCAGCGGGTCGAGCAGCGCCAGCACCGCCGTCGCCTGTCCGCCCGAGACCTGCCCTCCCGCGATGTGCTGGGCCGCGTCGGCGAGCCGGCCGAGGGTGGCCGCCAGCGCCCGCCGGGACCGGGCCGGCGCCAACCCGACAACCTCGACGGCCGGTGCCCAGGCGTCCGGCGGATCTGCGTCGCCGCCGCCCGGGTCCAGGGCGTCGAGGATGCGGCGGGCATGCGCGGGACCGATGCCCTCGTGCAGCCGGAGCAGCCGGAACCAGGCCAGCTCGTCGGCTGAATTGACGATGATCCTGGCGGCGGCGACGAAGTCCTTGACGTGGGCGGTGTCGGTGAACCGCAGCCCGCCGAACTTCACGTACGGGACCTTCCGCGCGCTCAGCTCGATCTCCAGCATGTCGCTGTGGTGAGCGGCACGGACCAGAACCGCCTGGTCGCGCAGGGCGGCGCCGTCCTCGTGCGCCTCCAATACCCGGGCGCAGATCTCCCGCGCCTGGGTGGCTTCGTCGTGGCAGCGGACGAGCAGCGGGGGCATCCCCGGTCCGCGGTCGCCGGACAGCCTCAGGTCCAGGCCGGGTGAGGACGGGCGGATGACGTTGGCCAGGCCGAGAACGCCCTGCCGGGACCGGTAGTTGCGGTCCAGGCGCACGATGTCGAGCCCCGGGTAGTCGGCGGTGAGCTCCCGCAGGTGCGCCGGGTCGGCGCCGCGGAACCCGTAGATGGCCTGGGCGTCGTCGCCCACGCAGGTCAGCTGCTTTCCATCCGGCTGCAGCAGCCGCACGATGCTGGCCTGGACGGCGTTGACGTCCTGGTACTCGTCCACCAGGACCGCGTCGAACATGCCGCGCAGGACCGGGCCGGCCGCCGGATCGGCCAGCGCCGCCTGCCAGAGCAGCAGCAGGTCGTCGAAGTCCAGCAGGTTCCGCGCCCGCTTGCGCGCCGTGTAGGCGCGGAACAGCGCGGCCAGCTGCGCGGTGAACGGCTTGCACCACGGGAAGCCGGCCGTCACCACCTCGCTGACCGGCCGCCCCGTGTTGACGCAGCGGGTGTAGATATCCGCGCACGCCGCCGCCCGCGGCGCCCGCTGTCCGGTGCCGTCAAGACCGTGGTCCGGGCGCAGCACGTCCAGCAGGTCGGTGGCGTCGCCCTGGTCCAGGATGGTGAACTGCGGCGGCAGCGAGAACGACTCCGCGTGCTGCCGGATGATCTTGTGCGCGATGGCGTGGAAGGTCCCGCCGCAGATCCGGCCGGACGAGCCGTCGAACCACGCCGCGGCCCGGGCGAGCATGTCGCTGGCGGCGCGGCGGGTGAAGGTCAGCAGCAGGATCCGGCTGGCCGGCACCCCCTGGCTGCCGTGCAGCCACGCCGCCCGCGCGACCAGCGTCCTGGTCTTCCCGGTGCCCGCACCGGCCAGCACCAGCAGCGGACCGCCGTGCTGCGTGGCCGCCCGCCGCTGCTGCTCGTTGAGTCCGTCAAGCACCGCGTTCTCATCGAACATGCATTAGAACATAACCAGGCGGACCGCCACAGGTCCGTACGCCGCGCCGGCTACGTTTTGAGTCGCCGCGGTCCGGGCATCCGACGCTCGTGACGGACAGCGATAACGACCCGGGTCCGCAGCCGTCGCGCATCGACAAGCGCTGGTACTTCGCGCTGATGGCGACGTGTATCGGCTTGTTCGTGCTCTCCTGGGCGCTGATCGACCGGTACTCGACGCTCGCGGCCGTGATCGTCTCGGTGGTAGCCGTGGCCATCCCGCCGTTCGCCGTGATCGTCGCGAACGTGGCCAGCGCCACCGACCGCCGCAAGTAACCCGCCAAATACCGTAGTTCTACGGTATCCGGCCCGCGTGCGCCCGCCTTACCGTCTCCTCACAGCGCACAGTACCGATGAGAAGGGGAGGCAGCGATGGCCGGCAAGGCAGTGATCAGCCTGACCACGGGTCTGGAGGATCCGGAGAAGGTGACGGTGGCGTTCCTGGTCGCGGTGGGAGCGGCCGAGGCGGGGCGCCCGACGTTGATGTTCCAGGCCAAGGAGGCGGTCCGGCTGGCGCTGGCCGGGGTGGCGACCGGGGTGGCCTGCGACGGCTGCCCGCCGCTGCCGGACCTGCTGGCCCGGTACGAAAAGGCCGGGGGCAGCTTCATGGTCTGCCCGGTGTGCTTCAACGCCAAGCAGCTGGACAAGGGCGATCTGATCCCGAACGCCGAACTGGCCGGCAGCGTCCAGCTGTGGGAGTGGATCGGCGACGAGGGCGCGACCACCTTCAGCTACTGACGGTCAGGCCGCCGCCTGCCACGCCTGGTAGCCGCCGATGAGGTCGGATACGTCGGCAAAGCCCGAGGCGCGGAGCAGGCTGGCGGCGATGGAAGACCGGTAGCCGCCGGCACAGTACGTGACGACCGGGCGAGCCGGGTCGAGCTCGCCCGCCCGGTCTCGCAGCTGGCCCAGCGGGATGTGCACGCTGCCCTCGATGCAGCCCATCTCCCGTTCGCCCGGGCCGCGCACGTCCAGCAGCACCAGCCCGGGGACGGCGGCGCGGGCGTCGGCCAGCTGACGGGCAGTCAGGCGGCTGGCGGTACCGGTGGCCTCGGGGTGCTCGACGAAGGCGGACTCCGGCTGGTCGAGGGCCCCGACGACGGAGTCCAGGCCCACCCGGGCCAGGCGCAGCCTTGTGTCGCGGGCGCGGCCGGGGTCGCACACCACGACGATGTCGCCGCCGACGACCTGCGCGGCGTACTCGGCAAAGCGGCCGTCGAGGCCGACGTTGACCGAGCCGCGCAGGTGCCCGCGGGCGAACTCCTCGGGGGAGCGGACGTCGAGCACGGCCGCGCCCCCCGCGGCCAGCTGCAGCACCTGGTCCAGGGTCAGCAGCGGCGGCTCCTCGACGTCCGCGAGCTGGTGCGATTCCCGGTTGAGCTCGGCCACCCGGGCGAAGTAGCCGGGCTGAGGCGGCTGTCCCTCGGTGACCGCGGCCACGAAGTCCTCGGCTGAGCCCAGCCGCAGCGCGTAGTTGCTGCGGCGCTGCTCGCCGATGGTCGACGCCTTCTCGGTGGACAGGTTCTTGCCGCACGCGGACCCCGCCCCGTGGGCCGGGTACACCCGGGTGGCGTCCGGCAGGGTAAGCAGGCTGGTATGCAGCGACCGGTACAGCTGGCGGGCCATGAACTCCGAGCTCAGTCCCTGCCCGCCCTGCAGGTCCGGACGGCCGACGTCCCCGATGAACAAGGTGTCGCCGGTCAGCACGCCGTACGGCGCGTCCGCGCCGGGTGACTCCCACACCACGATGCAGACCGACTCGGGCGTGTGCCCGGGGGTGGCCCGGAACTCCAGGCCCACCTGGCCGAGCTGGATACGCTCGCCGTCGCCCACCTTGCGGTGCGGGAAGTGCACGTCGGCGGCCTCCCCGTAGACGATGGTGGCGCCGGTCGCGGCGGCCAGCTCCAGGTGCCCGGAGAGAAAATCGGCGTGCACGTGCGTCTCGACGACGTAGTCGATGCTCAGCCCGCTGGCGGCCGCGTCATCCAGGTAATCCTGGACGTCCCGCCGGGGATCCACCACGGCCGCGCGCCCGGTGGTCTCGTCGCCGATCAGGTAGGAAGCCTGGGACAGGCAGTCGAGGTAGTACTGGACGAATTTCACGGGTACCCCCAGCGGCGCCGGTCAGCTGATCATGACCGGGACCCCATCGTAACCGCCGCCGTCGGAGGGGCTCGCACGTTAGCGGGGCACGCGCCCGGCCCGTTCGGTAGAAATGAGTCTTCAGGAGGAGGTCAGCCGTGAGCTCGTGGACACCGCGGCACGTGCTCGAGGCGGCGGCCGCCAGCCAGTGGTGCCCGGACGGCGCCGTCGAGGTGCTGACCGATGACTACCGGCTCATCCGCTACCCGGACTGGGCGCTCGACCCGGCCTTCCCCGCCGCCCAGGTCACCCGGTCGCGGTCGGAACGGACCGCGGTGGAGGTCATCGGCGAGGTGGCCGAGCGGGTGCGCCAGTGGGGCAAGCCCGGGGTGGCCTGGTGGGTCTCGTCCGCGACCCTGCCGCCCGACACCGAGGCGGCGCTGCGCGCCGCCGGCGGCAAGCAGATCGACGCGGTGCAGATCCTGGCCCGCGAGCTGAACGGCGACGACGGCGGCTGGCCCGGCCCCGGGGACGTCAGCGTCGAGCTGGTCGCCGACGAGCGCACGTTCCGAGCCGCGTCGATGGTCGTCGTACGCGGCTGGGGGAGAAAAGAGCCCAGCCGGGCCGTGCTCGCCCGCGAGTACGCCGAAGCCGTCACGGACCTGGCGGCCTGGTCCAGCTTCCGCGTGCTGGCCTCGGTGCGGGGCGAGCCCGCCGCGGTCGGCGGGTGCACGCTGCGCGGGGAGGTGGCCCACCTGTGGGGCGGGGTGACCGTGCGGGAGTACCGTCGGCGCGGCGCCTACCGGGCCGTGCTGGCCGAACGAATCCGGCTGGCCCGCGCCCACGGCGCCACGCTGGCCCTGGTGAAAGGGCGCGCCGAGACGTCGGGCCCCATCCTGCTCCGGTCCGGGTTCCTCGCTTACAGCGAGGAGCGCTGCTACTGGTTGCCGGTCGTGTGACAAATGCCTGGTTGTGCCCTGGCGCCGGTCATGTTGTCATGCCTGCATGACCGAGCTTCAGCAGAAAGCCACCAGCCTGGACGCGCTGGCCGAGATCGAGCGCCAGGTGCTCTGGCTGTCCACGGCGATCGTCCACCATGCGAACCGGGTCCGGCCCAATCCCGGCGGGCTGAAGGTCGGCGGCCATCAGGCGTCCTCGGCGTCGATGGTCTCGATCATGACCTCGCTATGGTTCCGGCACCTGCGCGCGGACGACCGGGTGTCGGTCAAGCCGCACGCCTCGCCCGTGCTGCACGCGATCAACTACCTGCTCGGTGAGCTCGATGAGTCGTACCTGCCGACGCTGCGGGCGTTCGGCGGCCTGCAGAGCTACCCGAGCCGGGTCAAGGACCCCGATCCGGTCGACTACTCCACCGGGTCCGTCGGCATCGGCGCGACCGCCCCGGTCTGGGGCGCGGTCGCCCGCCGCTACCTGAGCAACCGGTTCACCGCCGACGGTACCGGTGCGCCGGGCCGCCAGTACTCGCTGCTCGGCGACGCCGAACTCGACGAGGGCGCGGTCTGGGAGGCCATCGTCGACCCCGGCGTGGCCGAACTCGGCGAGATCGTCTGGGTCATCGACGTGAACCGCCAGTCTCTCGACCGGGTCGTCCCGCTGATCGCGGCCGACCGGCTGCGCGGCATGTTCAGCGCGGCGGGCTGGCAGGTCATCACGCTGAAGTACGGGCGGCTGCTCGAGGAGCTGTTCACCCGGCCGGGCGGCGAGGCGCTGCGGCACCGGATCGACGCCATGCCCAATCCCGAGTACCAGCGGCTGCTCCGCTGCCATCCGGACGAGCTGCGCCAGCGCCTGCCCGGCGGGGACGAGTCCCTGGCCCGGCTGGCCGGCGACCTCGACGACGCCGAGCTCGCGCGCGCCGTCCGCAACCTGGGCGGCCACGACCTGAGCTCCCTGGACCAGGCCTACGGGGCCATCGACGACAGCCGGCCCACGATCATCCTGGCCTACACGATCAAGGGCTACGGCCTGTCCGTCGAGGGCCACCCGCAGAACCACTCGGCGCTGCTGACCGAGGCTCAGCTCGGCGAGCTGGCGGCCCACCTCGGCACCGATCCGGCCGATCCGTGGCGTCGGCCCGCGCCGGACAGCGCCGCGGGTGAGCTGTGCGCGCAGACCGCGGGGCGGCTGCGCCGTCCGGCCCCGCCCGGGCAGGCGCCGCCCGCCGTGCCGCAGGACTTCGGCCGCACCCCGACCGCGGTGGCCACCACCCAGGCCGCGCTCGGCCGGGCCCTGCTCGACCTGACCCGCGAAGCCCCCGGGGCGGCCGCCCGCGTCGTCACCGTCAGCCCGGACGTCAGCTCGAGCACCAACCTGGGCGGCTGGGTGAACAAGGTCGGCGTGTGGTCAGCCGCCGAACGGACCGACTGGTTCGCCGACGACGCCGAGACCATCTTGCACTGGCGGGAGAAGCCGACCGGGCAGCACATCGAGCTCGGCATCGCCGAGACCAACCTGGTCGGCCTGCTCGGCGAGCTCGGCGCGACCTGGAGCCGGTGGGGCCAGCCGCTGTTCCCGGTCGGCGTGCTGTACGACCCGTTCGTGGAGCGGGCGCTCGAGCCGTGGTCGTTCGGCATCTACGCGGGCGGCCAGTCGATCCTGGTCGGCACGCCGTCCGGGGTCACCCTGGCCCCCGAGGGCGGGGCACACCAGTCCATCACCACGCCGTCGATCGGGATCGAGCAGCCGGGCTGCGTCACCTACGAGCCCGCGTTCGCGGTCGACACCGAGTGGTGCCTGCTGGCCAGCCTGGCCCGGCTGGGCCGGCCGGACGGCAGCTCGGCCTACCTGCGCCTGTCCACCCGGCCGGTCAGCCAGAAGCTGGCCGCGATCCCGGCCGACCCCGCGGCCAGGGAACGCCGCCGCCGCCAGGTGGTGGCCGGCGCGTACCCGCTGCGCCGGGCCGCTGCCGGGGCTGGTGGCGCGCCCGCCGTGACGATCGCGGTGATGGGCGCGCTCGTGCCCGAGGCCCTGGCCGCCGCCGACCGGCTGGCCGAGATCGGCACGCCAGCCGACGTGGTGTGCGTGACCAGCCCTGGGCTGCTGTTCCGCGCGCTTCGCGCGCGCCAGGGCGTTCACGGCCAGGGCTCCTTGGGCCAGGGCCCGGGCGGCGAGCCGTGGATCCTCGAGCAGGCGTTCCCCGCGGCCCGCGCCACCCCGCTGGTCACCGTCCTGGACGGGCACCCGCACACGCTGTCGTTCCTGGCCACCGTCAACCGGGTGCCGCACGCCGCGCTGGGGGTGGCCCAGTTCGGCCAGTCCGGGGCGATCGAGGACCTGTACCGCTACAACAGCATCGACACCGACAGCATTATCCGCGCCGCCCTTGACCTGGCCCCCTAACCGGGCAGGTCTTCCGTCCCGGTCTTCCGTCCCCGCCGCGATACCTCTTCGCGCGCGCGGCGATGCCTGTGCGCCCCCTGGTGCCGATGCGTGCCGTGAGATCCCCGATCGGAAAAGATCGTGGTTGATCGGGGTTATGCGGTTGATTTGGTGCACTGTAGACCCCCAAATCAACCACGAAGCCCGAATCAACCACGTAAACGATGGAGGCCTCCGTACTGGTGAGCGAATCCACGCTATCCCGCGCCACTCCACGCACACCCGGAACATCTCGTCCGGGCCGTATCGGCCCGGTCCGTCCGCTCCTTCGGACAGGTAGCGGCCTGTTGGCCGCGCTCCTGCATTGGCGGGGCACCCCCGCTACCTGCCTCGCCTGGTTCCGCCGCCCGCGCACCACATGGCTCCCGGCGCGGCACCGGCGGGTAGCGTAAGGTCGCAGCACCACTGATCACGTCAGACACAAAACCGAGGAGTGACAGCCATGCCGCTGAGCGCCCGTAACCAGATTCCCGCCCGCGTCACCGCCATCCACAACGGCGAGGCCATCTCCAACGTCGAACTGGACGCGAACGGCACCCGCCTGGTGGCCTCGATCACGGTGGAGGCGGTCCAGCAACTCGGCCTGTCCGTGGGCTCGCAGGTCACCGCGGTGATCAAGGCGTCCGACGTCATCCTGGCCACCGACTGACCACCACGACTGACCGCCACCGACTGGTCGCCGCGGCCCGGCCCGGCGTGACCTTATAATGCTTGCTCGCAGGCAATTTAACCTGGAGTACCGGGCATGGACAATGACGCGGTCATCCGCCTGAGGCGTGTCGTCCTGAAGCTCGCGCGGCAGCTCAACGCCGCGTCCCGGGAGGAGGGGCTGACCCCGACCCAAGCCTCGGTACTGGGCATCACCACCACGCGCGGGCCGCTCAGCCTGGCCGAACTCACCGAGCTCGAGGGCATCAACCCGACGATGCTCTCCCGCGTCATCGGCAAGCTCGATGAATACGGCCTGCTCAAGCGGCTCCGCGACCCCGATGATTTCCGCGCGGCCCGGGTCGAGGTCACGCCGAAGGGCCGCGGCGCCTACGAGCGGATCACGGCCCAGCGGAGCGCGGTGATCTCCGAATCGGTGTCCGGCCTGCCCGGCGGTCAGCAGGCGGCGCTGTTCGCGGCGTTGCCGGCGCTGGAAAACCTGGCCGAGGACCTGCGGGACACGGTGCGGCGCGGCCGGGACCGGCTCCGGGACTCGCCGCGGCCCGACTGACCCGATCCGCCGGTTCATAATCCCGAACGGTCCAGGCCACTGCCCCCGTATCGCCACGATGCCGTCATCGCGATGTCCGAAAACCGCCAGCCCACGGTCGTGCGGGCTCATAGCGTGGAGATATGAACGTCTACACCACGATGGAAAGCCCGGTAGGTGAACTGCTCCTCGTCGGCCGCCCCACGCCAGGCGGCGTGACGCTCACCTCGGTATCGATGGCCGGACAGCGCTTCGCGCCCGCGGTCCGCGACGGCTGGCGTCGTGACCCGGCGGCGTTCGCCGAGGTAACCCGCCAGCTCGCCGAGTACTTCGCGGGCGAGCGACGCGTCTTCAGCCTCGACCTCGCCCCGCGCGGCACCGAATTCCAGCAGCGGGTCTGGCAGGCCCTGGACTCGGTCCCGTACGGCACGACGACCACCTACGGCCAGCTGGCCGCCCGGCTCGACGTCCCGCGCGACCGGATCCAGGCGCTGGGCGCCGCGATCGGCGCCAACCCGCTGGCCATCATCCGTCCGTGCCACCGGGTCATCGGCTCGGACGGCGGCATGCGAGGTTACGCCGGCGGCGTGGAACGCAAGCAGCAGCTGCTCGCCCACGAGGGCGCTCTCCTGGGGGTCCCGTGGTGACCGCCCGCCGACCTCACCCTGCCTGTGCCGCCGTGTCATAGCCGTCAGCGGTGATCAGCCTGCCGGGCGCGTCCGGGCTGACGATCATGATGTCGCTGCGGGCCAGCCGGGATAGCTCATGGGTGGCGCTGTCGTCCATCAGCGCGGGCAGCCCGCGGTGGGTGGCCGCGCCGACCACGATCGTGCTGGCTCCGATGGTGTTGGCGTACTCGGCGACCATCCGGCCGGCCGCGCCGTGATCGGCCGCATGCAGCAGGATGTGGCCCTCGGCCGGGACGTGGCGCGCGGCCAGCCGGTCCAGTTGGTTCCGGACCACGGCCCGCGCCGCGTCCAGGCTCTCGCCGTCGATCGCCACGTCGCCTGCTGTCGCCTCCTCCTGGGTGTGCACCACGTGCACCACCCCGCCGTGGTCCGCCGCCAGCACACCCGCGGCCTCGGTGACGAGTGCGCCGGCCGGTGAGGAGTCGACCGCGGCCAGGATCACGCGCGCGCCGGGCCTGGCCGGCTCGGCATTGGCGTCGACGGGGATGAGCGCGCCCACCGGGCCGGGGCTGGCCAGGCCGGGGCTGGCCGGCTCGGCCGCGGGCGATCCGGTGACCTGCTCGGCCTGGATCCGTTCGGCCTGGGTGAGCAGGCCGTGGGCGGTGGTCAGGATGCCGATCCCGAGCAGGATCGCGCCGACCGCGATGTAGAACGGGAAGTGGATGTTGACGGCCAGGACCATCCGGCCGGCCGCGTACGGCGCGAGCCCGCCGCCGATGAACCTGACGAAGCCGTAGGCCGCCGACGCGACCGGCTTCTCCACCGGGGAGACGGTCATCACCGCCTGGGTGGTGACCGTGTTGTTCACCCCGATGAAGATGCCGGAGATGATCACGGCCGGGATCAGCACCGCGCGGTCCGTCGTCCAGATCGCGATGACCAGCACCACGACCGCGAACGCCGCCAGGTTCGCGTACATCGTCTTGGCGATGCCCAGGCTGGCCTGCAGCCGCGGCGCGCCGAACACGGCGAACAGGGCGACGAAGATGCCCCAGCCGGTGAAGACCAGGCCGAGCTCGATCGGGCTCAGGTTCATCGGGAACGGCGCGTAGCCCAGTACGGTGAAGAAGGCCCAGTTGTAGCACAGCGCGGTCAGCGACATCGTCAGCAGGCCGCGGTGCTTCAGCGCGCGCAGCGGCGCGGACAGGGCGGTCTTGTGGGCCGGTTTCGGCAAGGGCTCGACCAGTACGATGGTGGCGATCAGCGCGATGGCCATCAGGGCGGCCACCCCGTAGAACGGGCCCCGCCAGCTGATCTCGCCCAGCGTCCCGCCGAGCAGCGGGCCGATCGCGATGCCGACGCCGAGCGCGGTCTCGTAGAGCACGATCGCGCCGGCGAAGCCGCCGCTGGCCGAGGCGACGATCACGGCCAGGGAGGTCGCGATGAACAGCGCGTTGCCCACGCCCCAGCCGGCCCGGAACCCGATGATCCCGTTGATGCTGGGGGAGGCCCCGGCGGCGGCGCTGAACACGACGATCAGGATCAGCCCCGCGATCAGCGTCTTCTTGGCCCCGATCCGGCTGGAGACCCAGTTGGTGATCAGCATGGCCACCGCGGTGACCACGAGATAGCTGGTGAACAGCAGCGTCACCTCGCTCGGCGAGGCGTGCAGCTCGTGCGAGATGGCCGGCAGGATCGGGTCGACCAGGCCGATGCCCATGAACGACACGACGCAGGCGAACGCGACGGCGAAGACGGCTTTCGGCTGCCGGAACGGGCTCGCGACCGAACCGGCATGGGTGCTGCTCAACGTGTACTCTCCTCCGTACTTGTCAGTGGG
>Ga0207675_100003527_pt1 | contig 15259 bp, 15 predicted proteins | sample KBSSwiS42_FD_184305 | JGI IMG/M metagenome (GOLD analysis project Ga0207675, IMG submission 184305) | Switchgrass rhizosphere microbial communities from Kellogg Biological Station, Michigan, USA - KBS Switchgrass S4-2 (SPAdes) (version 2) | ecosystem: Host-associated > Plants > Roots >... | reverse complement strand
CGTGGTTCGCCGACATCGACCGGCAGATGTACTTCTTCTACGCGGCAACGATGGCGCCGTTCCTGGCGTTGACGATCGCAATGATCCTGGGCGACATCCTGCACAAGCCGAACCAGAACTCGGAGCGACGAACGCTCGGGCTGATCGCCGTGAGTTGCTATATCGCCCTTGTCATTACGAACTTCGCCTGGATGTACCCGATCCTGACGGGTCTACCGATCTCGCAGTCGACGTGGAACATGCAGATCTGGCTCCCCAGCTGGCGCTGACTCGTCGAAATGGAATTCCCGGTCGCTCACCGAGGCTGTTAACAACCCTGGTTTCTGTCTCGCTGTTGTCGGTGCGCCCGAGCACCATCCGGCCATGGGAACCATCTTCTCGGGTAGCGAAGCGCTGGCACGCGGCGAAATCAGCCGCGGTCGGCTGAGATCGGCATACCGGGCGATCTACCCGGACGTGTATATGCCGAGTGTCGGAGAGCCGTCGCTGTACGCGAACACCATGGGCGCTTGGCTATGGTCCAAGCGTCGCGGAGTGATCACCGGACGGGCAGCGTCGGCACTGCACGGCTCACTGTGGATAGATGAAGACTCGCCCATCGAGCTGATCTGGAACAACAACCACCCACCGCCGGGCATCATTGCCCGCAACGAACGGTTCACATGCGACGAGGTAATCGGAATCAATGGCATGGCGGTCGCGACGCCGCACCGGACGGCGTTCGATCTCGGCAGATTGCTGCGTCGCGATGCCGCTGTCGCGCACCTCGACGCGTTAGCACGGGCGACAGGCCTCGCCAGCGAGCACGTGCTGCCGCTGGCCGATATGTACAAGGGTGCCCGAGGCATTCGGCGCCTCCGTACGACCATCGACCTCATGGACGCAGGGGCGCAGTCGCCGAAGGAAACATCGTTGCGACTGTTACTCATTGATGCCGGCTATCCACGGCCACAAACGCAGATTCCGGTGCTCGACGATCGCGGTGTTCCGATCGCCTTTCTGGATATGGGGTGGGAAGACATCATGGTGGCGGTCGAATACGACGGCGACCAGCATCGTAAGGATCGCAAGCGATACGTCTGGGACATCCGAAGGCAGGCGTTCGTCGAACGCAAAGGTTGGATCGACATCCGCGTGATCAACGAGGACCGCCCGCGCGACGTCCTGAAGCGGGTCAGCGAGGCTTGGAGGCAACGCGAGACAGAAGGCAGGGTCGTCAAGGTGCCCGCTTAGCGACACGGAATTCCATTTCGGCGCAAACGCTAGAGCGGATCTCTACCCGCCGGGCATGACATGCAGCGTGGGCCGCCGCGGCCGGTGCCCAACTCGGACGCCTCGATCGGCAACACCTCGATACCAGCATCGGCAAGCCGCGCATTGGTTTCCGTGTTGCGCTCGTATGCGACGACCACACCCGGCGCCAGCGCCAACGTGTTGTTGCCGTCGTCCCACTGCTCACGCTCAGCCGTCACCGGATCTAGCCCCGTCGCGATGACCCGCAGCTTCTCGATCTGCATCGCGTTCGCGGCGGCCTGCACAAACGGCACCGCGTCGTCGATCCTCACCCCGCCCTCCCCGTTGCGGTGAATCGTGAACGCCGACAACGAGTCGACGATGTTCGGGTACATCACCACCGCATCGACGTCAACCATCGTGCACACGGTGTCCAGGTGCATCTGAGCGCGCTCCTGCGCGATCGGCACGGCCAACACGGTGTGCGCCAGGTCGTCGTCGAACAGGCTGCGCGCCAACGCTTCCGCGCCCGCAGGCGTGGTCCGCTCCCCCACGCCGACCGCAACCGCGCCCGGCGCCAGGAGCAGCACGTCGCCGCCCTCGACCGGTGCCGAACGCGACTCGTATGCCCGCCGCACGCCGAGGAACCGCGGGTGATGCGCGTAGATCAGGTCGGTCAGCGACGTCTCGCGCACCCGCGCAGGCAATGCCAGCGATGTGATCGCCACCCGCGGCCCGATCCAGAACGACGAGTCGCGCGTGAACAGCAGATTGGGCAGCGGTTCGATGACGAAATCCCCGCCGTGGTGCATCCGCCGCACCAGCGACAGCTCACCGCCGCTGAACGGCAATTCGTTGAACGTCATCCCCGCCGTCAGCACCCGGGCAAGCGAGCCCGCGTCCAGCGTCCGCAGGTACGCCGAAAGCTCTTGCGCCAGTGGAAGTCCCAGCCGTCGCGAGTCGACCGCCGCCGATATCCCATGCATCCGCGCCGCACCGCTGTGAGACAGCGCCTGGGTCAACAGGTCCGCGAGCAGCAGCACCTCCACGTCGCGCGATTCCAGCACTGCGGTGAACGCGTCGTGCTCCTCCTGCGCCTTGGAGACCCACGGCAGCCCGTCGAACAGCAGCGCGTCGTTGTTGCGCGGTGTGAGCCGCTGCAGTTCGGCCCCCGGCCGGTGCAGGATGACAGCGCGCAGCCTGCCGACCTCCGAGTCGCACCCCAGCGCAACGTCTGTCACATCTAGCACAGTAGCGCCAGCGTTCACCTCAACTATGGTTTAGGTCATGGAGCTGATTCACGAACTCACTCCGGGCGAGATGTCACATCGCAGCGGCGTGGCCGTCTCGGCGCTTCACTTCTACGAACGCGAAGGCCTCATACACAGCCGCCGGACCAGCGGCAATCAGCGCCGCTACACTCGCGAAACGCTGCGGCGCGTCGCATTCATCCGCATGTCGCAGCGCCTCGGCATCCCGCTGGCGCGCATCCGCGAGGCCTTGGCCACCCTGCCCACCAGCCGAGTCCCGACCAGCAAGGACTGGGCCCGGCTGTCGGCGGGCTGGCGGCAGGATCTCGACGATCGCATCCTGCACCTCGAGCGGCTTCGCGACAACCTCGCCGGCTGCATCGGGTGCGGCTGTCTGAGCCTGAAGACCTGCGCCCTGTCCAACCCCGGCGACGTGCTGGCCGACCAGGGACCCGGCGCAGTGCGCCTATGACCCTTCGAACGCCTGTGCGATAGACTCGGGGGCATGGCGCTGGCTCTCCAAAGCTCGCTTTTTGAGCACGCCGAACGCCGCGACCTCGGCAGCGGTGCATGGGTCGAGGTGCGGTCCGGCTGGCTCACGGATGCCGACGGCCTGTTCGACGAACTCCACGACTGCATCCCGTGGCGCGCCGAGCGCAGGCAGATGTACGAGCGCGTGCTCGACGTGCCGCGGCTGGTCAGCTTTCACAACCTCGTCGACGAGCCTGCCCCGCACCCAAGGCTCAAACAGATGCGCCGACGGCTCAACGACACCTATGGAGGCGAGCTCGGCGAGCCGTTCACCACCGCGGGTCTGTGTCTCTACCGGGACGGCAACGACAGCGTCGCCTGGCACGGCGACAAGATCGGCCGCAGCGCCTCAGCAGACACCATGATTGCGATCGTCAGCCTCGGCTCCACGAGGGTTTTCGCGTTGCGCCCACGCGGTGGCGGCAGGTCGCTGCGGCTTGCGCACCGACACGGCGACCTGTTGGTCATGGGCGGGTCGTGCCAGCGCACGTGGGAACACGCGATTCCGAAGACGGCGCGGCCGGTCGGCCCACGGATCAGCATCCAGTTCCGCCCGCACGACGTCCGCTAGACGATGAGTCAGCCCTTCACGGCCGCGACAGCCGCGGTCAGCAGGTCCTTCGCGCGCTGGGTGTTTACCGGGGCGACGGGCTTGTCGGGAAGCACCAACGGGTTGGCGGAGACGATCACCAAGAAGGTGCCGAAGCTGGCGACGTAGTTGTAGAGCTCGCCGGTGCGGGGCTTGCCGTCGACGGTCGTCTGCAGCACCCGGTGGGTGCCCAGTGTGTGCACCCCGTCGATCTGTGGCGCCTCGACCACCTCGACGAGCCCGCGCATTCCCGGCCTGGTGAACGCGACCTTCTGGCAGTTCTGCGCGGGATCGCTGCGAGGCACCGCCTCGGAGGTCTCGACCGCGATCGCGATGAACCGGTTGCCCTCGCCTTCTGCGGTCGTGGCGGACATGTTGCCTTTCACGCCCGCAGGCAGGACCTGTTGGCTGGCCGACTTACCGCAGTCGGCTGGGTCGAACGTCATTCCGGACGGGAGCGGCTGCGGCCCGAACAGTCGCGGATCGATGCCCGTCGGTCCCACACTGTTCACCTTGAAGTCCGGCCCGAAGCTGGACTTGACGTTTGCGATGTGGGCGATGTCGGCGTGGGAGAAATCCTGCTCTGCGGATTGTCCGGTCGCGCATGCGGTCAGCACGCCCGCGCACACAACGACAACGATCGCCCTCGGGTTCGACATCGCCGCCAATGTACCCGCAGCATCGCCCTCAGCCGCGTAACGCCGACACCGTTTTCACCAACAAATCCGCCGCGAAATCCTGTCCGAGTGGAGGATTCGGCGAGCCTGGATCGCTGACGACTGTAACGAACACGACGTAATCGCGCAGATATGTGGTGAACGTGTCCGCATGCGAATGGGTTTCGGTGCCGCCCTCGACGACGGTGGTGGTCAAAGTCGTCAGGCCGACCGTCACCGCGCCGTCGATCGCAGGCGCCGCCGCGAATGCGACGGTTCCGCTGGTATGCCCGCCCGACACCGTCCACTGGCCGCACTCGTCGATCAGTGACGGATCGAGGGTCGCCGTCGAACCCGCGAGCACCGCGTAGACGATCCCACCCGCGCCCGAGGCTGACCACCCCCGCGTCGTCGCCGCCGCCGTACCGTCGACAGGATCGGCGAGAACGCCGCACCGCGGCGGGTCTGCGGTCCAGCCCGGACCCAGGCCCCACAACGCGACGGGCACCGCCCTGCCGGGCAGGGCGGTCACCTCGTAACCGCTCGGCAGTTCCGTACGCACCCGTTCGATCCGCGCAGGATTCACCGAAGCCGAGGAATCCGTCGGCGCTGCCGGAGGCGCGGATGTGGGCGTCTGTCCGCACGCCGCCACCCAGAGAGACAGCGATGCGAGCAAGGCAAACAGCCGCACGCCCGTTGATACCACAGAGATCGCTTAGAAAATCCCTGCAACGTCGCGTGTCCGCCGGGCGATGAACAAATACCAGGCAAACAAAAGAATGGAGACTGTCATGCGCACAGGCTGGGGTGTGGCAGCAACGGTAGCCCTGAGTGTCGTGTTCGCACCGGCTGGACTGGCGGCGGCGGAACCCACACAGAACGGCAACGCGTATCAAACGATCGGCATGCTCGAGGACGAGGGCTACGACGTCATCATCGACCGCGTCGGCAATGCGCCGATCAACCAGTGCATCGTCACCAGCGTCCGCAACCCGCAGACGCAGACCAGGACGTTCTGGGTCGGTGAGGGCAGGGACCGTCGGCTTGTCACCGTCGTCGTAAGCAGGTCGATTAACGTGACGTTGAACTGCGACGTCTGATCCGAGACCCGCTGGCAGGGGTGGTATTTGGGTGCCGGCCATCTCGTATTCACGTCGCGACCAGTGGTGGAATCAAATTGCGCTACTGCGAGTTTCACTAATCAGACCACGGTGGCCGGAGGGGACGGCTGCGGTCCGAAGGAGCAGACGTGAAGGCACCACGAATAATTGACTTGACTTTTGCCGCCATTTCAGGAGGAGCTTTTTTCGTACTGGCCCTGGGACTTCCGGCCGGCGCACAGGCCGCGCCATCCGGTATCGGGTCGGCGCAGGACACCGTCAACGAGCTGGAGCACAACGGCTTCAAGGTAGTGCTGAACAAGATGGGCGCAGCCCCACTCGATCACTGCACGGTCGACTCGGTTCGTCCAGGTGAGACGGTCAGCCGTCTTGTCCAGAACGGCAACCAGCTGGTGAACCAAACCGTCTATCAAACCGTGTATTTGACGGCCAAGTGCTGACGGTCTAGGCGGCTGCCTTCCTCTCGGGTTTCGAGGAGCCAGTGTCGTGTGACGCCGCGGTCGAGTCTGTCTTAACCGCGGATGTCTGTGTGGTCGTAGACGGCTCGTCAGACGACGAGGACGGCGATTCCTTCGGCTTCTTCTTGGAGTTGAAGTCGATCAGCCCGCGCACCTTTGGCCGGTCCGACTTCTTCGTGTCCGACTTCTTCGTGTCCCACTTCTTCGTGTCCGGTTTGACGGGCTTGGTAGCGGCGGGCATCGTATCCTTCTGAGCCGACTCATCTTTCGCTTCGTCATCGTTGCCAGAGACCGCCTGAGGCTCCGAATCATTCTGGGCTGCAAGCGGTTCAGCCGTCGTCGATTCCGACATAGCCGACACGGGAGCCGGCGGGTCAGGCAGTGCGGGGCCACCGACGCCGTAGGGTCCCGACGGCGTGGTGCCCAGGCGCCTGCCGAGTCCGAGTTCTTCCATCGCGTCGTCGATGCCGACGGGAATCGACTTGATCAGATTCTTCGTGACCGTGATCGGGTTGACGTGCGGCAGCAGCGATGCGTGCACCGGCACGCCCGGTCCGAGGTCGCGCCGGTACGCGGTCTCGATCAACACGCGGAGGGGCTCGTCCAACGCCGACAGAACGAAATGCGGAACACCGATGCTCTCGAGCGGTAGCAGGATCGGGACGATGTCGTCGTCGATGATGTAGTAGTCGGTGTCACCCGCAGAGCCCTGGTAGATCAGGTTCGCATCCGCCGTTGGGCTTTCGCTGTGCAGGTACAGATACCCGTCGAGAGCGTTGAGCAACGCAAGGGGATTGAGCACCCAGACGGGATGGTCGGAGATACCGTCGTAGAGGAAGGTGATGTCCTTGGTCGGCGCGACGTAGCTGCCGTCCGGATTCTGCGGGCCGTCGGTCGGGGTAGCGCCGTCGAAGGTGATCCCCAGGAATGGGATCTTGCGGATGAACTTGTAGCGCTCCAGAATCCCGCCGTTGGGCTTATTGGGATTGGCCAACAGCCCGAAGCCGGCGATTGGTGTGGCCTCCGGATCTGCCGGGTCGTAGTCCTCGATGAACTTGCGCTTGGCGATCGTCGCTATGCGCCCGCTCTGCGAGTAGCCGAAAATGATCACCCGGTCGTCGGCGTTCGGCGTGTTTGCGTCGACAGCGTCCTGCAGGTCCACCACGCCCTCGGCGACCGAGTCGTCGAACGTCAGCGTTCCGAACACCGGGAAGAATTGCTCCGGGGTGTGCACAGCCAGCGGCGGGGGGTCGTAGGGCAGGTCTGCGAACGGGTTGATGTAGCGCTGGCTCACATCGGCGACGTAGGCGGCATTCGGATCGGGATTCCAGGTGCCGCCCATGATCAACGCCGTCGTCGCCTGCAGCTGGATCGCGGTCGTCATCGTCCAGGAAATCCCGAGGATGACGGCGCCGATGAAGGCCAGGAAACCTACCGACAGCGAACGAATGATCTTGCGCATGATCGAGACCTCTCCATCACGGACTCAGAAAGAAGCGCACGCCACGGGCGCCCAACGCCAGCGAGAGTCGGCTTGCCCACCCCACAGCAGCACCACAGGTGGATTTTGCACCCGCGTCAGCGGAGCGACGCCAAGTTCGCCCCGCCAGCCAGTCGATAGTTGACTCGTCAAGTATCTTTGCTTGCAAGATCAATACAATTCCGCGTGACAAACCGCGGTCACCAGCGCTGACGGGCCTTGCTCGGGGGCGATACCGATCGTTTGCGGGTTCAATAACTCGTTGCGTTCGCGGAGCGTCGCCTGCCGCAGCCCTCGGCAACCCGCGGGGCTGCAGGCCACGCCGGTCAGAGGGAGACAGCCGTCGCGAACCACCACCCTGCGTAGCGATTTCACATGCGGCCGATGTTTGCCGACCGTAGGCTACGCCGGAGATTTCCAATCGACAGGAGACCTAATGACACGCTCACTTCGGGCCAGCGTTGTCGCCGTTGCGGCGATCGCCGTCGGTATCGCCCTATCCGGCTGCGGATCGGACACCAAGACCGAGCCGACCCCCTCGAAGCAGACGTCCACCGAATCGTCGGCCACCGCCAGCAAAGCTGCACCGACGACGTCGGCACAGGCCGCGGGTCAGAACAAGACGATCGTCGACTACATCAAGGAGAACAGCATCACCGAGGCCCCCGTGCACCGGGGCGTTCCCGGGTCGCCGACGATCAACCTGCCGTTCCCGCCCGGGTGGGAGGACGCCGGAAATCGCACGCCGCAGTGGGCCTACCTCGCGATGCTGTCGAGTGATCCGGCGGTGGCGCAGGATCCGCCGACGATCATCGCGCTGGTGTCGAAGCTGACGGGCAACGTCGACCCGGCCAAGATCCTGGAACTCGCCCCGGGCGAGATCAAGAACCTGCCCGGCTACGAGGGCGCAACCGACGGCAGCCCGAGCACGTTGGGTGGGTTCGACGCGACCCAGATCGGCGGCACCTACACCAAGGACGGCGTCAAGCGCGCCATCGCCCAGAAGACAGTGGTGATCCCGGGCCAGGACGGGCTGTATGTGCTGCAACTCAACGCCGATGGCACCGAGGACCAGACGGGCTCGTTGATGGACGCGACGAACGTCATCAACGAGCAGACCACAATCACGCCGTGACGCGTCAGGCGCGCGAGATCGCCGAGGCCTCGGCGATCTGCCCGGGGGCGGGACGCACCCCGGTGTAGCGCTCGAATTGTTCGGCGGCCTGCAGTGCGATCACCTCCGCGCCGGTGATCACCTTGACGCCGGCCGCGCGCGCAGCCTTGATCAGCGGGGTCACCGACGGCAGCGCCACCACGTCGAAAACGACGTGCGCCTTGGCGATTGTCTCCGCGTCGAATGCCACTTCGCGTTCTTCCGGCCCGCCTGCCATCCCGATCGGCGTGACGTTCACGATGATCGGCGCCGTGCGGTCTGCGATGTCGGGCGCGTACTCGTAGCCGAGCCGGTCGGCCAGTGCGGGCCCCGCCTCAGGATTGCGCGCGACGACGATGCCCGAGCGAAAACCGCTGTTGCGGAACGCCGAACCGACCGCGCTGGCCATGCCACCGCTGCCGCGGATCAGCACCGCGTCGTCCGTATCCAGGTCGTGCTCGTCGATAAGCCGTTGTACCGCAATGTAATCGGTGTTCGATGCGGTCAGGTGCCCGTCGTCGTTCACGATCGTATTGACCGAGTGGATCGCCCGTGCCGACGGCTCGACCGTGTCGACGAGCGGGATGACGGCTTCTTTGAACGGCATGGACACCGAACACCCGCGAATGCCCAGCGCCCGCACGCCGCCGACAGCGGCGACGATGTCGGTGGTGGTGAATGCCTTGTAGATGAAGTCAAGGCCGAGTTGGTCGTAGAGGTAGTTGTGGAACCTGGTCCCGATGTTGCTGGGCCGGCCCGCCAGCGAGATGCACAGGCGGGTGTCTTTCGAAAGCGGCGGGCGCATCAGCCGACGACCCTGACGACCCGGGCGGTCACATCGCGAATCTGTTTGGTCAGGTCCGGCGAGAAGGGCGGGTCGGGCGGCCTGGGAACGTCGATGACGGTGGTGACGACGCCTAGATCGTCACGGTGCCACTCCGCATGGAAGTGATCGAGGATTGCGCGCATGGAGTAATTGTCGCTCAGCACTCGGGCGGTAAAGCGTTGGACGTCATGGTAGTCCGCCGCCACAGCGAGTGCGCCCATGAGAAATGTGCCGATGCCTCTCCCCTGGTATGCGTCACCCACGATGAACGCCACTTCGGCGACCGCAGGGTCGATCCCGTCACGCACGAAGCGCGCGTCTGCCACGACGGGTCCGTCGAAACCGTCCGTCATCACCCAGACGAAGTGGTGAACGTAGTCGACCTCGAACAAATACCGCAACAACGATGCGGTCGGGTTGTGTGGGGTTTGGAAGCGGCGGTACAACGTCTCACTGGAGAACTCGACGGGGCCGTTCGTGGTGCGCTTGTTGTCACCGGGCAGCACCGGCCGCAGGTGCAGTTGGGTACCGTCGCGCATCCGCACCGGGATCGGTGTGATGAACGCGGCGAGGCGCTGCCGCCCCAGTCGCAGGAGTTTGTCGAGCATGCCCGGCAGCTCGAGCATCGTGGCGAACGCATCTCGCCCACCGACCCAGCCCGTCAGCGCTTCCTTCGCGATCACCGTCGCGGTCCGCGGCCCGTTCCGGAGCAGGGCGATCTCGCCCGCGATCAGCCCGGGCTTCAACTCTGCGACGGTGTCGTGGCCGTCGATGCCGGTGTGCGTCACCTCGGCGCGTCCATAGCCGATGATCAAGAAGGAAACCGCCAGCTCGCCCTGCTGCATGAGCACCTGGCCGGCCGCCGCCGTCAGCGGGCGCAGTTCTGCGGCCAGCGGCACGAGGGCCTCGGTGGGGCAACCGGCAAAGATTTCCAACGCGGCGAGGTCGTCGGCGCGGACATCAGTCAGGCCGGACACGTCACGAGGCTACGATGTCTCTGTCGCAACCGGCAAGGAGCCCCGAACCGGCATCCCGAGGTACAACTTGGCCCATTAGCGGGCAGAGCGCGACGTGTTTGCTTAAGCTGCTGACTAATTATCTCTGCGGTCATTTAAGAGAGGGCTGGTCGGGCAGGCCGGCGCCCACCGCCGAACAGGAAGGTGACGCACCCGCGATGGAGGCTTCCATTCCCGCCCTGCTGCGTGAGCGTGCGAGTCTGCAGCCCAATGACACTGCATTCACGTTCTTCGACTACGAGCGGGACCCGGCTGGCTTTGCCGAGAGTTTGACGTGGTCGCAGCTGTACCGGCGTTCGCTGAACGTTGCCCACGAGCTCAGCCTTCACGGATCGCCCGAGGACCGGGCAGTCATCCTGGCGCCGCAGGGGCTTGATTACATCGCTGCGTTTCTTGGGGCGTTACAGGCCGGTTTCTACGCGGTCCCGCTCCCGGTGCCGCAGCCCGGCGCCCACGATGATCGGGTCAGTTCGGTACTGGAGGACACATCGCCGTCGGTCATCCTGACGACGTCCGGGGACGTTGCCAACGTCATCGAGTACGCGCAACCGCAGAATGGCGGGCCCGCACCGGCGATCGTCCAGGTCGATTTGCTCGACCTCGATGCTCCGCGCCGGGCGCGCGGTCGGAGCCGGTGGCCGAGTATCGCCTATCTGCAGTACACATCGGGATCCACCAGGGCGCCCGCGGGGGTCGTGATCACGCACCGAAACCTGGTGGCCAACTTCGAACAGATCATGTCCGACTTCTACGACAGCGTGGTGCCGCCGGACGCCACGATCGTGTCGTGGCTGCCCTTCTACCACGACATGGGACTGGTCCTCGGAGTTTGCGCACCGATCCTTGCGGGGATCGAGACGGTGCTCACCAGCCCGATGGCCTTCCTGCAGAAGCCCGCCCGGTGGTTGCAGTTGATAGCAAGCAAACCTCACGTCGTGTCGGCCGCGCCGAACTTCGCCTTCGAACTGGCGGTGAAGCGAATAACCGATGAGGATATGGCCGGGCTCGATCTCGGCAGCGCGGTGCATGTCCTCAGCGGCAGCGAACGCGTACACGCCGCCACGTTGAAGCGCTTCACAGATCGGTTCGCCCGCTTCAACTTCCGCGACATAGCCCTGCGTCCCTCGTACGGACTTGCAGAAGCGACGGTGTACGCCGCATCACGCAAACCAGGCGATCCACCCGTGTTCGTTCACTTCGATCCGGAGAAGCTGGCCGCCGGCCACGCGAAGCGATGCGAAAGCAACGACGGCACGCCGCTGATCAGCTACGGCGTGCCGCGGTCACCGGTCCTGCGCATTGTCGATCCAGAGACTGACACCGAGTGTCCGTCCGGAACGACCGGTGAGATCTGGGTGCACGGTGACAATGTCGCGCAAGGTTATTGGGGGAAACCGGCAGAAAGCGAGCGCACGTTCCACGGCCGGTTGGTCGCGCCTTCCGAGGGCACACCCGAAGGCCCGTGGCTAAGAACCGGAGACCTCGGTTTCGTATCCGAGGGTGAACTGTTCATCATGGGCCGCATCAAGGATCTGTTGATCGTGTACGGCCGCAACCACTCTCCCGACGACATCGAGGCGACCATCCAGGAGATCACCGGAGGCCGTTGCGCGGCAATCGCGGTGCCGGACAAGCAAACCGAAAAGCTGGTTGCCATCGTCGAACTCAAGAAGCGGGGCGACTCCCCTGAGGAGGTGCTCAACAAGCTCCGCAGCGTCAAGGGCGAAGTCACCTCGGCGATCTCGAAGTCGCACGGTCTGCGGGTGGCCGATCTCGTCGCAGTGTCACCGGGATCGATCCCGATCACCACGAGCGGCAAAGTCAGGCGCGCGGCGTGCGTCGAGCAGTACCGTCGCAATCAGTTCAGCCGCTTGGACGCCTAAGCCCGCGCTGCGTTGTGTAGCGTGCCGATGCGCTTGCCGTCGGCGACCGCTACATACACGGATTTCGTTGCTGCGACATAGCGATCGACGGATTCCCTGGCGACCGGGTTGTTCGGGAACAGCACGGTGATTGTGGTCTCGTGCACGAGCCGGTTCACCCACACTGACACTTGGTGCGACACCCTGCCTTCATGGTGGATGCGGAAATCCAATGGAGAGTTGGCTACGGTGGACAGCGGGGCGATGCTTGCGTCCAGGTAGGACATCACGAGATTCCCCGGTTGCGGCCTCCCAAGCCCCAGTTCCGGCGGGGCCAGCTCCACCACGCGGTCGTAAGGCACGCGCGCCATCTGGATGCGGGAGTCGAAGCTTGTCTGCGCTGCGTGGGCGGCATCACTGAAAGACGTTGCGGCGGTGTGGATCGTGACCGGAAGCAGTCCGGTGAACCATCCCGTCGTCGTGAGTTCCTCAGGCGTGCTGCGGGTGTCGATCGGCGTGATCCCGTAGAAGGTTTCTGCACCGGTCAATTCGTGTTCCGCGATGGCGGCGCAGGCGAACACGCCTCCGCTGAACCGAGCCCCGACGTCCATCAGGGCGGATTCGAATCGCTTCGTCTGTTCGCCGTCGAGCAGCGTTACGGTGATCAGCTCGCCGTCCGTCGGGATTGACAAGTCGCCCAGCGGCAGTGGAAAGCGGGGCAGGCTTCCGCCGTTGTGTTCGGCGAACTCGATCCACTCGCGTACCTCCGGGGAGTCCGCCGTCAAAGCCGACGTGTACTCGCGCTGCCGGACGCAGTAGTCGTCATAACTACCCACCTCTGGCAATGGGAGCGGCGGGGCCCCGGCGACCAAGGCGCTATACATCATGTGGATCTCGCCGAACAGGACCCCCAACACCATCGGGTCGACGCACAAGTGGGCGATGCTCGCATAGAAGACGAAGTGGTCCGCCTCCTGAATGACCCCGAACGCCCAGCAGTCCCACTCCAGCGGGTGCGGCGCCAGGATGTGCTCGCGAAGTTCCGCCGTGGTCATGTCGCCGTGCTTGACCGGGACGACCTTGATATCGCCCGGGTTGTCCATGGTGTGCCGAACGATGTTTTCACCGTCCGTGCACTCAAACCAATTTCGGTATGTGTCGTGCCGGCGAAGGTGCGCATTGATCGTGTACGTCATGGCGCGGATATCACACTGACCGGCCATGTCCCATGTGAAGATCATCAGACGCGACATGTCGAGGCCGCGGGCGACATGGTCGCAATAGCGACGGAGATGCTGCGCTTGCTGATAACTGGCGGGCACAGGACTTACGGGCGCGCGGCCGGCCTTCGTAAGCGATGCGGGTGATGCGTGCCAACAGACGACTGAACCCGGCTCAGGCTCCCAGTCGTCGATTGTCGCTATCGCGAACACGTTTCCTCCTGTAGCACGAATGCCAGTCCAGGTACACCCTCCGCAGCCCATGAGGCCGTGACCTCAACTGAATTCGCGTACGGCGAAAGGTATTCGGCTCCTCACTCCGATCGTTCTTCGGCACACGCGTCGATGCGTGTGGGTAGTCTAGCGAATTTTCTCGACGCTAGCGCAAATACCCCACCTGTGCGCGAACTCGGCGAACCCCAACCTCGTATTGCCTGCACAAACGCCCTCTACGCCGATGCGAACAGCGCGACCGCTGCTGAACGGGCGAGTGACGCTTGTTTGCTCGGTCAGGTCGGCAGGCCCTCTCTTTCCGCATCCTCCCGGTACCGGGCGATCCATTCTGCGGACCGCTGGTCGGCCTGGCGTTTCAGCGCCGGCTCCAGTTCCAGCCGCGGCTCGAGCCCCAACGCCTCGAGGATGGAGTCCACCACCTGGGGTAACTCGCAACACAGCGCCGGATACGAAACCTGTATCGGTGTGATGTTCTCCTCGGCGAACCAAGCCCGCCAACCATCCTCCTGCGAGCGCAGCAGTTTGACGACGTGGGCGATCGCACCCGCGTGATACCGCGCACGCGAGTCCCGGATCGGATCGGGCCTACCCTGCCAGACCCGTGTCTGTACGGCCAGCCAGAAGGACACCGCCTGCGCGATCACGTCAGGGCGGAAGACGTGAATCAGTATCGGCACGCTGCCGATGACATCTCGGATCGCGGCGAGCAGACTGTCGCCGGATCGGTTGGGCAGTCCCGCGGCGCGTTCCATCAGCAGGGGCGTCTGGTTCCACATCAACTTGCCGCCCCACACGCCGTTGGGGGTGGTGCCGATGGTCCGCACGTAGTCGCGCCAGATCACCGCGGGCGCGGTGTCCGGCTTGCCCTCGTCCAGCGGATCGAGCAGCCGAAGGATGGACTCATCCTCCACTCCGGCGAACCACTCGCGTGGCTGCGGCGCCAGGCTGGTCGTCGGCAGGTACTGGAAGAACTCCTGAGGCTCGCCGGCGACGCCGGTGGCACGCAGCGATTCGACGAGCAGCGTGCTGCCGGTGCGTTGCGACGCAAGCACCAGATACGACGTCGGCGTGTGTGTCACTCGAAAACCTAACGCGACTCGATTCGCGGTGGACAAACGCAAACCGTACCCGAATTACAGACCATTGCCTCGATTCGCCCTCTTCTCGCTGCGCCCGTGCGTGATGTCCCTGCAGATCATAAAGTTCGCTGGCCGCCTGTGCGGTGTCTTTACATACGTTTCAACCGCTCTTAATAGGCCGAGTTCGTCGATCCAGCAAACCAGTTCCCGCAACCGCCCCCCACCATGCCATTCTGCGAGGTAGGCGCATTTTTTCGATCTGTACGCTGATCGACCGAAGCGGACTCGGCGGACCCCTTCGTCGAACACTGGGCGCGAACCGGAAGGTCGGCTGACTCATCTCGGACAGGATCCGGGTTGTACGGCACTTGCCGCGATTGCTACGTTGCCCGGCCGCAGCCGACAAGGGAGCCGATGCAGCCGATCCGGAAGGTGGGTGCCACGGTCAGCTTGCCCGGATAGATGACGTAGCCTCGGGCGCGCAGACGATCGTAAAAGTTCTCGAAGACGAAGCGCGGGTCGGCCGGCATCCGGAAGGTGACGATGATCGG
>Ga0207675_100003524_pt1 | contig 15265 bp, 14 predicted proteins | sample KBSSwiS42_FD_184305 | JGI IMG/M metagenome (GOLD analysis project Ga0207675, IMG submission 184305) | Switchgrass rhizosphere microbial communities from Kellogg Biological Station, Michigan, USA - KBS Switchgrass S4-2 (SPAdes) (version 2) | ecosystem: Host-associated > Plants > Roots >... | reverse complement strand
GCGCGACGAGCTCGAGCTCGACGTGACGGGGCTCGGAGTGGCGCTGCGCCTGCTGGAGCGGGTGCGCGGGCTGGAAGAGGAAATCACGCGCCTGCGCGCATTGTTGCCGCGTAGTTAGACTCAACCGGGAGAGAACATGAGCGTCATCAAGCGCCGCCACTTCCTGCGCTCCACGCTGGCCGTCGCCCCGGCCGCGTTGCTGCCGTATGGCAGATTGTTTGCCGCAGCCGAAGGCGCAGCGATGAACGACGTCGAAGCGGTGACCGGCGCCGGCACGCAGATCATCCTCAAGGCCGCGGATGTCAAGGACTTCGCGGCGCGGCTGCGTGGCGACCTGCTGCTGCGTGACAGCGCGGGTTACGACGTCGCGCGCCGCGTCTGGAACGGTGCCTTCGACCGTCATCCCGCGCTGATCGCACGCTGCACGGGCGCAGCCGATGTCGTGCAAGCCGTGAAATTCGCGGCCGCCAACCAGCTGCTGGTGTCGGTGCGCGGCGGCGGGCACAGCCTGTCGGGCCAGTCGGTATGCGAGAAAGGCCTGATGATCGACCTCTCGCAGATGAACGGCGTGCACGTCGATCCGGTGAAACGTGTCGCGACGGTGGAAGGCGGTGCCTTGTTAGGCGCGCTGGATCGCGAGGCGCTGGCGCTCGGCCTGGCGACCACGGCGGGCACGGTGTCGCATACCGGCGTCGGCGGCCTCACGCTCGGCGGTGGATTCGGCCGGCTGTGCCGGCGCTTCGGACTCGCCTGCGATAACGTGCGCGGTATCGACCTCGTCACCGCCGGCGGGAAATTCCTGAACGCCAGCAGCCAGCAGAACCCGGAGCTCTTCTGGGGCCTGCGCGGCGGAGGTGGCAACTTCGGCGTCGCCACCTCGTTCGAATTCCAGCTGCACCCGGTCGATCCGGTCATGCTGGGCGGCGACCTGATGTTCTCCTGGGAGGACGCCCCGGCGGTGCTGAAGTTCTTCTTCGACTTCGCGCGGGAGGCCCCGGACGAACTGAACGCCGACGTCGCGGCGGTGCGCCTGCCGAACAACCAGCGCTTCGTGTCGTTCGAGATCTGTTATAGCGGCGACCGCGCCCAGGGCGAGAAGGTGCTCGCACCCTTGCGGCAGATCCGCAAGCCCATCGTCGACCAGATCGTGCCGACGCCGTACGTCACGCTGCAGAGCTCGAGCGACGTGGCCACCGAGCATGGTCACCGCTACTACATCAAGGGCGGTTTCGTGCAGAAGGTGACGCCCGGCTACATCGACACGATGATCGGCATCATCCAGGACGCCAACCTCGCCCAGGTACAGGCCGTGTCAATGCCGCAGGGCGGCGGCGCCATCGCCCGTATCAAGCCGCACGCAACCGCGTTTGCGCAGCGTGCCGCCGATCACAATGCCTTCATCTTCACGCGTTGGGACGATCCGGCACAGAACGAAGCAGTGGCCGGGTGGATCAAGTCCGCGTGGGCCAAACTCGAGCCGCATACCCACGGCTTCTACGTCAATGAATTCAACACCGAGGATGCGGCACGGCTGGGCACCACCTACGGCGACAACTTCGCGCGGCTGGCGGCGCTCAAGGCGAAATACGATCCGGACAACCTGTTCCGGCTGAACGCCAACATCGCGCCCAAAAAGGCCTGATCAGTATGACTTGGTGAGTCCCCGCGCACTGACAGGCGCGGATTCGTCGGCATGTATGCGTCGAAATCCTACCACGGTGATGCGCGCGCCGCGGGCGTAAGATACCCGCATGTTCCACGACGCCGATGCCTTACTACTCGCGCGCTTCCAGTTCGGCTTCACGATCAGTTTTCATTTCATATTCCCGGCGTTCACCATCGGGCTCGCGAGTTATCTCGCCGTACTCGAGGGTCTGTGGCTGAAAACCGGCCAGGCCGTCTACCTCGATCTGTACAAATACTGGTTGAAAATCTTCGCCGTGGTGTTCGCCATGGGGGTCGTATCGGGCATCGTGATGTCCTACCAGTTCGGTTCGAACTGGGCGGTGTTCTCCGATCGCGCGGGACCGGTCATCGGCCCGCTGATGGCCTACGAAGTGCTCACCGCGTTCTTTCTCGAGGCCGGCTTCCTCGGCGTGATGTTGTTTGGCATGCAGAAGGTCGGCAGGCACCTGCATTTCTTCGCCACGCTCATGGTCGCGGTCGGCACGTTCATTTCCGCCTTCTGGATCCTGAGCGTGAACAGCTGGATGCAGACGCCGGCGGGTTACACGACGAACGCGGCGGGGCAGTTCGTGCCCGCGTCGGGCTGGCTGCCCATCATCTTCAATCCGAGTTTTCCGTATCGCCTGGTGCACACGGTGACGGCCGCGTATCTCACGACAGCGCTGGCGGTGGGCGCGGTCGGTGCCTGGCATCTGCTGCGCGACTCCGGTCACGCACACGCGCGCAAGATGTTCTCGATGGCGATGTGGATGGCGGCGCTGGTCGCGCCGGTGCAGATCTTCGTCGGCGACCAGCACGGCCTCAACACGCTCGAGCACCAGCCGGCCAAGATCATGGCCATGGAAGGGCATTACCAGAGCCATCCAGACGGTGCGCCGCTGATCCTGTTCGGCATCCCGAACGACGCAGAGCAGCGCATGGAACACGCCATCGAGATCCCGCGGCTCGGTTCGCTGATCCTCAAGCACGATCTGCACGCGCCGCTCGCCGGGCTCGACAGCATCGCGCCGGAGAATCGCCCGCCCGCAAAAGTCGTGTTCTGGTCGTTCCGGGTCATGGTCGGGCTGGGAGTCCTCATGCTGGCGCTCGGTGCCCTCAGCCTGTTGGCACGACTTGCCGGCAAGTTGTACGAGTGGCGCTGGCTGAAACGATTCGCGGTACTGATGGGGCCGGCCGGTTTCATCGCCGTCATCGCCGGCTGGATCACCACCGAAGTAGGGCGCCAGCCATTCACGGTGTATGGCCTGTTGCGAACCGCAGAGTCGGCATCGCCGCTGGCCGCGCCGGCGGTCGGCGCCTCGCTGGTGGCCTTCGTCGTGGTGTACTTCGCGGTATTCGGCCTCGGCAGCTGGTACCTGCTGAAACTCATGTCGCGCGCCCCGCAGCCGCATGAGCCGGAGCCCGCGAATGCGCCGGCACACGCGGCCGGCATCACACCCGCGTCCGCGCTCGCCTCACGCCCCGGAGCCAGCCATGGCTGATCCCGTCCTCACCATCATCTGGGGCGGCATCCTGGCATTCGCCGTTTTCATGTACGTGGTCATGGACGGCTTCGACCTCGGTATCGGCATCCTGTTTTCCACGCTGAAGGTGGGGCGCGAGCGCGACACCGCGATGAATTCGATTGCGCCGGTCTGGGATGGCAACGAAACCTGGCTGGTGCTCGGCGGCGGCGGCCTGCTCGCGGCGTTTCCGCTGGCGTACGCCGTCATCATGTCGGCGTTGTACGCGCCCCTGATCGCGATGCTGCTGGCGCTGGTGTTCCGTGGCGTGGCCTTCGAATTCCGCTGGCGCGACCCCGCGCACCGTGCGTTCTGGGATTTCGCTTTCACCGGCGGTTCGTTCCTGGCCGCGTTCATGCAGGGCATCATGCTGGGCGCGCTCCTGCAGGGCGTGCACATCGAGGGCCGCGCCTACGCGGGCGGCTGGTGGGACTGGCTGACGCCGTTCAGCCTGCTGACCGGCGCCAGCGTCGTGTCGGGCTACACCTTGCTGGGCGCCTGCTGGCTGAACTGGAAAACGTCGGACGAGACGCAGGCACGCGCGCGCCGCTGGATGCGGGTGCTGGCGCCGGCGACACTCGTAGCCATCCTCGCGGTCAGCATCGCCACGCCGTTCCTCGGCAACCAGTACTTCCAGCGCTGGTTCAGCATGCCACGCGTGCTGTTCACCGCGCAGGTGCCGTTGATCATCGCGATCCTCACGTGGCGTTTCGTGCGCAGCCTGCGCCGCAATCACGAGCTCGCGCCATTCGTGATCACCATCGCGGTGTTCGGTCTTTCATACGTGGGCCTGGGCATCAGCATGTATCCCTACCTCGTGCCGAACAGCATCACGCTCGACATGGCAGCTGCGCCCCAATCGAGCCAGGCCTTCATGCTGGTGGGCGCGGCCGTGCTCGTGCCGCTGATCCTCGCGTACACGGCGTGGTCGTACTGGGTGTTCAGGGGCAAGGTGGCGCACGAGGGATATCATTGAAACAGGCTTCACTGCCGCGGCGCCTCGGCTGGATGGCCCTGATCTGGGCCGCGAGCGTGTCCCTGCTTGGGGTAGTTAGCCTGATCATCCGCTGGTGGTTAAAGTAGCGGCGGTGTCAGGCGGGGAAAACCGGGAAAACTCCGATCGCCGTGCTGACATCCCGGCCGGTGAAGGAGTTTTCCCGGTTTTCCCCGCCTGACACCACCCTCTCCGAGACCACGCATGAACATCAACTCCGTTCTGTACGCCGCCGGCGCCATCCTGCTGGGCGCCGTGACTATCTACTTTGGTGATTACGCAATGCAGTGGCAGGCGGTTCCGGCCGCAGCGCCGCACGGAGCGCTGGTGTACCTGAGCGGCGCATTGCTCATCGCGGGCGGCGTCGCGCTGCTGACGCGCCGCTGGGAGCGCGCGGGCGCATTGTTCCTGGCGTGTTTCTACGGCTTCTGGGTCGTGGTGTTCCACTTCATCAAGGTGGCCGGCAACCCGGGCGTGCTCATCGAATGGAACGGCATCGCCGAGATCGGGTTCATCACCTGCGGGGCACTCGCGCTGTATGCATCGACCGGGCCGCGTCATGCGGAGCTGCTGCGCCGGTGGGCGCGGCTGCTGGCGGGCACTTTCGCGTTGATGTTCGGCGCGGTGCACTTCCACTACGCCGATGGCACCGCGAGCTTCGTCCCGGCGTGGATTCCGCCGAGCCAGCTGTTCTGGGCGTATCTCACGGGCGCAGGGTACGTCGCGGCCGGTCTCGCGTTGCTGAGCGGCGTGCAGGCACGCCTCGCCGCGACGCTGACCGCGGTCATGATGGCGTGTTTCGTGACGCTGCTGCACCTGCCCAGGGTCATCGATGCCCCCGGACTGCACGTCGAGTGGATCATGCTGGCCATCTCCAGCACACTTGCCGGCGCCGCGTGGCTCGTCAGGAAATACGCGACTTGAACGAAGACCCGAACAGTCCGCCCTTACCGCCGATCGTCATCCCGCACACCGAGCTCTCCCCGGATGCATTGACCGGTGTCATCGAAGGCTTCGTGCTGCGCGAAGGCACGGACTATGGCGAGCGCGACGTGCCCTTCGAAACCAAGGTGCTCCAGGTGCGCCGGCAACTCGAACGGCGCGAAGCCGAAATCGTGTTCGACCCCAACACGGAAAGCGTGCACATCGTGGTGAGGAAGCCCGGCCCCTGAACCGCTAGACTCGGGCCCAGGGAGGCTCCGGTTCATGCCAGATCGCCAGGTCACGTGGCGCGACAAGCTGCGCTATTGGTTCGAAAACACCCTATCTAAAGGAACCATCGCCATCATCGGCTGGCTGGCACTGGCCTCCGGCGTCATCGTCAACATGGCCGCACTGGTGCTCTGGCTGATGCGCGTGGGCCAGGATCCCGCGGACCACGAACATCCCTACGGCTTCTTCGAGGGGGTATGGCAGAGCATGCTCCGCACCCTCGATCCGGGCGTGGTCGCGGGCGACAGCGGCTGGAAACTGCGCCTGCTGATGCTGCTGGTGACCATCGGCGGCATCTTCATCGTCAGCATCCTGATCGGCACCATCACCTCGGGCCTCGAGGCGCGGCTCACCGAGCTGCGCAAGGGACGCTCGCGCGTCATCGAGCAGAACTTCACGCTCATCCTCGGCTGGTCGAGCAAGGTGTACTCCATCATCGGCGAGCTGCTGATCGCCAACGAGAACCAGAAAGACCCGTGCATCGTGGTGCTCGCGGAGCGCGACAAGGTCGAGATGGAAGACGCTCTCCGTTCGAAGTTCCCGAATACCAGGAACACAAGGGTCATCTGCCGCAGCGGCAACCCGCTGGATCTCGACGATCTCGCCGTGGTCGATCCGCACTCGGCCCGTTCGATCGTCGTCCTCGCTCCCGAAACGGAAAACCCCGACATCCACGTGATCAAGTCGGTACTGGCCATCACCAACAACCCGGCGCGCAAGAAAGAGCCGTATCACATCGTGGCGGAGATCCGCGACCCGAAGAACCTCGAGGCCGCGGCCCTGGTCGGCGGCCAGGAAACCATCTACGTGCAGGGCGAGGACCTCATCGCACGCGTCACCGCGCAGACCTGCCGGCAATCGGGCCTCTCCGTGGTGTACACCGAGTTGCTGGATTTCGACGGCGCCGAGATTTATTTCAAGAGGGAGCCGGGCCTCGGCGGGCGCACCTACCGGGAAGTCATCTCCGCCTACGAAGACTCGACGGTGATGGGCATCATGCGCGCCAGCGGCGAGGTGCTCATCAATCCACCCATGGATACCGCATTCGCGGGCGAGGACGAAATCATCGCCATCGCCGAGGACGACGACACGCTGATCCTGCGCAAGGATGCCGGCGGCGGTCTGCCCGACACCGGCGCGCTGGCGCATCGCGAGCGGCTGCCGGCGGCGCCCGAGCGCATCCTGGTGCTCGGCTGGAACGGCAAGGCGCAGGCCATCATCGAGGAGCTCGACAACTACGTGGCGCCCGGCTCGGAGACCATCGTCATCTGCCGCCACGAGGGTGCGCGCGAGGTGCTGGTGAACGTCGCGAAGCGCATGCAGCGGCAGAAAGTGCGCTTCGCCGACGGCGACATCACCCACGCGGCCACGCTCGCCGCGGTCAAGGCGACGACTTTCGAGCACGTCATCCTGTTGAGCTACAGCGACCTGGCCGTCCAGGAGGCCGACGCCAAGACACTGATTACCTTGCTGCATCTGCGGAACCTGGCGGATGCCGCGGGCGTCAGACTGTCCATCGTGAGCGAGATGATGGACCTGCGGAACCGGGCACTGGCGCAAATCGCGCGCGCCGACGACTTCATCGTCAGCGACAAGCTGGTGAGCCTGATGATGTCGCAGCTGTCGGAGAACAAGAACCTCGAGCGTGTCTTCAAGGTCCTGTTCAGCTCCGAGGGCAGTGAGATATACATTCGTCCCATGACGGACTACATCCGGCTCGGCAGCAACGTGGATTTCTACACGGTGCTCGAGGCAGCGGCGCAGCGCGGCGAGACCGCCATCGGCTACCGGCTGATGAAACATGCCGACGACAGGGATCGCGGCTATGGTGTCAACGTGAATCCGAAGAAGTCCGAGAAACACAGCTTCGCCGAGAACGACATGATCGTCGTGCTGGCCGAGAACTGAGATGTTGTCGCGCCGCACATTGTTAGGCATGACCCTGGCCGCGGCCTGTGCAGCGCCGGCCGGCGCTGCCAGCCTGAAGTCGATCCAGAAAAAGGTCGGCGGGCGCATGGGTGTGCACGTGCTCGACTCGCAGAGTGGCAAGCGGCTGGCCTTCGGCGACGACCACAGATTCGCCATGGCCTCCACCTTCAAGGTGCCCCTGGTCGCGGCACTGCTGTGGCAGGTCGATCATGGCGCCTTTCCGCTGGCACACGCGCTGTCCGTCGACAAGCAGGACCTGGTCGCGAATTCGCCGGTGCTCGAACCGCGCATCGCGGCCGGCACCACCGAGATGGAGGTTCGCGAGCTGTGTGCCGCCGCCATCACCTTCAGCGACAACACAGCCGCCAACGTGCTGCTCGCCGGCATGGGCGGCCCCGCGGCGCTCACCACTTTCATCCGCAGCATCGGCGACGAGACCACGCGCTTCGACCGCATCGAGCCCGAATTGAACAGCAACCTGCCGGACGATCCGCGCGACACCACCACGCCGCGTGCGATGGCGGACACCATGCTGAAGATCTTCACGCAGAACGTGTTGTCGCTGGCGTCGCGCGCCATGCTGATCGAATGGATGAGCGCCTCGCGCAACGGCCTGGACCGGGTCCGCGCCGGATTGCCCAAGAGCTGGCCCGTGAGCGACAAGATCGGCACGGGTGCGAACGGCGCCTTCAATGACCTGGTCATCACCTGGCCGCCCGGCCGCCGGCCCATCATGATCGCCGTCTACATGAGCGAATCGAAACTGCCGCCGAAGGATTTGAGCGCCGCGCAGGCGGCGATCGGCGAGTTCATCGGGAACCAGAAATGGCCATGAATGTCCTATTTCCAGGGGACAAACATGAACAACAAACTGCTGATTTGCACGTGGCTCCTGGCCGCGGCGAATACCGTATGGGCGCAGGACAGTCTCGAAGAGGTGGTGGTCACCGGCAGCCGTGCCGATGCTTCCATCCCCGGAACCAGTCTCAAGCGTGCCGGTGATTTCATCCTGCTCTCCGTGCAGGTGAGCAACGATTCGCGCGACGAGCGGACCCGCAAGAACGAGATCGAGGCGACGCTGCGCGCCATGCTGGCCGCGGCTCCCAGGGACAAGTCCATCGAGTTATCGGTGATCGGGGACAACAACCTGGTGCTGCCGCTCAAGATCGACTCAGCGACGCTGAGCCTGCTGAACGGCAAGCGGCCCGATACCACCGAGACCACGATCAACGTCAAGACCCGGATCCCGGCGAACGCGGGCAACAGCACGGCGCTGGTGGCGCGGTTGCGCGACTTCGTGACCGGCATCAAGCCGGTCGGGCGCACGCTCATCGACGGCGATGGCGACTTCGAGATCAGCATCGTCAACCCCGCGCAGTACCGCGATCGCGTCATCGATTTGTTCGCCGCGGACGTCAAGAAAGTGACCGCCGCGCTCGGGGCGGACTACAAGGTGGTGGCGCAGGGAATCGACCTGCCCATCGAGTGGGTGCGGGAGGGCATGCTGGAAGTGACGATCTTCGTGCCGTACCACTACGACGTGCTGCCCGCGAGCGTCACGTCCTACGCGCGCCACGCGGAGTAGCCGGACTTCAGCCCAGCGCGCGCAGTACCCGCGGCGTCAACATCAGCTGCAACGTGGCCTGGCCGGGCGCGACGAGCCGCTGGAATTCGAGGCAGGCCGCGCCGCCTTTCTTGAAGTTGATCTTCATGCGCGCACCTTCGCCGCCCAGTGACGTTGCCAGGAAGGTGCTGAGGTTCGGTTCGTGGCCGATCAGCGCCACCGAAGCCTCCTTGCGTTTGCGCAGCAGCGCGAAACACGCCTGCACGGCTTCTCCGGAGGCCAGCTCGGGGCATTCGATGGGCTTTCGGGAACCCAGGGCCTCGGCGAGGAGGGACGCGGTCTCGCGGGCCCGCACGTAGGGGCTGGTGAGCAACACCGTGCGCTTGGGCAGGCACCGCACGATGCCGAAGGCCGCCTTGCGAAATTTGCGGATTCCAGCGGTGGTGAGCGGCCGCAGCGCATCGTTGGGCCAGCGAACGCGGTTGCGTTCGTGGGCGATGGCGTGACGAACGAGGAAAACCTGCATCAGGCGGCCGATGTACTTCCCGGGGCGGTGATAGCCGCATGCTCCACGCTTTTCATGACAGTCGCGAGATCGCGCCAGCGGCGGCGACGGGTACGCCGGTAGGCCTTGGCGAATTTCTCGCCGCAGCGTTCGAAGTCATGCACGTCGCGTTCGACCAGCCTGCCGATCAGGAACGAGGTGGCGGCGGGCAATCTCGGACCGTCGGCGACCAGCTCGGCGAATCGCTGCTCGCGCACGTTGGAGTCATGGTATTCGCCGAGCACGTTCTGCAGTCGGGTGAGCGCCCGCACAAACTCCCCGGCCGCGTCGCCATACAGGCCGGCGAACGCATCCAGCGCATAACGCAGCCGCTTGGCGCGGATGCGCACGTGGTGATAGTCCTCGGGGGCCGAATCCTTGTGGATGCGGTCCGCGTATTTGCGCAGCCGGCGAGCCTGCTCGCGAATGATGTCGCGGGCGACCACCGCGGTCACGGCGTGTTGGGCACGCGTCGAGCCGGCAGGCGCCTCGCGCAGTTTTTCCTGCCATTCGCGGGTCCAGGTCTGGATGCCCGGCGAGTCGAGGGTGTGCAGCAGTCGCGCGCGGGCCTTTTCCTGTTGCGACACCAACCGCTCGCGCAGCGATGTGAGCGCATTGCGCGTCTCGGCGTCGAGCGTGGCCATGGACACATCGAGGAATGCGATCTGCACGTCGCAGTCCCGGACCGCACCCAGCGCCTTGATCAATCCGCATACACGGCCGCGCGAGGCTACCGCCCAGCTCGGTCCGAAGCCTCGGAATACCCGCAGCACCACGTCGAGATGGCGCGCCGCGACGCGCATTTGGTGCACCGCATGTACCGATCCGCCCCGCACCTCCGCCTCGTTGTCCAGCACCGCGGCGAAGTAGCGACGAAGTAGCGCGAGCTGCGTGTCGGCGAAGGGCTGCGCCGGCTTGATATCGACGCTGCCCAGTCTGGCCGGCGCTGACGGGTCGAGGCCGGCTGCCTGCAGTCCGACACTGAACTTCGAGCCCTCCACCGGCGTGAGTTGCGCGGCATCGCGCAATTCGTCCACCAACGGACTCACGGCGGCGGGTTCCGCGTTGATGCATTCGACTTCCACGCGTCGCAGCTGCTGCGCAGCGCCCGCTGAGGTTTCGATCGAGGTTTCGTCGAGATCGACTTCGGCCAGCGGCAGGTCGGTATCGGCCTCCAGCAGATGTTGGCGTTCACGCCGCGTATTGGCGCGAAACAGCGGTGCCAGTGTCCGCGAACCCACCAGTTCGCGTATGCGTCCGCCAATGCCATTGGGGCGTGCCAGCACCTCCTGGAGATTCGCATTGCCGACGCTTTCTGAAAGCTCGGTGCGCCGGGCCATGCCAACGTGGGGGCCATCGTTGGGTTTGTGCAGCGACTTGAGCGTGATTTCGGTTTCGCCATCGCCCGTGGAGTCCGCTTCGCGGGCACGCCTGACGCGCAGCGCATAACCGGCGCGAAAGATCATCCAGTCCGGGGAGTCGTAGTACGTGTCCTGCATGGTGAGCGTCGGCCGCGAAGCGAAGCGGCGCTCGGATGGATCCTGCGGACGCGCGGCCAGCCACACGCGCGCCGACTCGAGATCGGCCGCAGTGAATTGCCATTCCTGTTCGGTGTGCTCTTGTCCGTTCATCGCGCCACCGTGGATCCGGTCGTGAAAGTTATTCTGTTCGACCGGCGCCGGATTATCGAAGTTTCAGCGCCTCGGCCACAAGCGCAGAATGCGCCGACAATGGATCTGACGCATGTCCTCAATCTTTCGGTCCATGTGGGTGCAGGGATCACCGGAATCGGTGTCGGGGTGGTTCAGCTGCTGCGCCGTAAAGGCGACGCCCGTCACGGGAAGCTGGGGCGCTGGTTCCTGGGTGCTGTGCTCATCGTCACGGGAAGTGCCGCGATCGGCCTGATTGCATTCCGATTCATGCCGATGTTCGCCGTACTCACGGTGCTCGCAGCCTATGTCGCCGTCGGCGGCTGGCGGGCCGCGCAAACACGCGCCGCCGGCCCCGGGATGATCGACCTCTGGTGGACGCTGGCGGGCACCGCCGGTGCGATCGCCCTGTTCCCGGTACTGCGCGATGCGCCGCACACTGGAAACAGCTTGCCCGTGGTGGTCTGGTCGTCGTTCGGAGCGCTGGCGACGGTGCTGGTCTACGACCTGGTTCGCTGGACCTTTCCGCGACGCTGGTTCGCATGGCTGTGGCTGCCGGAGCACATCTACAAGGTCAATTCCGCGCTGTTCGGCATGTTGTCGGCGTTCGCCGGAAACGTGGTGCGCTGGGGCCAGCCCTGGTCGCAGATCGCGCCCTCGGCGATCGGTATCGCCGTCATCCTCTACTGGTGGTGGCGTTCGGCGTCTTTCTCGCGCGCCACCGCGCGATAACCGATGTCGCGCCGGCACTGCATGCCTTTCCAGGAGATCGCGTCCACCAGCGCGTACGCTTCGCGCTGCGATTGCGAGACGCTGGCGCCGAGTCCTACGGCGCACAACACGCGCCCTCCGTGCGTGAGGATCTTGCCGCCCTCGGCGCGCGTGCCGGCGTGGAAAACTTTTCCGGGTAGCCTGGCGGCGGCGTCGAGTCCGGCGATGACATCGCCCTTGCGCACCGAGTCCGGATAACCTTCCGCGGCCAGCACCACGCCCAGTGCCGCGCGTTCGTCCCACTCGGCATGCACGCGGTCGAGGCGCTTGTCGAGCGCCGCCTCACACAGCTCCACCAGGTCGCTCCGCAGCCGCATCATGATGGGCTGGGTCTCCGGATCGCCGAAGCGGCAGTTGTACTCGAGCACGTTGGGAGTGCCGTCCGGGTGCACCATGATGCCGGCGTACAGGAAACCGGTGTAGGGCGTGCCGTCCTTCGCCAGGCCCCGGATAGTGGGCTCGATGACCTCGCGCATGATGCGCTCGTGCAATGCGCGTGTGACCACGGGCGCGGGCGAATAGGCACCCATGCCGCCGGTGTTCGGACCCTGATCGGCATCGCGCAGACGCTTGTGGTCCTGCGACGTGGCCATGGTGAGGATGTTCTTGCCGTCCGCCATGACGATGAAACTGGCTTCCTCGCCTGGCAGGAATTCTTCGATCACCACCTGGTCGCCGGCCGAGCCGAACTGACCGCCGAACATGGACTGCGCGGTGGCGATGGCTTCATCCGCCGACTCCACGATGACCACACCCTTGCCGGCCGCCAGGCCCGAAGCCTTCACGACAATCGGCGTGCGCTGCTGCCGCACCCAGTCCGGGTCGAAGGTTTCGCGCGTGTAGGTGGCGTAGGCCGCGGTCGGGATGCCGTGGCGTTTAAGGAATTCCTTGGTGAAGGCCTTGGATCCCTCGAGCTGCGCGGCGGCCTGGTGCGGGCCGAAGCAGCGCAGGCCCGCGGCCTGAAAGGCGTCCACGACTCCGATGACCAGCGGCGCCTCGGGACCGATGATGGTGAGCCCGACGCGCTCCTGCTTCGCCAGGGCGACCAGTCCGGGCACGTCCTCGGCCGACACATCGACGTTGCGTACGCGCGCCTCGGTGGCGGTGCCGCCATTGCCGGGGGCCACGAGTACCTCGGAGACCTTCGGCGACTGCACGCATTTCCAGGCGAGCGCATGCTCGCGACCGCCGTTGCCAACGATCAGAACCTTCATCGGGAAATCAGTGACGGAAGTGGCGCATGCCGGTGAACACCATGGTCATGCCGTGTTCGTCGGCCGCGGCGATGACTTCGTCGTCGCGCCGGCTGCCACCGGGTTGCACGATGGCCTTGATGCCGTACTTGGCAGCGGCATCGATGCCGTCGCGGAACGGGAAGAACGCGTCAGAGGCCATGGAACTGCCTTCGACTTCGAGGCCCTCGTCCCGGGCCTTGAGCGCCGCCACGTGGGTGGAATAGACGCGCGACATCTGCCCGGCGCCGACACCTATGGTCATGCCGTCACGCGCGAACACGATGGCATTCGACTTGACGTACTTGCAGACGCGCCACGCGAACCACAGGTCCGCGTATTGCGTGGGCGTGGGTTTCTTCTGCGTGACGATTTTGAAAGTGGCCGGATCGGCGAGGGCGGTGTCGCGGTTCTGGACCAGCAGGCCGCCGCTCACGCTCCGGTACTCGAGGTCTGACGCGTTGCGCTGGGCCAGGGGGCCGAAGACGAGCACGCGGACGTTCTGCCGGCCGGCGAGCACCGCACCGGCCTCGGCCGAGACCGAAGGGGCCGCGATCACCTCGACGAACTGACGCCCGACGATGGCCGTGGCAGTCGCCGCGTCGAGCTCGCGATTGAAGGCGATGATCCCGCCGAATGCCGAGGTGGGATCGGTGCGGTACGCACGGTCATAGGCGTCCACCAGCGACACGGCGGTGGCCACACCGCAGGGGTTGGAGTGTTTGACGATGACGCAGGCCGGCTCGTTGAACACCCGCACGCATTCGACGGCCGTGTCGGTGTCGGCGATGTTGTTGAAGGAGAGTTCCTTGCCCTGCAGGACACGGGCGGCGGCCACGCAGGAGCCGCTCGCACCGGGCTCGCGGTAGAACGCGGCGCGCTGATGGGGATTCTCTCCATAACGCAGGTCCTGCAGCTTCTCGTAGACCAGCGGCAGGGTTTGCGGAAACGATTCGTCGGCGTTCGCTTCGCGGCCCAGCAGGTACGCGGACACCGTGGTGTCGTACTTCGCCGTGTGCGCGAACGCCTTGGCGGCCAGCGACGAGCGCGTGTCGATGCTGGTGGCGCCGTCGTTGGCGTCGAGGTCCGCGAGCACGCGGGCGTAGTCGGCCGGATCGACGATGACCGTCACCGATTCGTGATTCTTGGACGCGGCGCGCACCATCGCGGGCCCGCCGATGTCGATGTTCTCGATGGCGTCGGCGTAGGTGCAGTCGGGTTTGGCCACGGTGGCGGCGAAGGGATACAGGTTCACCGCCAGCAGGTCGATGGGCGGGATGTCGTGCTTCTGCATGACGGCGTCATCGGTGCCGCGGCGGCCCAGCAGTCCGCCATGCACGCGCGGGTGCAGCGTCTTGACGCGTCCGTCCATGATCTCTGGAAAACCGGTGTAGGAAGAAACCTCGATGACCGGGATGCCGGCATCGGTGAGCGCACGGGCTGTACCGCCAGTGCTCAGGATTTCGACCCTGCGCGCAACCAGGGCGCGTGCGAATTCGACCAAACCCGTCTTGTCGGAGACCGACAGCAGGGCCCTGCGGATGGTAACCAGCATGTTCAGCCGGACAGGCCGAACTGCCGCAGCTTCTTGCGCAGGGTGCCCCGGTTGATACCGAGAATCGCCGCCGCACGGCATTGATTGCCGGAGGAATAATCGAGGACCGCGCGAAACAGGGGCTCCTCGACCTCACGCAGCACCAGGTCGTACAGGTGCGCCGGCTTGTGGCCGTTGAGATTGGAGAAGTAGTCGGAGAGTGCGCGTTCAGCGTGGTTCCGGAGCGGCACTTCAAGCGTGCCGTTGCGCCCGGAGTCTTTCCTGGTCCGAGAAGTTTTCGCCGTCATTTCTTGCGCCCCATCGTCTGTGCTCGAGCCTGAACACAACCACCATCATCATTCTGCACACGCTGCAAGACCTCCCCAGGTTGCAACGGTGGCCTCGTCGTCGATCAGACGATCGAGACATTTTTTCGTCAACGCAAACTGAGACGCCGACGTCGAGGCCGCCATCAACTCCCGACGAGTATCGGGTGCATCCTGCAACTTTCCGAAATACCAACCGAGGTGTTTGCGTGCTACCCGAACGCCAGTCTCTTCGCCGTAAAACTCGTAGAGGGATTCGAGGTGCGCGAGGATGGTATCGCAAATTTTTCGAAGTGGAAGTGCGGGCGCATTTTTTCCGTGA
>Ga0207675_100003523_pt1 | contig 15269 bp, 13 predicted proteins | sample KBSSwiS42_FD_184305 | JGI IMG/M metagenome (GOLD analysis project Ga0207675, IMG submission 184305) | Switchgrass rhizosphere microbial communities from Kellogg Biological Station, Michigan, USA - KBS Switchgrass S4-2 (SPAdes) (version 2) | ecosystem: Host-associated > Plants > Roots >... | reverse complement strand
GCCCCGCAGCGCTGCGGGCCGCTCCCGCAGCGCTCGGCGCGCGGGCTGGCCCTGCAGGGCTGCGGGCCGCTCCCGCAGCGCTCGGCGCGCGGGCTGGCCCCGCGGAAAAGTCCGGCAGACGCCGGTGCACCACCAGGAAGACGTCTTGCGCGGCGTCGGAGAGCTGCGGCTCGTGGACGCCGAGGCGGCGCAGGTTGCGCCAGGCGAAGGCGAAGTGTTGGTCGTACACGTCATCGAAGTCGGGCCGCGCAGCTGGGGCGTGCTCCGGCGGGGGCTCCTGGAGCCGCTGTTCTACGTGAACCACCGAGCCCCGAGACACTCTCTCCGGGCCATGGCCAGCGGCGACAGGATCCGTGATCACTGCCATCCGAGTCCCACGAAGAGGCGTCCCGAAACGGCACTCGGGCGGTGCAGCACGCCCAGATCGTCGAAGCCAAATTCGGGGCGGAGCAATGCTGCCGCCACCCCGAGCCCCAGCTGCCAGGAGAGCACCGCGCGCTCGTCGAGGGGACCCCGCCAGCGGGCGGCCGCCGTGCCGGCGAGCCACCAGCCGTGGGCATCGATGGGCTCGTCCACGCCCGAACCAGTGCCCGAAAGACGACCGGACTCGACGCCAAAGCACGTGGAGAGGTACTGCCCGAGCGCGTGGCAGGCGGCCACCTGGCCGCCGAACCAGCTGATGTCGCTCGCCGGTGAGCCGCCGCCCGCGAGCTCCACGTGCCGAGGCAGCAACGCGCCGAGCCCGAGCTCGACGCTCCAGTCGCCGCGCCTGAGCTCGAGCACCCCTCGCGGACCGAGCGAAGGGCCGGGAAGCATGCCGACTTCGGCCCAAATACCGATCCGGACGGCCCAGCGCAGGGGCAGCCCGGATCTCGGACCAGTGGCCGCAGGAAGGAGCGGCGCGGAAAGCGGAGGCGGCGGCACAGCGGGCGCGCGCTCGGGAGCAGCGGTCGCTGGGGCGGGCAGCGAGGCCTGATCGGCAGCGAGCGCCAGCATCACCGTGAGGGCTTGCACCACGGCGTCGCAAGTTTCGCCCCGGAGGCGCCGTTGTCCCCCCGGTGTCGAGAGGGTCCCCTGCCAGCCGTCCGCCGTGCGCTCGATTTCGACGCGCGCGTCCGCTAGCTCGCTCCCGGCAGCAGCCAGGCGTGTCAGCGCGGCCGACGCCTCGGCGTGGCTCGGACAATCGGCGGGTGCGCGCCACGATAGCTCGAACGCATCTCGCGCGCCGAGCGGGCCCGCAAGCAGCCCGATGCTCGAGCCGAGCACGACTGCGCGTGCGCGCCAGCGGTCGATCGATCGCACTCTGCGAGTCTGGATCGGCCGAGCACGCGATGCGTGGTGATCTGCGGCGGGCGAGATCGCGCGCCTCGGCCTGCCGGCGGAATGCTGCCGATCGGGCTGCCAACATTGACAAGCCGAGAGCTTACCGACTATCGGGCGGAGCCACCGGCGCCTGCCCTGACGTTGGGCCATGCTCTGCGACGCCTCGTTTTGACCGCAGCGTGGCCGCCAGGGGGGCGCGCTGTGGTGACCGACGAACCCTCTTCACATCGACACAGCCATGACCGACCTCAGCAAGTATCGCAACATTGGCATTTTTGCTCACGTGGACGCGGGCAAGACGACCACCACAGAACGCATCCTGAAGCTCACCGGCAAGATCCACAAGATCGGTGAAGTCGATTCGGGGAACACGACGACGGACTTCATGGTGCAGGAGCAAGAGCGCGGCATCACGATTCAGTCCGCAGCGACGACGTGCTTCTGGAAAGACTATCGCTTCAACATCATCGACACGCCCGGCCACGTCGACTTCACGATCGAGGTGTACCGCTCGCTGAAGGTGCTCGACGGCGGCATCGCGGTGTTCTGCGGCTCTGGCGGTGTGGAGCCGCAGTCGGAGACGAACTGGCGCTACGCCAACGACTCGAAGGTGTCGCGCCTGATCTACGTGAACAAGCTCGACCGCCTGGGCGCCGACTTCTATCGCGTGGTGAACCAGATCAAGACGGTGCTGGGCGCCAAGCCGCTGGTGATGGAGCTGCCGATCGGTATCGAAGGCGGCTTCGTCGGCGTGGTGGATCTGCTCACGCGCAAGAGCTGGATCTGGGACGACACGCTGCTGCCCGAGAACTACACGGTGGGCGAGGTGCCGGGCAGCATGCGCGACGACGTGGAGAAGTATCGCGCCGAGCTGATCGACGGCTGCGTCGAGCAAGACGACGAGATCATGGCTGCCTACCTGGAGGGTAAGGAGCCGAGCGTCGAGCAGCTGAAGCGCTGTATCCGCAAGGGCACGATCGCGCGCGCCTTCTTCCCGACCTTCTGTGGCTCGTCGTTCAAGAACAAGGGCGTGCAGCTGGTGCTGGACGGCGTGGTGGACTACCTGCCCGATCCGACGGAAGTGTCGCCACAGCCGGAGATCGACATCGAGGGAAACCCAACAGGCAAGTTCGCGATCGTGGATGCGACCAAGCCGTTCCGCGGTCTGGCGTTCAAGATCATGGATGACCGTTTCGGTAGCCTGACCTTCACGCGCATCTACTCTGGGCGCCTGAACAAGGGCGACAACGTCCTCAACACCTTCACCGGTAAGACGGAGCGCATCGGGCGCATGGTGGAAATGCACGCCAACGACCGCACGATGATCGAGACGGCGCAGGCCGGCGACATCATCGCCATCGTGGGCCTGAAGAACGTGCGCACCGGGCACACGCTGGCCGATGAGAGGTACCCGGCCACGCTGGAGCCGATGGTGTTCCCGGATCCGGTGATCTCCGTCGCCATCGCCCCGAAGGATAAGGCCAACGGCGAGAAGCTGGGCACGGCGCTGGGCAAGATGGTGGCGGAGGATCCCTCCTTCCACGTGGAGGTCGATCAGGAGTCGGGTGAGACCATCCTCAAGGGCATGGGTGAGCTGCACCTCGACATCAAGGTCGACATCTTGAAGCGCACGCACGGCGTGGAAGCCACGGTGGGCGAGCCGCGCGTGGCCTACCGCGAAACGATCACCAAGATCGTCGAGGACAGCTACCTGCACAAGAAGCAGACGGGCGGCTCCGGCCAGTACGCGAAGATTGAGTACCGGGTCGAGCCGCAGGCGGCCGGCACGGGCTACGTGTTCGAGTCTGAGGTCACCGGCGGCAATGTGCCCAAGGAGTTCATCCCCGCTATCGAGAAGGGCTTCAAGGTGATGATGGCCAAGGGCCCGCTCGTCGGCTACCCGCTCGTCGACGTGAAGGTCATCCTCACCGACGGCGGCTATCACGCGGTCGACTCTTCGCAGCTCGCCTTCGAAGTCGCCGCCAAGGCCGCCTTCCGGCAGACGATGCCCAAGGCGGGCCCCGAGCTGCTCGAGCCGATCATGAAGGTCGACGTGTTCGTACCCGACGCCAACGTTGGCGACGTCATCGGTGACCTGAACCGCCGCCGCGGCATCATCAGCGGCCAGGAACCCGGCACCACCAACGTGCGCATCCGCGCCGAAGTGCCGTTGAGCGAGATGTTCGGCTACATCGGCGACCTGCGCTCCAACACCCAGGGTCGCGGACAGTTCACGATGGAGTTCGCCCGCTACGCCGGCGTGCCCAAGAACATCCTGGAGAAGGTCAAAGAGCAGGTCAAAGAGCGCGAGGCTCAAAAGTAAGCCTTCGATCTGCCACGCTGAAACGGCGTCTCCCTCTCGGAGGCGCCGTTTCTGCTTTTTTGATGCCCCCACTCGCGCGCCGCAGCGGCGCGCGGTCTCCCCCAAGCTCGTGCTCACCCGCGCAGCGCGGGTTGCGCGCGACCGGGGGAGACACACGCTGGCTCAACGCTGAGACGGATGGCGAGCGGACGCTACGCGGCGCCGGAGAGCGCGGTGCGGACGAGCGACACTGCGGCGCCCACGTGGGCGTTGACGAGCGATGCGGGGAGGCGGAGGACACGATAGCCGGCGGACCGCAGGTACGGATCCCGGTGCTGATCGAGCTGCGCGCGGCCTTGGTGAAAGCCGCCATCCACTTCGACGACCAAGCGGGCGGCGGGTGCACAGAAATCTGCAATGTAGCGACCGATGACGACCTGACGACGGAGTGCGACGCCGAGACGGCTGCCGCGCAGCTCATTCCACAAGCGAGCCTCCGACGGCGTGAGATGCTGGCGCATGCACGGAGCGCGAACTGCGAGCTGATGCTGACGTTGCGAGACTTGGCGACGCTGAGACGGTGACGACATGGCTTTTTCACGGCCGGCAGCTGGCCGGACTCGCCAACCCGTGCGCAGGATCTGTGACGCGCCCACGACGACCAGCGCGAGCGAGCGCCACGCAATGTCGCTCCGCAGCAGGGTGGCGCAGGCGCGGCACAGAGCGTGCGCACTTCCCGCGATGTCCGGCCAGCTGCCGGTCGTGGAGGCTCTATGTCAACGCACTCAGGGGAACCCGCTCGATGCATTCACGGACCAGAGGAGCCGAGCACCATCTCCCCGTCATGATGCCCGGAATGAACTGGTCGTCGGATCGCATCACTCAGCCCCGTTGTCGCTGCGTCTTGGCGGGCCGACGAGTATCTAGCCTGAAAGCAGGAGCACGCTGGTGCCAGCGCAACTTTCGCGGCAAACATGCCCGGCGTCTTGCTCAGATTTTGAAATAGGTCGTACGACGACGTCCAGATGGCCATCTCCCCCAGCCGCGCGCAGCCCGCGCTGCGCGGGCGAGCACGGCTTTGGGGGAGTATCGCGCGGATGCGGCGACCAGCGCGGATGAGCTGGATGGGGCTGCTTCCGCCGAAGAGTGAGCGCCGCAGCGCACGCGTCAGCGCGAGACCGTGGGCGTCACATCCAGTTGTCGACCTTCGACGTCCCGCATCTCCAGCCCGAGCCAACTCGCCACCGTCGGGGCGATGTCGATCAGGCGCGCGTGCTCGAGCTGGCCAGGCGGGATATTGGGGCCGAAAAGCAACAACGAGGCTTTCATCTCGGGGCGGTTCGGATCATAGCCATGGACGGCTTGGATATCGGGCGGTGTCTCGTAGCTGTCGTGACCGCCTGAAAAGTAGCTGTCCGGCTCGGCCTCCAGCGCCAGCAAGGCATTCGGATCGCCTCCTAGTTGCTCGATCTCCGAGCGCTCGAAGATGCGCCGAATGCCGCTCTGCCCGGCCTTCATCGCCTGCTCGAAGAGCGCTCGGACACTGGCTTCGAGCTTCGCGTCACCCGAGCGCATCAGGTACACGTAACTGCTGCCGCTCGAGCCGGCGGCCATCGCATCCCAGCGGGTCACGTGTCCCTCCGCATTCAGCTCGATCAGACCGCCGCGCCGTAGCAGCGCATTCGGGTTCAGGCAGCGATGGACCGACGCGAAACCGTGGTCGGACGCGACCACGAGCGCCGTCTGTTCGCGCAGGCCAGCATGTTCGATAGTCTCGAGCACACGACCAACCTGTCGATCGGCGTTTTCGATGGCCGCGCGCGCTTCAGCGCTCCAGAGCCCATGTTCATGCTGGGCGCCGTCCACCTGCGGCAGGTGCAGGAACGACAGGTGCGGCGGCGTCGTGGTGAGCAGCGCGAGCTCGACGTCGGTGATCGCCTCATCCGAGAGGCCACCGGCACCCTGGTTCGCGGCAAAGCTGGGATACGCTCGGGCCACGCGCTCGAGCAATCCCGGCGTGGAGAGCACGCGCAACAGCTTCCACTCCTCGCTGCCCCTGGCTCGCCAGTATTCGGGCACGTGATACGTGGCGTTGGCCCCCACCGTGACCGGCCACGAGTCGAGCGCCGTCGAATATCCCGCAGCGCGCGCAATGTCCCAGAGGCGCGGCACCTTCACATCCTCGGCATACCAGCGCCAGACGCCGGCGTTCTGCCCCAGCGGGTCGAACACGCGATTGGTGACGATGCCGTGCTGGCGTGGATTCACGCCGCTCGCGATGGCCGTGTGCGCCGGATACGTCGCGGCGGGGAACACCGACAGCGCACCGGGACTGCTCGCTCCCTCCGCCACGAGCCGGCGCAAGACGGGGACTTGCAACCCGTGCGCCTCGGGCGAGCGATACGCCTCCGGCAACAAACCGTCGATGGTGATCACGATGGCATGCCGGATCGGACCCGGTGGCTCGCGAGCGGGGGGCGCCACCGCGGCGACGGCAGGTGCTCCGACCGTCGGCGCGCTGCACGCCGCGGACAACACTGCGCCGAGGCAGCACGCGAGCCTTCGCCAACGTGCTCCGCGCGTTGTCCGCCGATCCATCTGCTTCACCGTCAATTGCCTCGGGCGAGCTGCCAATGACACCTGGGGACGAGCTTGCACGGTTGGCATTCCACGGACAAGGGGCCCAGCCCACGGGTGAAAAGTTGGCGGACCGTGCTAGACGCCTCCCACTCGCGCGCCCAGGGCGCGCGGTCTCCCCAAGGTCTTGCTCACCCGCGCAGCGCAGGTTGCGCGCGACCGGGGGAGACACACGCTGGCGCCCGCGGGAGCGGGCCGGTATCGCGTCAGAGGCCGGCGAGCACGCGGCAGCCACGGCAGGTGGCGTCGCCGCCGGGCCCGACGTCGCAGTCCTCGCCGAATTCCGGCTGCGTGATGCCGTCGCCGCAGTACGGGCCGAGCAGGCAACCAGTGCCACATTCGGCGTAGCCGCCGTCATTGACGCCGTCGTCGCATTCCTCGCCGAAGCTCAGTACGCCGTCGCCGCAGAGCGCTGAGCACTGGCTCGGGCTGGCTTCGAAGCCCGTCAGCTGCAGCAGCAAGGAGGAGAGCGGTGGCTTTCGCTCCGCGTGGAAGATGCTGAGCGTATAGACGTTGCCCGGCAACAGACCGAAGACGTTCGTGGCGCTGACCACGCTGGGGGTAGCGGCGTCGGAGATGGTTGCTGTCACTTGTCCCAAGAGCGCATCGACGCTGAGCCTGCCGACCTCTCGATCGTGAACGCCGCCGAGATCCAGAGCGAGCCGCCCGTTGAGGAATACCCAGACGTCGTCTTCAGCGCCGATGGTCAGGCTGGCTCGGGTGTCAGAGGCGTACAGAAACCGCTGCTCCAGCTCGCTGGTGAAGGAGAAGTTGTGCTCTGGGGCGCCCGGAAACAGCGCGCTCTCGGGCGTGACCCCCGTGGCACTGTATGGCACAGGGATACTCGCCGGCAGGCGTTGAGCAGTGGGACCGCTGATCGCGTCCACCGGGAAGAAGAGCGGATTGCCGTCGAGGGACACCCCCCGCTGGGTCGCGGGATCGATGGTCTGGAACTGCTCGCCTTGCACGCCGAAGCGGTTGATGTAGCCGCCGACGCCGTCGTCGAACAAGAGCAACTCCCCCACGAGCGTGACGTTGCGGACATTGTTCGTGTACCAGTCGGCGAAGTTCGCAGCGCTGCTGAGGCAGGCCTGCGTGGCGGCCGGCGTCGCGCCGAGCAATGGGCGGCCGCTGGGATCGAGAGAGCTCGCCAGCGCGCCCGGCGCCCGCACGTTGCAGGTCTTGTTTCCGAAGTCCGGGTGGGTGTCGGCGAAATCTCTGAATAGAGCGGGCAGGCGCGAGACGCATTGGCCGTTGAGCGGCTGGCAGGCACCGGGCTGCGCCAGACAAATGGCGCCGACCTCGAGCGTGCATAGCGACGAGCAGCCATCGCCGTCCGTCAGGTTGCCGTCGTCACACTCCTCGTTGCTGACCAGGCCGTCGCCGCAGCTCGAAACGCAGAACGTTCCCTGGCACCCGGGCTCAACCTGGCAGCGCGCAGAGCAGCCGTCAAAGGGCAGCGCATTGCCGTCATCACAGCCCTCGGCGCTTTCTCGGATACCGTTGCCGCACACGGCGCTCGTGCACACGCTCGGCTGGCCCTGGCACTGCTTGCCCAGCTCGACCACGCAGCGGTCCGAGCAGCCGTCGCCCGAGGCGATGTTCGCGTCGTCGCATTGCTCGCTGCTTGCGACCACGCCGTCTCCGCAGCGAGCCAGGGGCATGCAGGACTTGCCCGCAGTACAGCTGAAGCCGGCCTCCATCACCAGGCAGTCGGCAGAGCACCCATCACCGGAGACTCGATTGCGATCGTCACACGCCTCGTCATCCGTGAGCACGCCGTCGCCGCAGCCCGAAGGTGTGACGGCGAGCATGCTGCCGGGTGAAACCCTGGCGCCCGGCATGCCACCGGAGGAGTCGCTGCCGCCGTTCGCACTACCGGACGAAGCGTTGCCGCCCGGCGTGTCGTCGACTGGTTCAGCGCCGCCCGGCGTGTCGCCGGGTGGCTCATTGCCCGCCGGAGTGCCCAGGGCCGAACCATTGCTGCCGCCCATGCCGGCTGGCTCACTTTGCGTCGTGGATACGTTGACTTGACGGTGATCGACCCCGCAGGCGCCGCTCAGCGCGCTCAACCCGCAGATGGCGGCCGCCTGCAGGCTGCTTCCCGTCATGCGAGCCTTATACCAGCGCCGTCTCCGACGTTGTCAAACGCCATCTCCCCCAGCCGCGCGCAGCGGGCGCTGCGCACGCGAGCACGGCTTTGGGGGAGATACGCGCGCCCTGGGCGCGCGAGTGGGGGCATCAAAACACGCAGTAAGAGCCGACGTAGTCGCGCGCGGCGGCGTTGAGGCCCGCGCTCGGGATCACGGCTCCGCAGCGCATGCCGCGAGGGCACGCGCACTCGTCGCTGCGGGAATCACTGCCATCGCAGCGGCAAGTGCACACGCCCTCCGCCCAGGCTGGTTCGGCCGCGACCGGTGGCGGCACCGGCACGACCTCGTCGTCATCAGCTGCTGCTGCGCACTCTGCCGCAGCGAAAGTGGCGCCGGCTCGACACGCTGTTCCCTGCTGCGCACGCAGCAAGCAGAAGTTGCCGGCCCCGCAACGTGCATCGTCGTGCAGTTCGACTTCACCGACGACGAAGCTCTGGCCTGTCTCCTCCCCGCGGAGCCCACACGCCTGGCCCACGCCAGGCGCTCCCGCGACGCTCGCAGCAACGCCTGCACTTGCTTCGCTTTCCTCCGCACCGCTGCCGGTTTTCGCGCCCGCGCGCGGCTCCGTGGAGGTCAGCGAGGTGTCCTGAGCCGGGTCGCCTGTCGAGCTCGCGGCTGGCGGCACACGCCCGTCTTCCGCCAGCCCCCCGCAAGCGACCAGCAGCGCCAGCACGAGACGGCGGGCTCCACCCGCCGCCAGGGCTTCGACTTGGCAACACATCGCGCCGCTTCGTGTTCGGCGAGCGCGTTTTCCGTCTCGACATTTTCGAGCGCGGCGCCCTGCCCGCGCGAGTGGCGGCATCAATAATGCGGAGGGCGCTCCTGGGGCAGCTCCCGCTCTTCTCCGCTGGCTTGGAGCTGGCGCTCGAGACGGCGGAGGCGCTTCACCAAGTCTTCAATCAGCTGCGCCTGCCCCACGACGACATCGTTCAGCTCGGCCGTGAGCTTCTCTAGATACGCAGCCTTGATCTCTAGCCGCGTGAAGCGCTCGTCGTGGGTCGCGTCGTCCATGGCGAGAGGCTCGCACATCGAGGCGTCCGGCGCGCGGCGCATCGACACTGGGGCTGGCCGACTCCTCTCGCCACGCCGAGTCGGGATCTCGCCCCGCCGAGCGCTGCTCCCGTGGCGACGTTCGTTCCGTGAGCCTGGCAGATCGCATCCTTCCCCACCCCGAACCGTTCCGGAATGGGGATATTTGGGTCGCGGCCGCGTACTCGGGCGCTGTGTTTGAGACTTTCCAGTTTGCGCGGAGAAAACCGCGCCCTGCGGCCTCGCATGCTTCATCGCTCCAGCCAAGGAGACCTGGATCTCCGCCCGGCAGGTCCAGTGCCGGCAGCCATTAGCCGAGCACGCCGACTCCCACCGTGGTATCGAATTGGCGCCGCTGGCGCTCACTCTCTTCGCCGCGCCTCTCGGCATCCCTGTAGGAGCAATCCCCATGCGTTCTTCTTCTTCTGCGTCCTTGCTGGGCTGCGGCGCTGCCGCGGCCCTGGTCCTGACGGCTTCCACCGTCTTCGCTCATATCGATCTGCTTGCCCCGACGTCCCGCTACGTCGTCAACCGAGCCAACGGCGGTGGTGGCAGCAAGGAGTGCCCATGCGGTGGCACCGCCGTGGATCCCGACCGGATCTGTAACGTGCCGGCGGTCGACAGCCACGATCCCAACCGTTCGAGCAAGGTCACACCGTTCGAAGCGGGATCCGAGATCACCGTCCGTATGGAAGAATACATCAACCATAGCGGTCGCTTCCGCGTCGCGTTCGATCCTGACGGCGCGGATATGACCGATTTCAACTCGAACATCTTGATGGACGTGGCGGACGACAAGAACACACAGATTTATGAGTTCAAGGTCAAGCTCCCCAACATGACCTGTGAAAACTGCACTCTGCAGGTGATCCAGGACATGAACGGCAACACGACCACCGCGGTCGCAGATCCATCCAAGGATTCGACCTACTACACCTGCGCTGACATTCGCTTGGTGGCACCCGGCACCATGGGCACCGACGACGGCATGGACGACCCCATGGAAGACCCGCCGCCCGCGAACACCGGCAACATGGGCGCGGCCGGCAGCACGGGCACCAACACCGGCAACATGGGCACCGGCAACATGGGCACCAACCTCGGCCCCGTGCCGATGATGGGCGACAACACTGCCGCCGGTACGCCCATGGGCACCGGTACGAGCAACGACAACACCAGCACCGGTGTCGGCAGCTTGATGCCCGGCATGGCGATGAACACGGGCAACGGGCTCACTCCGGCCAACGGCGGACCCGTCATGTCGGGCGCGGCGGAGAGCAGCGACTCGGGCGGCGGCTGCAGCGTGAGCGGCCGTGGTGCTTCGACGCCGCTGAGCCCCTTCGCGGCTCTGGCCCTCGTGGGCATGTTCGGCACGCTGGCAGCACGTCGCCGCGCTCGCCGGGCGCAGTAACACCGCTGCGCGTTGCGCACACTGAACGGCGCCTCCAGGGAGGCGCCGTTTCTGTTTTGTGCGCCCGAAAGGTTCACTCGACGCCTCGACGGGTCCGCTCGACACCGACGTGGGTCGGCTCGACGATGCAGGGCTGTGCGTGCGAGGGGCTGGCACGTTCGATGCTCGACAGTTCTTGGCTCCAGGAGGAGGCCATCGCCATGCCGACCAAACGCGCTCACTTGACCACCACGCCCGAAGCCATTCTGAAAGGCGCCTCGTGCGATTGCCCCGCCTGCCTCCGAGACGGACCACACGAGCCCGATTGCCCCGTGCACGATGAGCCCATCGGCCACTGCCGCTGCGACCGCGCCGACCAGGCGAGCAGCGCCGGTTAGGCGCGGCCGCGCACGGGCACTTTCGCCACACTAGACCAGGGGAGCACACCGAACCTGTCATGCGTTCGGTGCGCCTGCAGGTGGCTTCTCGGCCGCTGGACAACTCGCGGCGCGGCTCCCAGCATCCGGGCATGGACTCCACTCGACGTTTCTCGAATCGCGTGGCGGACTACGTGAGCTTCCGCCCGACGTATCCCGAAGCGGTGTTCGACATGCTCGTTGCCCGGGTGCCCCCCGAGCTGCCGCGCAGCGCAGCCGATATCGGGTCGGGCACCGGCATCTTCAGCCGCGGGCTGCTGGCTCGCGGCTTCGAGGTGTACGGGGTCGAACCGAACCCGGAGATGCGGGCGCAGGCGGAACGAGCCCTCGGCGGCGAGCCACGCTTCCACAGCCGGTCTGGACGCGCGGAAGCGACGGCGCTGCCGGATCAGTGCGTGTCGCTCGCCGTCGCTGCGCAGGCTTTTCATTGGTTCGAGCCGCGGCAATGCCGCAGCGAGTGGCAGCGGTTGCTGGTGCCGGGCGGTGTCGTGGGTCTGGTCTGGAACCAGCGCCAGCTGGGATCAGAGTTCATGCAGGCATACGAGGCGGTGATGCAGCGGTTGCCCGAGTATGAACGAGTCAGCCGCCGGCAGCGCGACGCTGCGTCCATCGCCGCTCTGTTCGGCGAGGGCGAGTTCGAGACGTTGGAGTATGCCAATCATCAGGTCTTCGATTGGCCGGGTTTGCGTGGGCGCGTGCTCTCGTCTTCTTATGTGCCCAAGTCCGGGCAGCCCGGCCACGAGCAGCTGATGGTCGAGCTGCAGCGGAGCTTTTCCGCGCATGAGCGCGCGGGCAGCGTGCAGTTCGACTATGTGACGAGGTTGCACGTCGGTCATTTGTCGTGCTGAGCCGTGCAGCTGCTCGCTGAACACGAGAGCCGCATGACGCCGTCTCAGCGGCAGCGGCCAGACCACAGCGTGGGATAAGCCCCCCGCGACTCCTCCGGAGCCTTCAGTGGCGTTCGAGCAACGCGCTCGAGGCTCAGGGGAAAACTCATGCCCCAAAACGCCCGCAGGCGTGTTTCGCGCTTTCCATTCGCGCACACGCCCGGCAGAGACTGGTCGTGCTGCCTCAAACCAAGCTCTCGCGCAGGGGATTCTCGCTGGGCGCTGCGGCGTGGATCGCGCTCGCTGCTCCGCCGCGGGCACTCGCCGATCAACGCCGCACGTTGTTCGTGATCGGGCGCAGCCTGAACGCGAACGTGGTCCACTATGAGGCCCGACTCAATGCCGAAGGGGAGCTCGACCGAGAGCGACCGCTGCTCGCCTACTGGATGATGCACGCGGAAGACGGCCGCCGCGAGAGCTTGAGCTGGCTCGAATGGCAGTTTGCCTACGGCTGGAGCATCGTGACGCGCGTCGAGGCGCGTCGCTTGGAGCTGCGGCTGACAGCGTTTCCACAGCGCAGCGTGCTGGTGCGCGTCGACACCGCTCGGAACACGCGAGCAGAAGTGAGAATTCTGGGTCGCGATGCCGTCCTGCAAAGAATCTTCGTGCAACTCGGTGCCGCTGGTGGACCGACAGTGCGCTGCATTGACCTGTACGGTACGGAGCTGGCGGGCGGCAGGGCGATCTGCGAACGACTCGAGCCTTGACAGTGGAGTGCGACCTCGGCCTACGCTGGCTCAAACAGCCGAAAAGGGCTGCGGAGGTCGAGCATGCACGGTCAATGGTGGATGACGGGATTCTTGCTGGGGGTCGCGTGTTCGGACGGGGCTGACTCGCAGGTGAGCGCGCCGCTGAATCCCTCGAGCAACGGCCAGCCGACGACTCAAAGCCCCGGCTCGCCCGCTGGCTCCGCGGGGCCGAACAGTGCAGGGATGATGACGTCGCCGGGCAATGCTCCGCCCGCGATGAACGCCGAAGGTAGCCCGCCCGTCGCCGGCATCCAGAACCCAGCAGCGCCGGGAACGGCGCCGGGCGGAGCGGAGCCGGGTGAAACAGCGGGTGAAACAGAGCCGACCACGGCCCCGGTGGGCCCGGCCGCGGCGAGATTCATCGGTCGCGTCGACACGAGCGACGGCAACGGCGCGCGCTTTGCCTGGTCTGGGACGGGCGTCGTCGCGAGCTTCGCGGGCAGCTCCGTCGCGGTGCGCCTGACCGGAGGTCAGCAGTACACGGTGCTGATCGATGGCGTGCTGCAACCCAAGCTGGTCTCGACGGGGGGGCTGGACAACCTCGCCCCGAGCGGGCTGTCGGAGGGGACGCACAGCGTCGAGCTCTATCGGCGCACCGAGGCCAATCAGGGAGAAGCGCAGTTCCTCGGTTTTGATTTCGGTGCGGGGGAATTGCTGCCGCCACCCGCGGCTGCAGAACGACGTATCGAGCTGGTCGGGGACTCCATCAGCGCCGGCTATGGCGACGAGGGCCCGAACATGAGTTGTCCCTTCACGCCCGACACCGAGAATCACTACCTGACGTACGGCGCGCTCGCCGCGCGCGCGCTCGGCGCGGAGCTGAGCACGGTGGCGTGGTCGGGCAAGGGCGTCGTGTGTAACTACGGCGATGAGGCAACGAGCTGCAGCGATCCGTTGCCCAGCTACTACGACCGAACTCTGCCGGCGCGTGCCGACAGCCAGTGGCGCTTCAGCGACTGGCAGCCGCAGGCGGTCGTGATCAACCTCGGCACCAATGACTTCAGCACCATGACAGATCCGACCCAGCAGCAATTCGAGCAGGCTTACGGCACGCTGCTCGAGCACCTGCGCAGCGTCTACCCCGATGCGCTGCTGCTGGCCACGGTGGGTCCGCTCCTGACCGGGACCGATCTCGCCACGACGCGCCTGTACATCAACGACGTGGTGCAGGCGCGCAATCAGGCCGGCGACGCCCGGGTCAAGTCGTTCGAGCTCGCACCGACCAACGCCGCCGACGGCTACGGCTGTGACTGGCACCCGAGCTTGCGCACGCATCAGGTGATGGCAGAGACGCTGATCGCGACGCTGCGCACGGAGCTCGGCTGGTAGTGGCAGGGCCGCCCTCGAGACAGCTGCCCCGCCTGCTGCCCGGGGTCGATCAGATTCTGCACGGCGGCGACTACAACCCCGATCAGTGGCAGCGCTACCCCGAGGTAGTGGCCCAGGACGCCCGCCTGCTCGACGCCGCCGGCTGCAACTTCGTGACGCTGGGCGTGTTCGCCTGGAGCAGCTACGAGCCGCGCGAAGGGCAATTCGACTTCAGCTGGCTCGATCGCGCCATGGACGCCGCGGCGCTCGCGGGCCGAAAGGTCGTGCTGGCCACGCCGAGCGGCGCCAAGCCGGTGTGGATGTCGCTCGCGTACCCGGAGATCTGCCGCGTCACGCGCGAGGGCCTGCGCGAACCGCACCAGGGCCGACACAACCACTGCTGGAGCTCGCCCGTGTACCGGGAGAAGGTCGCAATCATCAACCGCCAGCTGGCCGAGCGCTATCGCGGCCACGCCGCTCTCGCGCTCTGGCACGTCTCGAACGAGTACTCCGGCAAGTGCTACTGCGAGCTGTGCAAGCTGGAGTTCCAGCGCTTTCTGCAGCGCAAGCATGGCTCGATCGACAGCCTGAACGATGCCTGGTGGTCGGATTTCTGGAGCTACTCGTACGGCTCCTTCAGCGAGATCGATCCGCGCGGCGGCCCCGAGGGGATGAACCTCGATCATCAGCGCTTTCAGACCTGGCAGCTGATCGACTTCCTGCGCTGGGAGATGCAACCGCTGCGCGAGCTCACGCCGCACGTGCCCTGCACCACGAATTTCATGGGCACGTTCGGCGGCAACGACTACTGGCGCATCGCCGAGCACGTCGACCTGGTCGCCGACGATCAGTACCCGAACTTCGACCCCACCAGCCCCGAGCTCGTCCTGCGAGCAGATACTGCATGGCGTGGGGATCGCGGTCCCCGGCGTGCTCGGCGATCGACCAACAGTTCTTTTGCGGCAGGTCGGCCAGCAATTCGAGCACGAACCTGCGAACCCGGCGGCGAGTTCGACCCGCGGAAACCGTGAGGGCAACCCGGAAGCTGGGACGC
>Ga0207675_100003521_pt1 | contig 15283 bp, 11 predicted proteins | sample KBSSwiS42_FD_184305 | JGI IMG/M metagenome (GOLD analysis project Ga0207675, IMG submission 184305) | Switchgrass rhizosphere microbial communities from Kellogg Biological Station, Michigan, USA - KBS Switchgrass S4-2 (SPAdes) (version 2) | ecosystem: Host-associated > Plants > Roots >... | reverse complement strand
AAATGGGGCCCGGATAGAAATCCAGCCCCGTTTTTAAAATCCAATATCCTATGAAAAACCGAAATAAAAGTACAACATTTATTGACATTTCCTATACCCTCAATAGAGTATTTTTTATTTTATCAACATAATGATTAATTGATTGTTGAAACAAAAAAATAGTCCCGATATAATCGGGACTATTGATAGTATTTTTACTAAACAAATTGATTAATACTGCCAGAGATTTTGTTCATAATTAGATATCTTATTCTTGATATCATCTCCTTCAAGTAACCTGAGGATAGGATCATTGATAAGATTTCTAATGTACTTGTTCATAGGATTGTCAAGTGAAGATTTGATAATATAGCTACTAAACATTCTTGCTTCAAATAACTCTTCCCATGTCATTCTGCTCATACCCATATTCTTTGGATTATAAACATCATATTTAGCAAGTACACTACGAAGATCAGGATAATAGATCCAGAAAAGCGGTGTAACTCCTCTTTCTGTGACACCATCTGGTGCATATTGAGTTTTGCATGGAGCAATACCCAATATTCTTACAAACATCCGGCTTGCTTCCCGATCAAATACCCATTCTTCTTTAATTCTGAACTTTACAATATCATCAGGGTTTAAGGTATTGCAAACTATTTTGTATTTACAAATTTTTGTAGGATCATCAAGACAATAGACTGGCACAGTATCACACGTACCACTGCCGCCACTAGCTGCTTTTTCAAATCCTGCTGAATCAAGAAAAGTTGTGAACCTGTCATCATCGGGACTAAAAGCAATTGCATTACCATTTTTTAACTGATCTCTTACTGCTTTGACAAGAATACTTATGAAACGCTGATCTCCATTATCATCCTGTGCCTGGTAACGGAAAGGAAGATTGATCTTCTCACGAATATCAATTTCTCTCCAAACTCTCTGCGTATACAGCGCATCATCAGCTCTCAAAAATTCATACTCCAGAGGAATACGATCCTTGAACATACTCCTTTCAACTGCAGCATCTCTTCGCAAAGATGTTTTTACCGTATCATTAAATCCACCTACGGATGGAGCCATTTCAATAGGAATGTTACCGTAAGGATTGTACTTCTGTACATTCGCAGGATTTGTGTTTTGTTGAACATTCTGCTGTTGTGAAGTAGTGTCAGCCTTTTGAGTAGTGCTCCCCCTGGTGGTTCTTGGTCGCCGTTGCGCATCCGCAGACGCTACAACAACAGTTAGCATGGCAGCAGAAAAGAACACGTTTTTAAAAAATTGGTATCGCATCATTGCTTTTTTATTTCAAATAAAATATAACTGATGGCAATCTTCTTCTTCTTCCATCAGGACCTACGGCGTAAATATCTTCAATGGTAACGAAAGATCCAGCTCTGCATCTATTGACAATATTTCTTGCCTCATTCCATTCCGCACCTGTATTATTTGCCTCCATGATATCATCAAAACCAGCTCCATCTCCAGTCATTCGGAAGCTTGTAACATTAAACTGGGTCTTATAATAAAAGTTTTCAACTATTGCCCGAACCCCTGCTTGGCCCTTAAACTGGGCGGCAGGAATATTACCACTTTTAAAAGTACCAATCATTGGTGTAGGATCAGGAATAGAACGAACACGGAATGGAACGTTTGTGGTTTTTCCATCAGGTGTAGTAACTGATATAACACAATCATCAGTTTCCTGCGATACTCTTACAGAGCGATGTGCACCGGAGCCATTAAGAACACCTCCACCACCTCTGATCGAAGCTTTGATCTGATCAACGCTACCACTACCAGAGATAGTAACAGGATTATCAACTCCGATAAATAATACGTTCATGTAATCAAGTTGAACTGCTGCACTTGACTGACCAACTACATAATCAACATTCTTGGTTATGTTTTGAACTTTTCCGTTCTGATCGGTGTATTGAATATTTACTGGAATTGAATTACTACCAAGCCTATCTGCTTTAAATTTATAATGAACAGCTCCATCTTCACCAACTTGTTGTCTTTGCCCGCCAATTGTGATTGTTGGCGATAGCTTTGTACTAAATCCACCCACGCCAGCAGTAATTTCAATTTCCTGACCAGGAAGTGCATTTGTTGTATTTGCCAGAGCTATTGCAGCAAAAGCATCTTGTATAACTTCTACTGCACCAACTTTTTCATGGCAAAAGCTAATAACTTTATTTTCGGTGGTTTTTACATCATTTTGGAATTTGCTTAAAATAGTTATTGCGGCGACAGTTGGCGTCATTCGGAAATAGGCATCTTCCCAAGTCTTGTTACCCTTGTTTTGAGTTTTGGGTTTTGCAAGATTTATCGGAAGTGAATTCCCAAACTTTGCTGCTATCTGTCCACCTTCTTTAGCGTCAATTGCCAGCATATCCTTTTTATACTGATCTAATCTCTTATAAAGCTCTTTTCCACCACCGTTTTCAACCATGATACGAGTAGCAATATCAAGGTTATCGTCCTTATAAGAAGAATCTCCTTTTGCAAAATCAGCTCCTGCTTCTTTATAAATCTGGTCTTTGAATTTTTGAATATAGTTATAAAGATCGTCGCTCAATTGTTGCGCTTTTTCGGCATGTGGATACCAAATCTGCGCTCTTTCACGAGTACCTTCTTCATTCATTTTTAACTTAAGCGATTTCATAATTTCATCGGTTGATGCAGTTACAACCTTATTTGTCGCTTCAAGACTATTATTAACTGTTTTAAAGGCATTGAGGATCTCTGATGATACATTTAGTGCCAACAGTGCTGTTAACACCAGGTACATCATGTTGATCATCTTCTGCCGGGGCTCACGAGGTAAAGCCATGACTTTATGGTTTTGATGTCCCTTTTAATCGGAACGTGTTATTAAATGGTGACAAATCACGGATACGGATTTCGAATTCTATAAAACGAAACCTTTATTCTTTCTTAGGCTCTGCCTTGCATTGCGCTAAGCATGTTGCCATATATCTGATTCAGCTTGCCAAGGTTACCTGCCAATGTAGCGATCTGGTCATGTGCTTTTTTAGCATCATCTACGCTGCCTGACATAGCATCTGAAGCTTGTACAAGGTTGTTATAAAACCTGTTCATTGCTTTCAGGTGATTATTAGTATCCTGGAGTTCCAGTTCATAAATGGTATTGAGAGAAGAAAGATTTTTTGTAAGCACTTGCACTTGCTCATGAAATTGCTTAGTGCCTTCTGCAGCATTATTAAAATGCTGAACAGTATTTGAAGCACTAACATAAGCATCTTTCATTTGACCAAGAGCAGTAGCTGCTTCACGGGTTTTAGCTGAATAATCATTAGTTGCTTTGATAGCATCACTAACGTCGCTTATTTTATCAACTGTAGAACCTAATTTTTTGAAGTTCTCACCCAACTTACCAAGATTAGCTGGTGTAATATCAGCTGCATTCAGCATGTCATCCAATTTGGTTAAAGCTGGATTACCAGTTGAACCTGGTAATGTGAGAGGAGTTGGTTTGAAGTTAGGATCCAGATCAGGATGAAGATTGATATCTGGAAAATAACGCTGCCAATGTGGTTCTTCCGGAGGAGGAACCATGAAGGCCATTACCAAGAATACGATTACCTCTGATAAAAGACCAACTGTGATCATTTCATCAGCTGCAGGCCAGTGACGAATCTTGAATAATGCTCCAAGAATTACCACTGCTGCAAAAAATGCGAAGATAAAATTGAGGACTACCTGACCTCGATGTGTTTTAAAGAATAGCATAAAGGGCTCGTTTTATAGGTTATTAAAGATTATACAAAAATTGATAAGCTAGTTCTGGAGTAAGTACGCAAAAAACAATAGATTATTGTTCACTAAATATCTTATTATCTTTTGCGTCCTTTTTGCGGTGCAGCCGGTAAGTCGATTACCCTGCGGAATCCGATATAAGACTTGGTTGAATCCTGGTACTCATATGTGCGGGTTCCTGTTTGCAGATAATAACCAACATCTTTCCAACCTCCTCCACGAATAACTTTTCTCTTCATGAGGGGAGGATCAGATTCTTTTGCATTCCAACGAACATCAGGGTTCATATCATGCTGGAAAGTGAAAGAACCTTCATAGAAAATTGATGAGGTCCACTCTGCTACGTTACCTGCCATATTATAAAGACCAAAATCATTTGGCCAATAAGCATCAGCTCTTACAGTATAGAAGCCACCATCTTCAGGATAGTTACCACGGCCTGGTTTGAAGTTTGCCATCAAACAACCTTTCTTATTTCTTAAATAATAGTTACCCCATGGGAACATTGATTGAGAACGACCACCACGTGCTGCATATTCCCATTGCGCCTCTGTAGGCAAACGGAAATCTGATTCCTGAGGTCTGTTCTTTGAAATAAGGAATGAATTCAGATAATGAGTACTCCATTCGCAGAACGCAGTTGCCATGTGCCAATTAACACCTACAACCGGATAATTTCCAAATGCAGGGTGACTGAAATATCTTTTTGTCATTGGTTCATTATACGAATAAGCAAAGTCTCTTATCCAAACCAAAGTATCGGGATAAATTGGAGTATCTTTCTTTCTGATGAATTTAGAACGTGGTTGACCAGCATTCTCTCTCTTTGCTGCTTCTTTAAGATCAAAAACCTCTGAGTGATAGATAATCCTTCTTGGATCGATCTCCATTTTTCCAAAGATCCTGTCATCCGGAGGAAGGATAAGATTTGTTTGACCTAACTGCTCAAGAAACTTAGGATCATTCCATTTTACAGTTTTCATTTTTGCCCAGTCGATGTATTCGTTTCCATCTTTACCGGGTTTTACATATTTTAATTCTGCAGCAGTTACTGAGTCGCGAACCCACCAAACGAATTGACGATATTCATTGTTGGTGATCTCAGTTGCATCCATCCAGAACCCGCTGATAGAGATTGAACGGTTTCTTGCACTGAATGCATAAGCAGGGTCCTCATCACTGGGCCCCATGTGGAAAGTTCCTTGTGGGATATAAACCATTCCCGGAGGTTTGGGAAGAATATACCTGCTGCCCGGAGCAATACCATGCACCTGGCCATCATTAGGGAGTGTGCTTCCCTTGCTATTCTTCTTACCAAAGATTCCGCAACTGGTTAGCGTCAGTGTTGCCGCCACCACGAGGAGAAAGCTGTAAAGGTTTTTCATTTTCATACACTTAAAGGGTAAAGGACAAATATAATATTTTGAATGTAACCGAATCACAAGGATAATATTTATTTTTTTTGAATACAAGCCTCATTTACGAGGTAAAAGTTCTAACGGGTTTCAGGTTGCAATATTGTATAGCATATCAACTAATTTTTAATTCTTTACGCATAATTACATCCATCAATGCTTCTATACTTGAAACAGGTTTTTCACACGCATAATTTCTACACAAATACACAGTGGTTTCCCCCGAACTTTCCTTACCGGATAAAAGAGGAAATGCGTTGCTTGCAATCTTTGAACTCATAATTATTTTGTGTGGGATGTATTCTTTAAGAATTTGACTTAGAACCCCCTGCGGTTTGTTTGCTATAACGACAATTTCATTTGTTCCTGCTGTAATTTCCAAAAGAATGGTAGCCCAAACTCCAAAGGAAGTTGGATAACGAACGATAGCATTGCCTAAAGAGCTGATCATGCTGCTACTTCTTTCTCTCCAATCAGCTTTATCGAAATAAAGTCCTAGGCGGTACAAGTTATCCGTCATGACTGCATTACCTGAAGGTTGTGCTCCATCATACACTTCTTTTTTTCTAACAATAACGTCTTGTTGATACTGATTTGTGTAAAAGAAGAATTCAGTTGATGGTTCACTAAAGTTTTCAATCACATATTCAGTAAAGTATTTTGCCTGATTAAGATATTCAGTATCACCAGTTATTTCCTGGAGTTGAATTAATGCCTGGATCATAAATGCATAGTCATCAAGAAAAGCAGGCTGTTTGACATTATTATTTTTCCAACAATGATAAAATTCTCTCGAATTGTTATTAGAAAATTTATCAAGAAGGAAATGCATGTTGTCTGTTGCTAATTGTTTATAACTCTCATTTCCTGTTGCTGCAAATGCCTTGCCCAGAGCTCTGTTCATTAAAGCATTCCAACTTAAAAGAATTTTATCATCCGTTTGTGGTCTTCTTCTTTCATTTCTTTTTTTAAGCAAAACTTTTTTTCCATTTGCAATTATTTTTTTTAATTCTTCAAGTGATATTTCTTTTTCTTCACTAATTTTTTTTTCTTTTTTCCTTCTCCATAAAATTGATTTCCCCTCCCAATTCCCCTCTTGTTTTATATCAAAGAACTCACAGAATATATCGGCATTTTCTTTCAATAATTCTCTTACTTCATGATAACTCCATACATAAAATTTCCCTTCTTCGCCTTCACTATCCGCATCAAGTGCTGAATAAAATCCTTTTTGTTCATGCATTAATTCTCTTTGTATAAACTCAATTGTTTCATCAATAACTTCTTTGTATCGTTCATCACCATTTATTTGATAAGCTTCGCTGATTATTGAAACAAGTAAAGCATTATCATAAAGCATTTTTTCGAAGTGAGGCACCAGCCATTCTGTATCCGTTGAATATCTTGCAAATCCTCCTCCAACCTGGTCATAAATTCCACCATCGATCATTTTGTCAATGCTCAACAATGCCTGGTCTAGTGCTTCTTTATTTCCTGAAACATGATAATATCGAAGCAAATATTGAATGACAAATGACTGGGGAAATTTGGGTGCTTTTCCAAAGCCACCCCATTTTTTGTCAGCATTTTTCATGATTGCCACAAAAGCTTCTTCAGTTTTTTCCTTTGCAAAAAGATTCTCTGTGCCAGGTTTTGAAATGCCAAAAGCATTTGCTTGAACAAGGTGTTCCGTCAGGTTTTCTGCCTGTGCATCAATTTCATTTCTTCTCTGGGTAAATGCTTCTGTTACTCCCATCAAAACTTCTTGCCATGAAGGACGATTGAAAGCTTTTCGCGGTGGGAAATATGTTCCTCCATAAAAAGGTTTTGCATCAGGAGTAAGAAAAACATTTAATGGCCAGCCACCACTACCAGTCATTGCTTGCACTGCATCCATATAAATATGATCAAGATCCGGCCTCTCCTCTCTGTCAATTTTTATGTTGATGAAATTTTTATTCATCAATTTAGCCGTCTCTTCATCTTCAAAACTTTCTTTTTCCATTACATGACACCAATGACAAGCTGAATAACCAATGCTTACAAGAATAGGTTTGTTCTCTTTTTTTGCATGATCCAAAGCTTCTTCACTCCACGGATACCAATTAACAGGATTATGAGCATGCTGAAGCAAATAAGGACTTGTTTCGTCAATAAGCTTGTTAGTGAATTTTTGCATCTAAATGAAAATGATTTATGAAGATCGGATTTAGATAAATAAAAAAGGCACTCGAAAGTGCCCTCAATTATTTTACCAGATTCTAATTTATTTTTTTCTACTCGCAACAATAAACTGCTCTAAAGCTGCAACCATACTTGGAGTTTGAGGTTGAGGTGCTTTTATTTCCAGTTTCAATCCTGCATCTTCAACTGCACGTATTGTATTGCCGCCAAATGCCCCGATCACAGCTCCATTTTGCTTGAATTTTGGCAAATTATCAAAAAGACTTTTTACCCCACTTGGCGTAAAGAAACAGATTACATCATATTCCTTTTTCTCGAGTAGCTCCTTTACATCGTTGCTGCGGGTACGATACATAAACCCAAGTACAAATTCACAATTATTTGCCTTCAACCAGTTTACAATCTCATTGTCCTGTTGATTCTCTGAACATACATACAAGAACTTTTCATTGCTCTTGTGCTTATTGATTACATCAAACAAGCTCTTGTTTGTACCATCAGCGCCATAGAAAACCTTTCTTTTCCTGTAAAGAATGAATTTTTGCAGATAAAGCGCAACGGCTTCTGTGATGCAGAAATACTTTGTGTCTTGAGATACACTCACCTTGAGCTCTTCGCAAGTCCGGAAAAAATGATCGATAGCGTTTCGACTTGTAAAGATCACACCCGTATAATTCTGGATCTCGATCTTTTGTTTGCGGAATTCTTTCCCCGGAATAGCTTCAAGACGGATGAATGGATGGAAATCGAGCTCAAGATTGTATTTTCTTGAAAGCTCATAGTACGGCGATTTATCGCTTTCCGGCCTGGGTTGGGTAATCAAAACCTTTTTCACTTGTTTAGCTGAAATATCAGCTTTCCCGTTTTTTACCATACTGGTTCGGCTAAATTGTCCGCAAAGTTAGTAAGTTCTACTTAAAAAATGTGAAGTAATAGCTTGTAAATCAGTAATAGTGGCACAACCTCAAAACTCAAAATATATAAAACGAAATGAAATGAGTTGAGCTTTACCTCTTTACGGATGGCAGAATATGACAAAATGAATCGATAAATAAGTAGCAAACCAATCCCAAGCCATGATAAATAAATTGCTGACCCATATAATGGCTCGGTAGTAAATGAGAGTAGTAACAGGAATGGAAGAAGAAAAATACCCAGTACTTTATTTACAATGAATACAATAAAAATATAAGCATCGGTGGCATTGCTTACATTAAAGATCCAACCTGTTAGCTTAAGACCTATAAACTTTACAATATAAACAGCGGCTAAAGCACCTGCACAATAAGCATATTGCAACCAGAAATTATCAGTAATGCTTAAATGAAAATAAGTGAGTATAAAATTCAAATAAAGACCCGCCGTTATTACAAAAAAAGCATTCATCAATACCGAAGGCAAAGATGATTGAAGCAATTGCTCCTGTGTTTGCCTTTGTTTCAAAGTGGTTTTGAAAAACACACGAAACAGATCATAAAAATATTTTGCAAAAGCTCTTCGTAGTAATCCAAAAAGTATCAATATCAAAACCAGGTAATAAAAAAGCCATTCTTTGCCAACAAAAATTTTCCTTTCACCATCCTTTACGTTTTGTAGCTGGAGTCTTTTTTCTTCTTCAAGTTTTCTCTGAATGGAATCAGTAACATGTTGCCCTATTAACTTTAAAGAATCTTGTACTCGAAGAGAATCTTTAATTCGCAAACTATCGACCTGGATATTTGAAGAATCAATCACAACCCTGGTTGTGTCTTTAATCTTGTGAATAACAGGTTTTGGTTTTGTTGTATCTGTTTTTAAAATTTGTTTCGGCAAACTATCTTTTTGAGTAGCATTTGAATCCACTTGGGCAAAAATGGAGATAGGACACAAACAGGCGATAACAAAAAGTAGGTAGAGTTGCTTCATTCGAAACGCAAAAGTATTAAAGTGAACTATCGGTATGAAATGAAAGAACGTTTCATTAAAAATAATTTACAAACCCAAGATGGATCTTTGATTGACGCAGATTGAACGGCGTATCATCTCTTTTGCCTACTGCCCAGGCTATGGTGAACAAGCTCGTCTTTGTTTCCAATGCCAATCCTAAACCTGTTCCAATGTAATTATGTGTATACTTTGAACTCCGACTGTTATTTCTTCCCCACCCTCCATCAACAAATCCAAAGAAATAGGAATTTAACCCGATCAGGTAACGATACTCTAATGTACCAACAGCATACTGCGACAGATATTGACTCTCTTCATCAAAACCCCGAAGCAATTTATATCCGCCGATCTGGAAAAGTTCATTTCGAAATATATTATCACTAAGAAGTGCTCCGCCATTAATTGCTGTTTTAAACGTTCCCTGCCTGCCAACCGGGAAAAATTTAGCAACAGTGCCAACAAATTTTAATTGATAAGATTTCAATTTCACAGTGTCATATAACTTATCAAAATCGTAAGTAGGATCAGTTGGATCTTTTAACTCAAGTATTGCATTATTTTTCTTGATCTTTTTAGTTCCTGCCAATCCACCTAATTTAAATTCATAACCACTTCTTGGATTCAAGCGGTAATTTGTTTTGCTTTTTTCAAACTCCACTCCAATCGCATTTATATTCAGATCGGCAATATCAGGTAATGTTCTCGTGGCGATCACTTTTCCTTCATTCACTCCTCCCTGGCTTAAAATGGTTTGAAAATGCTGAAAGAACATTCTGCCTGATTCCGATTCTGATAAAACATAACTGCCACCAAAATTCAGATTTATATTCAGGTAGGTTGAATCCTTCCGCAACATGTCAAAAGCAAAATCAACTCCCAAAGGTGAACGGAACAAATATGGATGACGGTAATAAATATTCAATCGTGGCGATTTTACCTGCAATTGTTGCCAGTTAAGACCCAATGCTTCACCACCACCAAATGCGTTTCGCAAATTGATATTCGCTTCACCTGTTATCAATAATTTCTTTGACGAAAGTTGATCATTGTTTGGCAAAAACCCAATAAGAGCATTGATCTGGCTGCTTCGCTTTTGTTTCAAATACAAATTCAAAACAGAACCTGTACCTAACAAACTCATATTGGAAGGCTGTTCTTCTTCAACAAAACTCAATTCTTGTAACTTTTTTGAAATACGCAATAATTTTTCGCGACTGTAAATACTTCCATTTGGTATTTCAAGATAACGTTGTAAAAAATCATTTGAGATCTTTCCATTCCCATAAACACGAATGCTGTCAATTTTATAAAGAGGTCCTTTGTCAACGATTAAATTTGCCGATACACTGTCTTCAATTAAGTTTATACTATCCAAAAAAATCCTGGCAAAAGGATAGCCATTGTTTTCCAAATAAACCAGCATTCTATCCTGTACATTTTTCAGTTGCTCAAAGTTGATCTGCCGATTTGTAAACATTTTTTCATTCCATCCGGAAACCGAAAGCAGTTGTGGATCAGCCAGGGTTGTATTTACATGTGCCCATTTATACTGTTGACCAAGGTAAATAACGACTCTCGCAAAAGTTGAATCAAAAGAAATGCTATCAATTGAAGAAGTGACAAAACCTTTTGACTGCAGCAATGAAGGAAGTTTGTTTACATACTCAACACAATTGTTTCTGGAAGAAAATTCAGTTTGTAAACCAAGTTCATTTCTTAAAAACTCAGGAGTCTTATCGACGCATCGTGCATTTAACTGGTAAATTGTTTGTGCAACAGAATTGTTTTGAAACAAAACAATAACAAAAAACAGCAAGGCTGCGGACAGATGGCTTTGTATTTTTGCCGGGTTAGTCATTCAAAGGATATTCAAAAGTATTTTATTTGGCCGGAATTTATTTACATATTCCTTTTTGCAAGCAGGCATGTAACTATTGCAATTTTCATTTTTCTACTTCTTTGCGATATAAGAACGAATTGCTGGCAGCTTTATTGAAAGAAACTGAACTGCAAAAAGATTATTTACAAGGGGAGCAAGTCGATACTATTTATTTCGGAGGAGGTACTCCTTCGTTATTGCAGATCGAAGATTTGAGATCCCAGATCGAAAAACTCAGGTCGACTTTTAATATTTCAGGTAAGGCGGAAATAACTTTAGAAGCTAACCCGGATGACATTGATGAAGAAAAACTGACTGGTTGGAAAGAAATTGGCATCAATCGTTTAAGTATCGGTATTCAAAGTTTTTTTGAAGAAGATCTTCAATGGATGAATAGGGCACACAATGCTCAACAGGCAATTGATAATTTGCAACTGGCAAGAAAGCATTTTGACAATATAACAATTGACCTCATCTATGGTCATCCTCTTTTAACCAATGAAAAGTGGAAACAAAATGTAGAGAAAGTAATTTCTTTAAACATTCCTCATATTTCCTGTTATGCATTAACTGTTGAGCCAAAAACTCCTCTTGATAAATTGATCAAAGAAAAAAAGAAAGAAAATGTGCAGCAGGAAAAACAAGCAGAACAATTTCATTTGTTGATGCAATGGTTAGAAGAAGCTAAATATGAACACTATGAAATTTCAAACTTTGCCAGACCGGGGTTTCGAAGCAACCACAACTCATCTTACTGGCAGGGAAAAAAATATTTGGGACTTGGACCTTCCGCACATTCCTTTAATGGTATAAGCAGGCAATGGAATATCTCAAATAATAATTCGTATATAGAATCTCTCTCAAGAAATGAAATTCCATTTGAAAAAGAAACACTGACTGATGCTCAAAAAATGAATGAATATATCATGATTTCGCTCAGAACTATAGAAGGATTGGATTTGAACAAAGTTCAGATTTCAGAGATTAAAGTTGTGAGTCAAAAATTTATTAATGAAGGCAAAATCGTTGAGGAAAATAATTTTCTAAAACTAACTAAGAAAGGGAAATTATTTGCTGATGGAATTGCAGCAGAATTATTTGTTGAGAAAATTTAAACCAATGTTTCTTCAATTTGTTTAAACCCTTCTTCCGGAGAAAGTTTTTCCCATAGTATCTGGTAAATAGTTTCTGCTATCGGCATATCAGACTTTACATTCTTATTAATGATGTAAATGCATTTTGAAGCATTATAACCTTCAGCCACCATATTCAATTCCAGTTGTGCCGCTTTTACAGAATAACCTTTGCCGATCATATTTCCGAAAGTCCGGTTGCGGCTATATAAGGAATAACATGTCACCAACAGATCGCCGAGATAAACTGATGCTGCATAGTTTGCTCTTTTTTTATGTGTCACGGGGTCTTCACCTTCATGCTTTCCTACTTCTATGTTAAGAATACCAACATTGCGAAGAAAGCCTGCCATTTCATCAGCACAGTTAGCGATTAATACGCTTAAAAAATTATCGCCATAATCCAACCCATGTGCAATGCCTGCTCCCAATGCATATATATTTTTTAAGATAGCTGCGAATTGAACTCCGTACACATCATCGTTTACAACGGTATTTAAATAACCTGTTTTAAAATAAGTGGCTATTTCCATAGCCATTGGCTCATCTGCTCCTGAAAATGTGAGATAAGATAATTTTTCAGTGGCTACTTCTTCTGCATGACATGGTCCCATGATAGTGAAGTAATCTTTTATATCAACTGCAAATTCTTTTTCCAAATAATCATTCAATAAAACATTTTGCTGCGGGAGAATTCCTTTTACTGCAGAGATCACTTTCTTTCCTTCAAGATCTCTTTTGGTTAAGCTTGACAATATGTCTACAACATAGGCAGAAGGTGTAGCTATTATTATATAGTCCGAATCTTCAACAACTTTTGAAACATTGGTTTGAAGATTCAGCAGTGAAGTATCAAAAACAACCGAATTCAGGTAATTAGGATTGTGTTTTCTTTTAATGATCGCCTCCGACATCGCATCCGTTCTTACCAGCCAATTAATGGTATTGTTATTATCAGTAAGAATTTTAGCCAATGCAGTAGCCCAACTTCCACTACCGATGATACCGAATGAACTACGACTTTCTGGATTAGTCATGATTTTAATGAAAAGAGTTAACGATCAAATTGTGTTGCTAAAATAAAAAAGAGTCCCGACGTTCTGCGAGACTCTTCTATTATTTCCGATTAAATCTTTTAATCCTGCAAATCCCGGTTTAATTCCCCTCAAACAACTTTTCTTTATCCACCACCTTCACAGTTGCTCCATCTTTCAGCGTTTTTGAAATGGCATTGAATGGAGCAGTTACCACTTCATCGCCATCTGCGATACCAGACTTTATTTCAATAAAATTTATATCCTGAATACCGGTTGATACTTTCACCCTTTTTACCTTGCCTTCTTTTGTTACAACAAAAACAACTTCTTCCAGTTCATTTTCATCTACTGAAACATTTTCATCAGTATTACCTTCTGTAGCTGTTTGCTTTTTCTTTTCTTCCTTCTTTTTATCTGCAACTGTTTTATCACTTCCTCTTACTCTTGCTGCCACTGAATTTATTGGCACAGACAAGACATTATCCTGTCTTTTTGTTTTTATATCAGCTCTTGCATTCATACCAGGTCTGAAAGGAAAACTCTTAGGTTTTGATGGATTGATAAGATCAGCATAAGAATTTTTATCCAACCTGATCCTTACTTCATATTGTGTTACATCAGTTGTATTCAATGCACTTTGTGCGCCGCCTTTTGTACTACTTGCGATCTGCGTCACCATGCCTTTAAATTTCCTGTTATTATAGGCATCCACTTCCACATCAGCACTGTCACCTAAGTGAACTTTGACAACATCATTTTCTCCCACATCTACTCTTACTTCCATTATGCTCATATCAGCTACTCTCATCATTTCAGTACCTAAACTAAAAGCATTACCCGCTACTCTTTCACCTTTTTTGATTGACAAAGAAGAGATCACTCCGTTCATTGGTGCAACCAACGCTGTTTTGCCTAAGTTTTTATTGGCAGAACTCAACCCTGTCGCCGCAGTTCTTACTCCAGCCTGCAGGCCTTTAATATTTTGTTTTGCGGCATTATAATTTGCCTGTGATGATTTATATGTTGTTTCATATCCTTCAAACTCGGAGCGGGAGATAACTTTATCATCAAACAATTTTTTATTACGATCATAAGCCTGCTTTGCCTGTTCAAGCGAGGCTTCCAATGCCGCTAAACTTGCCTGGCTATTATCAACAACAGCTTGTGATTGACTTACTCTTGAAGCGGCTTCATCACGTTGCAATGCATAAATGTCAGCATAGATCCTTGCCAGGATCTGTCCTTTCTGTACACTATCGCCTTCTTCAACATTCAGATCAACTACCTCACCCGAAATATCCGGGCTGATCTTTACTTCTACTTCAGGATATACTTTACCGCTTGCATTCACGGTTTCAGTAATTGTTCGGCGAGCTGCTTTTTCCACAGCAACTTTTTCTCCTTTATCATCATTACCGGCAACCATTTTAAAAACTACCAGCAATACCACCACACCTACCAAACCGAACAATATCCATTTTACTGTTTTACTCATTTTATAGAAAATTTATTTTATGTACTTAGCTTTTTGAATACTATTAAATTTCTGTTCCGCCTCAGTCAGACTCTTGTACTTCTCCAATTCTATTCACACTCACAATTTTATTCCCTGCCCTTTATAAAACTCAAGCACTTTCATCTTAAACACATAATCATACTGGGATGAAAGTTGTTCTATTGTTGCCCTGAATAAATTATTCTGGCTGATAATAAGATCAAGTGTATTCAGCAATTCAGCATTATATCTCTTTTGCGAAAAATCATATGCCCTTGTCGCAGCTTCCACTGCTTTCTTGCTTGCATTGAATTTTTGCAGAGCCGTCATAGCATCAGTATATGCTTTGTAAATGTCCTGTTTCAATGTCAGGTTATCGAGATCTTGCTGCAGAGCCAAACTCTTTACATTCAGTTTTTGTTTTTGCCAATTTATCCTTGCAGAAT
>Ga0207675_100003520_pt1 | contig 15283 bp, 9 predicted proteins | sample KBSSwiS42_FD_184305 | JGI IMG/M metagenome (GOLD analysis project Ga0207675, IMG submission 184305) | Switchgrass rhizosphere microbial communities from Kellogg Biological Station, Michigan, USA - KBS Switchgrass S4-2 (SPAdes) (version 2) | ecosystem: Host-associated > Plants > Roots >... | reverse complement strand
GACGCCTGCGGTCCCAGAAGAGCGCGCCCGTTCCACTAAGGGGGTTACTAAAGGGGATCGAGCGTTAATACGATTCGGAGATCGCGGACGTTAGTTCCGGTGGGGCCGGTAATGATCGCATCGCCAAGTTTTTCAAAGAAGCTATAGGAATCGCTTCTCGCAAGGAAATCAGCCGCGTCTAATCCGAGGGCACGCGCACGAGTAAGCGTCGTCTCATCGGCAAATGCTCCGGCCGCCGGACTGTTTCCATCAACACCATCCGTTCCGGCGCTCAGCACAACGGTGTGTTGACTGACAGTCGACTGGTCAAGTTGGATGGCACAGCGAAGTGCCGTCTCCAGATTCCGACCACCACGACCATCGCCACGAACTGGACACGAAAACTCGCCCCCTGAAATCAGACAAGCTGGAGATTCTTCGGAAGATATTCGACGGAGTAGCTGATCACATCCTTCGGCAATCGGTTGCTCTGAAATGTCCTCAGCAACCAGCGTACGGAATCCCAGTGCGTCAGCTTTTGTTAGAGCGGCGTCGATTGCAGTCTTGTTGTCGGCGATTACAAAGTAAGACGGGCTGGTTCCAGAGCGAGTAATAGGTTGAGACGGTTGTTGAATGGCTCGAAAGATTGACGCCGGGAGTTGGTCGTCGAGTTGATACTTCTTGACTATCTCACTTGCGCTCGGTGAGTCTGAGTTCGGCAAAAGGCTTGGACCAGAGGCGACGCTCGCTTCGTCACCAGGATTTGTATCTGAAATAATCAGGGTTACAAGTTGAGCGTTAGTCGCTCGATTAGCCAACTTGCCACCCTTCACTGCGGAGAACGCGCGACGCACCGAGTTTATCTCTGAGATAGTTGCTCCACATGACACCAACAATCGGTTCGCTAACTGAAGATCACCCAACTCAATATCCGGATAAGCTGGCCACTCGATCATCGCGGAGCCGCCACCGGAAACCGCAAAGATCACAACACCACGTTCAGCGTTAGCTTTCTCAAGTATTTGAAACGCAGCCTTTGCTGCCGCAAGGCTTTCTTCGGTTGGCAGAGGATGGCCGCCCGCAAATCGTTGCCATTTGTTTGGCTGAAGTTGGAGGGACTGATCCGTAGAGGTGAGGATTCCCTGTTTGATTTGACTACCTAGCGTCTCCTCAAGCGCCACCGCCATCGGCAAAGCCGCTTTCCCAATACACAGCGCGTAGATTGGAGTTGTTCTGTCTACCTTGCTAGCGAGACTTGCGACGGCCGTTTGGGTGACTTCCCGTGCGTCGACAGCACGCAATCCTGCATTAAAGATTTCGCGTGCGGCCTGGCGCAGTTGGATGAGTTGATCCAGTGACAAAGACGGGAGCTCCGCATCGAGTTAGCCTACCGAATAGAAAGCGTTTCATGAATGCAAACAGAACCTTCAGAACAAGTTATCCGCACGCCGCTCGCGTGTGCATTCTGCTAAAAACTTAACTCAGTCAGGAACTTAACTTGTTCACATGGAATTTCTCCACAGACTTTTCCACAGCCCCGGTGGAAGTTCTTGCAAAAATGTTTCGGGAGGTCAGATATGCGTCTGTCTTGTCGATGTCTCGGTGGAGATTTCAGCCGGATGACGCATTCGGAAATAGGGAAGTTTGCCCCTGCTCAGTTTGTTTTGGTCTCGGCTGAGTTTTTCCGCGTTCATCTGCGGCTAATTTCTTAGCTGAGACAACGACAAGCTGAAGCATATCGGACATTACTCTTGAGACGCAGCCATTTCATCCCATTCAGCGATCATTTCATATGCACGACCGAGCACAGGACGAGGACGAGAACCATCAGCAGCACCAATCAAACCTTCGCGTTCCATGATGTCGAGAATTGCGGCAGCACGGCCGTAACCGATTCGCAGACGACGCTGAAGCACTGAAGTAGAAGCGCGTTTCATCTCCACGCAAATGCGGAGTGCTTCTTCAAACAGCTCGTCGTGTTCACCTTCCGTTGCTTCGAGCCCGAGCGCTTCCTCTTCTGATTGAGTAATCGTTTCGTCGTAGGCTGGCGGTCCTTGCGACTTGATGTGCGAAACGATCTTCCCAATCTCCTGTTCATCGATATATGCACCGTGCACTCTTATCAGGCGCGACGTTCCCGGCGGCAGGAATAACATATCGCCACGCCCGAGGAGTTGCTCGGCGCCGTTTGTATCGATGATCGTCCGGGAGTCAATCTTGGATGAAACGCGGAACGAAATGCGCGAAGGGAAGTTGGCCTTAATTAAGCCAGTGATAACGTCGACGGACGGTCGCTGGGTCGCCAGGACCAGGTGAATGCCTACGGCACGAGCCATCTGGGCAAGACGCGTGATCGACTCTTCAACTTCGCGCCCTGAAGTCATCATCAGGTCGGCCAACTCATCGATGATGATTACGATGTAAGGCAGCGGCTTCCAGGGATCGCCGTTGTCATCGTACTCCTTGATGAGATTGCGTCGCATGATCTCGGTGTTGTAGCCGTCGATGTTTCGAACACCCCAACCGGCAAGGTCGCGATACCTGCGTTCCATTTCACCAACGGCCCACTTAAGTGAGCGCGAGGCGAGTTTAGGATCGACAATGATCGGCGCGGCAAGATGAGGAATATCTTCGTAAAGACCGAGTTCGAGACGTTTCGGATCGATCAAAATGAACTTAACTTCGTCGGGTCGCGCGCGATAAAGAATGGAGACGATTAGCGAGTTAACACCCACTGATTTGCCCGCGCCGGTGGTGCCGGCGATTAGCAAGTGGGGCATCTTTGCGAGATCGGCAACGTAGTTGAGTCCGTCGATTGTCTTACCGAGCGCGATCGTGAGTTTTGAGCCCGACTCCCGAAACGCGCGCGACTCGATCACTTCCCTCAGGAAGATTGTTTCTCGTCGTGGGTTCGGTACTTCAATACCGACGTGAGGTTTACCCGGCATTCGATCGATTCGAATTGATTCAGCCTTCAACGCCAGGCACAAGTCGTCAACCAAAGACACAACGCGCGAGTACTTCACGCCAGGATCCGGTTTGAACTCGTAAGTAGTAACGACTGGACCCGGACAGATGTGTTTGATCTGGCCTGTTACGTTGAACTCTTTGCACTTCTCGGCAAGTCGTGTTGCGAGTCCAAGCAGTTCGGTATCAGCTTGTTCGCTGTGTGGCGGCGCTTCATTTAGAAAGGCAAGTGGCGGCAATTCGTAATCGCTGTAGCTGACCTTGCGTGATGCGTCAAAGGGTAACTTCCCGGTCGCTGGAGCTTCGACTTTTGTGCGCAGTACCGAAACACCCTTGACCATCTCTTCAAGATCATCTGCTTCGTCTTCAGCTGTAACTGGAATAATCGATCGCTTACCTGGACGGACAGTGGAAACGCGTCCGGCTCCTGCTCCAGCCGCGACAGCTGCTGATCCAACCGGTTCACCGACACCGATGTCTCCACGGATCACCTGGGTACTTTCAATAGTCGGTGCCGCGGGCTCCTTCATGAAATCGGCGACACGCTCAGCTGGGCTCAGGTTCAGTGTCTGGTTTAGTTGACCACGTGCAGCTGCTTGTTCAGCTTTGATTGCTGCCTTGGTCTCTTTGCGAAGTTGGGCTTGTTCTCGTCGCTGTTGTCGCCATGCTCTGAAGCGCGCGGGAAGTTCGCCGACAAAAGCGAAACGGGTTCCAACGGCCTCGGCGAGAAGCGTATAGAGTCGAACGAAAGAAAAGTTGGTTGCGAGAAGTAGTCCCATGGCGCCGATCGCAACCAGGACAACCGTTGCGCCGATGCGATTAAGTCCACTTGCGAGACCCTCTGCCACAACTGCGCCAAGCAATCCGCCAGGTCGAACACTGGAATCAAATACAGGTCGCAGCTGTGAAATAGAAAGCAATGCGGCGGCGGCAACAACGAGAACGATAAGACCAATGATGCGAGTGAATGGACTTTGGATACTTGTAGTTCGGAAGCGACGCCACGCGGCCGCAAACAATAGAAGCGGCAGCAGGTAGCCGGCGATGCCAATAAATTGAAATACAGTCGCCGCCACATTGGCGCCTATTGATCCCGCCCAGTTTTGCGTTTCGTTCAGACCAACAGAATTCCACGAAGGATCGTTTGGATAAAAGGCTGCCGAAACAAGACAGAGCGCAAGTAGCAAACCCACCGCGAGAAGGAGAATCGCGAGTATCTCGTTGCGACGACCGACACGCGGTGTGATCAGCCGCGGCTTCTCTTCTATTTGTGTAGTTGCCATTGTTGCTCGGTTGTTACCTTTCGGACGAACTTACTTGAGGTACTCGATTGTATTGTACGAGACAGCGATAGGGACAAACGTTTGCCGGGTCGCATTCCACGTGTAGTTTGTCACCCTTGCTACTCCTCAAACGCAAACTAAGAAGCCTTCTTAGTAAGCAGAAAATTCGTAATGAAGTCGTCGATATCTCCGCCTAACACGGCCTCGACGTTACCCTTTTCGAGTTTTGTACGTGTGTCTTTCACCAGCTGATATGGGGCGAGTACATAACTTCTGATCTGTGAACCGAAGGAGATGTCTGACTTGGCTGCTTCGAGTTCGGCAGTTTCGGCTTGTCTCTTCTCAAGTTCCAATTCGTAAAGACGAGACCTGAGAACCTGCATAGCGACTGCGCGGTTTTGATGTTGAGAACGTTGGTTTTGACAGGAGGTTACGATTCCCGTTGGCAGGTGAGTTATGCGAACAGCTGAATCGGTTGTGTTGATGTGTTGGCCTCCAGCCCCTGTTGCTCGATAAGTATCGACGCGGAGGTCTTTGTCCTGGATGTCTACTTCGATGTCCTCGTCAATTTCGGGATAGACAAAGAGTGATGCGAATGATGTATGTCGCCTCGCGGCCTGATCAAAAGGTGAGATTCGCACCAACCGGTGCACGCCGGCTTCAGCGGCGAGTAGCCCGTAAGCATACTCACCTTCAACTCTAAACGTTACGCTCTTCAGTCCAGCTTCCTCGCCTGGTTGATATTCGAGAACCTCGGTTTTGAATTCCCGTTGCTCAGCCCACTTGAGATACATGCGCAGAAGCATTTCAGCCCAGTCTTGCGACTCGGTTCCTCCCGCGCCCGGATGAATGGTGCAAATAGCGTTACGGCGATCGTTGTCGCCGGCCAATAACATTTCAATCTCGGCCTGACTCAACTCGTGCTCGAGGCGTTCGAGCAGGGAACTTAGTTCCTTGATCGAATTCTCGTCTTCTTCGGCAAACTCAAAAAGCACTCCGGCGTCGTCGACCTGAGATTCAAAATGTTCCTGTCGGGCAATTTTCTTTTCGAGACGACTGCGGTCTTGCAAAAGTTTTTGTGCGGCTTCCTGGTTGTTCCAAAAGTCTGGTGCGGAAGCCTGCTGTTCTATTTGTTTTAGTTCCTGACGACCAGCCGGTACATCAAAGAAACCTCCCGAGTTGGTCAACTCGCGGTTGGAGATTCTCAAAAGCGTTTCTCAATTCCTGAATTGTTAAAGTGTCGCTCATTTCGATTAACTAACCCTCTTCTTACGAATGACTGAGATCACGAATAAAAGAACTGTCAATCCTGTACATAGCTCAACAAAAAGATCGCCGTTTCTGGTGTAAAAGGTCTTGTTGGATAACACCGCATTAACTTTCCAACTTCGCACCGCCGGTTCAAATCCAGTTGTCACTTCCTGCACAAAACCGTCGGCCCTGATCTCTGCGGACAAGCCACTGTTGGTAACTCTAAGCAACGGCCTGCCATTTTCAACTGCTCGAAAAATTGCGTTGGCCAGGTGCTGTCGCATCACTGCTGTTGGGCCCAGGTAACCGTCGTTCGAAATGTTGATAAGAACGTCGGCGCCTTCCCGGGTGAGTCTTCGTGCAATCGATGGATAAGCCGACTCGATGCAGATAAAGACTCCAGCGCGATGACCACCTACCGGCATCAACGTGTATTTGCTACCGGGGGTGAAGTCGCCAACCAACCCTGATAACAAAGAGCCTCCCAACCATCGTGGAAGCGGTACATATTCGCCAAACGCCAGCAGGCGAATCTTATCATACTGAGCGATCAGCCGACCTTCTTCATTTATGAGCAAAGCCGAATTGTACGAGCCTTCGTTTGGTGCCGGCTCAAGTGAGTTGAAGATCAATGACGTGTGGTATTCACGAGTGAACTTAGCCACCAACTCCTGGAAGGTTCTATCGGAAGCGTAGGTGAAGTTCATCGGCGACTCAGGCCAAACAACGAGGCGGTGAATGTTGTCTTTCGGCAACGACTGCAGTGCTTGAACGCTCATGGATAAATGACGTTCGCGCAGCGCATTTATCTCTTCCACTGTCTTTACCATCGTCATTGGCACATTTGGCTGCAAAGCGACGACGTAAAGGTCGGGTGGGATACCAGACGGTGAATTACTATCAGAATTCGCGGACCCAATCGTGACGACGCATGTCACTACGATTACTAGAGCCGCTATCATCACTTGTTTTGGTTTGCGACCGACCGCAGCGAGCGCAAGAGACGAACTAACAGCGACGATTAGAAAACCAACCGCATACACGCCACCCCAACGCGCCGCTTGTATCAACAGTCCACCGAATACTTCAGCCTGCGAGTAACCGATTGCGTTCCAGAGTTGACCAGTCATACCTAGTCGAAGCCATTCGCACGTAGCCCAAAAGATAGGCGCAAGCAAAACTGCGTAGATGCCCCAGCGCTTGATTGTATTGGCGGTGAGCAGCGCGAAGAGAGCAGGGAACAGACCGATGACAAGTGCTCCGGGAACCAACAGTAGATAGGCGAACGGGCCAGGGAGTCCGCCGTAGTGAATCATCGAGTAGGTCAGCCAGTAACACGTCGCATAGAAGAACGTCGAACCAAATGCCCAGCCGAGAATGAACGCTCTCAAAGGCGACGGTCGACGACTGATAATAAAGAGAAGCGGAACAAGAGCGAACCAGGCAAGGAAAGGGAAATCGAAGTTAGGAAACGAGAAGACTAGAAGGAGTGTGGTAGCAAAGGTGCCGATCCAGTCGGCGGCTGAAGGCGCGTCAGTTTTAACGCGTGAGGCAACTCTAAACAACCAGTTGTCAGTGCGTGGTGGCTCGGCAGCAATAGCTCGTTGCATTGGCCGCGAGTTTAGCAAATGGTTGCAGAGAGACTAAGCGACAGCCAATCGTGGGCGGGCGTCCTCGTCCCGCATCCGTCACGACTAACGGATCTTAGTGGCGACGTTTGCAGGCGAGGACGCCTGCGGTCCCAGAAGAGCGCGCCCATTAGTCTCAAATCTTCTCTCAAAAAATATTTTTCAGTCGGAGTGAATGACACCGTCAAGATCCTTGAATCGACGAGAAATTGACTCGAAAAGACAGAAAGCGTCACCGGCAAAGTGACAAATTTCGTCCGCTGACGTTTTAAAGTGCGTCCGCTGGCGGTTCAAAGGTAGTGGGGCTTGGTTGGTTCTAGGAAGACAGTGGTTCAGAAATAGTCGACTGTAAAAGCAGGAAGGCCCAGTCATTTCTGACTGGGCCTTTAATAAGGGGGGAAGGAACTGTAGGGTCGCTCGGAAGGTGAACTGGCGCAGCGGCAGGCGGCGCTCAGAGATGTGTAGGCGGCGGGGGCGACGGTCAATGTTATTCGTATATTCCGTGCGTGCCGATTCATTACTGAGCACCTCCCGTGCCATGAAACTTTTTTCTGGAATCAGGGCGTCATTAGTAATTAAGTGGCACAGACCTCAGCCTGAAAAAGATCATTGGTCATATATCATTTGACAATTTTCATTTGGTCAATTGAGGAAGAGGCACTCGGTTCCGTGAGTCAGTGTCGTATCCGACAGAAAACCGAATGAAAAATGCCAAATGATAAATGACAAATGGTTTTTAGTGCCCGTAAAAGCGGGAGAACCCAGTCATTTCTGACTGGGTCCAAAGTTCGGGGGGATGCACTGAAGGGTTGCTCGGAAGGTAGCTGGCGCAGCGGCAGGCGGCGCTCAGGGGAAGATGGCGGCGGGGCACAGTCAACGCGTTTCGTATATTCCGTGCGTGCCGATTAGTTATTGAGCACACCTCGTGCCACAAAGTGGAAGAGATTCGAATGAGTTCCAGTTTTTGGGTTGAGGGAGGCTAAGTGACGAGTAGCATATGATCTTGAGAACCGATTACGGTCACCTTGGTTTTCGCGGGAATGAGGTTGCCGTTAGCAGAGCGGGCCAGCCAGAGTTCCCCGTGAACGAACACGGAGCCTTCGGGATTCAATGGTCTATCAACGATTGCCGAGGCTGAGATGAGAGGACCGGTAAAGACATGGCGTTTGTGATGGCGAGAGCGGAGCGCGACCACACCGGTGGCGGTTAGAAGTGCGAAGCAGATTATTAACGCTATCACGATTCCCTTTAGTAACTACTGAGGACTATTGGGCGCGCTCTTCTGGGACCGCAGGCGTCCTCGCCTGCCAACGTCGCCACTAAGATCCGTAAGTTGTGACGGATGCAGGCGAGGACGCCTGCGGTCCCAGAAGAGCGCGCCCAATTATTTAAGGGCGTCACTGAAGGGCGACGTTAGTTTCCCATGGTGACTTGGCGTTGGAGCGCCATGGCTTCCTGGTTGTTTGGGTCGATAGTGATGGCACTCAATGCGTATTTCCGGGCCTCACCGCGATCACCTCGTTCAAGGAATATGCGTCCCAGAAGAATATGAGCGTCGATCATTTTCGGATCCCAAAAGATGGCAGTCTTCAAAGCAGCAATTGCCGCCTCCTGATCACTTCGTCGCAGGTTGATGCGACCGCTTAGCAGGTAAGCCTCGGCGTTCGTCGGTTCAATCATTACTACGCGGTGAATCTCGGGCAACGCTTCCTCATCGCGCCCGGCCTGGTACAGGTCCCTTGCCTTAACGAGTAAATCCTGGGTAGCAGAACTTGGGGTGTTGCCGCCATCACTTATTTGCTGGTTCCTAATAAGACCGAACACTTCGTCGCGGTTCAACACATCACGGAGACGCAGTCCAACGTTGCTGGTGGTTTGTGACTTCTGCCATTCCGTTTCCCACTTGGCGTAGGACGATTCCATGTAGCGTCTCGCCTGGTTGTCAGCTGCTGTTGCTGCTTCAGTTTTCCCAATCTTGGTGAGCGACTTCGCGAAGAGGAAATATGCGTAGCCGTCACGTTGATCGGAAGTAATGACAGGTCTCAGCTGTTCGGCCGCTTGTTCAAACTTCCCACTTAGAAACAGCGCGTATGCATAGTTGAAATGCACCATCGGATCTTCCGGAGCTGATTCGGCGGCACGTGCGAGGAAGCCAGTTCCCTGTGATAACAGCCGAGCTTTTTCCGCCTCGTTCTTGTTTTCGCGTGCGGCTTGAACCGCGATTGCGCCGGCATTGTTATAGACACCAATCAGCGGTAGGTCGGAAGACAGCGGAACGACTGCCGCGAGCGCGCGGCTGTAATCACCGAGTTTTGTGTAACCCAGGCTCGCATAGAAGGCGGCTTCAGCGTAGTGCGGATCCTTTTTCTGTAACTTCGAGAAGTATTCAGTTGCGTCCTTCCAGTTGCCTCGAGCCATGTATGTTCGTCCCAACTCAAACGCGGCCTGGGTATACACGGCGTCACTGGATGCGTCTGCGTAAAAGCGAATCGCATTCTTTAGATAGTTCTCGCGGAGCACTTCGTTAAGTGGAAGCTGAACCGCTTTGACATAAGCTTCAAATGCTCTCTGCGGAATCTTCGTGGCTTCCTGGACGATTTGATTTTGTGAATACGGCAAGGCTTTGTCGCGCTGATAAAGAATCTGATAGGCGAGCCGGCCGTGAATATCCTGGAGTGTTGTAAGCGGAGCGCCGTAGTCAAACTGTCGCGTCGCCCAACCACCGTCAATTACTTCACCGAGAGTGCGACCTTCGTTAACTTTGATGACTCGAGCTGTTACCTGAACGAACGCCTCGAGTGATGTTTTGTCTTTGTTAGCGTTCTTCGCGTCTGTGGCCGGAGGTGTAACGACTGAATAACTGCCAATCACAATCAACGAGGCTTTGGCCTGGCGCGCTAACTTGATGGCGGTGGCACGCGACGGAATAACAGTCTCAGGAAGGTGCAAATGTTGATATGCCAGTTCGCGTTCGTCGCTTGTGACAACGATCAAGCCGGGCTTATTCAACAATTCGGCCAGGGCGTCGGCAAAGCTCTCCCCGACCCAGTTGTATTCAGCTCGGTTCGAAGTATTCTCAAACGGCAATACCATGATGACGTCGCTGGCAGCGTTCTTTTGCGCGAAGCCGGAAAAAGCCGTCGCCAGAACAATGAGCACAGCACCCGTCCACTTAAGACTAAGAAATCTCATCAAAACGAAAAACTCCTAACAAAAATTAACATCCGGATCCGCGGCTATGATGCGTTGCGACGGATTCGTGGTTGCGCCAGTGGAGCGGATCCACGGCTTCGTCAAAACACCCTTGGAGGGGTTAACTTTAACAGATTAAGCTGGGATTTCTTAAACCCAGAGGAATTAAGCCGCAGCTACACGCAGATAAACGCCGATCAGAAAGGCAGAATCCTTTTGAATGGACTTCTTTCTAATCGGCGTTTTTCTTCGTGTAGCTGCGGCTAAAAAACTCACATCGGATACAACGCAGCGACAACTGCGTCGCTGTCGATTGTTTTAATGTCTAAGGCGAGGTCTCGTTGCGAGTCTTTAACTAGCAATCGGGAGGCGCTGTCGGCGTCGACCGGGCGAGAAAACAGGAACCCCTGGCCATACTCACAGCCTAATTCTTTGAGTCGTTGATATTGCTCCTCCGTTTCAATGCCTTCCGCGATTACTTCCATGCCGAGGTTCTGAGCCAGCGTGGCAATTGTCTTAACAATCGCATTGTCGTTGTCGGTGGTCATCCTCATGACGAATGAGCGGTCGATTTTCAAGTAGTTCAAGGGGAAGCGATGCAGATAGCTCAACGAGGAGTAGCCAGTCCCGAAGTCGTCGATGCTTAACTGAACACCTAGTGACCGCAGTTGTTTGAACATCTGGGCTGCGGCCTCGGCATTTCCCATCACAACGCTTTCGGTGATTTCCAATTTCAAATGGTGGGGTTGAAGTGTGCTCTCGCTTAGTGCGCCTTTAATTCTCTCCAGCAGATCAGGTTGAGCAACCTGGCGGGCCGAGAGGTTGACACTCAGACTCAGTGCTCGGTGTCCAGGTGAATTGACCTGCCACTCACGCACCTTCTTGCACGCTTCTTCCAAAACCCATTGGCCGATAGGAACTATTAGCCCTGTCTCTTCAGCTACCGGAACAAAGTCAGCCGGCGATACGATTCCTAGTCGTGGATGATTCCAGCGAACGAGTGCTTCAAACCCTGCCAATCGTCCAGTTTTCAGGGCGACGATCGGTTGGTAATGAATTGTGAACTCGTTGTTTTCCACGGCCTGACGAAGGTCGCTCTCCAACTGCAAACGCGACACCGCTCGCGCGTGCATTCCCTGGTCAAACATTTCATAGCGTGCCTTGCCGTTTTCTTTGGCGCGATACATTGCGATGTCGGCGTCGCGAAGAATGTCTTCGGGACGATCGTAGCCACTCGAACTGAGTGCGATGCCAATGCTGGCCGTTGCAAACGCCGAGTTTCGATCGAGATTAAACGGAACGCTAAGTTCAGCATGTATTCGTTCGGCGACTCGTACTGCATCAGTTGTATCAACAATTCCAGTCAGCAAAACGGCAAACTCATCACCACCGAACCGGGCCAGCGTATCGACTGGTCGGAGTGTTCGTTCGAGTCGTTCCGCGAACGCGACAAGGAGTAGATCGCCGTGTGTGTGACCCAAACTGTCGTTGATGTTCTTGAAACGATCAAGATCAAGGAAGAGCACCGCAAACAAGTGTTCTTTGCTTCTCTTCGAATATTCAATCTCGGCTTTTAGCAATTCGGTAAACATTGCTCGGTTGGGCAGCCCTGTTAACGAATCATGGAAAGCGGCGTGGCGGAAATGGTCTTTGGTTTCTTCCAGGACGAGGCTGATCCGTTCTTGTTCAGTGATGTAGTTGTTTAGTTCCCGAACGTGTCGTTCAGCCTGTTCGGCGCGTTCACGCTCTATTTCGGCGCGTGCTCGTTCGGCTTCCTCCGCTTGTCTCGCAGATGCCTTTACCTCGCGCATGTAGCGGTCGTAGCTGAAGTAGACAATGATGATGATGGGGATCGAAACGAGAAATGCCCAGAAGCGACCGGTGCCCACACTGCTAACAATGAACCCGGCGCCAGCCGCGCCCGCGAAATAGCTAATTGAGATCCAGAGAAAGTTCCGCGTCCACATTTGCCAGAGTGACACGTTGGCTTTGAGTGCACTCGCAGTTGCGCCGAGTCCTGTGTGAACCAGGTATTGGACGACACCCATCACGCATAGACCGATGATCGCGATGGATGTTTCTCTATGGAAGAGTTGGGTAACGGGGCTGCAGACAAACCTGAGCGCTGATCCCGACGCCAGAACTGCAATAGCCAATGCGCCGCCGCCAAACGCAACAGTTCTGACCCTCTTACTGATTCTGAGTCCTGAACAGATACCAGCCAGCGCACCAAGAAGAACCGCTGGCTGCAGCCCATACATGAGCAGCGCGATGAAGACGAAAGTATCGTCGACGGTGATGTTGACGTTGATTTGGGGGATGCGGATTGCGACTCGCGATCCGATGATGGCGGTTATGATTGTCAGCAGCAGGAAATAGAAATCAATTCTGCCGGCGGGGAGATTGAGTCCTGCGTAAACACACGAAGCAGCGCCTGCCGCTACGACAAGCCACATGAAAAAGCTGGGTAAATGTTGTCTTGGATTCTTCATTCCGTACGAACGAAAAAACCTTCAGAGTAGATTGAGTTCATTACAGCTTCACGGTTCCTATCTCATTCCCGGTCCTGGTTCGCCGGTTGAGCAATCGCCGATAGCGAAGCCATCGCCGAGTGCGAAACCGTCGCCCATTGCATAGCCATCGCCGATAGCAAAACCATCACCCATCGGGTAACCATCACCGAGAGCGAAACCATCGCCCAGCAAAATGACGTTGCTAAAGAAAACGGAGCCACCAAACAGCGCGGAGCCGTCGCTTCTCGTCAGGTAGCTACTGAGTGAAAGGCCCCGAACCCACATTTGAGTGTTGAGGTCCTGGGTTGCCAATCCTTCGTTAACTCCATCACCGAGCAAATAACCTTTGCCGTAACTGACCTGATATTTCTGGATCAGATCTCTGCCGGTGATTGTTGAGTGGTTGAGTATCAAGCCTTGTGTCCAGGTAAAGGTGGAATTCGAGATAGTTGTTTGAGGGGCAGGAGTAGACGAGTTCAGTAGATTCTGACCAAAGGTAGTTCTTCCGATGCCAAGCAGTCCGTTACTGTAGTTAACGAGTTTCGCTACGTTGACTGCACCAGCAACGTTCAATTGGCCGGCGCCCTGGTCGAACGTGTTGAAGTTTTCAAGCGGCTGCGCTGTATACATCAGCAGCATCTTGACTAGGTTGGGAGTTAGATTTGAATTTGCTTCGAAGAGCAGAGCGGCGGCGCCCGACACCATTGGCGTCGACATCGATGTACCACTGAGGTACATCAGTTTCATGTTTGAAGTGGAGTAATTGTTAGTTTCGAGTTCGGGGTATTCGGCGAGCAACTGGTTGTTGGCAGCTTCCGCCGAGATGATTTTATTTCCGGGGGCAACGAGATCAGGTTTGATGATGTTGTCGTAGTGCTTGAGACCGTACTGGTCGACTGAAAAACTGCGCGTCGGACCACGTGAGCTAAAACTGGTTACGGTGTCGTCGTTTCTTGGATCGGTGCCGTAGGAATTGCTGGCTCCGACAGTGATTGCCGAGGGTTCATTACCCGGGCAGTGAATCGCGCCGTAGATCTTTTGACCGTCGGCGTTCCTTCCAATGTTACCGGCAGCTGCGACTACGACAACGCCCGAGTCGACAAGCTTGCGAACAGCATTGCAAATAGGATCGTCTTGATAAGAGCTAATGGCCGGTGTGCCGAGACTCATATTCACGACGCGAATGTTGTAGGTTCCCTTGTTGCCAATTACCCAATCAAGAGCGGCGAGGATGCCGGACACGCTGCCGACACCTTCCGAATTCAAGACGCGAAGATTGACTAGACTTGCACCAGGAGCGACGCCTTCAAAAGCGCCATTAGTTGATGCGCCATCACCGGCAGCAATCGCCGCGACGTGTGTTCCGTGACCCCACGGATCGTCAGTGCGATTCTGATCGGTGAAGTCTTTACTGAATTTGATTTTTCCGGGGGAAGAGAACGATTTGTGGTGAGTATCAATTCCAGAGTCAAGAATTGCGATGGTGACACCAGAGCCGTCGAGCGTTGAGGTTACACCTAGAGCATTTCGTTGTACGCGAACTTGTTGCGCGCCGCTTGTGGTTACGACGTGACCTGAACCGCGAACCGGGGCATCTAGAGAGACATAGGTCACTGATGGATCGGCTGCGATAATGTCCGCAGCGTTGGCAACGACATCGACAATGCGAATGTTAAGGTTCGACAGCAAGCTGGTGACGATGCCACCAACCGTTTGCAATAGAGCGCCAAGTAAGCCCGGATTGGTCGACTGAACAATCAGTTTCACGCGTTGGTTTCCGTTGCCTGAGTTGATTAGCTCGCGAAGGTCGGGGGACACCTTGCTCGTCGGTAGGGGCATGAGAGCAGCTTTTGCTTTTGTGTTGGTGGATACGACGAGTGCCGTGCAAAGTGAGATAAGCACCGCCATGGTGACCAGCTGCTTTATGAATTCGGGACGGCGCATTCGTTTCACTAGGGTTCCTGCAAAGTAAAAGGTTCAGTGCCGTTGAATTCCTCTGGGCAACAGCTAATGAACTCATAAAGACCAGCGCTCACTTCGAGCACAGTCAGTAGTGCGAGGCCCGTGCCAGTAGGTGATTTAGTTGTTTTCGGGCGAATTACTGAGGAAAAGCGGAATTCGAGAGATTAGAATTCGTTCAGCGTTGGTCTGAAGATTTCGGCATTATGACCGAGCTTTAGTCAATGTGGTGAGGGTCGGTCTATTTGAAGAAACTTCAGGTGTCTGCCGAGCTTTAGCGTCTCCCAAACACGCGGTTCTCCTTTGAGTGCGGTGGCCTGGCACCGCTTTGGTAAGCGAGACTTAGAATTCTTTTTGCACTTGCTGTGTGTGTTTCGCCAAAACAAAGCAGTGCCAGGCCACCGCACTCCAAGGTGACGCTTCAGAAGAGTTCCTCGGCCAGCGCGACGATGATGCCCGCAGGGCCTCGCATGTAGCAGAGTCTGTACTTGTCCTCGTACTGGGCCACCTC
>Ga0207675_100003519_pt1 | contig 15286 bp, 13 predicted proteins | sample KBSSwiS42_FD_184305 | JGI IMG/M metagenome (GOLD analysis project Ga0207675, IMG submission 184305) | Switchgrass rhizosphere microbial communities from Kellogg Biological Station, Michigan, USA - KBS Switchgrass S4-2 (SPAdes) (version 2) | ecosystem: Host-associated > Plants > Roots >... | reverse complement strand
CGATCAGCCACGAGCCGAGGAAGATGCCGAGCACGGTGAGGCTCGGTGACGGCCAGGCGATGATCACGATGCCCGCGGCCACCGAGAGCAATCCGGTGATGACGTTGGCGGCGCGGCTGTCGATGCCGACGGTCAGCATCGCCCAGAAGCCCTCGAAGATGAACAGCGCTCCGATGAAAGCGGCGAGGCTGCTGACGCTCCAGTCGATGCTGAAGATCAGGACGCCGGCGAGAACCAGCAGCAGCCCGTTGAACAGCACCCTGGTCCAGTTGCGGGAAAGACGCTCGGCGGCGGCGTGGGTCAGCTTGCGGCCGAACGAGTCGAATGATGCGGGTGTGACGAACATCTTGGCTCTCCTTCGTTTCAGGGTGTGGTTGGGTTCGTCTGACCGCGGTGTGGTCACGCCGCGATCGCCATGGTCTCTTCGCGCGAGTCGGATGCCGCCTGATCGTGGTTCCTGGCCTCGATCGCCTTAACGGAGTCTGCAAACGCCATCTCCAGTCGTCCCTTGGCGACCGTCCGGAGCAGGAATCCGAGCAGCCGTCCCTTGAGGTTCTTGCCCTCGCGTACTACGACGTAGTCGATGTCGGTGGTGCCGTCTGGGTTGCGCGTGAAGGAGTAGGTGTGGCCTGAGTCGCCGCCGAACACGTTCGAGTCGGTCGTCTTCGCGACGACGCGGTCGGGGTCCGACCAGTCGTAGTGCAGGCGCTCCCAGACGCCGCCTGAGCCCTCCGTGACGTCGGCCTCCGTGGCTCCCGTGGAGTGGACCTGGAGGTCGTCGTCGGCGCTGTTGCCGAACAGCTCGGAGCGGCCTGGCCCGAAGTCGGTGAGACCCGCGACGTACTGCTCGGGCGTCACGGTGGTCGTCTCGTGGAAGTCGATTGGAGTGGCCATGGCTGTCTCCTTTGGGTTTGGTTTAGATGATCAGCAACATCTATAATATAGATGATGGTTATAATCCTTGTCAAGTCGGATCCAAGGAGAGAGCAGTGAGAACCTCCCGCGAAGAAAAAAAGAAGACACACGAGCGCATCGTCGAGGCCGCCTCAAAGCGGATCCGCGAGGAGGGCCTGGACGGGCCGGCGGTCGCCGAGATCATGCAGGCCGCCGGGCTGACGCACGGCGGCTTCTACAAGCACTTCGAATCCCGCGACGACCTCATCGCCGAGGCCACACAGAGCGCGCTCGCCGCTGCCGACGGCCACCTGCACCAGCTCACCGACGACGCTGAGGACCCGCTGGCAGCGTTCGTCGACTGGTACCTCTCAGCCGAGCACCGCGACCAGCCGGCAGCCGGATGCGCGCTCCCCCCGCTCGGCGACGATGTACGCCGCGGCGACGACCGCGTTCGCTCTGCGTATCGCGAGCAGGTCGAGCGCTACGTCGAGCATGTCGAGCGCTTCCTCGGAAACGGAGAGGGCGCGCGTCAGGGCGCCATCCTCGCGGTCAGCACCCTCGTCGGCGCCGTCCTGCTCTCACGCGCGGTTGACGACGAAGCGTTCTCGGACGAGATCCTGAGCGCCGTGCACGAAGGCATCACCAAACTGCCCTGACACCACTCGCCGAGCAAAGGGCATCCGCCCCTGGCGCCGGAGTCTCGTACTCGACATCTCGGCGGATTACGCTTTGGGACAGATGACGCCGCCCGACGGATCCGTCGCCGAGCTGCTGGGCGCCCAGCCCGTGTCGTGCCGGCTATGGCCTGAGCAGACCGAGGGCCCTTACCACCGCCCCCGGCATCCCGAGCGGCGCGACATCACCGAGGATCGGGTCGGACTGGCGTTGCGTATCGGGCTTCGTCTGGTCGACGCGCAGACTGCAGCCCCTCTCGCCGGCGTGCCAGTCGAGGTCTGGCACGCCGACCACGAGGGCCGCTACTCGGGCTTCGCGCCGTTCACGCCGTCGCCCGGCGAGGTCGTCACCTCGAAGTCGGTGCCACTCGAGATCGTGGCCCCGTCGGAGACCTTCCTGCGAGGGACGCAGCACACCGACGACGAGGGGATCTGCGATTTCGAGACGATCTATCCGGGCTGGTACGCAAGCCGGACGGTCCACATCCATGCGGCGGCGCAGCTAGCTACCGGCCGCGCGGTCACGCAGTTGTACTTCCCCGACGAGCTCACCGACCAGGTGTTCGCTTGCCCCCCATACGCGGACCGCCCGCCGCGCGACACCACAAACGCCACCGACAGCATCTTCGCCGACGACGGCCGCCGTACAGTCATGCAGCTAACGGGTGACGCGATCGACGGCCTGACCGGCGTACTCTGCGTGGCCCTCGAGCGGCACACCGATCCGGCCAAGAGCGTCGGCCCGCCGCGCGCGCTGGACTAAGCGCGCGCGTCAAGACGGCGGCGCCGGCGCGCCTGCTCGGCAATCACGAGCACGGCCAGGACGGCGGTCAGCAGCGCCACCACGAGCAGTCCGTCGGCGCGGGCGGCGAGCGGCACGGCGGCGAGCAGCGCGACAACGGCCACCACTCGCGGCTGGCTTTGTGCCTCGCCGAGCCTCGCGGCGCAGGCCATCAGGCCAACGAGGAATAGCGCGGGGCCGCCGAGCGCGACGAGCGCTCCCGCGTAGTGCAGATCGTCGCTCGGATGCGCGATCACCAGCTCGTCGCCGACCGCCAGGAGCACGATCCCGGCGATGATCGGGAGGTGGAGGTAGGTGTAGATGTCGCGCCCGATCTGGCCCCGCTCATCAGCCGTAACCCCGCGGATTCGCTCCAGCACCGTGCCAGCCAGCTCGCCGAAGTACAGCCACCAGAGCGCCGTTGACGAGAGGAAGGCGAGCAGCAGCGCGGCGACCACGTCCACGCCCAAGCCGGTGTCTGAGGCGGTCGCGCCCGCCAGCACCACGCTCTCGCCGAGCGCGATGATCACGAAGAGCTGGAAGCGCTCGCCGAAATGGGCGCCCTCAATCTGCCACTGGCTCATCGGCGTAGCGCCCGCGCGCGGCAGCCAATAGGTGACCAGCGGCCCAGCCAGGTCGAGCCCGAGCGCTGCCAGCCACAGTCCCCACCGCCACGCGTCCACGTCGACCACGGCGCCCGCCACCCACAGAGGCGCCGAGAGCAGGCTCCAGGCCAAGATATGACGGAAGTTCTGGTTGAAGACGCCGCGCGGTGTTACCGCGACCACGAAGGCGTTGCGGCCGATCTGCAAGCCCGAGTAGGCACACGCGAACAGCAGTGCGTATGTGCCGAACCCCTCAGGGATCGCGACCGACATCAGCAGGCTCGCGAGCATGACGAACACGAGCACGAGCCGGACCGGCGCCGTGTCCGGGTCGAACCAGTTCGTCATCCACGTCGTGTAGTTCCAAGCCCAGTACACCGCGATGAGCATGAACGCCGTTTGAGCCGCGCCGAGCCAACTGAGATCGCCGAGGAGGTGGTGCGACAACTGGGTGACCGCGAAGACGTAGACGAGGTCGAAGAACAGCTCGAAGAAGGTCGCCCGCTGCTCGGCCTCTGCGCGGGTACGGATGATCGGCAGCTCCGGAATGATCTGGCGCGCACCGGCTGCCACCCGGCGAGCATAGGCGAGCAGTGCTGGATAGCACCGGTGTGGTCAGCTGCCGTTCGAGGTCATCTCCCAGGACACCAGCTTCTTCAGAGGTGTCGTGTTGATCAGCGTGCGAATCGAGCTCGTCGTCTCCGACCGAGCAGTGCGCGTCGAGGTGAGCGACCTCGGGCCCGGCGTCACGCCAACTCCGCAACCGACCCCCGCCGCGGACGGGACGGGTGGCTGGGGCTCATCATGGTCGATCGCTCGGCCTCGCGCTGGGGCATCCGACACGGAGGGCGCTGCGTATGGTTCGAGCTCGAGCGCAATGTACGCCCCCCCACCCACGGGTCGGACGGCATAGTCGGGACAACAGCGCCCGCCAGTCAGGATTCGAGCCTGAGTCCTTCGGTTTCCTAGGGTGCCCGGCGGACGGCTGAAGCGGCTCAGCGCGGTCGGGGTGCCGTAGCGGCAGGCGGTTCGGTCATCGACGCGAGCTGGTTCGTCAGGACGGTGTCGGGGATGCGAATCAGTCCTCGGGTTGGGCGATCGAGGTCGGCCGTGACGAGGAGCAGGAACGCGACCAGCGCCGCCGCAAGCGAGACCGCGAGCACGCCCCTTCCTACGATCGCCAGGTAGGCGGCGAGCAGGCCGAGGGCGAGCGCCGACCCGAGCACCTCGAGCACCAGGACGGCGGTCGGGACGCGGTTGGTGAGCGCGGCGACGCGCACCGTCTCGCCATCGATCATCTCGTTCAGCGTCTCAACGTAGAGGCGTGGCGCGCTGGCCGTTGGCGCCGCATCGAGAGCTTCTCCCGCGAGCGTCCACAGCCGGCGTTCAATCCGCTGCTCGCGTGCGCGGGCGGCATCGGCCTCGTCGCTGCCCGGCACCTGGTCCGAGAGCCGGATGGCACTCTGCGTGTAGCCGACCAGCAGGTCCAGCGAGCGGCTGCGGACGGGCTCCTCCAGGGTCTGGGCGCGCAGGTACGTCGTGCCGATCGCGTTCGCCACGCTGACGATGTCCGCGCGGCGATCCTCGTAGCGGGACACGGCCAGCGAGAGCCCGAAGGCGAGCAGCAGCCCGACAACGCCGAGCAGCGCTGCCTGCAGGACGCCAAACGGCTCTTTGAGGCTGTCGGACAGGTGCCGAACGCGGCGGCCCAGGAAAACCCCCACCCCCGTGGCACCGAGGATCACCGCGAAGAATAGGAGCCCCAGCTCCCAGCTCGTGAGCCGAAAAAAGAGGATGGCTGACCCTACTGGCACGCACGGCGGCGGCTCTCACCGAGCTCTGGCGAGGTCAAACTCGCTTATCGCCCCGCGCTTCCCGAGTCCTTGGTCAGGAGCTAGCTGGTGGCGCCGCCGCAGCTGCGGCCGCCTCCTCAAGCGCGTCGTCGCTGAACGCATGCACTTCCGAGACCCCGCCGAGCTCCGTCAGCTTCGCGTCGATTGACGGAGCTTCGTCGAAGTCCGCCAGGACACCGACCGCCGCCTTACCGGTGGCAAGCTCGGCGCTGATCCGCTCGCGGTCACTATCGCTCAAGCCCAGGCCCTTGTGGTGCAGTAGCCCAAGCGCGCCGCCGGTGGTCGCCCCCATCCCGACCCCCAGCCCGAGTCCGACGCCCACCGGGCCGAGCAGCCCCAGGACGAAGCCGATGCCGGCGCCCTTGTAGAGGCTGTGCGCGCCCAGCTTTTGCGTCTTGAGGTCCCCGCTCTCGTCGAGGACGAGTACGCCGATGGCCTCGTGTTTCGCTACGCCTGAGTCCTTGAGCGCAACGACCGCGTTATCGGCGGTCGCCTCGTTGTCGAAGAGCGATATGACCACTCGCTTCGCCATCACGACTCCCTTCGTGTGTGGAAATGCGTCAGTCGTGCCAGGTTCACGCGTCTGACACGCCGCCGCATCCCCTCGATCGGGTGAAATCGGAGACCGAAGCCGCCTGGGACACCGACCATTCCGTTTGCGGAGGTTTCATGCCATCGGGGCGATGACGCGCTCGCGGGTGCCCTGTTGACTGGGAGCGATGTCAAACACCGTCCGGCGACCGCTCGCAGGAGGCAATCCGGGCGAGGAGGACACGACCGACCACAAGGAGATCTTGCGCAGGCTGGCGCTCAGCGACGAGCGTTTCATCGAGACCGAGCTCGGGATCGGGCTCGACACCGTCGAAGTCTCCCGGTTGGACGCGAAGACACACGCCCTGGTTCGCCTCGCCGCGGCGCTGGCGATTGACGCCGCCCCGAGCTCCTACCAGTCCGCGGTCGAGCCCGCGCTGGCCGCCGGCGCCGGCATCGACGAGATCGTCGGGACGCTGATCGCCGTCGCCCCCACGGTCGGCATGGCGCGCGTCGTCTCCGCCGCCCCTGAGCTGGCGCTCGCGCTCGGCTACGACGTGGACGCCGCATTCGAGGCCCAGGATGGATACGGGCCGTGACGAACACGCGGCCAGCTCGCGTGCCGCATCGGGTCAACCGGCGCACCCTGCGGCAACTGGTCGAGCACCGGCGAATCCAGGCCGGCTCCACCGTGACGGGCACGGGCCCCCTACACGCTCAGGCTGACTGGGAAGGTCGCGATCCAGACCAGGCTGCCGACGAACAGTGTGTAGCCAAGCCCGAGAACGACCGTCCGTGAGGTGCGCGAGGGGAGCCGGGTGCTGATGCCTGCGAAGAACAGCGAGGCGGCGAACAGCACGACGGTGAGCGAGTAGTTGTCGGCCCTCTGGATGTCCTGCCCCACCGTCGCAGAGGCCGCGGTGGCCTGGGCCTCGAGGCGCTCGGCCTGTGCGGTGGCCGCGAGCTTGTACTGGTGCAAGGCGAACGGCGACAGCGGCGCGTCTGGATTGGTGCGTGGCCTGGTCGCGACCCATGCCGCGAAGGCCGGCTGGAACTCGGGGCGAAAGCGCTTGCGGTAGAAGCCGGCGAGCTCGGTCTCGTGGCGTGCGTAGGCGTCCACCCATTGCGTGAACAGCGCAACGTCGATCTGTGCCTGCCGATTCGCGACGTTCGCGGCGCGTGTCGACTCGACGCGAGCGGCGACCGATGCGCTCTGTCCCTTTGCCTGCTGGCCGTGCCAACGCGCCGACTGGTAGGCAGCCCAGGCGGTCGCCACCGCCGCGATCGCCAGCAGGACCGTCGCCGCCAGCTCGAAGCGGTGTCCGAAACTGGTCTGTCCCGACCCCTCCATCAGGACGAGACGGGAGCGCCTCGCGCGTTGCATGGAGGCGCAGCCGTCTGATCGAGGTCGGCGCGCGCGAGGTTCAGCAGCCGCAGCGTCCGCTCCATCGCGACCGGCTTGAGTCGCCCCACGGCACCCCCATACGGGTTGTCGAGCGCGTTGATCGCCAACAGCGTGAGCACGATCACCGTGGTTGCCGAACCCATCAGCACGGCCTGCGCGCCCGCGCCCTCCCCGCTGTCCGCGAAGAACAGCATGAAGACGAACACGACCAGCGCGATCAGGAACAGGACCAGCCAGATCGAGCTCGGGATGATGCCCTCCGCACCGTGGAGCCGGTCGCGCCGGCCCGCCTCGCGGTCCGACGTCTGATCGAGCCACTTGTCGAAGGCCGACTGCTCGGTCGCCTTGACCGGGTTCGCGAGCCTCACGGTCCGAAACAGGACGATCGTCCAGGGGTTGAACGTGTCGCCGCCCCTGCCCTCCTCCATCAGCGGCCACTCCTGCTCCACGACCGTGCGCCCGTAGCAGACGAGCCCGCCGCTCAGCCGATCGCGCACCGCCGGTGGCAGCAGCTGCGCGGTCTCCCACTGCTGCAACACGGTGAGCGCCTCTGTCTCCCCGCCGGTCCGGGACTGGTCGTAGCTCGTGAAGGCGAGGAAGATGATGAAGCCGGCGAAGATCGCAAAGCCACCCGCAAGCACGCCGAACACCCCCGACGCGCGGTCGCCGTCCTTGAAGCGGCTGCCCTCCGGCGCCCTGCGCCGGACCAGCAGCATCGCGCCGACCGCCACCACGTTGGCGACCACCACGATCACGATGGCCCAGAAGAGACTCATTCGTGGGGGCGCGGCTCAGTGCCGGCAGGGTGCGGTCGCCTCACTGCCTCGCCATGGCGACGCGCAGGCGCTCCTCTGGGGTGATCAGGTGGTCGAGGTCCTCGGCGTCTTCGCCGACGTCGAGCTGCACCCAGTTCACGGTACCCGAGAAGACGCTCTCCTCGGTTGTGTAGTCGTCGCTGACCGGCGAGGCGGTGTCCTGCCCGAGATCGGTTGTCTCGTCGCCGGAGAAGATCAGCGGCACCGTCGCCGCCAGGCGCCCCTCCCCGACCTGCTCACCGTCGATGTAGAGCGTCACGGTGGCGCCCTTTCCGAGTCCGCCGCCGTCGTAGTCGAGCTCCATCCGCACCTGATGCGTGCCCGGAGGGACCACCTGGTCGCCCTCGACGGTGAACAGCTGCAACCCGACGAAGTTGTGGCAGTACCTCGGCTTGCCGCTCTTGGTGTACAGCGCCCAGCCGCCGAAGGCGCCTCCCTGAGCCACGATCACGCCCTCGGCGCCTGACTCCGGCACCTCGATCTCCGCAGAGACCGAGTGCGACTTGTTCTTGAGGTTGATCACCGAGTTCTCACTGAGGCGCCGCATGCCGCCGAAGAGGAGCTGCGAGTTGCCCTTGATGAGCTCCGGGCGCCCGGCAAGCTCCGGGTTGAAGCGCTCGATGCGACGGTCGTCGAGCGGCAGCACGTTGTATTTCCTCGCTTCCTCCAGCCAGAGCTGCTGCAGCTCGGCGAGCTTCTCCGGCATCTCCGCGGCGAGGTCGCGCGTCTGGCTCCAGTCCGTGTTCGAGTCGTATAGCTCCCACACGTCGTCCTGGAACGGCGGGAGCGCCACCTCCATCACCCAAGGGATCGAGTGGCGGGTCACCGCGGCCCAGCCCATGTCGTAGATCCCGCGGTTGCAGAACATCTCGAAGTACTGCCGCTCGCGCCGCTCGGCCGCATCCGGGTGGTCGAACGAGTAGCGCATGCTCGTGCCCTCGATCGGAGTCTGCGCAATGCCGTTGACCGAGGTCGGCTCGGGGATGCCCGCGACCTCGAGGACCGTGGGCGCCACGTCGATCACGTGATGGAACTGGGTACGGACCTCGCCCCTCGCCTCGTAGCCGTTCGGCCAGTGCACGATCGTGCCGTTGCGCGTCCCGCCCCAGTGCGAGGCGACCTGTTTCGTCCACTGGTAGGGCGTGTCCATCGCGTGCGCCCAGCCGACCGCGTAGTGGTTGTAGGCCGCGGGCGTGCCGAACTGCTCGATCCTGGACACCAAGAACTCCGCCGTCTCGAGCTGCGGAGCGCCGTTGAAGATGATGTTCTCGTTGAAGCTGCCCTGCAGCGTCCCCTCACCGCTCGCACCGTTGTCGCCGATGATGTAGAAGACGAGTGTGTCCTCGAGGACGCCGAGGTCCTCGAGCGTCTCCACGAGCCGGCCAACGTGGTGGTCGGTGTGCTCGAGGAAGCCGGCATAGATCTCCATCTGCCGGGCCAGCACAGGCTTCAACTCTTCCGGCATGTCCTCCCAGGCCGGGATCTCGTCGTGCCGCGGCGTCAGCTCCGTCTCGGGGGGGACGACGCCGAGCGCCTTCTCACGCTCGAGGATCTCGTCCCGCAGCGCGTCCCAGCCATGGTCGAAGCGGCCCTTGTACTTGTCCGACCACTCGTCGGCCACGTGGTGGGGCGCATGCGTGGCGCCCGGCGCGAAATAGCAGAAGAAAGGCTTGTCGGGCATGAGCGACTTCTGCTCGCGGATCCACGTGATCGCCCGGTCCGTCAGGTCGTCGGTGAGGTGGTACCCCTCCTCCGGGGTCTGGGGCGGCTCGACCGGTGTGGTCCCTTCATAGAGCGCCGGGTAGTACTGGTTCGTCTCGCCGCCGATGAAGCCGTAGAAGTACTCGAAGCCTCCGCCCCCGGTTGGCCAGGCCTCGAACGGCCCCATCGGGCTGGTCTCCCAGACCGGCACTTCGTGGCACTTGCCGAACTGAGCCGTCGAGTAGCCGTTGAGTCTGAGCGTTTCGGCAAGCGGAGTGCAGCTCTTCGGGCGCACGGAGCTGTAGCCGGGGGCGGAGGTCGCGATCTCGGTGATCGCGCCCATGCCCACCGTGTGGTGGTTGCGTCCGGTCAGGAGCGCCGCCCGCGTCGGCGCGCACAGAGCGGTTGTGTGGAAACGGTTGTACTTCAGCCCGCCGTCCGCAAGGCGTTCTGCCGTGGGCGTGGCGCACGGCCCGCCGAAGGCACTCGAGGCGCCGAAGCCGACATCGTCGAGCAGCACGATGAGAACGTTCGGAGCCCCCGCGGGCGGCCGCAGCGGCTCGATCGGCGGGAACTCGGCACTCGGGTCCTTGGCGTCGAGGGGCATCTCTCCCTCGAACGGACGGTCCGGGATCGGCAGGACACTCCGCTGAATCTCGTCGGGACTGCTCGTCATCGTGTTCCTATCTCTCGAATGTCGGCGTGATCAAATCGCGACGCGGCGCTGGGGTCATCACCCAGATCGCATGAAATCCACGCCTGGTGGCTCGAAGGGGCTTCGCGGACCGGCGGGCCGGTAGGGTTTCATATGCCCTCGTGCTGGCTCACGATGTGGTGATCTCCGAAGTCGCCGCCCGTCCGCCCGGTGCTCCCGCTCCGGGGCCGGCGTTCGAGCTCGTCGAGTCGAAGCTGAGCCCGCCGCGGGTGCGTGACGAGACAGTCTCCCGCGCTGCCCTGATCGACCTCCTGGAAGAGCGCTCGGGCTCTATGCCGATCGCTGTCCTGTCCGCGGGCCCGGGATGGGGGAAGACGACGCTGCTCGCACAGTGGGCGTCACGGTCGCCACGGCCGTTCGCGTGGGTCTCCGTTGACGAGAAGGACAACGATCCGATCGTTCTGTTGACGTATGTCGCGGCCGCTCTCGACCGGGTCTCGCCGCTCGACCCGGCCGTCTTCGATGCGCTCGCGTCGCCCGGTGTCTCGGTCGAGGGCACAGTCGTGCCGCGTCTCGGACGGGCTCTGGCCACGGGCGACCAGGAGGTCGTCCTCGTCTTGGACGACCTGCACCTGCTTCGAGACCAGCAAGGGCTCGATGCCATCGCCGCGCTTGGCCGGCACATTCCGTCGGGTTCGCAGCTGGCTCTGTCGGTTCGAGGCGATCCGCTGATCCCGGCCGCGGCGCTGCGGGCGCATGGGCTTGCGCTCGAGATCGGCCCGGGCGATCTGGGCCTTGACGCGGAGGACGCCGGCCAGCTCCTGGGCGCCGCCGGCGTTGTCCTGCCGGATGCCGAGCTCGCCGAGCTCGTCGAACACGCAGAGGGCTGGCCGGCCGGCCTGTACCTCGCGGCGCTGTCGATCCGGGCCCAGGGCCGGAGGGTCAGGGACGGGGCCACCTTTGCCGGTAGCGACAGGCTCGTGGCCGACTACCTGCGGTCGGAGCTGCTGGCGCATCTGTCGCCGGACGAGGTTCACTTCCTCACGCGAACCGCGGTCCTAGAGCGCATGTCGGGCCCGCTCTGCGACGCTGTCCTCGAGTCCAGCGGTTCCGCGGCGATCCTCGAGTCGCTGGAGCGTTCCAACCTGTTCCTCGTGCCGCTGGATCGAGATCGGCGGTGGTTCCGCTACCACCATCTCTTCCAGGAACTGCTCCGTGCCCAGCTGGAGCGAGCCGAGCCGGAGCTGGTGCCCCGGCTGCTCGGGCGCGCGAGTGAATGGTGCGTGGCGAACGACCAACTGGAGGCAGCGCTCGGCTACGCACAGGAGGCCGGGGACGTAGACCGAGCGGCGAAGCTGTTCGAGCAATGCGGCCCGCTCGTGTATCAGAGCGGCCGGATCGCGACCACTCAGCGCTGGCTCGACTGGCTGGAGGCAAACGGGGCAATGGAGCGCAACGTGGCGGTCGCCACGCTCGCCGCGGCGGTCGCCTCGACGTGGGGCCGACCCGCGGAGGCGGAGCGTCTGGCCGATGTCGCCGAACACGCGAGTTATGAGGGCATGCTCCCCGACGGCAGTGCGTCGGTCGACTCGTGGCTGGCGATCGTGCGTGCCCAGCTTTGCCGCGGCGGCGTGGCGCGGATGCGCACAGACGCGGAGCATGCGGTCCGGACGCTCGCCCGCGGGAGCTTCAACCGGCCGAACGCCGCGCTGCAGCTCGCCTTCGCGGTGTGGCTGGCCGGCGAGGTCGACCAGGCCGACGACCTGTTCGCCGACGTGGCCGAGGAGGGCGTCGAGCTGGGAGCACACGAGGCGGCGGCGCTTGCGCTCGGCGAGCGCGCCGCGATCGCGATCGGACGAGGAGCGTGGGTTCAGGCGGAGGAGTTGGTGGAGCGGGCGCTCCAGATGATCCGCCGCTCGCGGATGGAGGAGTACCCCACCAGCGCGTTCGTCTGGGCGCTGGCAGCCCGCGTCACACTCCACCGCGAGGCCGCCGAGCGCGCCCAAGAGTTCCTCGCCCGGGCGCAGCGCCTGCGACCACGGCTCACCTACGCGGTGCCGTACTTCTCGGTGCAGACACGCTTGGAGCTCGCCCGGGCCTACCTGGCATTCGCCGACGCGGGCGGCGCAGCGACGATGGTGCGCGAGATCGACCCGATCTTGCGCCGACAGCCGGATCTGGGAGTGCTCCCTGCTCAGGTGGAGGAGCTGCGCGCCACCCTGAAGACGCTGCGCGCAGAGGCCCCCGGGGCATCAACCCTGACCGAAGCGGAGTTGCGTGTGCTGCCCTACCTCGCCACGCACCTCACGTTCCGTGAGATCGGCGAGCGCTTGTACCTGTCACGCCACACCGTCAAGTCGCACGTAACGGCCACCTACCGCAAGCTCAACGTCACGTCTCGCAACGGCGCTGTCGAGCGCGCTCGCGAGCTCGGCCTGCTCTGAGGCACGCGGGCCAGGGACGCCCGCGGGATCTCATCCCATCGAGGTGATGCCAGCGACGCAGCGGGGCGACACGATGGGCTGCGACCTCTGAGTGGCGCGCGTGTCACTCGCTCCGATCTGAAGGGAGACGTCATGGCGATTGGACCTGTCCAGCTCATCGTGCTGGGCTTTGACCATCCCGAGTTCCACGGCGAGATCATCGCCGAGCTCGAAAGGTTGCGTGAGAGCGACACGGTGCGCGTGATCGACTCGCTCGCGGTCTACAAGGACGCGGACGGCGAGGTCGAGGTCGAGCATCTGAGCAACCTGTCCGAGGAGGAGGCGAGAGAGCTCGGCAGCAAGGTCGGCGCCCTCGTCGGCCTCGGCATCGAGGGCGACAAGGGCTTCGAGGCCGGCGCCGTCGCCGGCGCCGAGGCGGCGGAGGACGGCATCGAGGTGTTTTCGGAGGAGGAGGCGTGGGACGTCGTCGAGGAGATCCCGAATGACTCGGCCGCCGCGCTCCTGCTGATCGAGCATCACTGGGCGGTCCCGCTCCGGGACGCGATCGCGCGCGCGAACGGATATCGGATCGCCGACGGCTTCATCAGCCCGCTGGACCTGGTTGAGATCGGCCTGATGTCCGCCGAGGAGGCGAAGGAGCTGCACGCGATGGAGACGGAACGGTCGGCCGCGACACGCTGAGCGCCGGTCACAACACACGGAGGTGTCAGATGATGGGAACACGTAGGGTCGCGCGGCGGACCGCGCGGCGCACCGCCCCAGTCGCCGCCCGGCCCATGGCGCCGGGCGCCGCGCGGCCCACCGCGCGGCGGACGGCACGGCGCGTCTCGAGGCGTCGCTTCTAAGACCGTAGATCGGGGGACAGCTCCGCGTCGAGCGCGTAGGAGCCCGTGTCCTCCATGCTGAGCCGAGCACCAGCAGCGGCCCGTTCTCCGCTCCGTTCGCGAGCGCCCGCCGCGCCAGCTTGAGCGCGATCAGCGCGCCCTATCAACAGATTCAAGCGGCTGCTTGGCAGGCAGTGCGCGGGCGCTAAAACTCAAGCAAGCGGTTGATCAGATACATCAGCAACCGCTGTCGCACGAACCGTTCACGACCAACGGAGGTCCGATGCCGGAGAATCCAAACCCGATCACCATCGACAACTCGGCGCTGATCCTGATCGACCACCAGCCGTGGGTCGCGTTCTCGATCCAGTCGATCGATCGCACCCTCTTGGTCAACAACGTGGCAGGGCTGGCGAGGGCCGCCAAGGACCTCGGTGTCCCGACCGTTCTGACGACCGTGGGCGCCAGCGGAGGGCCGCTCAACGATCCGCTCTTCGGCCAGATCAGCGAGGTGTTTCCCGACGAGGTCCCGATCGATCGCGTCTCGACCAACGCGTGGGCGGACATCAAGCCCGCGGTCGAGGCCACCGGTCGGCGAGTGCTGCTCATGGCGGGCATATGGACCGAGGTGTGCCTGGCACAGACCGCGCTCTCGGCGCTCGAGGACGGCTACACCGTCTACTTCGTGAGCGACTGCTCGGGTGGTGTGACCCAGGAAGCTCACGACGATGCCAAGCAGCGCATGGTGCAGGCCGGCGCGAGCGGCATCAACTGGATCAGCGTCGTGGCCGAGTGGACGCCCGACTACACCGGCGCCGACCGGCAGGCGGTCAACCCTGGCCTCGTCGCCCGCGGCGGCGGCGTCGCCCTCTCGATCGAGTACGTGCTCGCCAACATGGCGGTCCCGGCGGGCAGCGTCTGAGCATCGACCGTGGACGGAGTGCCCGCCCTCGGATCAGAGGGGGGCGCTCTGGCCACTCGTCAACCAGTCGTGGGCGACCCCAGCTCTTGCGGCGGGCGGAGGAAGCTCTCGATCTCCTGGTCTGGCTCTGTAGCGATCGGGAGCGTGGCGGCCACGCAAGTTCCACTTCCCGCCAAGCTCTCGATCCGGATCGTGCCGCCGAGCGCCTCGACTCGGTCCTGCAACCCGACAAGCCCGGTCCCGTCCGGGCTCGCACCTCCGACTCCGTCGTCGCGCACCTCGACGCGGAGCATGCCGTCCTCGATCCGCGCGACGACCGCGACGTGTCCTGCCGAGGAGTGCTTGGCAACATTCGTCAGCGCCTCGGCCACGACGAAGTAGGCGGTCGCCTCGACCGGCGGCGGGAGCCGCTCGACCGACACGTCGGTCTCGACGGGAACGGGCGTCCGTGAGCCGAGCGCATCGATGCCCGCGCGCAGGCCGCCGTGCGTGAGGACCGAAGGCAGGATCCCGTGCGCGAGCTCGCGCACCTCGGCCGTCGCCTGCTCCGCGTTCCCGATCGCCTCATCGATCAGCAGCGGCCCGTTCTCCGCGCCCTTCGCCAGCGCCCGCCGCGCCAGCTTGAGCGTGATCACAGTGTGGACCAGGCGCTGCTGAGCACCGTCGTGCAGATCGCGGACGATCCGGCGGCGTGCCTCGTCCGAGGCGGCGACGATCCTTCTGCGCGACGCAGCGAGCTCTGCCGAGCTTTCCGCGTTCGCGATCGCCGTGGCGACGAGCTCCGTGAACGAGGCAAGGCGCGCCTCGGTGTCCGGCGGCATCGGCCCTTCGGTCGACGTAGCCGTCATGACGCCCCAGAGATGGCCCTTGACGACGACCGGGCTTCCAACCGCCGACTTGATTCCCGCCTCCCGCGCGGTGACGCCGATCGGGTCGGTGGCACCTGAGAAGTCGTCGATACGAGCGGAGCGGCCCGTCTGGAGCACGATCCAGGCGACGTTCGTGCCCTCGGTCGGCCACCGCCTCCCGGTAGGGAAGGCAGCCTCCGTGGTGCTCCACGAGGCCACCGTGGTAACGCTGCCGTCCGGTTCGAAGCGCCCCATGGTGGCGCTCCCGACGGGCAGGACGCGGCCGACCTCCTCGGCGACGGCCTCGAAGAGATTATGAGGCGATGCCCCC
>Ga0207675_100003518_pt1 | contig 15286 bp, 13 predicted proteins | sample KBSSwiS42_FD_184305 | JGI IMG/M metagenome (GOLD analysis project Ga0207675, IMG submission 184305) | Switchgrass rhizosphere microbial communities from Kellogg Biological Station, Michigan, USA - KBS Switchgrass S4-2 (SPAdes) (version 2) | ecosystem: Host-associated > Plants > Roots >... | reverse complement strand
GTTCACGGTAACGCGCCCGGCGAGGACAATCTCCTCCACCTTGCGCCGGCTCCCAAGGCCGCAAGCGGCTAGAAACTTATTGATTCTCATAAGGTTATGGTCGTAGGGTACCCCGCGCATTGCAAGGGGGTGGGCCCCCGTCTAGATTACCCTGTCGCGCGCGGATGGGTCCCCCCGTGCGGAATGAGGAGACGTCATGCTCGAGGTGCGCCGTTATCGCAAGCGTCTGGAGCACTTGATCAACGAATGGACGGAGTACCGTTCCCTCGTTCTGAATCGCATGGGAGCCCCGAATCTCAAAAACGAAGAAGAAAAACGTTTTCTCAATTTGAAAGGCAAAGTGGCGGAGGACCTGACCAGCCTTACCTTGCTGCTCAATCCTTCGCTCTCGCAGGAAGTGCAAGGTCATTTGCGCGGGATCACCTCGCTCATGAGCCGTTATCCAACGCTCTTCACCTCCGGGCCTCTCGACGAGCAAAACCGCGCCGAATTCGAACGTTCCTGGCACGACCACTTCTTGTTCTTCAATCGCTTGAAGGGTATCAAGCCCGATTCGCATGCGCGTGATCCGCGGAATCTCGCCGCGGCAGGGCAAGCCTACATCCCGCCGACCACGCATAAAGTGCACCGGCGCTCACCGGGTGCGCGCTTCGTCACCGTGTTCCTGCGCATCCTGTTCCTGATTTTCATCATCTTCTTGCTCGTGAAATACGTGCCGTGGCAGCGGCTCGGAGAGCCTACGACATCCAGCACGCCAAATCCCGGAGGGGTGCAGGGCTTCCTGATCACCGCCGGCGATCGCACCAAAGCCATGTTGGCGGGCGTACACTTGCCTGCGTTTCTGAATCCCGTGGTGGAGGCCTACGGTTCGGAAGTAACGACGATACTGGTGGCGGTGTTTCTGCTCATTGTCGCGTACTTCATCTTCGGACGGATGAAGTAAGTTCGCGGGAACGGGACGGGGCGGGGTCAAAGAGTCCGGAATCGAGGTAAACCATGGCGCGGGACGCGCAGCATATCGGTGTGGTGGGGTGCGGGCTCATGGGTTCGGGCATCGCCCAAATGGCGGCGCAAGCCGGGCTCAAGGTGACGGTGCGCGAGGTGGATCAGAGGTTTCTGGATCAGGGCCTGGGACGCATCAAGAAATTTCTGGACGGCGGCGTGGCCAAAGGCAAGATGACCGCGGATGACGCCGGCGCCATCATGGGCCGCATCCGCGGCGTCACCGCGCTCGACGCGTTGAGCGACGCAGATCTCATCATCGAAGCGGTCACGGAGAACGTCGACCTGAAGCGCGAGGTGTTCGGCACGCTCGATCGCGTATGCCCGCAGCACACCATCCTGGCCAGCAACACTTCGAGCCTCTCCATCACCGAGATGGCGGCCATGACGCAGCGCCCCGATCGCTTCCTCGGGCTTCATTTCTTCAACCCCGTTCCGCTCATGAAGCTCGTGGAAGTGGTGAAGACGGTGCGCACCTCGCCGGACACCATCGACACCGGCCTCGCGTTCGCGAAGAAGGTCGGAAAAACGCCGATTCTCACCAAGGACAGCCCGGGGTTCGTAGTGAATCTGCTTCTCGTGCCTTATCTGCTGGATGCGATTCGTGCGCTGGAAAAGGGAGTGGCTTCGGTGGAGGACATCGACACGGGAATGAAGCTGGGCTGCGGATATCCGATGGGCCCGTTCACGTTGCTCGATTTCGTGGGTCTCGATACCACGTACTACATTGCCAACATCATGTTCGACGAGTTCAAACAGCCTCAATACGCGGCGCCGACGCTCTTGAAGCGCATGGTCCATGCCGGCTATCACGGCCGAAAGAGCGGCAAAGGGTTCTACGACTATTCGAGCGAGCCGGCCAAACCCACCGAGGGATTGGTGTAATGGCCCGTAACACCTGAACTGGTTAGTACAGACCACTAGCTTAGGGCAGCAATGTGAGCCGCCGGACGACGGTTTTGTCCTCGTAGGTGAGCCGGACAAAGTAAATGCCGGCGCCGAGAGGCGTCGCATGCGGGTTCCACGGCCATCGATACTCCCCCGCGCCCAGGGTCTCGTTCACGAGCGTGGAAACCTTTCGCCCCGCAACGTCGAAGACGTCCAGTGTAATTCGTCCCGCTGTGGGGAGTGAGAACGCGAACGCGGTCGCGGCGCGAACCGGATTGGGCATGGCGCCGCCGAATCTGAAGCTTGCCGGAACCACAGTGCCGTCCGAAACCCCGACCGTTCCCGGGCTCCAGGAAAAATTGTAGGAGATGGGATTGGGCGGCGTTCCGGTCGGGCGGTAAACCACGATGGGGTGCCACCCGGTTTCCGAGGCGGTGTAGGTCAAGGCATCGTTAGTGGGGCTGATCGGGCTGGGAGGCGTTCCGGTTCCATGGCCATAAATGCCCCCCGTGAACCCGGGGAAAATCTCGAACGAGATGTCGTCGCTTCCCGAAGTTCGCGCGAGGACGAACGTGCAGGTTTCTCCGCGGCTCAGGTAGGCTTCGTACACGTCGGCCAACCGGTCCTGATCGAGAACTTGATTCGAGAACGAACCCATCGTCCCGGCGTTTCGTCCCTCGGCGTCTGTCCACTCCATCCCGAAATCGCCGCCGCCTCCGGAGGCCGAAAACCGCACTACCGCGGGAAAGAGCGTCGACGGGGTCCCCGAGTAATGTCCGACCACGAAGTCCGTGTACTGCTCCGGCCAGTTGGAGATCTGTCGTAGGTTACTGAACCCCGCCGTGCTCGAGCTGTAGTCGTCGTACACGAAAAGATCGTAATCGTCGCCGGTCGTATTCCGCGGCGCGGCCGAGACCACCCAGGCATAGGTCGGATTCCGGGTGAACATGAAGCCATCGGCATTCGGCTGGACGAAACCGATCGGGTCCGGAGGCAAGGCGCGTAGTTGCGGCTCCTGCTTCACCAGACTCAAGGGGCTCCACACCCATTGCTCGGCTACGACATTGTCGAATTCGTCCGACTCGGGAACCACGTCATCGTAATCCACTTCCACGTGGAGTCCATGACGACCTCCGCGGATGACTACGGGTCCTTGGTTGAGCAACTGATACACGCTTGGGTCAGCACCGTCCCGAAGCGTCTGCCCGAGGGTGGGCTGGTTATCCAGAAAAAGCCGGGCGGCCGTTTCCGGCACGGGATGGGGCCCCGCCTGGGTGAATGTCCAGTTGAGGTAGGTGAGTCCGTTTCCGGGAAGGATCGGAGACGGAGGCACGTCGTTGAGCACGGCGTTCGGCGCGTCTTTGGGGATGATCGAGAACGTCCATCCCTCCGGCGGCAGAGTCGTGATGTTGGAGTATCCCTGGAAGAATTGCGCGTACACATCGGGGTCGGCCCCCGAATTTCGGAAATCCGAGAACGAAACGATGGCCCCCGCGACCCCGGATGGCACCATGGTCTCGCTCACTTGGGCGCTGTCCGCGTCGCAAAGGAACATCCCTCCCAACGGCATGGCGATGTTCCCGCCCGGCGACACTGTTTGCGCGTAAATGTTCCAGGTCGAGGAGAGACCTCCGCCCCCCGTCCAGGCGACCAGAGCGCCTCCCGTCCCGTCGGGAACCGTGCGCAGGTTGGAGATCGAGGCGCCGAAGGTTAGGGTCGCCGGGGAAGGCCACTGGGACTGGCCGTTGATGTCGATGCGGTCGGCAAAGATCCCCCCGGCGGGGCGGAGATAGAGGATCACCGCGTAGTTGCCGTCCACCGCCAGCTCGGGGGAGTAACGAACCGCGGCTCCTGGAATGGGGAGATACGCTCCGTCTTCCGGGAATCCCATGGGCAATGAGGAATCGGGCCCGATCCTCAGATAGTAGAGGTCCGGCACATTCAACCCATCGCGATGATCCTGCCAGATGGCCGTGCATCCTCCGGTTCCATCGGGAAAGACGCGCAGGGCTGTTTGCAGGCCCGGAAGATCGCACACCAGAAATCCGCTCCCCGGCCATCCCGCGGCGATGGATCCGCCGGGGAGGATGCGCTGGAGCGCGACGTCCCACTCGTTTGCGATATTGCTCTCGAGGGTCCAGGCGTAGAAGCCGCCCCCGGTCCCGTCGGCCAAGAAACGGCCGGAGAGATCGAGCTTGGTGGGCAGGCTGCCCATGACCACGCCTTGGGGCGAGCCTTTCCACATGACCGAGGCGTCGATCCCCACTCGCTGGCACCGTACCCACCAATCCAAAACACCCGGATTGCCACTTTGGCTCCATCGCCACCCGACAAGCACACTATTTCCCGAGCGCACGAGCTCCGGGAACCGGCTGCATCCGCCCGAGGCGTTTACCACCACGCCGCTTCCGGTCCAAGGCGACGGGATGTTTCCGAAGTGGGTGAGCCGCTGCATGCGAATTTGAGTTTGCAACGGGAGGAGCGGGTTGGGAGTTTCTTTCCAGGCGACGTAGAACCCATCGTTGCCGTCCTCCACGATGGCGGGTTCCTCGGCCGCAACGTTGACGATGGACACCTGCTTCCCGTCCGCGGGCCATCCCGGGTACACGGTGCCGTTCAGGGTCAAATGCTGCACGTAGATTGCCGCGCCGGCGCGGTTGTCGTAGAAGGCCACGAATACGCCGCCCTGACCGTCGGTGCACGATCGCACCTGGTACTGGTAGGCGGCGTTCGTGCAGACCGGGCTGCCATCGGAGACCCAGGATAATGCGGGAGAGGAGGAGCACAGCATCCCCACGATCAGCGCGATAGGAAGGCGCGCGGTCATGGCTTCTGATCCCCCTCGTTTTTGTCGAAGGGTTGCGGCGACTCGGAAACCATCGGTGCGGCAGGTCCTCTCCAGAAACGGAGCGCGGCTTCCGCGTCCGCTTCGGTCTTCAGGTCTCCACGCTCTCGAGCGAACGACTGCTTGGCTTCCAGGAGATCGATCCAGGTTTGCCGTTTCAGTTCCTGGATCGCGGAAACCTCTTCCAAGTTGGGACGAGGTCCCGTAAGCCGGCGTGCTCGTTCGGCAACGTGGAGTTCACCCTGGGCATGTAGCGTTTCGAGAACCTGCCATTCGGATGAGCGGTGATCGGCCCGGTTCCGGGTGTGGGCCACGGCCGCGGATCCAATTACGACGAGAGTCAAAACCAGAATGGCGGCGATAGGGTGGCGGTTCATGATTGCCTCCTTCCGCGGCGGAGCTCTTCGCCGTATCGCTCAATAAAACGGAAAAACAAACAAATCAGGGACAAACGTCCATCCCAAATACAGGATCTGAAGCCAATTTGTCAGAAGAAATCTTCGTGGTCTAAGCGAGTCGGAACGGACGGCTTCGTGGTACCGTGCCTCCGTCCCATAGCTAGAGTGAGGTTTGCCATGGCTTACGAAACCCTTCTTTACGACACCAAAGACGGCATTGCCGCCGTCACGCTCAATCGCCCCCAGGTGTTGAACGCGCTCAATCGTAAACTCCTCGGAGAGCTTGAAAGCGCGCTCGTGACCGCGCGCGATGACGCTTCGGTGAAGGTGCTGATCATCACCGGTGCCGGCGACAAAGCCTTCGCAGCGGGAGCGGACATCGGGGAGCTGGCGGAGCTGGGTCCCTTGACCGCGATCGATACCGCCAAAAAAGGCCAGGCCCTCACCCGTTTCATGGAAGAACTTGGCAAACCCATCCTGGCTGCGGTGAACGGATTCGCGCTCGGGGGCGGGTGCGAGCTGGCCATGGCGTGCACGTTGCGGGTGGCCTCGGAAACGGCCAAGTTCGGCCAGCCCGAGGTGAATTTGGGGGTTATCCCCGGTTACGGTGGAACGCAGCGTTTGAGCCGTTTGGTGGGTAAAGGGCGGGCCATGGACCTCATTCTTACCGGTCGTACCATAAACGCAGCCGAAGCCTTGGGCATAGGCCTGGTAAATATGGTGGTTCCCCCGACCGACCTCATGGACGCCACGCGAAAGCTGGCGGGTACTTTGATGCAGAAGGGCCCTATCGCGTTGCGCCTGGCCATTCAAGCCGTCGACGGCGGCCTCGAGATGGGCATGGACGCCGCCCTCAATTGGGAGGCCCATCTTTTCGGGGTGTGCGCCGGCTCGGCGGATATGAAGGAGGGTCTCCAGGCATTTCTGGAGAAGCGGCGCGCGACGTTTCAGGGACAGTGAGCGGCTGACTGGACCATTGAGCGGAGACACTCATGACCAAGGACGTGTTCATCTTGAACGGGGCTCGTACCCCGATGTGCGAGTACGAAGGCTCGAAGACCGGCGACGGTAAGCCGGGCGGCGCGCTGGGGCGCGTGTCCGCGATCGATCTCGCCGTCATCGCGGCCAAGGAAGCGATGTCGCGCAGCGATGTCGCGCCTGATCGCATTGACCACGTCATCTTCGGCAACGTCATGCAAACCTCCGCCGACGCCATCTATGGCGCGCGCCACATCGGTCTCAAGGCCGGCGTTCCAATACCTGTCCCCGCGTTGACGGTCAATCGTCTCTGTGGCTCCGGCATTCAATCTGTGATCAACGCCGCGGAGCAGATCCGATTGGGCGAAGCGCGCATCGTGCTCGCCGGCGGCACCGAGAACATGAGCCAGGCTCCGCACGTGCTGCGCGGTCTGCGCCGGGGGCTGCGACTTGGCCAAGGCGCTTTGGAAGATTCGCTCATGGTGGCGCTCATGGATTCCTACTCGGGTCTCTATATGGCGCAAACCGCGGAGAAGCTGGCGCGCCGTTTCGGGGTGACGCGCGAAGATCAGGATGCGTACGCGATGCGCAGTCATCAAAGCGCACAAAAAGCGCGCGAGAACGGCGTGTTCGGGGAGGAGATCGTGGCGGTGGAGGTGCCGGGAGGCGTTCGTGTGGAGCACGACGACCACATGCGTCTCAATACCAGCCTCGAGCAGTTAGCCAAGCTGCCCCCCGCGTTCGGCAAGGACGGGATGGTCACGGCCGGTAACGCGAGCGGAATCGTGGACGGCGCGGCTGCGCTCGTGGTGGCGGACGAAGGGGTGATGAAAGAGCAAAACGGGAAGCCGCTCGCCCGCATCGTGGGCTGGTCCACGGTCGGCGTGGATCCCAGCGAAATGGGGTTCGGACCGGCGCCGGCGATCAAGAAGGTGCTGGAGACGTCCGGACTCAAGCTCTCGCAAATCGATTTGTTCGAGATCAATGAGGCGTTTGCGGGTCAGTATTTGGCGGTGGAAAAAGATTTGAACCTGGAGCGGGACAAAGTGAACGTGAATGGCGGTGCGATTGCCCTGGGTCATCCTCTCGGCGCGACGGGAACGCGGCTTCTGCTCACGTTGGCGAAGGAGTTGGGGCGAAGAAGGGGCCGTTATGGGATGGCGAGCGCTTGCATCGGCGGTGGACAAGGCATCGCAATGTTGATCGAGCGCGTATAAAAGAACGTTTCGGCGGGCCGGACGCCCGGCCAATAATTTGTGATAGGAGACATAGAGATGCGTCGACTTGCAATAAATAAAGACCGGTTCCGACACGTCGCGCGCCGGACCTTCCTGTTTCTTGGATTTATGGTTGGAATTGCGGCTTGCGCCAAAGCTCCCATCACCGGGCGATCGCAGCTGCACCTCGTGCCGGACAGCGAAATGATCACGATGGCCAATCAGCAGTACACGGATTTCCTGAAGGCCAACAAGCTGAGCACGGACAAGCGCGCCACTGCCCAGGTGAGACTGGTGGGCGGTCGCGTTGCCGGTGCAGTCGATCGCTGGCTTCGCGAGAACGGCATGGCGAGCGAAGCGAAACAGTACAAATGGGAATTCAATCTCGTCCAATCGAAGGAGATGAACGCCTGGTGCATGCCCGGGGGCAAGGTCGTCGTGTATACCGGCCTTCTTCCGGTGACGAAGACGGATAACGGTTTGGCCGTGGTGCTGGGGCACGAAATTGCCCACGCAGTGGCCAAACATGGGTCCGAGCGTATGAGCCAGGCCCTCTTGGCCCAGCTTGGCGGGGTGGCTCTGTCCACGGCGCTGCATAGCCAACCGGACAAGACACGCTCCTTATGGCTGAATGCTTATGGGGTTGGCGCACAAGTGGGGTATCTCTTGCCCTTCAGCCGGACTCAGGAGAGCGAGGCCGACCACCTGGGTCTCATCTTCATGGCCATGGCCGGGTACAATCCCGACGAGGCCGTGAATTTCTGGCAGCGTATGGTGGCGGCGAATAAGGGCGGGGCTCCGCCCGAGTTTCTGAGCTCGCACCCTGCGGACTCTCGGCGGATTTCGCAGATTCGGTCGTGGTTGCCCGAAGCGCGCCGGTATTACACGCAGTCGGCCATGAGGTAATCGCATACCAGGCCGCTCGACGATCCAGTGCGGATCGCCCTGATTAACCCGCGGTCGGGGCGCGGCTCTCTGAGCGCGCCCCGGCGGCAGAATTGGAGACAGAGCATGAAGATCCGACAGCGAAAAATAATGTCATTCGTGCGGTGGTGGTCCCTTCCGTTGGTTATGGGCATCGCCATCGTTGCCTGCAGCAAGGCTCCCATCACCGGGCGTTCCCAGCTTCACTTGGTTCCGGACAGCGAAATGATTGCGATGGCCGACCAGCAATACGACGACTTTCTCAAGCAAAACAAGCTCAGCACGGATAAGGCGGCCACCGACCAAGTAAAGCGCGTGGGCGGCCGCATCGCGAAGGCGGTCGAAACCTACCTCACCCAGCACAACATGGCAGATGAGGTCAAAAAGTACAGCTGGGAATTCAGCCTTGTCGAAAGCAAGGAGGTGAACGCTTGGTGCATGCCGGGGGGGAAAGTCGTCGTCTACACCGGCATCCTTCCCATCACCAAGGACGATACCGGTTTGGCGGTCGTGCTCGGACATGAGATCGCGCACGCGGTGGCCAACCACGGTTCGGAGCGCATGAGCCAAGGTCTCCTTGCGCAAATGGGAGGCGTCGCTCTATCCGCCGCGCTTGCCAAGTCGCCCGCGCAAACGCAGCAACTGGCCATGGCCGCGTACGGAGCGGGAGCCGAGGTAGGGGTGTTGCTTCCCTTTGGCCGCACCCAGGAAAGCGAGGCCGATCATTTGGGCCTCATCTTCATGGCCATGGCAGGCTACAATCCCGACGAGGCGGTGACCTTCTGGGAGCGCATGTCAGCCTCGGGAGGAGAGAAACCCCCCGAGTTCCTGAGTACACACCCTTCGGACCAGCACCGCATCGCCGACATCAAAAAGCTCTTGCCAGAGGCCCACAAGTACTACACGGGGGCGGCTCAGTAGGACGGGAGGACGGGTGAAGGAATACAAGATCGCGGTAATTCCCGGTGACGGCATCGGGCCCGAGGTGACCGATGAGGCCCTCAAGGTCCTGAAAGCGGCCGGGCAGCGCTTTGGGTTCGGAACGAAGACCACGCACTATCCGTGGAGCGGCGAGCACTTCCTGAAGACGGGAGTGCTCATGCCGGCTTCCGCCTTCGATGAATATCGCCAGCAGGACGCAATCCTTCTCGGCGCGATCGGCGATCCGCGTCTCGAAACGGGATTGCTCGAGCGCGCGGTGGTGGCCGGCTGCCGGTTCGGCCTGGATCTCTACGTGAACTTGCGGCCGATCAAGCTCTACGCGCCTCATCTCTGCCCGCTCAAGAACGACGATCCGAAGAACATCGACATGGTCGTCATTCGCGAGAACACCGAAGACCTTTACGTGGGCACGCACGGGTTCTTCAAAAAGGGCACTGCGGACGAGGTGGCCACGCAAGAGCTGCTGCTCACCCGAAAGGGCACCGAGCGCGTGATTCGATACGCGTTCGAGGTGGCCAAGGACCGCCCTCGGAAGAAACTGACCATGGTCGACAAGGCGAACGCGGTGCGCGCCTACGATCTGTGGACGCGCGTATTTGCGGAAGTGGGTCAGGAATACCCGCAGATCGAGCAAGACCACGCCTATGTGGACGCGTGCACGATGTGGATGGTCAAGAATCCGGAGTGGTTCGACGTGGTGGTGGTACCCAACATGTTCGGCGACATCATCACCGACTTGGGGGCCATGCTGCAGGGCGGCATGGGCGCGGCGGCGAGTGCGAACATTCATCCCGGGGGAGCGGGAATGTTCGAGCCTATTCACGGTTCCGCACCCAAGTACGCGGGAAAGAACGTGGCCAATCCAGTGGCCGCGGTCGCGTCGGTGCAGTTGCTCCTGGATTTCGTGGGAGAAAAGGATGCGGCCAAGGCAGTGGAAGGGGCCATCGCCCAGGCACTCGCGTCCAAAAAGATTCCCGCATTGACTGCAAACTGCGGGCTCTCCACGACCCAGATCGGCGATTTACTAGCGGGGAGTATTAAAGGATGAACGCATGCGTTGGAGAGGTGAGCGCGAAAGCACGAATGTAGAAGATCGGCGAGGCATGAGTTTTGGCCGCCCGGCCGCCATCGGCGGGGGCAGCATCGTCGTGGTGCTCTTGGCGATGTTATTGGGAGTGGATCCCCGAGCCATTTTGACTGGCTTGCAGGGAACGGGTTCGGACGTGCAGCCGGTCGATGTCCCGACGAGTCAACCTACCGACGAGATGGGCAAGTTCGTTTCGACCATATTTGCGAGTCTCGAGGACACCTGGAGCGGCATCTTCCAGGAACGCGGCGCAACCTTTCAATCGCCGAGGCTCGTGTTGTTCACCGACGCCACGCCCACGTCCTGCGGCTATGGCGAGTCCGCGATGGGGCCGTTTTATTGCCCCAACGATGAGAAGGTGTACATCGACCTCGGGTTCTATCAGGAGCTGGATCAGCGATTCGGCGCTCCCGGTGACTTCGCCCAAGCGTACGTGCTCGCCCATGAAGTCGGGCATCACGTGCAGAAGCTGCTCGGCATCATGGATCGCGTTCAGCGCATGAGCGGGGGACTAGCCGAGGAAGATGTCAACGCGTTATCGGTCCGCCAGGAGCTTCAGGCCGATTGCTTGGCGGGGGTGTGGGGCGCGTATGCCGCGAAGCGAAATTTGCTGGACCCGGGTGACGTGGAGGAAGGTCTTCGCGCCGCCGCTGCCATCGGTGACGACGTTATCCAGCGGCAAACCACGGGGCGCGTGGCTCCTGAAAGCTGGACGCATGGGTCGTCCGCACAACGGCTCAAGTGGTTCAAACGCGGGATGGAGTCCGGAAACATGGACGACTGCAATACGTTCGAGGAAAACCCCTAGGGTTTCTTGGCCGCGCTGGTCGTCACCGGCCGCGTCTCCACGAATTCGCCGGTTTGCAGCACGCGCTTTCCTTCGGTATCGATCGTGCTCGCGAACGAGACCGGCTTGATATTCGAGAACACGAGCGGAAACGCGCGTGACGTCGTCGCGTCGGGGCTGTCCCCGATTTGGAAATGCAGGTGCGGTTGGCGTCCATCGCCGCTCATGCCGACCTTCGCGATCACTTGCCCGCGTTTCACATGATCGCCTTTGTGCACGCGCACGCTGCCGGTTTGCAGGTGGCAGTAAAACGAGTACTCGTTTCCAGGGTGCTGAATGACCACCGTGTTTCCGGTGGCAAGGGCACCGCTTGGATCCTTGTCCCACATGGGCGTGAGCACGCGCTCCGCGAAATCGTCCGGGGATTCACCCGGGCGTGGAAGATCGGTTTCGGGATAGTCGTTCTCGGCGGTGACGACCGTGCCGTCGGCGACCGCGATCACGTCTTGCCCGAACGCATAGTAATCGGCGTGCTGGGTGCCGGTGCCGCGATAGGTCGATCCGCCCGCGCCGATTTGCAGCAAGTCGAGAGCAAACTCGTGAGCCGGTCGCCAGCGATGATGGCTTTGAAACGATGACGCCGCGTTCACGTACCAGCGGCCTCGAAGCGGAAACACATAGTCGTTGGGTGAGCTGTGCTTCGTCACCTTCAACGTCAATTCGGCGTGCACGGGATTGCCGTTTTGTAATCCTTTGGCGGTGAGCTTGGCCTGATCCGGCGGCACACGCGTGGTGAAGGGCTCCTTCATGATGAACATCGCGCTCCTTGAAGCGAGCGTCAGGCCTGAAGGAGCGAGCGCAATCGTGTCACCGAGGAGGCGGTGGAACTGGAACGTCGATTCTTCCGCTTGTTGCACCCCGGGTTTCGTGAAGTAATTGCGTTGGATCTCCCACATGCGTTCGAGAAGCGGCCCCGTAAACGTCTCGGTAATGAACGGCGTACCCTGGCGCGAGAGCTCGATGCTGAACGAGTCCAGCCGGACACTGTCCGGACCCGGATTCACCACCACGATGTTTTGTATCAAGAGGTCGTACACGCCGCCGGTGCGATGAATGGCGGTCACGAACACCGAGTCGGGCGGGGACACGCGAATATCCAGCGCGAGCGCAGACGGCGCCGGAAAGAGTGTCCCCAGCCCGAGGAAACACACGCCGAGAGGTAGAAGACGTCGCAATGAGGGGCCCCTTTCGGTCCAGACGAACCGATGCTGGTTAGACGTAAATGGCTTCGGAAAGGTTGCATTCGGGGGTAGGAGGTCGTCCCGCAAACCGGGTGGTATACTCGCCGACTCCCAAACCGACCCTAAATCTGGCCGTTTTGCGAGAGTGGCGGAACTGGCAGACGCGCTGGACTTAGGATCCAGTGGATTTATCCGTGGGGGTTCGACTCCCCCCTCTCGCACCAAGAGAGACATTGATGAAAGTAACGATCAAAGAAGAACCCGCGTGGCGCCGCGTCCTCGACATCGAGGTCCCGGCCGATGTCGTGTCGCGTGAGCTGGACAAGGTAGTGGAGGAGTTCCGGCGCCGCATGGTGTTGCCGGGCTTCAGGAAAGGGCACGTCCCCACCGATTTGGTCCGCAAGCAAATGAGCGGTGATTTGGAGAGCGAGGTGCTTCGGCGGGTCCTTCCCCAGGCATTTTCGGACGCGGTCCGGGACCGCTCCCTGAAGCCGATCGGGGATCCCTCCTTGAGCAACCTACGCTATGCCCCCGGACAACCCCTGTCGTTCACCGCGACCATCGAGGTCGTGCCGCAAATTGAGGTGTCGGGCTATCAGGGCCTCAAACTCACCAAGGAAGAGCGCGACATCAAAGACGAGGATTTGAACACGATCCTGGATCAAATCCGGGATCAGAACGCGGACCTTGAGGATGTGGACCGCCCGGCTCAGGGTGGGGATGTGGTGACGATTCGTTATCGCGAGTCGACTGAAGGCGCAGCGCCAACCGAGGAATCACGGGAAATAGCGTTGACCCTGGGCAGTCCCCATACCCCGCCCGGGTTCAATGAAGCGCTCCTCGGCGCAGTACTGGGAGACATGAAAAACATCCCGCTCACGTATCCCCCGGATCATTCTGACCAGGAATTGGCCGGAAAAACGGTCGTGTTCCACGTGACGGTCATGAAAATCCAGGAAAAGATCTGGCCGGCTCTGGACGATACCTTCGCGAGCAAGGTTCTGGAGACAGAGGGGGCGACTCTGGAAGACCTGAAGACCCGAATTCGGCTCCGGCTCGAAGTGGATAACCGCTTGGCGGCCAACCGGGACCTGGAACGCAAGCTGGTCAACCGCCTTCTGGAGCTCAATCCGTTCGAGGTGCCGCGCGGTTTGGTGGATGCCACGCTGGAGCGGATCCTCGAAGATGCGCGTCGCGAAAACGGCGATCTTCCTCCCGATGAGGAGGAGCGCGTGCGCGAGGCTTACCGAGGCGGGGTGGAGCGGCGCTACCGGACCGACATCCTGCTCGAGGCGGTGGGATCGAAAGAAGGCATCGAGGTGACAGACGAGGATCTGGATCGGGAGATCGCCTCCTTCGCCGAGACGGAACAAAAACAACCGGCTCAGGTGAAGGCGGAGATCAAGAAGAACGAGGGACTCGATCGTCTACGGGATGAATTGTTTCGACGCCGCGTGATGGATAAACTAGTAGAGCTGGCCGAGGTGACGGTGGTGAAAACCGCCCCCGGCTCTGGTGAGGAGGCGCCCTGATGGCACTGGTACCGATTGTTGTCGAGCAGTCCGCGCGTGGCGAACGCGCTTACGATATTTATTCACGGCTTTTGAAGGATCGCATCATCTTCATGGGAACGGTCATCGACGATATCGTGGCCAATCTCATCATCGCGCAGATGCTGTTCCTGGAAGCAGAAGATCCGGACAAGGATATCCACCTTTACGTGAACAGTCCCGGAGGATCGGTGACGGCGGGGCTCGGCATTTACGACACCATGCAGTTCATCAAGCCCGACGTGGCGACGACCTGCATTGGTCAGGCGGCCAGCATGGCGGCGGTGCTCCTGGCCGCGGGCGCCAAAGGCAAGCGCTCGATCCTTCCCAACGGACGGGTGATGATTCATCAGCCGCTGGGCGGAAGTCAGGGCCAAGCCGCCGACATGGAGATTTATACTAAGGAGATCCTGGTCATCCGGGATCGCTTGAACCGGATCCTCGTCCACCATACCGGACAGGACCTCAAACGGATTGAAAAGGACACGGACCGTAACTTCTTCATGTCGGCCGAGCAGGCCAAGGAATACGGGATCGTGGACGAGGTGATTGCTAAGCGGGGCAAGACTTAGACCGATAACTGAGCGGTGGTTACCGGACTCCAGCGCTTGGAGCCCGGCGGACACCCGGACAGGAAAGGTGCATGAAGAAACGCATTTCGACCCCGCATCCCATCAAGTGCTCGTTCTGCGGCCGTGGACAGGACGAGGTGAGCCGGCTTGTGTCCGGCCCCTCGGTCTACATCTGCAGCGAGTGCATCAAGCTTTGTAACGACATTCTGGATGGCGAGGCCGATCGTGACCTCCCGGTCGGGCGCGAGGGCTTACCGAAGCCGGCCGAGATCAAGCGCATCCTCGACGAGTATGTGATCGGGCAGCACGAAGCCAAGAAGACTTTGGCCGTCGCGGTCTACAACCACTACAAGCGCATCTTCAGCCCGCCCATCAAGGAAGAGGTCGAGCTGGAGAAGTCCAACATCTTGTTGATCGGACCCACCGGGACCGGCAAGACATTGTTGGCCCAGACGCTTTCCAAGATCTTGAAGGTGCCGTTCTCGATCATCGATGCCACCTGCCTGACCGAGGCGGGTTACGTAGGCGAGGACGTGGAAAACATTCTGGTCCGCTTGCTCCAGGCGGCGGATTTCAATCTGGTCAACGCCGAGCACGGGATCGCGTACATCGACGAGATCGACAAGATCTCGCGGAAGAGCGAGAACCCGTCCATCACCCGGGACGTGTCGGGCGAGGGCGTGCAGCAGGCGCTGCTGAAGATTCTCGAAGGCACGGTCGTGAACGTGCCGCCCCAGGGCGGCCGGAAGCACCCGCAGCAGAAGTACATCGAGGTGAACACGAAGGACATCCTGTTCATCTGCGGCGGCGCATTCGAGGGCTTGGACAAGATCATCGAGCGCCGGGTGGGCCGCA
>Ga0207675_100003514_pt1 | contig 15302 bp, 11 predicted proteins | sample KBSSwiS42_FD_184305 | JGI IMG/M metagenome (GOLD analysis project Ga0207675, IMG submission 184305) | Switchgrass rhizosphere microbial communities from Kellogg Biological Station, Michigan, USA - KBS Switchgrass S4-2 (SPAdes) (version 2) | ecosystem: Host-associated > Plants > Roots >... | reverse complement strand
GGAGGACGAGGCCATCACGGCCAAGATGGTCACCAAGGCGGTCGAGGGCGCGCAGCGGCAGATCGAGGAGCTCAACTTCGAGCGACGCAAGAACGTCCTCAAGTACGACGACGTCATGAACACCCAGCGTCAGGTGATCTACGAGGAACGCGAGAAACTGCTGTCGGGTGAGGACTTCAAGGACCAGGCGATCCGCATGGTCGAGGACGTCGTCCGCCGGACGGTCCAACGGCTTGCGCCGGAGGAGGTCTTCAACGAGGAGTGGGATCACGAGCTCGTGCTGACGGGCCTCACCGAGGTGTTTCCGACGACGATCTCGGCCGACGACCTCGAGGAGATGGTCAGCTCCTCCGAGCTGGAGGAGCGCAGCGTCGAGGACGCGCTCGAGCGGTACGAGGAGAAGGAGCAGGCGCTGGGCTCGCAGACGATGCGGGAGCTCGAGCGACTCGTCCTGCTCAACATCACGGACACGAAATGGCGCGAGCACCTGTACGAGATGGATTACCTGCAGGAAGGCATCCACCTGCGGGCGTACGCCCAGAAGGACCCGCTCACGGAGTACCGGCGGGAGGCGTACCTGATGTTCGAGGAGCTCACCGATTCGATCCAGGACGACTTCGTCAAGTACATCTACCGAGTGGAGCTCGTGCGCCAAGACGAGCCCGGTCGTCCCCGGCCCCAGCGGGTGCAGACGACGCACGGGGACCAGGCCCAGGGCGAGGCGGGCGGAGGGGCCCAGGCCAGGAGCGGAAAGGTGCCGCGGAACGCCCCTTGCCCGTGTGGGAGTGGCAAGAAGTACAAGAAGTGCCACGGCGCGGTCGCCTGACGGACCTCGAAAATGAAGGAGGCCGGCCCCCGTGGGGCCGGCCTCCTTCGCGCCTGGAGAGGGGGGTTACCTCACCGGCACTGTCCGCAGACGCTCCCGTTCACGACGAGCGGCTCGTGGTGGTCCGTGACCCGACCGAATTCGCGGACGGGCCCCACCCCGGTGCCTCCGGCGGGGGTCGAGCGGCCAACCGCCATGGCCATCGTCACGACCACCGCGGCCATCAGCAGGATCGCGACCACGGCGAGCCGTGCCCTGGCCAGGTAGGTCTGTTCGATCGGGAGGCTCGCGCTCCTGGTGGCCATCTCGTTCCTCCGGCGTCTCGGTTCGGTGGTTCGGACGAACCGTACGTGGGCAGCGCCGAGCGCTCGGTGGTGCACGGCACCGGTCGGAGGTGACGTGCGACACACAACGCGCGGACGCCCCGGCCCGATGGCCGGGGCGTCCCTCGACGGTGCGCTCAGCCGCGCTGGTGCCGGTCGTAGATCTCGGCCGGGCGCCCATTCCCGAGCCCGCCCGAGAGCTCGCTCGGCGTGGTGGTCCCGAGCGCGCCTCCGGCGAACTTGTGCCTGATCCCGCCCGAGAGCTCGGTCGGCGTGTTGGCCGCCGTGCCTCCGACGATCCCCCCGACGATCCCAGCGGACATCTCGCTCGGGGTGTTGGCCGCCGTGCCTCCGACGAACGTCTGCTCCGCCCCGCCGACGATCCCGCCGCTCAGCTCGCTCGGCGTGTTGACCACCTGCCGGCCGACGAACGTCGTCTCACCTTGCCGCCCCGCGTCGCGGTCGACCGAGATGGCGACCACGGCGATCGTCAGCACGACGAGCGATGCGAGGAACGCAGCGAAGAAGATGGAACCGCCCGCCCTCGGCGCCTGCAATGTTCCGACCCTGGTGCTCATCGTCCCCTCCCTTCGGGTTCCCTGCTTCGGTCTGTCTCGAGGCGACCGTAGACCGGACGCCCCGCCGGGTCGGTGCCGCGAGGCACCCGGCCGACGTGACCTCGCTCACCCGTAGGCGCGATCGGGTCGCGACCCGAGGGGTTCCCGCCGGCGGCCGTGCCGGGACCTTGTCGCATGCCGTTACGATGGCGCGACGATGGACGACCACACCCAGACGCTCGCCGAGCTCGCCAAGCGCATCGCGTCGGCCAAGGAGTTCCTTTGACGTCGACGCCAAACGATCGAAGGCGAGCGCGCTCGAGCGCGATGCGTCGGATCCGTCGCTCTGGGACGACCCCGCCCGCGGCCAACAGCTGACCACGACGCTCGCCCGCCTGCGGGCCGAGATCGAACGCTACGACGCGCTGGTTCGCCGGCTCGAGGACGCGCGAACGATGGACGAGCTCCTCGAGGATGAAGCCGATCGCGAGATGGCGACCGAGCTCGCCCGCGCCGTCCGAGAGCTCGAGCGCGATGTGGAGAGGCTCGAGCTCGCGACGCTGCTCGGCGGCGAGTACGACCACAACGACGCGGTCGCGACGCTGCACGCCGGAGCCGGCGGAACCGAGTCGCAGGACTGGGCCGAGATGCTCCTTCGCATGTATCTGCGATGGGCCGAGCGCGAGGGCATGCAGGTCGAGGTCGACGAGGCACTTCCGGGCGACGAGGCCGGCATCAAGACCGCGACGTTCATCATGCACGGTCCGAACGCGTACGGCCTGCTCTCCGCCGAACGCGGCGTGCACCGGCTCGTGCGGATCTCGCCGTTCGACGCGCAGAAACGCCGGCACACGTCGTTCGCGAACCTCGACGTCATCCCGCTACTCGAGGATACGGACGAGGACGATATCGAGGTCGACCCGAAGGACCTGCGGATCGACGTCTACCGCTCGACCGGCCCTGGAGGACAGTCAGTGAACACGACGGATTCGGCGGTCCGGATCACCCACCTGCCCACCGGGATCGTCGCCGCGGTGCAGAACGAGCGCTCGCAGCTGCAGAACCGTGCAGTGGCGATGCGGATCCTCAAGGCTCGTCTGGCCGAGCGGATGCGCCAGGAGCAGCAGAACAAGCTGGAGAACCTCCGGGGCGAGCGCAAGGGGATCGACTTCGGCTCCCAGATCCGCTCCTACGTCCTGGCGCCGTATCGGCTCGTGAAGGACCACCGGACCAACGTCGAGATCGGCGACGTCGATCGGGTCCTGGACGGCGATCTGGAGGAGTTGATCGAGGCCGAGCTCCGCCGCAGGGCCGAGTCTGGGGATAACCCGAGGCACAAGGACGAGCGCGCCGAACCTTCGCAGTAGGTCGTTGGTCTTCGGCGCGCCGGGGTAAGGGTGAGATGCGCCCGACATGCTTGCCGTTGGGCCGCGGAGCCACGAGAATCGATGGCATCGCGGGAGGAGCCTGAGCGCTGTCCGAGAAGACGAAACGTGGCCTCGAGATCTCGATCACCGCGGTCTTCGTACTGGGGCTGCTGTTGGTCGGAGCGGTCCTGATCTTCTCCGGTGGAACCGCCTCCGCCAAACAGTTCGCGACGCTCCGCCTCCTCGATGGGCAGGTCGGGATCCAGCGCGGCAACGGCACGTTCGAGACGGGACAGGACGGCGCGTCGCTCCGCGAGGGAGATACCGTGCGGACCGGCCCCGACGGGCGGGCGTCGATCGAATACTTCGATGGGAGCCTCACCCGCCTCGACTTCGACACGTCGTTCACCCTGGTGACCCTCGAGAGCCTTGGAGATGCGCCGGCATCGAGGGTCATCGAGAGCAGTCAGGCCCAAGGCAACTCCTACCATCGCGTAGCGGAGCTGTCGGACGCTCGGAGCCGCTTCGAGATCGAGACCCCGACCGCGACGGCGTCGGTCATCGGCACGGGGTACGCGGTGCTGGTGGACGGTGGATCCACGACGATCGCCGTGCTGGACGGGGTGGTCACGGCCAGGGGATCCCGCGGGTCCGTGGAGATTCCCACGGGTGACATGGCGGTCGTCGGGACCGACGGCGTCGTCGGGCCGATCCAGGCGATCTCTCCGGAACTGCTCGACGGCGACTGGCTCACGTTCAACCGATGCGCCGATCATGACACCCCGGCGTGCTCCGATGGCGACGAAGAGGGGCCCGAGGGCGAAGGAGGCGGGGCCGGGGGCCAGGGAGACGGGCCCGGGGGCCAGGGAGGCGGACACGAAGGACCGACCGGACCGTCGAACGGATCCGGCCAGGGGGAACAGGGGTCGCCCCCGCCGAGCCCCACCACGGGCGCCGGCGGTGAGGGCGACACGACCGGCGGTACGCCGCCGCCGTCACCGCACGACCGGCCGCCGCGGGCGGGATTCTCGGCGACCCCACGGCTCGGACCCGCCCCGCTGCGTGTTCGGTTCGCGGATTCATCGCACGACCCCGATGGCGATCCTCTGGCGCGGCATTGGAGCTTCGGTGACGGGTCGGCTCAGTCGGGCGGTCAGACTCCATCTCACACGTACAACGATCCCGGCCGGTACACCGTGACGCTCACCGTGTTGGACCCGAAGGGCAAGCGGGACGCGACGAGCAAGGTCATCCGAGTCGGATCGGCGGCGGCGGTCTTCGACCACATCGTCATCTCACCCTCGAACGCGACGATCCAACCCGGAGGCTCGCGCTCGTACACCGCGCAGGCGTTCGATACCGATGGCGGCTCGATGGGCAACGTCACGGCGGACACGATCTTCTCGATCGCGCCCAACGGGTCATGCGGCGGCAACACCTGCACCGCGCAACAGCCGGGAGCGCATACGGTGACGGGGACCTACCGCGGCGACAGCGACCAGGCGGCGCTCATGGTCAAGGACGAGGCGCCACCGCCACCGCCATCGTGCCCCACGTACGCGCTGGCATTCCACGTTCGTCCGCCGGTGAACCAGGCGGCCGGGCACCAGTTCAACGTGCAGATCCGCGTCGGTGTCCTCGACGACGGATCGAGCGACGGACCGCTGAGCATCAACCTGTCCCTGCAGGGCGGCGCGTTCAGCGGTGGCGAGACCTCCGCTACCTGGACCGGGCAGGGGATCGTGAACTTCAATCACCTCACGATCGACGTGCCGGGGAGCTATGCGATCTCGGCCTCGGCGGACTGCGCGATCTCCACGGACCCCACACCCATCACGATCACCGACGGATCGAACGGGAGCGCGAAGACGGGGGGCTCGGCGCTGGGTCTGGTGGTGACGATCCCATGGATCCGCCGGCGCCGCCGCGGCCGCTGAATCGATCCCTCACGATCACGAACACCAGCGCGACCGCGAACCCGAGCCAGGCGATCGCCGAGAGCGCGAGCCCCGTTCCGATCGCCGGCTCACGGTACGTGAGCCTGACGTCATGGCGGCCCGGGGGGAGCGCCATCCCCTGGAGGAACCCATCGGTACGCAGCACCGGCACCGATCGGCCGTCGAGCGTCGCCGACCAGCCCTCGTCCCAGGCGTTGCGGACGAGCAGGATCGACGGGACGGAGGCCTCCGCCTCGATCCGGACGTCCTCGGGCGATGCCTCCCGGTAGGTGGCGGTCCCCTCCAGGCCATCGAAAGCCGGGCTCGAGCCGGGCTCGGACTCGAGGACCGCGCCGGCGGCCGGGTCGAACCCCGGCTCGAGGACGGCGTCCAGCGCCGCCCGCTCGCCGCTCACCACCGTCCAGGAGGGAACAACGGAGACCCGCGGCTCGGAGTCGTCGATCTCGACGAGGCGGTAGGCGCCCTCGGTCTCGATCGTTCGGCCCGAGATGCCGGGCGGCAACGGACTGGTGATCCCCTGCGGCACGATCAGGTACCGGACGCCGAGGAGCCGGAGGTCGGTGAGGGTCGGGACCTGGAGCACGGCTGCGTTGTAGAAGACGGGGAACCTGTTGGTGTCATGGACGTAGGCCCAGTAGCCCGGGAGCTGGACGGGGGAGTAGCCGAGCGTGTCCGGCACCTCGAACAGCACGGAGCGTCCGATCAACAGCGCCGGCCAGTCGAACTTCTTCCGAGTGAACAGGTACCCCTTGTTGAAGTACGCGTCGGGGCGGATCCACGCGAGGTAACGACCGTCGGAGCCCCCGGAGCGTTGGATCGCTCGAGCGATCGGGCCCGGCGAGAGGTACTCGTGCACGTCGACATCGGGCCACCGGAGCGGCGCGGCGACCAGCGTGGCGTGGGTTCCGCTCTCCAGGCCCAGGTACACGGTGCCACCGTCGTACACGGACGACCAGATCGCGCCGGCCAGGAGCTCGGCCCCGAGCACGACGCAGAGCACGACCGGCGCCCACCGTCGTCCGCGCACGAGCGCCCAGACGACGCCGACGACCGCGACCGATGCGATCACGAAGATCGTGAGCCGACCGACCCGTGCGCCCATCAGCAACGGCACAACGAGGAAGACCGCGAGTCCGGCACCGATCCACCGCATCGCTTCCCCGAACGCCGGCCGGTGATCTAGGACCCATTGGATGCCGATCGCCCCAAGCGCCGGGACGATCAGGAACGCGAGGTAGCGCAGGCGGCTCGGGTTGTGCAGGTACACGTCGCCGTACGGCAACGAGAGCGCGAACGAGCGGAACCACCCCGCGCCCACCAGCACCGTGTTCGTCAGCAGATACGCGACGACCGCCACCGCACCCAACGCGGCGACCAGGTACCGTCGCGCCGAGTCCCGCAGCGAGAACACCACGAAGAGCAGGATGGCTGCTCCCACGTACCCTCCGGGCGTCGAGGCGAGCGCGAGCGGCCATGCGGCCCAGATGCCGGTGGCGGAGATCGGGACGTCCTCCGTGGTCGCGCGAGCCCGGGCCACGGTCCCCACGATCGCGCCGTATCCGTCGGACAGGCTCGACCTCTCGAGGACGGCGAAGTGCGGGACCAGGATCGCGAGGTTCGCGAGCGGGAGGAACAGGAGGAACGCGAGCGACCACCCAGCGGCGGATCCGGCGCGAAGCGTCCCACGCCGCACCTCCCGGATCGCTCGGGCGACCACGTAGGCAACCACCAGGCCCGTCGCCATCACGAGGCCGTGCGACAGGTGGGAGGACGCCACCTGTCCCCACGCGAACGCCGCCAGCGCGAGCCACGCGAGCCGCCGCCACCCCGAGCCCGCGAAGAAGCCGGACGCTCCCACCATGATGAACGGCGTCCATGCGAGCGTGCCGGCGAACGGCAGGCTGATGGCCAGGATCGAGGCGGACACCGCCATCGATATCGAGAGCCCGCCCGCGGTGGCCGCGATCCGCTCGAGCCCCTCCTTCCGCAGGAACCAGAACAGCCCGAGGCCGGCCAGGATCGGGTTCAGGACGATCAGCGCGCGGAGCCCGCCGTCGCAGCCGAACACCCACGACGACGCCATCGTGGGGAGCGAGAGCCACCCGCTCTGCGGGTCCGCCGCGAACCATGTCCCGGACATCTCGAACGGGTTCCACAGCGGGACGTGACCGTCGGCGATCGCCCGCCCGAGCATGCACGAACGGGGGAGCCAGAAGGACAGGATGTCGGGGTGCTGATCGGATAGGTTCGGCAGGAACGCGATGCCTCGCAAGGCGAACAGGACCGACCCCACGATGAGCGCGGGCCCCGCGGAGGCTCGCAGCATCCGGCGGACCGTCGACGGTGGGGGTGACGCGCCGGCGCGCGTGGGGTCGCGCTGGGGCCGCGTCGCCGTTTCCATCGCCTCAGGCTAATCGAGGCCGCTTCGTTCCTGTTGCGGAGGGGGTCTGTTAGACTCCGCGCCGGTTCGGCCCCCCGGATCACGCTAAGGACCCCACCATGATCAGTCTTCAGCACGTCACGAAGGTGTACCGGAACGGGACGACGGCGCTCGAGGACGTCACCGTCGACGTGGAGAAGGGTGAGTTCGTCTTCATCGTCGGCCAATCGGGCTCCGGCAAGAGCACGTTCATCCGCCTCCTGCTGAAGGAGGAGGAGGCATCCAAGGGCGACATCTACGTCGCCGGCAAGAACCTTGCCAAGCTGACCACCTGGAAGGTGCCGCACCTTCGCCGCAACATCGGGACGGTCTTCCAGGACTTCAAGCTCCTGCAGGACAAGACGGTGTTCGAGAACGTCGCGTTCGCGCTCGAGGTGATCGGCAAGCCCAAGCACGTGATCGATCAGCGCGTGCCCGAGATCCTCGAGCTCGTCGGGCTCGGTGACAAGCTCAACAACTTCCCCGACGAGCTCTCCGGCGGCGAGCAGCAGCGCGTGTCGATCGCCCGAGCCTGCGTGAACCGCCCGCTGGTGCTCCTTGCCGACGAGCCCACGGGGAACCTCGACCCGTCGACCTCGGTCGAGATCATGCGCCTGCTCGACAAGGTCAACCGCATCGGCACCACCGTCGTGATGGCCACGCACGACCAGGCGATCGTCGACGCGATGCGCCGCCGCGTGATCGAGCTCGACAAGGGCAAGGTCATCCGCGACCAGGCCCGCGGGGTGTACAGCTAGTGCCGCGCTTCGAGTACCTCTTCCGCGAGACCACCTCGGGGCTGCGTCGGAACGGACTGGTGGCGTTCGCCGCGATCTCGACCACGTTCATCGCGCTGTTCCTGTTCGGCCTCTCGTTGCTGATCTCGCGGCAGGTGAGCCTGATGATCGAGGCGACCACCGGCAACGTCGAGGTCGCAGTGTACCTCTCCGATCCGGTGAACCCGTCTACGGTGAGCTCGCTCACGAAGACGCTCACCGACCTCCCCGTGGTGGCGAACGTCGATTACGAGAGCAAGGACGAGGCGTGCGAGCGGTTCCGGACGCTGTTCGCCGAGCAGCCGGCGCTGGTCAACAACGTTGACTGCGACGCGCTCCCCGCGTCGCTGCGCGTCAAGATGGAGGATCCCGAGCAGTACTCCCAGGTCGCCGCGGTGCTCAAGGGGCAACCGGGCATCGACCAGATCGTCGACCAGAGCGCGTTCCTGGACCGGCTGTTCGCCGTCACCCGGGTGTTCCGGGTCGGCGTGCTGCTCGTCGCGTTCGTGATGCTCGTGTCGGCGTCGATCCTGATCGCGAACACGGTCCGGATGGGGCTGTTCGCGCGCCGCAAGGAGATCGGGATCATGAAGCTCGTGGGCGCGACCAACTGGCGGATCCGGATGCCGTTCCTCGTCGAGGGGCTGTTCGAGAGCTTCATCGGGGCGATCGCGGCGATCCTGTTCCTGTTCGCGATCAAGGTCGCGTTCATCGAGCCGCTCAACGAGTCCGTGCAGTTCATCCCCTGGATCGTGAACAAGGACCTGATCGCGATCATCCCGATCCTGCTCGTCGCGGGGGCGATCGTCGCCCTGCTCGCCGGCCTCGTCGGGATGCGGCGCTTCCTCGACGTCTAGGGCTCGCCATGAGTCCGAAGGGTGACCCGGAAGGTCAGAAGACGGTCGTCTCCAACCGCCGGGCCCGGCACGACTACGAGATCCTCGAGCGCTACGAGACGGGCATCGTGCTCACCGGGGCCGAGGTGAAGTCGCTCCGCGGCGGGCGCGGCTCGCTCGCCGAGGCGTTCGCGCGCGTCCGGGGCGACGAGGTGTGGCTCGAGGGAATGCACATCCCGCCGTACGAGCAGGCGATGGACAAGGCCCGCTGGGAGCCCACGCGTGCGCGGAAGCTCCTGCTGCATCGCAAGGAGATCGAGCGCCTGATCGGCAAGACGGCCGAGAAGGGCCTCGCGCTGATACCGCTGCGGGTCTACTTCGCGCACGGGCTGGCCAAGGTGGAGCTCGGGCTCGCGCGGGGCAAGCGACAGTTCGAGAAGCGCCAGGCGATCGCCGAGCGTGAGCACCGGCGCGAGATCGATCGCGAGGTCGGGCGGCGCCGCTAGCCGGGCTGGAGCTCACCCGTATACTTGTTGGCACAACCGAATATGGGGGTGTACTGGCTTCGACCTGAGCGAGAACCGCTCAGGGGAAGCGGGCCGAGGTCCCCGGATGCCTCGTTAAAAGCCGGGACCAACACAAGCGCCGATAACGATTACGCGCTCGCTGCCTAGGTAGCTAGGTAGCCGTCCCCTCCCGGTCGCCTGCGACGGGAGGATGGGCGTCGTGAGCAGGCTCACGGTTACGGCTCCGCCCGGGGGCCGCAGCCGGACATCGAACCCGGGCTGGCCGAGAGGTCCTCCGCCGGTGGGAGCCTCGAGGCGAGATCTTCCCACCGGCTGCGCCCGGAGAAGCCCTGAACGGTCGCCCGGGGACGGGGGTTCGATTCCCCCCACCTCCACTTGGATCCGACGAAAGCCCTGCTAGAGGGAGACGTTCTTCCCATTCAGCGGGCAGCCGGTGGGCAGGACCCCTATCCTCTCGCCTCTCGGAGGGACAGACCCTCCAGAGGAGGCGGGCTGTGGCGTGGATCATCGAGCGGGCGCTCATGTCGACCCTGAGTGGCGACGATGTGGCCGCGCCGCTCGACTGAGGCGACCGGCGGATAGCCCAACCCCACCTACGGCTCGATCAGCCTCCCGTCGGGGCGAACTACGGCGTTCGCCGGCGTAGGAGTCTCCGCGCCGAGCTCTCCGCGTCCGTATCGAAGGCCCCCAATGTCCCTCCCGAAGGCAACTCTTGGCTTGGGGGCATCGATCCACAGCACATGGTTGACCCATGGAGAGCTTGGACGCGTGAAGAACGTCGCGGAGCAATAATCACCCACCTTGATCGTCCATCCAGCCACGTAGGCTCGCGGGAATCCTGCCGTCGCGATGGTCGCCTGCGCAGCGCGGTTGCCCGCAAGGTTCCAGCGCTCGAGGCACTCAGTCGTCGATGGTGGGTGCGGGCCACACGACGAAAGAGAACAGAGCACCACCACGAGGATGACGAGTTGCAGAATGCGGTTGATCGACCGAGTCTGATCCATGCCACCTGGGGCCAGACAATCTAGTCAGAGGTTCCGTGGTATCGGCCCACCACGGGCATGAAATGAGCTAGGACGACCAATTGCAGGGTCGCCTCCCCGCGCCGAGCTCGTTCACGTCCTGATGCTGCCCGACCGATGACTACCGTGCAGCAGCGGACGAAGAGCAGGCTCCTTGCGGGGTTCGGTTCGTCTGGATCATGGTCGGGATGCTGCGAGAGGTTGACTGGTAGACGCCAGCGGCGTGAGGCAGCGAAGGCTCTTGAATCCGAGAGGAGCTCTTCTCCAGTTCCGGCACCGTTCAGCGTCAGCGGGTCAACACGAGGCTAACAAGCGACCGACCCGTTCCGAACGATGGTCCCATCGGTCTTCTTGAAGCTCCAGCTAAGGCTGGACGCAATTCCACCGCCTGCGGCGCCGTTCAGGGTGAGGTAGAGAACGCCTGCGGTTTTGCCAAGCACCCAGGCGACGTTGATCCCAGACTTCCCACTGCCGAGCCCGTGGCCGCCTGCCCCGGAGACCAGCTGGACCATGTGCCCAGGGGTCGTTAAGTCTGCGGCGAGCGGACGGTATTCGATCATGGAATGGTTATGGCCGTTCAGCACAAGGTCGCCGCCGTTGTCCGCGAGGAGTGCCCACATAGGCTGCCTGGCCGTGCTGATCGTGTCGCCGCTGAGGACGGGAATGTGCCAGAAGGCCACGACGCACGGCGGCGCGCTCCCGAGTGCATTCTGGACGAAGGTGTACTGAGCGCTGCCCGGTTTGAAGGAGGCCTGGGAATTCAGGTCAAGGAACAACACACCTCCGAAGGTGAACGATATGAAGGTCGGCCGCCGGTGCCAGTAGTCTTGCCAGGCGACCGGGGACTCGTGGTTACCAAGCGTCGGCTGCGTCTTGTCGGCCAGCTTGCCCCAGAGCGTTCCCCCCGTGGGAACGTCCAGGGAAGACACGCCGTACATGTTGAGATTCTCGGTGAAGGTCCCTTTCTCGTAGATGTCGCCCAGGAATAGGAAGAGTGGGGGATCAGCCACGCCGATGCTCGCGGCGACGGCGTTCGCCGTCGGCCTGTCGTCGGGACCGTCACCCACGGCGGCGATGACCGGGTCGGATGCCCCCGTCCATCCACCAGGGAGGAAGGAGGCCCAATCGCCAGGCGCGTGCTCGAAATCGGTGAGGTTGCCGTTGGCAAGCGTCACGGGGACCTGCACAGGGACATTCGTCGAACCTGAAAACCGAACCTCAAGGTGCCCGGTGGCATCCCGATACTTCTTCGTCGGCCAGACGAAGGAGTAGTCGTTGGTGGCGGGGGACGGCCCCACTCGGGTAATGAGGGCGGTGGTCGATCCTCCGCCGGGCACCCATGTGACGATGACCTTCCCTGTGTTCGGCGCGTTTGTCACGGTGACCGTCGCATCCGCGGTCAAAGGGGTGTCCGGCACGGTGATGCAAAGCGTGTGTGAACCCGAGGGGCCGCAATTGGTCGTGGGAGCCGCCGCGGCGGGCTGAAACGGCACGAGCGCCGCTGTCAGGACCAGGCATGAGAGAACTGAGGCCGTCGTCCCCAACCGACGGATGCTGCTCAACGACGTTCTCGTGTGCCGACCACGACGGCGAGAACGCCGATCCATACCGTCCGTGCGCACCCGGGCCGCGATCATCGTGTGCCCCCCATCTTCACAGCAACGTGCATCCGATACTTCACCGATTCGCCTCGCCCGGTCGGCAACTCCCGCCCTGGACGCTCGCCATGCTCAACGGCGTTCGCAGCCCGGCTTGAGCGACGATGAGCCAACGGTCGTTCCGGGCCTGGATGCACGAAGAACTCCATCACGCGCCGGCGAGCCCCTTCCATTGTGCAACCGTAAATAGGCGAACCGGGTACGACCCGTGCCGGATGACGTATGTGGGATACGCCGAGGTGATGAGATAGGCCATCCGCAACGAGCGTCGGGGGGGTGTCCACGAGCCATCGGAGGTAGTCCTCGGCTGTTCCGGATGGGCTGCGACCAGTACTCAGACACGGCGTTGGAAAGCACGGAGATGAACATCGGTCGCCGGTCGTGCGCCGTGGGCTCCTCCGCGAGCCTCTTCATGACTCCCACCGCATGCCAGGGGAGGGGGTAGGCCGTCTTCGAATGCTTCGCAATGACGTGGTCGTGCCGATCTAGGCGCACCTGACGGAACGATTGAGCGAGCTGCCGTTCCGTCAACGGCTCGAGGATTCGACGGCGCTGTTCGAGTGTCGGCGGCAGGCCAGCCAGGAACCCCTCCATGACCTCGTCCCAGTTCATATTCGCCCGATTGTAGGAGGAGAACGTGGGGCGGGGGCCAACCTGCCGTAGGCTCGCGGCCACTGGGCGCACCGGGAGTCCGCGCCGCAGGGCGAGCCGGCGGCCTAGGGCGACGACCAGGCATGGCTGCTCAGGGAGGCACCCACCGCGGTCGATTGATTTGAGATGTTGCCGCCGCCTCCCGCCCCTCGCATCCCCGCCGTGCGCCCCGCCTTCGTTCTTGTGCTCGCGCTGGTCGCTCTCCCGATCTTGGTCCTATTCGGTGCCGGAATGGTGACCGAGGACGAGATCGAGGGTTCGAAGTCGCTGATCATGGCAGCGATCTACGTCCTCGGCGCGATGGTGGCACCGGTCGTGCTGTGGCGGCGCCTGCGTCGCCGCGGGGCCGCGGCGAGCGATGCCCTGGCTGCCGCGCTCGGGCTCGCGGTGGGCGGGCTCGCCCTCAGTCTCTCGGTACTCTCAAACATCCTTTTGCTGGCCCAGATGGGACTGGTGCTCGCAATCCTCCTTTGGGATCGCTCAAGCAGAAAGGGCACCCCACCCCGCCCGGATCATCCTTAGCCAGGCTGCTCCTAGCCACCTTGGCATCCGGAACCGGCGCCGCACGGCGCCCCAACGCTCTAAAGTTCGCGCTCGCCCGGTATCGTCCCGAACCATCCGCTCGCCTCGACCCTTCGATAGTTCGGCTCGATCCCGATCGCGTCGGATACGTGGTCGGTGAGCGCCTTGACCGACCGATGAGGCCGGGCCGCAGCTCCGTACCCGAGTGCAAGGTCCGGCCACCAAGCGTTCCCCGAACCCGCCATGAGAGCGTTGTCGGCGAACTTCCCACGGATACGCTTCTCGATAGCGTGGGCCTCGTCCTCCGCGGATCGGTCTTCCGGACGGAAGTGGATGAGTCGGTTCCGTAGGTCGATGGTTCCTTCGGCGTTCTTGAACGTGTCGCTCTCTCGGTCGAGCACAGGAACGCCCGCGCTCCGGAGTAGGGAGCGCGCCCGATGCGGGTTGACCGGCCGTGCAACGGCGCGTACTGTCCTGCGGAAGGGACGGGGTGGCTGTGCACGCACGCGTGGGGAGGGGAACAGCCCTCGCCATCGTCACGGTCGTCGTGTGGTCGGTCGTGGCGGTGGCATGGCGCGGTGGAGCCCCCGCGACCGCCGCGACGCGTCCCAACATCGTTTTCGTGATCGCGGACGACATGCGCGACGATCAGCTCGCCGGCATGCCGATCGTCGGCGCCGAGCTCGTCGGCAAGGGCGTGACGTTCCCGAACGGGTTCGCGAGCCGGCCGCTCTGCTGCCCCAGCCGCGTCAGCATTCTTCGCGGCCAGTACGCGCACACCACGGGCATCTACACGAACACCGCGCCGTCCGGCGGGTACACGGCCTTCCGTGATCGGGGGCTCGAGTCGTCGACGCTCGCGACCTGGCTCGACGCCGCCGGATACCGGACGGGCCTGTTCGGCAAGTACCTCAACGAATACGGGCCCGGCAACACGGTGGTGCCGCCCGGTTGGGACCGATGGGTCGGGATCGACGAGAGCAACGCGGCCTACTCGGACTACGACCTCAACATCGACGGCACGATTACCCACTTCGGGACGACGGCGGCAGACTACTCGACGGACGTCCTGAGTGGCTATGCGGACGCGTTCATCCGCGGCACGCCGACCGATTCGCCGCTGTTCGCGTACGTGAGTTACTCGGCGCCGCACGAGCCATACCGGCCGAGTGCCGCGTACGCGAACGACCCCCGGTGCGCGAACGCGACCACCACGAACCGGCCATCGTTCAACGAGGCGGACGTGAACGACAAGCCGTCGGAGATCCGAAGCCTCGCGCCGCTATCGGCTGCGGATCAGACGCTGTTCGGGACGACGCTCCCGCAGAAGCAATGCCGGGCGCTGCTGTCGGTGGACGACGGCGTCGGCCGGGTCCTGGACGCGCTGGGCGACACCGGGCGCCTGGGCGATACCCTGATCGTGTTCGTCTCCGACAATGGGTTGTTCCTCGGTGAGCACCGCCTGCCCGACACCAAGGGCAAGACGTACGAAGAGGCGGTCAACATACCGTTCGTCGTTCGCTACGACGCCATCCCGGGCGTCACGGGAACCGTGGACGACCGCATCGTGGCGAACATCGACCTCGCGCCGACGGCGACCGAGGCGGCCGGCATCAGCGTCACGCCGGGATGCCCGACACCACCGTACGGGTCGTGCACCGGCGGGTTCGATGGGCGGAGCCTGTTGCCGTTGCTGAACGGGACCGCGACCGGCTGGCGGTCAGGCATCCTGCTTGAGAGTCCCAACTGGTGCGGGATCCGCACGGCCCGATACAACTTCACGCGATACGGTTCCGGGTTCGAGGAGCTGTACGACCTCCAGGCGGACCCGTTCCAGCTCGACAACTCGCTCTTCGGAAC
>Ga0207675_100003513_pt1 | contig 15304 bp, 10 predicted proteins | sample KBSSwiS42_FD_184305 | JGI IMG/M metagenome (GOLD analysis project Ga0207675, IMG submission 184305) | Switchgrass rhizosphere microbial communities from Kellogg Biological Station, Michigan, USA - KBS Switchgrass S4-2 (SPAdes) (version 2) | ecosystem: Host-associated > Plants > Roots >... | reverse complement strand
GGATCAAACTCTCCATTGTAAATGTTGTTTGATACTGACATTTTAATTCTCAAGAATTAACGTGTCAAATCGAATGTTATTCGCTTGACTTACCTTTGATCCCGATATAAAATCGAGATGCTGTTGCTTCCCTACTTTCAAAGATCTTTGCCGTTACTGGCACCCCATTTTTAAAATGGGAGTGCAAAGGTAAGGGCGGTATAAATACTAGCAAAATATTCAGCTAGATATTTTTCAAATTTTCCTGTGAAATTCAATACGTTTTGTTAAGAACTACCGCTAAATTTTCAGGCGGGCGGCAAAGATAAGATGGTCAACTTTACCAGCAAATTTTTAGTTCCCGTTTTCTCCACATTTCATTCAATCACTGTTCACATTTTTAAGAGCTTCCCGTTTTAAACGGGCGGCAAAGATATGAGTACGATTTAAGTCACCAAATGTTTTTTGAAAGCAAGCATCTACAAACGACCTAATTGCTTTACTGGTATGTATTTGAAAGGAAAAATTTATTTGAAATAATTATTAGGATAGACAACCTGAATTAGAAAAAGACCATGTGCAGGAACTGCAAAGTTTGCCGATTTGCAATCCCTGGACTCAATAATATTTTTAAAAGAATCTAAATTCATCTTTCCCCGACCGAGTCTCAACATAGTAGCAGTCAAAGCTCTGACCATTCCCCGCAAAAATCGATTAGCAGCTACTTTGTATACAAGGCATTCATCTTCAACCATCCATTCACTCTCTTTTATATCACATTCAAATGTTTTAACCTGGGTATTTCGTTTTGAAAAGGAAGTAAAGTCTGAGTACTCTTTGATAATTCCAGAAGCCTTTTGCATTAATTCCAAATCTAAGGTGTATGGAAAATAGAACGCTTTATCAGTTAAGAAAGGGTTTTTCTTATTGTAAATAAAATATTTGTATTCACGACTTATTGCATCAAACCGGCAATGGGAATCATCTTTTACTTTCAATAAATTTTTTGCAGCTATATCAGTAGGTAAAATCGCATTAAAATTATATAACAGCCTTGGTGATAACTCAGTTTCAATATCAAAATGAAAAAAGTTTTGATTAGCATGTACGCCTGCGTCTGTACGAGATGACCCAGTTAGCTCGATTCTTTTTTTAAGGAGAATCTGTAGAGCTTTTTCAGCTTCCGCTTGTATTGTATTAGCATTTATCTGCGATTGAAAACCGCTATAGTTTGTGCCTTTATATGATACTTCAAGAAAATAGCGCATTGCTGTTAGAATCGTAACATGGCTTTGAATCTATTGATATAGTACTCATCCTTGAGCTCGGATTTAAGGGAGGCAAAATTTTCCGAATCACTTACATATTGATAAGCTGCATCAAAAAATTTATACTTGAATTCCTCTGTAAGAAACAAAGTGCAAAGATTTCTTATTTGAGTAGTGGTAAAGCATTTTGTTTTGAAAACCCTACTTGCTTCTATAATCATATCATTCTCGCTGGTCTCACTAGCCATTTTCTTTCTCAGTTTAAAAAAATCATCATCTGTTGCTACTACTTTACAATCATTGCTTTTAGCGACAGGTTTTGAATCATCTCTTTTTGCTGAATCAACTGATGGTATATCAAGAAACTTTTTTTCTTCTTGCTTTGGCTCAACAGGTACAGACTTCCTGATATCTGGTGGTATAAGAATTCTTATTGTATCAGTTGTATTATCAGCAAGCATATCAAGAAAGACAAGTCCTATTCCTACCGTTGTTGAACTTTCAGACTTAAGTTTTACTGTTGATTTTTTGTATTCAGCTTCAGCTGCAATTTCAGTTTTTCCTTTTTCAATTGAATCTTGTTTCCTCAATTCTTCTTTCCTCATCTCCTCTTGCTTAATAAATTCCGCTTCTTTATTTTTTGCGGCTATTATTGAATCTGCCTTTAACTGGGCTATTCTTTTATCTTCTTCAACCTGTTTTAATATTGCTGCTGAATCAACTTTTGGCTCATCCTTCTTTTCGATCGGTATCACTTCTTTCTTTACTTCTTCTTGTTTAGGTTGGATATTCTCTTTTATCTCACTCTTAGGTTCTTCTTTTTTCTCAGTGATATTTTGAGGTATTTCAGTTTTCTTCTCTTCTACTTTTGCAACAATTGGTTTTTCTTTTATAGTTGAATCATCTGCTGCTTTTGCTAATAGATCCGTAAAAGGATTGTCTTCTCGTTTTTCTGTTTTTACTGCTTGTATTGCAATGACAGGTTTGCTCGTTGGCATAATAACCGCCATCGTACTCAGATTGAATAAACCCCACCCTTTATCGTCAAAATTCTTTACCACAAATCCCTGGTCTTTTCGATTTACATTTATTGAATATGGCTGGTCGGCTGACTGACTTCCCTGTATGCCGATGTTCATTGAATAATTACTATCTCTAAGATTGGAAAGTATTAAATATCCCGAAGGATTAGAATTAAAGATTTTCTCTCCTAACCTTGCATAAAATGGTTGCTGATTGTCGGTTTGCAAATAAATAAAATAAACTCTTTGTGCATTGACAGATATTGCGCTAAGGAAAAGGAATACGAATAGATAAAGTATATTTTTCATTGGACTTATGCGTAAAGTTGGCCAAAGTTAAATAAATAATGCTTAAGACTTTTCTAAACAATTAACTTGCCATTTGTAAAATAACATCCTGCAGCTTCTCTGTTAACTTTTATTTTTGCAATCCTAAAATAAGAATATGAAAATTTTCTCAATGCTTTTTACTGTGCTGTTAATAACTTTTCAAATCACAGCACAAAAACCCCAAGATACTAGCTGGAAAAAACAATACCGTGAGACAGCAACTAAGATCAACGATCTTGTCCATACTAAACTCGAAGTGAAGCCTGATTTTTCTAAATCATACTTATATGGTAAAGCATGGATCACTTTGCACCCGCATTTCTATCCTACCGATTCATTAACGCTTGATGCAAAAGGAATGGAAATAAAATCAGTGGCTTTAGTTCAAGGATCAAAACAAACTCCTTTGAAATACGTATACAATGATGATAACAATCTCAGGATAAAACTTAATAAAACATATAAGGCCAGCGAGGACTATACTATATATATTGATTATGTATCAAAGCCAGATGAATATCAAGAGAAATATGGTACTGATGATTTTCTTGGCATCAAAGGTTTGTATTTTATAAATCCAAAAGGTGAAGAGAAAGATAAACCTACTCAAATATGGACCCAAGGTGAAACTGAATCAAACTCTGCATGGTTCCCTACAATTGATAAAACAAATCAAAAAACAACTCAGGAGCTGACAGTAACCGTCGCCGATAAATATGTGACTCTATCCAATGGAAAATTAATGAGCAGCAAGAAAAATACTGATGGTACAAGAACTGATTATTGGAAAATGGATCTTCCTCATGCTCCTTATCTTTTCTTTTTAGGTGTAGGTAATTACTCAATAACAAAAGATAGCTGGAGAGGAAAGGAAGTAAACTATTATGTAGAGCCTCAATATGCTTCAGTAGCAAAAAAGATATTTGGTAACACTCCGGAAATGATCGAATACTTTTCCAGGATCACTGGAGTTCCTTTTCCATGGGTTAAGTATTCCCAGATCACTGGTCGGGATTATGTAGCTGGCGCCATGGAAAATACAACTGCAACAATTCACCAGGAAAGTGCACAGCAAGATGCAAGAGAATTAGTAGACGGAAATAGTTGGGAAAGCACAATTGCTCACGAATTATTTCATCAATGGTTTGGCGATTATGTAACAACAGAAAGCTGGAGCAATCTTACATTGAATGAATCATTTGCTGATTATAGTGAAACGTTATGGTATGAGTACAAGTTTGGTAAGGATGCCGGTGATGCAGAAAATTACCAGGGAATGCAAGGTTACTTGAATAGCGGAAGTGAATCTAAAGACCTTGTTCGCTTCTACTATGGAGACAAAGAAGATATGTTTGATGCCGTGAGTTATCAGAAAGGTGGACGAGTTCTTCATATGCTAAGAAATTTTGTTGGCGATAGCGCATTCTTTAAATCACTCAACAATTATTTAACTACAAATAAATTCAAATCAGCAGAAGCACATCAATTGCGTCTTGCATTTGAAGAAGTAACTGGCCGTGATCTTAACTGGTTCTTTAATCAGTGGTATTTTGGAAGTGGCAACCCATCAGTTACTATCGATTATGTTTATGACGATGCAGCAGGTAAAGTAAATGTCATCATCAAACAAACTCAAAAGAGTGGTAAACTATTTACATTACCAATTGCAGTCGACGTTTATAATGGCTCTGCTAAAACCCGCTATAACGTTTGGGTAAAAAATGCGGTTGATACATTTACATTTAATTATACTAAGCATCCCGATCTTGTAAATGTAGATGCAGATAAAGTAATGTTATGGAAGAAAACAGATAACAAGACACTTGACAATTATATCCATCAATATAAATTTGCAGGCGGTTATGTTGACAGGCTGGAAGCAATTCAGTTTGCTGCAAAGAAACAAGATGATCCAAAAGCTCTCGAATTATTAAAGATTGCATTGAAAGATAAATATCATAATATCCGTAATAACACGATCTTTAGCTTGGATCTTGACAATGAAAAAGTAAAACAAGCTGTTGAACCTATCCTCGCTGATCTTGCTAAAAATGATAAGAAATCAACTGTAAGAGCAAGTGCGATAAATCAACTTGGCGAATATAAAAAAGCAGAATACATTCCTTTATTCAAAGCCGCAACAAATGATTCTTCATATTCAGTTGCTGGCAATGCATTAAATGCATTGTTGGAAGTAGATCCAGCTTCAGCGGGTACTATAGCTAAACAATTAGATAAGCAACCCGCAAAAGGAGTATTGAAAACTTCATTGCTCAATGCAAAAGCGTCATCTGGCGATGAAAGTTTGGAGGAAGAATTTATCGGCAGGTTTAATAGTTTACCAGTATCACAGGCAAAGTTTGAAACACTTGGCCCGTTAGGTAATTATTTAGGAGCATTAAAGAATGTCGATAAAGTAAAAGCAGGAGTTGATAAGATCATTGAATTCCGTGATGCGATTCCACAGCAATTTAGAAATCAAACCGATCCTTTTATCAATGAAACATTGCAAAAGATCGCTACAAAAAAAGAAGAAGCATTAAAAGCAGATGCTAATAATACAGCATTGAAAAATCTTGTTGATTATATTAAATCAAAAATTCCTACGGCGGAAAAGAAGGGATTTTAATTAATCATCTTAAAAAAACAAAAAGGAGATTGAATCATCAATCTCCTTTTACTATTATTTAATAGAAAGATTTTTACCACTTACCACCAGCACCACCGCCACCAAAGCCGCCGCCGCCAAATCCGCCTCCGAATCCACCACCGCCACCAGACCAACCGCCTCCACTACTTCCGCCTCCAAATCCACCTGTTCCCCACCAGAATGGTCCGCCAAATCCACGATAACCACGACGTGATGCATAGCCACCGCCACCTTTTCCACTTCTTCCAAAAATTCCTAAAAGGATCCAGATGACAAGTATGATAAGAAATATTTGTCTTGCAGTTAACCCTTTTCTTCCGGTACTTCCAGTTTCTTTATATTCACCGGCTGCTGCCTTTATTAAGGCATCAACAGTTTTATTTAAGCCAGAATAATAATTTCCTTCTTTAAACTCCGGTATCAATTCGTTTTCAATTATGTGTTTCGCCGTGATATCTGGAATTGAACCTTCCATTCCATAACCCGTAGCGATATATGCATCACGATCCTGACCTCCACCATCAGCATCAGTAGATATTAATACAACAACACCATTGCTGAATTCTTTACCTCCAACTCCCCATTTTCTGCCAAGTGCAGTTGCAAATTCATTGGCAGTATATCCTTTCAATCCGTCCACGATCACAATCACTATCCGTGTTGAAGTGCTATCCCTGTAAGTTTCTAATTTCCTTTCAAGGAAATCTGACTGCTCACGGGTAACAAAATTTCCTTTCTTAGTAAAATCATTATATGCAGTTGCTGAGCTGGGTGCCGGAGGAACTGCATTTTCAACCTGTGTAAAGGCTTTAACTGAAAAAAGAAAACAAACTATTAGAAGGATCTGTTTCATTCTTATTTACCAAATACTATATCGTCTGGCAACTCATTTTTATCTGTATCGTTATTGTAAGGAAAATGTTTTGTCAATGCTTCTCCAACATCATGAACTACTTCGCTAATACCTGCAGCATAATTCTCTTTGTTGAAATTCGTGATCATCTTTTTTATTTCATCATTCCAGTATTCATCACCAACTTTTTGATGAATTCCTTCATCACCAAAGATGGCAAGCTGCCTGTCTTTCATTGCTACATAAACCAATACTGCATTTCTTGCATCGGTTTTCTGCATTTGCAACTGGAAAAATAATTCTGCAGCACGGTCAATAGCATCCATGTAGCTGCATTTACTTTCAACAAATACACGGACCTCCCCGCTGGTCATTTTTTCAGCCCGGCGAATAGCATCCGTGATCTGTTGCTTTTCTTCTGTATTGAAGAAATCTTTTTTTCTAAAGAGAGATAACATTTGACCGTTTACTTAATATCAAATTTTATATCAGGATTCTTCTCTGTCCCCGGATCCGCTTTATAATATGCTTTCTCTTTTTTGCCAATAATAGAGGCTAAAAGACTTGTTGGAAAGCGAACGATCTTAAGATTGAAATTCTCAACTGCTTTATTATAATCCTGTCGGGCAACGTTGATACGATTTTCTGTTCCCTCAATCTGGGTTTGAAAATCCTGGAAAGCTTTAGTTGTTTTCAAATCAGGATATGCCTCAAACGATGCGATCAACCTGCCAAAAGAACTCTGTAAATTGCCCTGGGCTTGTTGATATGCCTCTAAAGATTTCGGATCATTTATATCAACATTGATCGATGTTGCTTTTGCTCTTGCTTCAACTACTGCCTGTAAGGTTGATTTTTCAAAGTTGGCAGAAGCTTCAACCGTTTTAACTACACTGCTGTAAAGATCAGTTCGGCGCTGATAGTTGGTTTCTACATTACTCCATGATTTCTTTACACCTTGTTCAGATGTGTTTATACTATTACACCCATTGCATCCCCACACGCCAAGTATAAGAACAAGACCTAATACGATAAGGAGAGTTAAATTGCGAGTGCCTTTCATGTTTTTGATTTTTAGTTAGAATAAAATTAAGTGTTTTAAAAACAATAAAGTTCTGTTCAAATAAGAGACCGTATTAGATTTTATGCCAAAATAACATTCATTTGGATCATTTGTGATCCTACCTGAACCTGGTTTTCAGGTTTAAAAATCGTTTTTCATACAAATGAAAACTAATCACGGCTAACAAATAAACAATACCAAAATACAAGGCAAAAAAAATGTAGTTATTGTTTAAGAAAGGAAATTTATCCCTATCCATAGATATAAAATAACTACAACCCCGATGTATTATGTACATTCCATACGAAACCTTTCCGATAGAAACGAGCCATGAAAAAGAAAATATCTTATCAAGAATGGAACCGAAAACACTTTTTTTCTCGCTGACAAGGTTCAAAATAAGTGAAAAGAAGAACAAATTAATTGGAATATATGGCCAGGCATATTTTATGTTTTCAAAATTATACCCGAGATCCTTCAAGTAACATTTAAAACAGAATTCGTTATTATGGATTTGCATAAATAAGAAAAACCCGCTTATCATCATCAGCAGAAAAGATCCGATCAGCAAAAAATTCAATATTGATGTTCTAATCCTGTTCAGCTTAAAGATAATAATAGAAGCTCCTGCTAAAAAGGAGTCAAAATGACTAAATGTGAGGTAATACATCTTCTCTCCAAGCAATGAACTATCTTCTTTGTAGAGTTCTCTCAAATTATCCATGTAAAAAAACCGAAAACAAATAGAAAAAATTATCAGAGTTATTATTGCTACTTGTAATTGTTTTTTATTCAATAGAAGGACTAAAAAAGGATAAAATAAATAGAATTGTTCCTCTACAGATAAAGACCAAAGATGTACAATTGGTAGATAAAGGAAATCAAGTGTGTTTGAAATGTAAAAATTGTATGTATAGCTCAATAAGTAAGGAAAGCCTCTTATTAACCCAGGACCGAAATTAAAAACTAAAAAAATCACAAGAAGACCTATCAAATACAAGTAATAAATTGGAAAAATGCGCAGGATTCTGCGCATCCAAAAGTTTTTAAGTTTACTTCCAATTGAGATTTCCTTTCGATTTTCAAAAAAAAGGATCTTCGTAATTAAAAAACCTGATAATACAAAAAACAAGGGTACACCTACCCATCCAAATGAGTTTAAATGTTGATGAGTAAGCATTACTAATAAAATAGCTATACCTCTTACGCCATCAAGATTCTTTTGATAAGGAATTCCAGAAGAGATCATTACTTGATTGCTGCAATACCCGGTAATTCTTTTCCTTCAAAATATTCAAGCATTGCACCGCCGCCTGTACTCACATAGCTTACTTTGTCAGCATAACCAAATTGATTGACCGCAGCAACACTATCACCACCGCCGACAAGAGAAAAAGCACCCGATTTTGTAGCTTCTATAACAGCTTTTGCTATCACCTTAGTGCCATGACGAAATTTCTCCATTTCAAAAACTCCCATCGGACCGTTCCATAAAATGGTTTTGCTACGTTTGATCACATTGCTAAATTGTTCGCAGGCATTAGGACCGATATCCAATCCCATCCAACCGTCAGGAATATGATTACTTGGCGCATCAGATGTGTCAGCGTTGGCATCAAACTTATCCGCAATAATAGAATCAGGAGGAAGATGAACACATACTCCTTTTGCCTCCGCTTTTTTTAAAATTTCATTTGCAGTGTCCAAACGATCTTGCTCACAGAGTGAGTTACCAACTTTTCCTCCCATTGCTTTCAGGAAAGTATAAGCCATGCCGCCACCAATGATTATATCTGTTGCTTTCTCCAATAAATTTTCAAGTATTAATATCTTATCAGAAACCTTTGCTCCACCAATAATGGCTGTAAAAGGTTTTTCAGAAGAATGTAAAACTTTCTCAGCACTTTTTACTTCACCTTCCATCAATAAACCAAACATTCTTTTATCTGCAGGAAAAAATTTTGCAATCACAGCAGTTGAAGCATGTGCTCTATGCGCAGTACCAAACGCATCATTCACATACACATCACCCAACTTGCTTAGCTTTTCAGCAAAAGCTTCATTTCCCTTTTCTTCTTCTTTATAAAAACGAAGATTCTCTAATAATAAAACCTCACCTGGCTGAAGATCTGCCGCCATCTTCGTTGCTTCATCACCAATGCAGTCATTGGCAAACAAAACAGCTTCGCCATTTAGCAACCTTCTTAAATGAACCACTAAATGCTTTAAAGAATATTTTTCAGACGGGCCATCTTTGGGTCTTCCCAGATGACTCATTAGTATCACGCTGCCGCCATCTTTGATTATTTTTTGGATAGTTGGAACCGCAGCTCTCATTCTTGTATCATCAGTGATCGCATACTTATCATTCAAGGGAACATTAAAATCAACTCTTATTAGTGCCTTATGGTCTTTAAAATTATATTCTGAAAATTTTGACATAGTAGTTATTTGGAGCATCAAAAATAGTGGAAACAAAAATGTCCCGACTGAAGCGGGACATTAAATTATCTACAGAATTTTTATTTGATCAATTTAGCAAAATAATGCAGTGTACGAACCAACTGGCTTACGTAACTCATCTCATTATCATACCAGCTTACAGTTCTTACCAGCTGTGTATCGCCAACTGTCTGCACTTTTGTTTGAGTAGCATCAAACAATGACCCGTAATTAATGCCGATGATATCACTACTCACAATTTCATCTTCGGTATAACCAAAGCTTTCATTGCTGGCTGCTTTCATCGCAGTATTTACCTCTTCAACTGTAACTTTTTTGCCAAGTACTGCTGTTACCTCTGTTAGAGAACCTGTCAATGTAGGTACACGTTGCGCAGAACCGTCAAGTTTACCTTTCAGATTTGGCAATACAAGACCAATTGCTTTTGCAGCACCTGTGCTGTTAGGAACAATATTTTGCGCTGCTGCTCTTGCACGACGAAGATCTCCTTTTGGATGCGGAGCATCTTGAGTATTCTGATCATTAGTATAAGCATGCACTGTTGTCATCAAACCATTCACAATGCCTCCAAGTTTTTCATCAAGCACTTGTGCCATTGGCGCTAAACAGTTTGTTGTACAGCTTGCACAGCTGATTATCGTTTCACTGCCGTCAAGAATACTATGATTCACATTGAATACAATTGTTTTCAGATCACCGGTTGCAGGCGCACTGATAACAACTTTTTTAGCACCCGCTTTCAGGTGAGCTTCTGCTTTTGTTTTATCAGTAAAAAAACCTGTACACTCCAGTACTACATCCACATCATGATCTTTCCATGGAATTTGTGCAGGATCTTTTTGTGCATATATCTTTATATCATCACCATTTACTACAATTGAATTTTCAGTTGACTTCACATCCTGGTCAAAGCGTCCCTGTGCACTGTCATACTTTAAAAGATGTGCCAAAACTTTTGGACTTGTAAGATCATTGATCGCTACTACATCAATACCTTCCATTTTATAGATCTGGCGATAAACAAGCCGGCCAATACGTCCGAAACCATTGATTGCAACTCTAACTGTGCTCATTATTTATTCAGTTTTTTTGATTTGAGGTGCGAAGGTAAGAAACTGGAAGGATTTGCACAGTTGATTGGTTTACGAGAGAAGCAATTTTTATAATCGCATCATGATCTTATTTCTGAAAAATCCTGTGTCTTTGGTTTTAAAAAGAGTAATTGGATAAACAATGCAGCCGCAACAACAATCGCAAGCATCGCAAAACTTTTACCCAGGTTTCCTTCATCAGTTGATTTACCCAAAAGATCAGTAATAATTGCACCTGAAATTATACCAACCATATTCATTAATCCGTAACCAGTGGCCCGGTATTTTGATGATACGAACTGGCAAAGTATTGGCATATTATTACAATCAAACATTCCAAAGCCAAAACCGAAACAGAAAGTGGCTGCAATAACACTGAACAAAGAATGACCAAAGCCGATAAATAGTAATGCCGGTATTGTTAGTCCCAAGCCAATAGCACCGGTAAAAATTCTTCCACGAATATTTTTCTGTACCCATCTATCCGATACATAACCTCCAACAATAACACCTATTAAAGAAGAACCAGCATTTGTAATAGTAGCTAAAGGACCTGCTTTTGCCATATCAATGCGCAAGCTTTCAGAATATAATGTAGGCAACCAATTTTTAACGGCCCATCCCGGAAAACTTGGTACTGCAAAATAGAATAGTATGACCCAAAAAGAAATATTTGCAAGTAAAACACCAAGCCCTTTCAATACAGGTGGATTTTTCTTTACAACAATTTCAGCAGGTATATCATCTCTTTTTTCTTTTAAAAAAAGAATAAGAATAAAAGAGTAAACAATACCGATCAAACCAAACACATGAAATGTTTGCTGCCATGAAAATTCAGCAGCTATCGTTGCGCCAAAACCTCCTAATGCCTGACCCATATATAAACCAGTAAGATGAATGCCAACTGCCAAAGATCTTGTTTTGTCCCGGTGATAATCGGTTATCAATGCCAAACCCGCAGGAATGTATAAAGCTTCACTTACTCCCATCAATGCTCTTAACCAATACAATTGATCAAACGTTTTTGCATAACCCATCGAAAATGTAACGACGCTCCATACAAACAAACTTCCGATGATAAGCCATTTCCTGTTAATTCTGTCTGCGATCATACCTGATAACGGGCTCATGAAGCCATAGATCCATAAAAAGATGGCCATCAAATAACCAAAATTTGTCGCCGACTTTAATTCTTCAATATTCACCATCATGGAAGGCTTCATTGTTGATAGCATTTGCCTGTCCATATAATTAAGCAATGCCACTACCCATAGCAGCGCAACAACTATCCATGAATATTTTCTTGAACTATTCATCTATCTAATCGAAGGTAATGCCGTGAAAATACATTTGGAAAATCACTTTGCAAGATTATTTGAATGATCAAACGGGTGCTTCTACAAAATACATTTCGATCAATCCTTTATTTTTCGCAGGTTGTTTTCCGCGGAAGCTGCATTTGAATTTATCTTTTACCAACTCATAAGTGCTTTGAGAAATATTGATGCGGTTGGCTTCACTGTTTTGTTCCATCCGTGCTGCAGTGTTCACGGTATCTCCCCAAATGTCATAAGCAAATTTTTTATTCCCCACCACGCCGGCAACCAATGGGCCAGTGTGAATTCCAATACGAATGTCGAAAAAGCCACTATCGCTACTCTTCTGTTCTTTTATCACCTCGAGTATCTCCATTGCAGCATTTATCACATTGATCGCATTATGATCTTTAGTATCGGGCAAACCACTCACACATAAATAAGCATCGCCGATCGTTTTTATCTTTTCAATATTATGCCGCGAAATGATCTCGTCAAATTTCTTGAAACATAAATCGATCATCGATACTAATTCTTCTGGTGAAAGTTTCTCGCTTTTTATTGTAAAGTTTTCAAAATCCGTGAACATCACGGTAGCTACTTCATAACTGCGTGGCGTAGTACGCCCAGTTTGTTTTAATTCCTGTGCTACTATTTCAGGAAGAATATTCAATAAAAGATCATCTGATTTCTTTTTTTCAATATAAAGTTCATTGGTTCTTTCTTCCACTTTATTTTCAAGCTCATTATAAAACACGGCATTTTCAATAGAGATCGCCATTTGACTTGCCAGCAACTCCAGTAATGCAACACGATTTTCAGTAAAGGCACCATATGTAAGATCGTTTGACAAATAAATAACTGCCTGCACTCTTCCCATATTTATTAATGGAATACATAAAATGGATTTGCAATCATGCCTTTGAATAAATTCATCATTTCCGAATAATTGACTTTTTACAGCATCATCTAATATTACAGTTTCTTTTGTCAGGTAGACATAATTCAAAATTGACTCAGCCAACATCTTCGACTTGTGAACGGGAATTGAGTGTAAGACTCTTACCGATTCATGATCTTCTTTTATTTCAGCCTCAATACATCGTTCTCCTTTTTTCTCCATGATCAAATAACCTGCTTGTGCTCCTGCACTTTCAGAGATTATCTGCATCATCTTTTTCAGCAATCTTGATAAAACAATTTCTCCTGATATAGCGGCTGATGCTTTCAGTACCGTTTCCATATCAAGATTTGCTTTTCTCTCATGCCCTGTATCCTCTGCAGTTTCTCTATTCCAGAGTATAGGTTTGCCAGAATGCAAATGCGTGTACCGCTTTTCCATTTGCTTCATTTTCGCATCAGCTCCCCACCTCTTATATGTTCTGTATGCATTTTGTAAATAAAAATCTGCCAGCAGGTCCTGTTTGGTATTTAAAAAGAATTGCCCGGCTCGTTCCCAACAAAAAGCTGCATCATTAAGCATTCCATTTTCAGTCGCTGCTGTCAATGCTTTATCATAAAAGATCTTTGCATTTTCCATCTCACCTTTCAAATAGCAATATTCAGCTTGCAGTAATAAAGTCTTTTGACGATTATACTGAGGCGATATTTTCTCAAATCTTTTTATTGCTTCGATATCTTTCTTCACTTGCCTGAGGATAGGTTTTTTTACAGCTGTATTTATAGATGAATCAGATATTGCAAGCGATCTGAAAAAATAAAACAATGGCTCCAGCGATGTTCCTTTAACCGTTTCATGAAATCTTTCAACCTGCGTCACATATTTTTTTGCATCAGCATTATTAAACAACAAGGCCATCCATAATTTTAATAAATAGAGGTTGTGAAAATAGATCTCATTCTCTTTTGATGCTTCACTTACATCTAATATCGAATCATCATAAATATTTCCTTGTAAAATATCCGGGTTTGCAGTTTCATGAATTAAATTATCAATTGCCTGGCGGAATAATCTCAATCTTTTTAAAGTAAGATCCTGTTTGAATTTTTCGACCTGCAGATCAAGTGAAGCCGCTTTCTTTTCCAATGTATGAAGTGATGCACCACTAATGAATAATTGGTATACTATATTATGTGCTGCATAAGAAGCCCATTCATTATTACCATACTCAATTGATAATTTAAAAGCCTTTTCAAGATCGTTACTTAGTTCCGCCAATGGTTTTTTCCAATGGTCCAGGAACAGGTTGCTGGTTGCAATTATAGAACCTGTCACTTCTTCTGCATTTATTCGCCTGCTTGATTGCAAAGCAATTTCTCCCATATGACTTCCCTTTTCCGTCTGTTTTAAATGAGCACTTAGTATAAATCCATATGCGGCTAAACTAAATGGTGATTTAACAGACAAGCCATGCTTCACGGTCATGTTTACCATCTTAAATACAAGTAATGGAACAAGATTAGGCTCTACAAAAAATGCTGATGATGAGATTTCAGACATGATCCTCATCGCAGCTTTTTTCTGTTCATCTTTCATTTCAGGAAGGCGATTAAAATAATCAGCTGTTTTATTTCTTAACATCCATCTTGTTAGAAGAAGATCTTTTGCAACTGACAATTTTCCCGGGTTGCCCGGAAGCTTTATACCAAGCTTATTGAGCACTTCCAAACCGAGCTTTGTAGCTTCAATTAATTTGTTTTGTGCAATTAATTTCTTGATCTCTATTTCATACCCTCTTATTGAATCGATCAGGCTGGTACTTCGTTGAGTTACGGATTGCACATACTTGTCTACTTTTTCATATGCATTAGATAGATAAGCAGCTTCAGCCGCATTGATCGTTAATTCAAATAAAAATTGATAATGACTCTTCCATTCTTCTTCACCGAGTGATTGTATCCCTTTTTCAAAATATTGCAAAGCCTGGGGGTAAGCGGTGGAAGCCATTGCTTTCCTCCCGGCCTTTAAGTTCAGATCGGATAGAAATATTTTATCTTTTTGATCTGATAAAAGCTCTGCACCAAGATTCCATTGGTTTACTATATCAAATATCTTTTCCTGTTGCTCATTTGTATTATAATGTTCTGCTAGCTTTCTTCCATTCCAGAGATGCAGCGAAGCTTTTTGCGAATCAGGGATCAAAGAATAAATAGCTTGCTGAACACGGTCATGAGCAAATTTGTATTCGCCATTTGCTGGAATAAGCAAGCCATCTGATACGGCAATATTCAATCTTGTTTGTAATTGTTTTTCATTAACGCTTTTTACAATTGACAGGACATTTTTATCAAACCTGTTCCCAATTGTT
>Ga0207675_100003512_pt1 | contig 15305 bp, 14 predicted proteins | sample KBSSwiS42_FD_184305 | JGI IMG/M metagenome (GOLD analysis project Ga0207675, IMG submission 184305) | Switchgrass rhizosphere microbial communities from Kellogg Biological Station, Michigan, USA - KBS Switchgrass S4-2 (SPAdes) (version 2) | ecosystem: Host-associated > Plants > Roots >... | reverse complement strand
GCGCTGGTGTACGGCTCCCCCGGGACCTGCCAGCCACCGTCGATGGTCGCGTCCCAGAAACCGAAGGGCTTCTCGGGTGTGCTGGCGCCGCGCAGCGGCGCCTGGCCGTTGAACTGCATCATCGGGGTCTCGGTGGCAGGGTCGTAACGCCTGCCCGCTTCCAGCATGAGTACCCGGACGCCCTCCATGGCCAGGGTGTATGCGGTTTGACCGCCGCCGGCTCCGGAGCCCACGACGATTACGTCATATGTGTTCTTGTCGCCGGCGCTGCTGTCGATGTGACCCATGAGCCGATTGTAGGAGCGGTGCCATGCCGCGTCATAGTCACAGGCTATGCATTCCTCGGATACCCTGCCGCGCAATTTATCCAGAGAGACCGGATATACCGGCCAGATTCATGCACGCGTACAGGCCCGGTCGACGTGATTTCCTGCGCGGCGCGGTCGCCGCGGCCCTGCCGATGGCGCTCGCCGGCTGCTCCTCGTCGGGTGAAAAGACGCGCGAGCCGCTGGTCGTCGGCGGCCTGCCGGTCACCTGCAATCTCACGCTGCCGGTCGCATGCGTGGCCAAGGACACGTCGATCAAGTCCGGGAAGGCCTCGAACGACTTCGCCTTCCAGTACAACAAATTTTCCGGCTGGCCCGAGATCAAGGAATCGTTGATGGCGGGCCGCATCCAGGCGGGCTACATGCTGGCGCCGCTGGTCATGGACCTCGCCGACAAGAAGATCCCGGTGAAGATCGTGTCGCTGGGTCATCGCTCCGGCGCCGTGATCATGGTGCGCACCGATTCGCCTTACGAACACTTCGCGCAGCTCAAGGGCAAACGCATCGCCATTCCGAGCCGCTTCGCCGTGGATTTCCTGTTCCTGCGCAAGATGCTGGCGCGCGAGAACATGACGCCGGCCGACATCCAGATCATCGAGATGCCGCCGCCGGACATGCCGGCCGCTTTGTATGCCAACGCCGTCGATGCCTATTGCACCGGTGAACCTTTCGGCGCCGCCGCGCAGCGTGCCGGTTATGCGCGCGTGTTGCGCATGACGCGCGACGAGTGGCGCAACTACATCTGCTGTGTGCTCACGGTACGAGAAGAGCTGATCCACGAGAATCGGCCGCTGGTGCAGGACCTGGTGAACCAGATCCAGGGCGCAGGCCTGTGGCTGGACGAGACGCCGGCAAATCGCACCAAGGCCGTAGCCATCGCCTCGGGCAAGAACTTCTTCAACCAGGATCCCAAGATCCTGCAGTTCGTGATGGACAACCCATCGGACCGCGTGACCTACGGCGACCTGCGCATGATCCGCGAGGAATTCGAGGACCTCATGCAGCTGTCGATCGAGGCGGGGACCATCAAGCATCCCATCGCGTACGAGAAGTACATCGACGACAGCTTCGTGCGTGCGACCAAGGCTGCGTCCATACCGCTGTGAAGTCTCGACTCTTTTTCAGCCTGTTGCTCGCCGCCACCCTGGCGGGCGCGGCCGAGCCGCCGCCCGTGGCACAGCTCAAGGCCGGCACGCTGACTCCCGTCATGCCCGCGCCGGAGCTCGAGCTCATGGGCTCGGATGGCAAACCGCTGTCATTGGCGAACTACCGTGGCAAGGTGGTGCTGCTGGCGTTCGGCTTCAGCAACTGCGGCGAGGTGTGCCCGATCACGCTGGCGACGCTGGCCGGCGCGCGCCGCAAGCTCGGCACCGATGCACACGGCGTGCAGGTGGTGTACGTGACCGTCGATCCGCAGCGCGACAACGCCGCACAGATGCGCAAGTTCCTCGGCAGCTTCGATCCCGACTTCGTCGGTGGTGTCGGCACGATCGCGCAGATCGAAACAGTGGAGAAGAAGTACGGCATCTCGGTGACCCGCAAGGTCAACCCCGACGGCAGCTACAATATCGGCCATTCCTCGTCTATCTACATGATCGACCGTGCCGGCGGTTTGCGCGCCGTGATGCCCTATGGGCACCCGGTCGACGATTTCGTACATGACCTCAAGATCCTGCTGCGCGGTTGATCGTGTCACGGTTCCCGCGGCTCATCGTGCTGGTAATCCTCGCGGCGCTGGCTGCGGCCACGGGCTGGGCGGGCTTCGCGCCCATCCACGTGAATTCGCGCGAGCAGGTGTTCGACATTCCGCAGGGCACCTGGGCGCGGCGCCGCGCCGGCGATCTCGTGGAAATCCTGCCGGATCACATCCGGCTGACTCTCGGATTGAATGACGTGCTCCTGATCCGCAATCACGACGATGTGCCGCAGACGTTCGGCCCGACGATCATGATGCCGGGGCAGAGCTTCCGGCTGCCGTTCGAGCGCGCCGCGAGCTACCAGTTCGTGTGCACCGCGCACGCCAGCGGCCAGCTGACCATCGAGGTCGAGCCGGAGCCGGTGATGCCATGGGCGAGGATCCGTTGGCGCCTGCGCGAGTGGTGGGAGAACCATAAGAAATGAAATTCCTGCGGCAGTCGCTGCCTTCGATCATCGTGATTGCGGTCGTCGTGGCGCTCTGGTGGGTCACCGTGGTGGTCACCGAGAGCGTTATTTTTCCGACACCCGGGCAGGTGGTGAGCGGCACCCTGGAGCTGGCGCGCGACGGCACGCTCTGGGAGCACATCGGCGCCTCGCTGTTCCGCGTGGGCGCAGGCTTCGGCCTGGCGGTGCTGTTCGCGATTCCACTGGGACTGTGGATGGGCTGGGTGCACGGCGCGTTCGTCACGCTGAATCCGCTGTTCCAGATCCTGCGGCCGATCTCGCCGATCGCCTGGATCCCGATCGCCATCCTGTGGTTCGGCGTCGGCGACGCATCGCCTATCTACCTCATCTTCATCGCCTCGGTGTTCCCGATGATCGTGCAGACCACGGTGGGCGTGCACACCATCGAGAAACGCTACCTGCGCGCCGCGGAGAATTTCGGTGTGCCGCGCGGCAAGCTGTTCCGCAAGGTGGTGTTCCCGGCGACGCTGCCGCAGATCATCGTCGGCATGCGCATCGGCCTCGGCGTCGCGTGGCTGGTGGTGGTCGCGGCCGAGATGATCGCGCTGCGCTCCGGCCTCGGTTACATGATCATCGACTCGCGCAACGCCGGCAACCGCTACGACCTGGTGATCGCCGGCATGATCATCATCGGGCTCATCGGTCTGGCGCTCGACGGCATCATGCGATTGCTCGAAAACATGAAGAGTGTGCGTTGGCGCTATGTTCATTAACACCAAGATCCAGGTTCAGAACATCCGCAAGGGTTTTCCGTCCGACGACGGCCGGCTCGATGTGATCGACGATCTCGACTTCACCGTGGGTGATGCCGAGTTCGTCGCGATCGTCGGGCCGTCCGGGTGCGGCAAGACCACTTTGATGAACATCATGGCGGGCTTCCTCGCGCCGGACAGCGGCGGCGTGCACGTCGACGGCGTGCTGCGCAACGGCGCCGATCGCAAGGGCATCATGATCACCCAGCAGGGCTCGGTGTTCCCGTGGCTCACGGTGCGCCAGAACCTGCTGTTCGGTCTGCCCGACGACATGCCGGAGCGCGAGCAGCGCGCACGGGAATACGCCGAGCTGGTCGGTCTCAAGGGATTCGAGAACAACTATCCGCACGAGCTTTCGGGCGGCATGCTGAAACGCGCCGAGATCGCGCGCGCGCTGGTGGTCAAGCCCGAGATCCTCTACATGGACGAGCCGTTCTCGGCGCTCGACGCGCTCATGAGCCTGCGCATGCAGAACGAGCTGCTGCGCATCCTCGCGAAGGAGCGCCACACCGTCATGCTGATCACGCACGACGTCGAAGAAGCCATCCATCTCGCGGACCGCATCCTGGTGCTGAGCCCGCGGCCGGCGCGCATCCAGGCGACGTTCCACGTGCCGTTTCCGCATCCGCGGCGCGTGTCCAGGCCCGAGTGCCAGGAGCTGCGCGTTGCGATCCTGAAAGAGCTGGGCGTCACCGAGCCGGTGTAACGCAGCACGTCGATTCACCGGGGGCGCGTGACGCGCCCTGTCCTGTGCGCCAGGACGGATGACTGTTCGGACATATTGCCGCGCAGGTCATCATTTCCATGCAGCGCTTGAGGGGAACGTGCCGCACTGGCAGATTCACGCGGCAAACGTGAGGCGCGTCGTGGCCCGACGCTGTCATATACATTCACGTGCACACGGGGGTTTCCTGATGAATACGCCGCGCCGCGCGCAGCTCAGTTTCGCCTTGCTCGCCTGTCTACCGGCGCTCGCGTTTTCGCAGGCGGCCGTCACGGTGGATGCAACCACGCCGTTGCACGACATCAGCGGCGCGCATCTGGGGCTCAACACCACTCTCTGGGATCCCGAGCTCGCCACCATTGGCACCCGCGACCGGGTATATGACGCGGGCGTCGGACTGTTCCGGATACCCGGCGGTTCCGTGTCGGATGAATATCACTGGCTGACCAACACTTCGCGCGACAACACCTGGAAATGGAGCTCCGGGTTCGACAAATCATCCTGGCTGTTGCTGAACACGCCCGCCTGGAACGGCGGCATGACGGGCATGGTCACGCTGAACTACGGTTCCGGTACGCCTGAAGAGGCGGCGGCATGGGTGGCGTACGCGAACTTTCCCGCGGGCCTCGAGGGCCAGGCCGGCGACGTCGCGATCGGCGTCGACAGCCCCACACCCGGTACCGGCAGCGTGCCGGCACGCGACTGGCTCACCGCGGGTCATTGGGCCAACCTGCGTGCGGCCACCCCGCTGACCAATGACGATGGATTTAATTTCCTGCGCCAGGGCCGCGCTTTGCCCATTGATATCCACCTGTGGGAGGTGGGCAACGAGAACTACGGCAATTGGGAATTCGACCTGCAGGCGCCGGCGCAGAACGCGGTGACGTATGCAACGCGTGCCAGGCAGTACATCGAGAAGATCCACGCGGTGGATTACCGCGCGCACGTCGGCGTGGTCGTGGTCACCGGCAACCAGTACAACAACTGGACTGCGCAGGTGCTGGGAACGCTGAACACCCTGGGCACCAAGCCCGACTTCGTGATCTACCACCGCTATGAACAGGGTCCGGGTGGCGAGAGCGATGCCGGCCTGTTGCAGGCGGCGAAGACCTGGGCCGCCGACATCGCCGATCTGCGGGCGAAGCTGAACACGGCTTTCGGCACCAGCGGCGCCGCGGCCATCGAAATCTACGTCACCGAGAACAACTCGGTGTATTCGGATCCGGGCAAGCAGTCGACCAGTCTCGTCAATGGCCTGTTCCTAGCCGACAGCGTGGCCAGTGTCATGAACACCGAGGCCAGCGGCTTCGTGTGGTGGGACTTGCGCAACGGTCCGCCGGCCAACAACCAGGGCGAGAAGGCGGGTCTCTACGGCTGGCGCACCTGGGGTGACTACGGAATTCTCTCCACGCCGTCGACCGGCGGCGCCACCGATTACTACACCGCCTATCCCGGCTACTACGCGCTCAAACTACTGCAGTTCTTCGCGCGCTCCGGTGACCAGATCGTGCAGGCCACGAGCAACGATCCGCTGCTGTCGGTGTATGCGGCCCGGCGCGGCCTGTTCACCAATGTACTGGTGATCAACAAGGACCCGGCCAATGCGCGCACCGCCAACTTCACGCTCACGGGCGTCGGCAACAGCAGCACCGACAATTTCATCTACAGTTACGGCAAGCCCAATGACGATGCATCACGGCCGAATGGCGTCGGCTGCCGGGACATCACGCGTGTTCCGATCACCCGCAACGGCAATACCGTTGCGGCGACGTTCGCGTCCTATTCGATCTCGGTGATTTCTTTCGGAAGCCCGCAGCCAGCCTTGACAACCGTGGGTCCGGTCATCGTCACGCAACCGGCAGCGGGCTCGGTGACCGCGGGGGCCAGCGCGACATTCACCAGTGGCGCGACCGGCTGTCCCGTGCCGACCTATCGGTGGCAACGCGCGCCCGCGGGATCGACCACCTTCACGGATCTCGCGGATGGCGGCGGCTACTCGGGCACCGACACCGCGACGCTGAGCATTTCCGCGACCACGACGGTGATGAATGGCGACCAATTCCGGCTGGCGGCCAATGTGGGTGGCGCGTTCGCCTGGAGTAATGCCGCGACGCTGTCGGTCGCGGCGGCGCCTGCGCCACCCGCTCCGCCCCCGAACCCGCCGTCTGGAGGCGGTGGCGGTGGCGGCGGTGGCGTCGATCTCTGGTTGATCGCGGTCTTCATCGGCCTGGTACTGCGACGCAGTACCATGCGCGCATGACGCAAATCGACGACCTGGCGGGCAAAGCCATTCTCATCACGGGAGCCAGCACCGGAATCGGTGCAGCCCTGGCGCGCGCCTTCGGGGCACAGCGCTCACGCCTCGCGTTGCATTTCAATTCGCATGAGGACGATGCGCGTGCCCTGGCGGCTGAACTCGAGCGAACGGGCCCGGCGCCCGCGCTGATTCGTGGCGATCTCAGCAAACGCGGCGAGGCGCGCCGCGTGGTCGACGAGGCCGCGCGGGCGCTCGGCGGTCTCGATGTACTCATCAACAATGCGGGGGGTCTCGGCGAACGCCGGCCCATCACCGAGGTCGACGACGCGCTGTTCGATTTCGTCTACGACCTCAATGTGCGCGCGGTGCTGGCCGCCACGCAGGCCGCCATCCCGTACTTCGAAAAGCGCGGCGGCGGCAACATCATCAACGTGGGTTCGGTGGCCGGTATCGACGGCGGCGGCGCGGGCGCGAGCATCTATTCCTCGGCCAAGGCCGCCGTGCACAACCTGACGCGTCATACGGCGCGCGATCTTGCGAAGCGGAACATCCGCGTGAACACCGTGGCGCCGGGTGCCATTGCGACGCCGTTCCACGCGCGCACGCCGAAAGAGCGGCTGGATGCCATGCGTAATGCCGCGCCGCTGGGCCGCATCGGCGAAGCGCAGGATTGCGTCGGCGCCTTCCTGTTCCTGGCGTCGAACCAGCTGTCCGGCTACATCACCGGCAACATCGTGCACGTCAACGGCGGCCTGTACATGCCATGAGCGAGGCGGCTTTCATCGGCGTTGATTGGGGCACCAGCAACGCGCGCTTTGCGCTGTGCGATGAAGACGGCCATGCCCTGGACGTCCGCAAGGGCCCCGGTGCCGCGGAGTCCCGCGGCAGATTCGCGGAAGCGTTCGATTCCGCGGTGGCCGACTGGCGGCGTGCGCGTCGCGACCTGCAGGCGCTGGTGTGCGGTATGGCCGGTTCGACTCTCGGCTGGATGGAAGCTCCCTATCTGCCTTGCCCTGCCGACATGTTCGAGCTCGCCGACGCGGCCGTGAAGGCCGGCGACGGAGTGCTGGTCGTGCCCGGCCTGTGCTGCACCAATCCACTGGGTGCGCCGGATGTCATGCGGGGTGAAGAGACGCAGCTGCTCGGCGCCGTCGAGATCACCGGCTCGTTGAAGAATGGTTATGGCCTGGTCTGCCTGCCGGGCACGCACACCAAATGGGTAGCGCTTTTCGATGGCGCCGCGCAGGAGTTCATCACGGCGCCGACCGGCGAGATATTCGCAGCCCTCTGCGATCACACGGTGCTGGTGCGCGACCAGGCGACGCCCGTCGTGCACCGGGCCGATGATTTTCAGCGCGGCCTGGCGGAAGCCAGGAAGCACCCGGGGAACCTGCTCCACCAGGTATTCCAGGCGCGCAGCCTGCGCCTGGACAAACAACTTTCGGCGGAAGGTGCAGTGTCGTGGGCTTCCGGCCTGCTCATCGGTGCCGACGTAAACGCCGCGCTGTCCCTGTTTGCCACCCGGCCCGCCCGGGCCCCGGTGTACGTCGTCGGCACGCCGCATCTCACCAGCTGCTACCGGAGTGCGCTCGAGCTCAATGGAATCGACGTCATGGAGATCGACGGCGAGCAGGCAGCCATGCAGGGATTGGCCATCGTTTTCCAGTGCAGGAACGGTGTTCGCGGATGAGTCACCCCGTCGAAATGCTCGCCATCCTGCGCGGCCTGGCGCCGCAGCGCGCGCCCGAAGTCGGCGCGGCGCTGGTGGCCGCGGGCTTCCGCAGCATCGAGGTGCCGTTGAACTCACCGGAGGCCCTGCAGAGCATCAAACTACTGGCCGCGGCACACGGGCGCGATTGCCTGGTGGGCGCGGGTACGGTGTTGAGCGCGGCCGAGGTGGAGCGGGTCCACGCGGCCGGCGGGCGGCTGATCGTGACGCCGAATTGTTCGCCGCCGGTGATCCGGCGCGCGCTCGAGCTCGGCATGCGCGTCATGCCGGGTATCGCTACCGCGACCGAAGCGTTCACCGCGGTGGAGGCCGGTGCCACGGATCTCAAGCTGTTTCCGGCGACGACGTATGGGCCGAAACACCTGAAGGCGCTCAAGTCCGTGCTGCCGAAGCACGTGCGTGTGTTTCCGGTCGGCGGCATTGGCGCGCAGGACATCGCCGCATGGCTCGGGTCAGGCGCCGATGGCTTCGGATTCGGCGGCGAACTGTTCAGTCCCGCGTATACACTGCCGGAACTGACCGACCGGGCCGGCGCGCTGTTCGCAGCATTGCGCGCCGCCACGCCCAGCGACTAACTACAAAGGCGCGGCACGGCGCCACGACGAGGGGGAAACGTGAACCTGGCAACACTGGACATCGCCATCCTGGTGATCTACGCGATCGGCATCTTCCTGCTTGCGCAATGGGTGTCGCGTGAAAAGGGCGAGCACAAGAAGGACGCGCAGGATTACTTCCTGGCGTCGCGCGCCCTGCCCTGGTGGGCCATCGGCACCTCGCTGATCGCGGCCAACATCTCCGCCGAGCAGATCGTCGGCATGTCGGGCTCCGGCTACGTGATGGGCATGGCGATCGCCTCGTACGAATGGATGGCGGCACTGACGCTCATCATCGTGGGCAAGTGGATCCTGCCGGTGTTCCTGAAAAACGGCATCTACACCATGCCGGAATTCCTGGAGAAACGTTACAGCCCGGCGGTGCGCACCGTGATGGCGCTGTTCTGGCTGGCGCTGTACATCTTCGTGAACCTCACTTCGATCCTGTGGCTCGGATCGCTGGCAGTGAACGCGATCACCGGGCTCGACATCCAGGTCTCGATCACGGCACTGGCGCTGTTCGCGCTGGCCTACGCGTTGTACGGTGGATTGAAGGCCGTCGCCCTGACCGACATCGTGCAGGTGTCGCTGCTGGTCGCCGGCGGAATCATCATCACCTGGATTTCGCTCGACAAGGTCGGCGATGGTGCGGGTGTCATCGCGGGCTTCGACACGCTGACGCAGCGTTTCCCCGAGAAGTTCGACATGATCCTGTCGCCCGACAATCCGCACTACAAGGATCTGCCGGGCCTCGCGGTGTTGTTAGGCGGAATGTGGATGATGAACGTCTCGTACTGGGGCTTCAACCAATACATCATCCAGCGCGGACTCGCCGCCAAGAGCGTGAACGAAGCCCAGAAAGGCATCGTGCTCGCGGCATTCCTGAAGCTGATCATGCCCGCGATCATCGTGGTGCCCGGCATCGCCGCGCTGGTGCTGGTCCCGGGACTCGAGCGCACCGACCAGGCCTATCCGAGCCTGATGGCGATGTTGCCCAGCGGCATCAAGGGCCTGGTGTTCGCGGCGCTGGTGGCGGCCATCGTTGCCTCGACCGGCTCCAAGATCAATTCGATTGCGACCATCTTCACGATGGACCTGTACCGCGCCGCGAAGCCGCAGACCGATCAGCAGACCCTGGTCAAGGTCGGCCGCATCGTCGCGGTCGTGTCCATACTCATCGCCATCGTCATCACCCGGCCATTCCTCAGCAATTTCCAGCAGGGGTTCCAGTACATCCAGGATTTCACCGGTTTCGTCACGCCTGGCATCTGCGTGATCTTCCTGCTGGGACTTTTCTGGGAACGCACCACGTCGATGGCCGCGATGGTGGCGGCGCTGGTCACCGTGTTCATGTCGGCGTGGTTCCGCATCTGGTTGCCCGAGTACCCGTTCATGAATCGCGTGGGCTGGTGCTTCGTGGTCGGCATGGTGATCGCGGTGCTGATCTCGCTGCTGTCGCCGCGCCGCCAGACGGCGCTGCGAGTCGACATCAAGAACGTCGACTTCTCGACGAGCACGGGCTTCAACGTGGCCGCGTTGATCGTGGTCGCGATCCTGGCCTGCCTGTACTACACCTGGTGGTGATGGGGACCATTACGGCGCGCGGAACGCGTACTCGAGCAGGATGCCGATGAACACGGCGAGCCCCACGTAGTGGTTGTTGAGGAAGGCCTTGAAACAACCGTCCGGCTGGCGATTGCGGATCAGCCACTGCTGGTACACGAAAAACACGCCCGCGCCGGCCAGGCCGACGTTGTACCAGTAGCCGAACTCCATGTTCGTGCCCACCAGGTACAGGGCGTACAACATCAGGCCCTGCAGCAGGCCGATGATGAGCTTGTCCATGTCGCCGAACACGATGGCGCTCGATTTCACGCCGATCTTCAGATCGTCGTCGCGATCGACCATGGCGTACATGGTGTCGTAGATCGCCGCCCAGATGATGCCCGCGAAGAAAATGATCCACGCGACGCGCGCGATCGAACCGGTCTGCGCGTTGAAGGCCATGGGCACACCCCAGCTGAACGCGACACCGAGATAGAACTGCGGCAACGGGAAGAATCGCTTGAAGAGTGGATAGGTCACGGCCAGCACCGCGCCCATCACCGACATGCGGATGGTCGAGGCGTCGAGCTGCAGCACCAGCGCCAGCGCGATGCCGATGAGCACCAGGAACCAGGCGACGGCTTCGACCGGCGTGATGCGGCGCGAGGCAATGGGCCGGTCGCGCGTGCGTTTGACGAATGGATCGAAGTCCCGGTCGGCGAGATCGTTGATCACGCAGCCGGCGGAGCGCATGGCCACGGTACCCAGCACGAAGATCACCAGTACCTTGGGGCTGGGATGCGACGCGCCGGCGATCCACACGGCCCACAACACCGGCCACAGCAACAGCCAGATGCCGATGGGCCGGTGCAGGCGCGCGAGTTCGATCAGGTCGCGCAGCCGGCGTCCATAACGAAGCGCGGTGAGGCGGCCCGAAGATGGCCGCGGCGTGAGATCAAAATCGGTCAGGGACGGGTTCCGCACTGGCGCGCATCATACGCGCCGAAGAGTTCTCAGGAACTGCGGCGGTCGAACTCGATGGGAATGAGCACCTGCGCGGGTTGCGCCACGCCGCCTACTTCGTAGGGACGGAACAGGAATTTCTCGACCGCTTCGCGGGCCGCGGAATCCAGCCGCGCAAAGCCGCTGGAGCGTTCGACCTGGATCTGCGCCGGCCTGCCCGCAGTGTCCACCAGCACACGCAACACCACGGTGCCGTGCTCGCGCTTGCGCTGCGATTCTTTCGGATACACCGGTGACTCGGTGCGCACGTATTCCACGGTCTCCACCAGCGGCGGCGCGCCCGCGGATTGGCTGCGCGAATCGACGGCGGTGTCGGTCACGACCGGAATCGTGATGGCATCGGTCTCGACGGCGATCTCTTGCGGAATCGGGACGGTGTACACCACATCCATCGGCGGTGGGGTGAACGCCGGCGGTGGCAAATCGTTCTGTGCCGGTGCTTCGATGAGCGCCGCTTCGATGGGTGCGGCTTCCAGCGGCGCGGATTCGTGCAGTGTCAATTGCATGAGCCCGATCGCGGCGACGGCGTGCATGCCGATCACGACGGCGAGGAAACCTGCGCGTCCGCCAAAGCGGGTCGACATCGTGCGCGCCTCGACCGGTGCGGGCGGCGCAACCCAGTCGCGCGGCCGGAGCAGCTCGCGCGGACGCCTCGCCACCGGTTCACCCCGGTGAATTTCGGCGTCAGGCATGTCGTTGAGGATCTGGACGGCCATGGCTTTGAGCTACGAATGTAAATGATTCGCATTTGGCCTACAACGCCCATTCTTATCTATGTGTGCCGGCTGTGCGCCAGTTCGCAGCCGCTCTAGCCGATGCGGCCGTAACGGCTGCCGCCCCCCACCCATCGGTGGGTGAGGGCTTCTACAGCAGCAAGATCCTGTTTCAAAAGGGATTCGGCTGCGGACTGCACGGCTGGGAGCAGGTCGGAATCGCGCATCAGATCCGCCACCCGCATATCGGCCAGCCCCGTTTGGCGGGTACCCAGGAGCTCCCCGGGACCCCGTAATTCCAGGTCGCGCCGGGCGATTTCGAAGCCGTCGTTGGTCTCGCGGATGGCCTTGAGACGAGCCCGGGCCACCTCGCTCATGGCTTCGCCGTACAGCAGCACGCAGTCGCTCTCGTGCGCGCCGCGACCCACGCGGCCACGCAACTGGTGCAACTGTGCGAGCCCCATGCGCTCGGCGTTCTCGATCACCATGAGCGTGGCATTCGGCACGTCGACACCGACTTCGATGACCGTGGTGGCCACCAGCAACCCGATCTTGCCTTCCTTGAAGGCATACATGCCGCGCTCCTTCTCGCGCGGTGGCATGCGTCCGTGCACCAGGCCGACGCGCACGTCGGGTAAAGCTTCGGCGAGTGACGCCGCGGTTTCTTCGGCGGCCTGGTAACGCAGCTCCTCTGACTCCTCGATCATCGGACAAACCCAGTAGGCCTGGCGTCCCTGCTTGATCTGCGCGTGCACCCGTTCCACCACCTCGGCGCGGCGCGACTGTGGAAACACCGTGGTGCGGATCGGCGTGCGGCCCGGCGGCAGTTCGTCGATGACCGAGACGTCGAGGTCGGCATAGGCCGTCATCGCCAGCGTGCGTGGGATCGGCGTGGCGGTCATGATCAACTGGTGCGGCATGCGTCCGCCGCGCGCACCCTTGTCGCGCAGGCTCAGGCGCTGGTGCACGCCGAAGCGGTGTTGTTCGTCGACGATGACGAGGCCGAGGCGCGCGAACTCCATCGACTCCTGGAACAACGCGTGCGTTCCGACTACCAGCTTGATCTCGCCACTGGCCAGGCACTCGAGCGCGCTGCGCCGCGTGCGCGCCGGCAACGAGCCCGTGACCAGCGCCACGGTGATTCCCAGCGGGGCGAACCAGCGCTCGAAGTTCTTTGCGTGTTGTTCGGCCAGCAGTTCGGTGGGCGCCATCAGCGCGGCCTGCAGTCCGCTGCCCACGGCGCGCGCCGCCGCGGCGGCGGCGACCACGGTTTTGCCGCAGCCCACGTCACCCTGAACCAGGCGCACCATGGGGCGGTCCGCGCCGAGATCGCGATCGACGTCCGACAGCGCCCGCGACTGCGCGCCGGTGAGCGCAAAGGGCAGCGCCTGCAGCAGGCGGCGTTCGAGTCCGGCGGAATCCTGCAGCGGCTCGGCCGGATCGGCCTTGATGGACTGGCGCAGCAGGCGCAGCGACAGCTGGTGCGCCAGCAATTCTTCGAACGCCAGGCGCCGCTGTGCGGGATGCCGCCCGCTGGTGAGCTCGGCGAGGTGCACGTCGCGCGGCGGCCGGTGCATCATGCTCAGGGCCTCGGCGAGTGGCGGCAGATTCAGGCTCGCCAGCAGTCCCGGCGGGATCCAGTCGCGCACACCCGATGCTTCCGCCTCGCGTAATGCCAGGTCGATCAGGTATCGCAGGCGCGCCTGGGGCACGCCCTCGGTGGTCGGGTAGATAGGCGTGAGCACTTCCTCGAGCGGCGCGGCCTCCTCGGTTGCCGGGCCGATGCGCCGGTACTCGGGGTGGACGATCTCGAGCCCGAGCGGCCCGCGCCGCACCTCGCCGAAGCAGCGGATGCGCGTGCCGCGCGCGAGATTCGCCTGCTGGGCGCCCGAGAAATGAAAGAAACGCAGGGTCAATGAACCGGTGCCGTCGGTGATGCGGCTCAGCAGCTGCCGGCGGCGCCGGATCACCACCTCGGTGAGCTGGATCTCGCCTTCGACCACGACCCGCGAGCCCGGCCGCACGCTGCCGATGGCCGAAACCTGCGTACGGTCCTCATAACGCGAGGGCAGCACGAACAGCAGGTCCTGGACCTGCGTGACGCCGAGTTTTGCGAGTTTCTCCGCGAGCGCCGGTCCGACGCCGCGCAGCGAGGCCACCGGCCGCTGTTCGGAGACGACGCGTGGCGTCGAATTCACCGCTCTCACCCCAGGTGCACGGTGCACTCGATCTCGACGCGGGCATTACGCGGCAGGGCCGCGACCGCGACCGTCGAACGCGCCGGGAAAGGTTCCTTGAAGTACTGCGCCATGAGTTCGTTGACCTTGGCGAAGTTCGCGAAGTCGGTGAGGAAGATCGTCACCTTCACGACCTGGGCGAAGGTCCCGCCTGCCGCGGTCAACACCGCCTTGATGTTCTCGAACACGCGGCGCGCTTCCTTCTCGAAGTCGCCCTCGACCATCTGCATGGTGGCGGGATCGAGCGGGATCTGTCCTGCGAGGTACACCGTGTCGCCGACTCGAACCGCCTGCGAATAGGGACCAATGGCCTTGGGTGCCTGATCCGTGTGGATGGCCTGACGAGACGCCATGTTGACTCCTGAAGTACTGGACGCTATTCGGCCGCGCGGGCGCTGCGGCCGTGGCTGGCAATTGTACGCGTGACCTTGAGCACTTCGGGCATGCGGCGGATGACCTTGACGACGCGTGCCAGGTGCTCGCGGTTGCGAACCCGCAGCTCGAATACCAGCGAGGAGCTGTCGGCGTCCTTCTCCTCGACGGCCACGCGTTCGATGTTGGTGTCACCGGAGGAGATGGCCGCAGCGACGGCCGCGAGCACACCCATCTTGTTGGCCACGTCGACGCGGATCTCCGAGCTGAACAGCTTGTCGGTGGTCGCCTGCCAGGCCACCGGCAGCCAGTTCTCGGGATGTTTGCGATAGTCCTCGACGTTCACGCAGTTCTCGCGATGCACGACCACGCCGCGGCCGGCGGAGAGGAAGGCGAAGATGGGATCGTCGGGGATCGGGAAACAGCAGCGCGCGTAGGACACCAGCAGGCCTTCGGTGCCGGCGATGGCGAGCGGCGCGGGTGCGCCGGAGAAGGATTCCTCGCTGGCCTTGCTGGGCAGCAGGCGCCGCGCCACGAGCGGCGCGAGTCGCTCGCCGAGGCCCACCTTCTCGTACAGCTCATCGACGTCGTGCATGCCGAGCTCCACCACCGCGGAGTTCAGCGTGTCGGCCGACACCTCGTCCAGCGAGATCTTGAACTCGCCCAGCGCCTGGTTGATCAGTCGCGCACCGAGCTCGATGGCCTCCTGGCGCCGCAGCCCCTTCAGGTAGTGGCGCACCGCGGCGCGCGCCTTGGCCGTGACCACGAAGTTCACCCAGGACGGATTGGGCATGGCGCCCTTGGCGGTGATGATCTCCACGGTCTGGCCGTTGCGCAGCGGCGTGCGCAGCGGCGTCAGCCGCCTATCTAC
>Ga0207675_100003511_pt1 | contig 15305 bp, 9 predicted proteins | sample KBSSwiS42_FD_184305 | JGI IMG/M metagenome (GOLD analysis project Ga0207675, IMG submission 184305) | Switchgrass rhizosphere microbial communities from Kellogg Biological Station, Michigan, USA - KBS Switchgrass S4-2 (SPAdes) (version 2) | ecosystem: Host-associated > Plants > Roots >... | reverse complement strand
GCCGCCCGCCGTCAAGAGGCCGATGCGCACGACCGGATCCTAGGCGCCTGCGGCGGGAATCCACTCGGTGGATTCCCGCTTCGCGGGCTAATACAGGAACATCGGCTTGCCACGGACGTGGCGGACCTTGGGGCGGTACTCGTCCACGTCGTAGAGCTCGTCGACGTCCACCCGCTTGACGCCCTCGCGCGTGGCGGAGATCGGCACCGACGTGTAGGTGCCGCTCCGGAGCGCCACCATCCGACCGGACGACCCCTCGAGCGCGAGGTCGGCCGCCATCACGGCGTAGTTCGTCGCGACCATCAGGTCGAGCGAGTCCGGGGCGCCGGACCGCATCAGGTACCCGACGACCTGCACGATCGTCTGCTCGCCCGTCCGCTCCTTGAGGAGCTCGGCCGTCAGCTCCCCGATGCCGCCGAGCTTGCGATGCCCGTACGCGTCCTCCTCGCCCGAGACGACCATGTCGCCGCCGGCGACGGTCGCGCCCTCGGACACGGTCAGCATCGAGTAGTTCGAGGGGTTTGCGCGCTTGTCGGCGACGAGCAGCTCGCCCAGCCGGTCGACGTCGAAGGGGACCTCCGAGATCACCGCCCGGTCGACGCCCGAGAGGTAGGCCGTCACGAGCGATGTCTCGCCGCTGTAGCGGCCGAACAGCTCGACGACCGCGATCCGCTCGTGGGAGCCCGTCGAGGTCCGCAGGTTGTGGATGAACTGCACCCCGCGCGTGACCGCCGTCGAGAACCCGATGCAGTAGTCCGTGCCGTGGACGTCGTTGTCCATCGTCTTCGGGATCGCGACCACGGGGACGCCCTCGTCGTGCATCCGCAGCGCGTAGGAGAGCGTGTCGTCGCCGCCGATCGGGATCAGCACATCGATGTCGAGCGCCTCGACGACACGGAGCGCGTGGTCCGTGAAGTCGAACGGGCCGTCGCCATCGGCCCGCGACGCGAGATGCGCGGGCACCTCGCCGGGCCGTACCCGGCTCGGATTCGTCCGCGAGGTGTGCAGGAAGGTTCCCCCGGTGCGGTCGATCGTCCGCACCGTGGCGGGTGTGAGCGGCTGGAACCACTCCTCGGCCGAGGCCGGGTCGTCGAGGTCGTGCTGGAGGAGGGCGGACCAGCCCCGCCGGAGGCCGACGACCTCGTGGCCGTCGTGCACCACCCGGTTGACGACGGCCTTGATGCACGGGTTGAGCCCGGGCACGTCGCCGCCGCCGGTGAGGATGCCGATACGCACTGTGCCGAGGTGATACCGGAAGCGGCCGGGTGCTGCGATGCCGAAGGTGGGGCTCGAACCCACACGCCCTCGCGGGCAACGGATTTTGAGTCCGCCGCGTCTGCCAGTTCCGCCACTTCGGCTGGGTGGACGAATCGTAGAGACGCCGCCGCAGACCCAGGGGACACGGCACCATCCGCCGCGACACACGCCGCCTGCGTCTTCTCTAGACTCCGCCACGCAACGTGGACTTGCCCGGCAGGGAGCCGGGCGCGTGGTCCCCCCCACAAGGAGGAGGAGGAGCTTGAAGCTCAAGAACAAAGGGGTACTCCTCGCCGGTCTCTTCGTCGCCGCCGCTGCGTTCATCGCGGCCGGCTGCGGTGGGGACAGCGGCGGCGGCGCCCCGGAGGCTTTGCCGTCGTCGTCGTGTACGGCGATCGAGTACAAGGGCGACGGCGATCCGGATTACATCGTGGCGTCCGACTTCCCGCTCCAGGGGTCGTCGCGGACGCAGACAGAGCAGATCGTCGCGGCGATCCGCTATCAGCTCGAGCAGCAGGACTGGAAGGCCGGCGACTACAACATCGGCTACCAGTCGTGCGACGACGCGACCGCGCAGGCCGGCAAGTGGGACTCCGGCAAGTGCTCCTCGAACGCGAACGCCTACGCGGCGAACGACAAGGTGATCGGGGTCATCGGCACCTTCAACTCGGGGTGTGCGGCGATCATCATCCCGGTGCTGAACCAGGCACCCGACGGCGGCATCCCGATGGTCTCGCCGGCGAATACGTACCCGTGCCTGACGGTGAACCTCCCGGGCGGTTGTGACTCGACCGAGCCGGACAAGTACTACCCGTCGGGGACGCGCAACTACGCGCGCGTCGTCCCGCACGACGCCTATCAGGGCGCGGCTGTCGCCGAGTTCATGCAGCAGCAGGGCGTCAAGAGCCTGTACGTCCTGAACGACAAGGAGGCCTATGGCCTCGGCGTCGCAACGACGACGCGCAAGGCGGCCGAGTCGCTCGGGATCAAGATCGCGGGCTTCGAGGCCTGGGATCCGAAGGCGACGAGCTACACGTCGCAGTTCAACAAGATCAAGTCGTCGGGCGCCGATGCGGTGTTCCTCGGCGGCCTGATCGACGAGAACGGCGCGCAGGTGATCAAGGACAAGGTCGCGGTCCTCGGACCGAACGACGGTGACGTGGGGCTCTATGCGCCCGACGGCTTCACCACGCAGGCGACGATCGACGAGGCCGGCACGGCGGCCAAGGGCATGTTCCTGTCGGTGGCCGGCGTGCCGATCGACGCGTTCAAGGGCCCGGCCCTCGATTTCATCGACGGCCTCCAGAAAGGCCCGCTCCAGGGCAAGGCGATCGACCCGTACGCGATCTACGGCGGCCAGGCCGCCCAGGTCCTCTTCGACGCGATCGAGGCCTCGGACGGGACGCGCGCGGACGTGATCACGAAGCTGTTCGAGACCACCGTCACGAACGGCCTGCTCGGGTCGTTCAAGATCGACGACAACGGCGATCCCGAGGACGCCTCGGGCGCGGTCGTCGGCTTCACGATCTACGTGGCGACGGACGAGCTCACCACCAAGGCGACGATCTCGCCCAACCCGGACACGGTCGCGGCCGCATCCGGCAAGTGAGCGCCTGACACACCGAGCCCAGAAACGGGCGGGAGGGCCGGTTGCCCTCCCGCCCGTTTCGCTTTAGAGTCGCCGCGTTCATGAAGGACACGCTCAATCGCGTCCTCGTACGGCTTCGCGACCCTCGCGTCGTCAACGGCATCGGCCTCGGGCTCCTGGCGCTGGTCGGCGTATGGCTGGTCGTGAACTTCATCAAGGGGCCGCAGGAGTTCGTCAACGTCGCCCTCGACGGCCTCACCCGCGGCTCCATCTACGGCGTCGTCGCGCTCGGGTACACGCTCGTGTACGGCATCCTCCAGCTGATCAACTTCGCCCACGGCGACGTCTTCTCGCTCTCCGGGCTCGTCGCGAGCACGATGCTCCTCACCGTGCTCGGGCTGACGGGCGACTCGAGCAACCTCGCGGTCGTCGGCGGGATCATCGTGACGCTCGCGGTCACGATCCCGCTGTTCGCGGTCGTGAATGCGACGATCGAGCGCGTCGCCTACCGGCCGCTGCGTCACGCGCCGCGGTTGACGCCGCTGATCACCGCCGTGGGGATGTCGTTCATCGTCTCCAACATCTCGCTCGCGCTGTACGGCGTCGACTACGAAAGCGGATCCGACCTCATCCCGCAGGGGGCCGCGTTCACGATCGGCGACATCATCGTCACCTGGAAGCTCGTGGTCGCCCTTGCGATCATCGTCCCCGCCCTGTTCGTGCTCAGCTGGTTCGTCGGGTACACCCGGCAGGGCAAGGCGATGCGCGCGGTCGCGCAGGACACGGAGGCGTCCGCGATGATGGGCATCAACGTCAACCGGACGATCTCGGTCACGTTCCTCATCGCCGGCGCGCTCGCCGCGGTCGCCGGCCTGGTGTTCCTCCTCGAGTACAACATCCGTTACGACACGGGCTTCGAGCTCGGGCTGATCGCCTTCACGGCGGCGGTGCTCGGCGGCATCGGCAACCTCGCAGGCGCCGTCGTCGGGGCGCTGGTGATCGGATTCGTCCAGTCGTTCAACGAGGGACTCACCTGGCACGCGCCCGGCGGGGACTGGACACGGTCGATCGTCTTCGGGATCCTGATCGCGGTGCTCGTGTTCAGACCGGAAGGCATCCTCGGCGAACAGACGCCCGAGGGGGCGTGACGACGTGACGAGCCTCGCGAGCCGCGCGCAGGCCCTCCGGTCGAACACGAACGCGTGGCTCGTCCCGCTCGTGATCCTCCTCGGCCTGCTGTACCCGTTTCTCGAGGATGGGCTTTCCACCCTTCCCCTGATCGGCGACTTCATGCCGACCACGGGGACCGTCGTCGTGATGATCGCGTTCACGATGATGGCCGTCGGCCTCAACATCGTCGTCGGCTACTGCGGCCTGCTCGACCTCGGCTACGTCGCCTTCTACGCGGTCGGTGCCTACACCGCCGGGTGGTTCGCGTCGCAGCACTTCGAGCAGGTCACGTTCCACCTCGGCTCGTCGGTCGACAACGACAAGGTCGGGATCCACCTCACGATGTGGCTGGTCTTGATCCTCGCCGGGTTGCTGACGATGCTCTCGGGCATCGTCATCGGCCTGCCGACGCTCCGCCTGCGGGGCGACTACCTCGCGATCGTCACGCTCGGCTTCGGCGAGATCATCCCTCAGGTCGTGCGGAACGGCGACAGCTTCGGCGGCTTCAACCTCACGAACGGGACATTTGGCATCGCGCCGATCGACCCCGTCGGCTTCCCGGTCCTCAGCGCGATCGGGCTGCCCGACAACTTCCAGACCTCGGACAACCGCGAGCGCTGGTACTACCTGATCGCCTTCCTGCTGCTCCTCTTCACGATCTTCTGCTCGGTCCGCCTGCGGGACTCCCGGCTCGGACGGGCCTGGATCGCGATCCGCGAGGACGAGACCGCGGCGGCGGCGATGGGCGTGCCGCTGATGCGGACGAAGACCTGGGCGTACGCGCTCGGCGCCTTCTTCGGCGGCGTCGCCGGCGCCTACTACGCGAGCTTCAAGTCGGGTGCGTTCCCCGCGGACTTCTACTTCAACATCTCGGTCTTCCTGCTCTGCATGGTCATCCTGGGCGGCATGGGCTCGATCTGGGGCGTGACGGTGGGAGGGATGATCCTCGCGTACCTCAACTTCAGCGGCCTCTCGACGATCGGCACCAAGATCCAGGACGCGGGGCTGAACTTCGACCCGACCAAGTACCAGTTCGGGATCTACGGGATCATCATCGTGCTGATGATGCTCTTCCGACCCGCCGGCCTGATCCCCGAGCGGCGCCACCGGATCGAGCTGGAGGAGGGCGTGCACGACACGCCGTTCTACGACGTCCAGACCGAAGGGGCGCTCACCGACCGCGATCGGAGCAACGACTGATGGCGGTCGACAACCTCGTCGAGGTGACGAAGCTCCGGAAGGAGTTCGGCGGGCTCGTCGCGACCGACGACGTCGACTTCACGATCCCCCGCGGCAGGATCGTCGCGCTGATCGGGCCGAACGGCGCGGGCAAGACGACGTTCTTCAACCAGCTGACGGGCGTCTACAAGCCGACGTCGGGCTCGATCGTGTTCGACGGCACCGAGGTGGTGAACATGCCCCCGCACGCGATCACCGCCCTCGGCATCGGCCGCACGTTCCAGAACATCCGGCTGTTCTCCCAGATGAGCGCGGTCGAGAACGTCCTCGTCGGGATGCACTGCCGGCTGCACACCGGAATCGTCGGCTCGATCCTGAGGACGAGGAAGGTCAAGCGCGAGGAGCGGGAGGCGCGCGACCGCGCCCGGGAGCTCCTCACCTACTCCGGCCTCCCCCGGCGCCACGACGACCGAGCCGGGAACCTTCCCTACGGCGACCAGCGCAGGCTCGAGGTCGCGCGGGCGCTCGGGACCGACCCGAAGCTGCTCCTGCTCGACGAGCCGACGGCCGGGATGAACCCGCAGGAGAGCGCCGAGTTCACTGCCTTCGTGCGGCGCGTCCGCGACGACAAGGGGCTCACCGTCCTCTTGATCGAGCACGACATGAAGGTCGTGATGGGGGTCTCCGAACGGATCACCGTGCTCGAGTACGGCGCGAAGATCGCCGAGGGCTCGCCGGCCGAGATCCAGGCCGACGAGCGCGTCATCGAGGCCTATCTCGGCAAGGGCGCGGCGGCATGAGCACCACGACCGCAGGCGACATCCTCGAGCTCGACGACCTCCACATCTACTACGGCGCGATCCACGCGCTCAAGGGCGTCTCGCTGCGGGTCGGCGCAGGGGAAATCGTGACGCTGATCGGCGCGAACGGCGCGGGCAAGTCGACCACGCTTCGGGCGATCAACGGGCTCAACCGCCCCCGTCAGGGCCGCATCCGCTTCGAGGGGCGCGACATCACGATGGCGCCGCCGCACGAGATCGTCGGGGGCGGGATCGCGCAGAGCCCGGAGGGGCGACGGCTCTTTCCGCGGATGACCGTCACCGAGAACCTCGAGATGGGGGCGTTCCAGCGCTCGGACAAGGAAAACTTCCAGGGGGACATGGACCGCGTCTTCGAGCTCTTCCCGCGCCTCTTCGAGCGGCGCATGCAGAAGGCGGGGACGATGTCCGGGGGCGAGCAGCAGATGTGCGCTATCGGCCGGGCGCTGATGGCGCGCCCGAAGCTGCTCCTGCTCGACGAGCCGTCGATGGGCCTCGCGCCGATCTTCGTCGAGAAGATCTTCGAGATCGTCGTCGAGATCAACGCGCAGGGGACGCCGGTGCTGCTCGTCGAGCAGAACGCGCTGATGGCACTCGACACCGCCCATCGCGGCTACGTCATGGAGACGGGCCGCATCACGCTCGAAGGCCCCGCTGCCGAGCTGAAGACGAACGAAGCGGTGCAGAAGGCCTACCTCGGCCTGGACTGATTTCTTCGCAAGCGGAGTCCGCCGAGCGGAATCCCGCCGCTCGGATCGGTCAAGCGCCGCTGACGATCATCGCGGGATACGGCGGCCCCAGGATGACGCCGGTGCGGCCCTCGGGGCCGGCGAGGCCCTCGGCCATCGCGAGCGCGGTGGCCGTGTTGTGCGACGGGACGAGGCCGAGCGCTCGCGCCGCGCCCGCGTCGCGGCAGCCCGCGACGATGACGCGACCCGCGCGCTCGAGCATCGCGCCGCAGGTCTCCCAGTCCGCGAACGGAAGCCGCGGATGCGGGGCACCGCCGCTGCGATAGGCCGCGATCGCGCGCCGGTCGCGTGCGGCCTGGGCCTCCACGCGGCCGAGCCCCTTCACGGCGGCGCCGTCGCGGAGCGCCGCGAAGAGGGCGAGGTACGGCGCTTGCGGACCGTGCCCCATGACGCGTGAGAACGGGTGCAGCAGGACGACGGTTCCGCCCTGGACGAGCGGCGGCCTGTTGCGCCAGAGGCGCAGCGCATGACCGAGCCCGAGTGCGGCGGCACTGATCGGGTTCAGGGGCTCGCGCGGCAGGTGCAGGCCTTCCCACGGCAGCGGGACGACGATCGTGTCGAACGGCTGTGCGACGACGACGCTCCGCACGGCCGTCCCGCGCACGAGCGCCTCCGCGTGGGCGACCGACGGCGGCCCGGCCAGCGCCGCGATGACGTCGAGCTCACGCGCCGCGCCGGTGAGCGCGCGGCGCCGCAGCACGGCGGGTGACGCGTTGAGCAGTCGCCGGAACGGGGAGCGGCCCGCCGCCTCGATCGCCTCCGGGCGCCATGGGTAGCCGCGATAGAGGCCGGTGGTCCGTGGGCGGTCGAGCACGAGCGAGAGCCCGATGACCGGAACCGCCCGGCCGAGCTCCTCCTCGAGGGCGGCGCCGATCTGAAGCGCGGCGGCCCCGTTCGCCTCGAGCAGGGATACCGCGCGCGCGGCGCGCATCGTGCCGGGCACGCTCGCGTCGACCAGCGCCGTCGCCCCGCCGTGGAGCACGCTCTCGCCGGCCCCGACCGTCACGATCAGATCGGTCTCGACGAGCGTGGGGTGGACGCGCGTGGGGCGCCCGCCGGCGACGACGGGCCGCAGATCGTCCGCCTCGCAGTCGTGCACGACGATCGCGCCACGGAAGTCCCGTCGCTGGTCGGGCCGCAGCAGCGACTCCAGCTCCCGCCGCCCGGGCCGTCGCTCGAGCCCGCCGGCGACGAGGACGGTCACACTCTCGCGGGCGACCCCCGCGCGGGACAGTTCGCCGAGCACCGCGGCGAGGGCGTCCTGCCGCGCATCGTCCTGGGCGGTCGGGAGCGGCACTGCCGGCGGCTGGACGACGACGGTCGCGCGGCCGCCGCGCGGCGCGAGCGACTCCAGCGGCCGGCCGCCAAGCGGGTAGCGGAACGCCTCGGTGACGGCGGCGCGGATGTCGGCGAGTGCGTCGAGCGGCGGTGGAGCGCCGAGCAGCACCGCGTCGTCCGGGAGCGTGACGAGCGGCACGCGCGAGCCGGAATGCAGTGGCACGCGCACAGGAGGATCCTAGGCGGCCGGCCGCCCGCGCCCGTCCGCGGCCGCTGTCAGGCGATCGCGCGGTGGAGGCGGTAGAAGGTCGGCCGGAACCCGAGGCGGGGCCAGGCGCGCGACGACAGCAGGTTCGTCATGCGCCAGTCGGTGACGACCCATTCGCGCCCGGTCTCGCGCGCCCAGTCCAGCACCGCCTCGCCGAGCACGCGGCCCGCGCCGCAGCCCCGCGCCTCCGGCAGCACCGAGGCGAAGCCGAGGAAGCCCGCGCCCGGCGGAAGCGCGAGGCTCTTGTGGTCGGACGACATCTCGATCGCGCAGGCGATCGCGGAGCCGATCACCTCGTCGTCCCGCTCGACGACGAAGGTCGTGAATCTCGGGTCGTCGAAGTCGGCCTCGTACTCGGCTCGGGCGTCCTCGACGGTCGGCAACGGGCGGCGCGAGAAGACCGGCGAGAGCGCCTGGTGCGCAGGCAACGCGACGTCGAGCCGAGCGAGCGCGTCCAGGTCCTCGCGGCGGGCAAGGCGGACGATCAGGCCCGGCGGCCCGGCGGAGCGCTCTCCCGCGGACGGCGTCTCCCGGATCGCGTAGACCTGCTGATGGCCGAAGCCGAGCCGGAACCACGCGTCGACGAGCGCGTCGTCGCAAGCCGGCAGCATCGCGTAGTGCAAGGGGAGTCCGTCGGCGACCCAGCGTTCCGCGGCCGCTGCGTAGAGGTCCCGCACGACTTCGGCCCCGACGGCGGCGTGGCCGGCCGGCTCGACCCACATGTTCGGCCCCCAGCTCGCGTCGCGCGGGGTTCCGACGACGAAGCCTGCGACCTGGCCGTCCATCAGGCCGGCAACGCCCGACGCGCCGTCTGCACGGACGAGCGCGCCGACCTCCTCGCGTGCCAGATCCGGGTCCTCGTACCGCTGATCGAGGCCGGGCTCCACGAGCCGGTGCGCGCGGTGGCGCTCGGCGAGCAGGAGCGCGGCGCCGTCCAGGTGCTCGTCCGAGAAGGGCACGATGTCGGGCGCGCGAAGGGTGGACGTCGCGGACATAGGGCCAGGGTAGAGCCAGGCGGCGCGCCCCGCGTCGTCCTGTTGGACGGTCTTCGGTCGTCCGCGCGGACGAGTGGCCGGGGTGGGTTACGCTCGACGGCGTGAGCCCGAAGACGCTGACCGGGGAGGAGCTCCAGCTCGACGACGGGCCTGCGAAGGGCTCCGAGCTCTTCCTCGTCGACGGCAACAACCTCGCGTACCGCGCGTACTTCGCGCTCCCGGAGGAGCTCCAGACGACGGACGGGCAGCCGACGAACGCCCTGCTCGGCTTCACGAACATGCTCTTCAAGCTGCTCTCGGACTACGCCCCGCGCGGCGTCGCCGTCGCCTGGGACACGCGTCCGACCCACCGCACGGAGATCGCGGAGACGTACAAGGAGGGCCGGCGCCCGATGCCGGACCTGCTGCGGGAGCAGTTTCCGCACTTCCGTCCCATCGTCGAGGCGTTCGGCTACCGGAACCTCGAGTTCGAGGGCTGGGAGGCGGACGACGTGATCGCGACGATCGCGACGCGTGCCGACGAGGCGGGCATCAAGACGTGCGTCGTCTCGACCGACCGCGACGCATTCCAGCTCTGCAGCGAGAACATCTCGCTGATGATGACGCCGCGCGGCGTCGCCGAGGTGAACGTCTACACGCCCGAGCGCGTCGAGCTCCGCTACGGCGTTCGGCCCGACCAGGTGCCGGACTTCATCGGGCTCAAGGGCGACACGTCGGACAACATCCCGGGCATCCCGGGGATCGGCGACAAGACCGCCGGACAGCTGATCGCGCAGTACGGCTCGCTCGAGGACGTGATCGCCCATGCCGACGAGCTGTCGCCCGCGCGCGGCAGGGCCGTGAAGGAGCACGCCGACCAGGCGCGCGACTCGAAGCTCCTCGCGACCATGCGGCGCGACCTGCCGCTCGGGGTCGACCCGTCGGAGCTGGTCTCGGCGCCGCCCGACCGCTCGACCCTGAAGGAGATCTTCCGTCGCTTCGAGTTCCGCGGCCTGCTGAGCAGGGTCGACACGCTGGATGCCGCGCTTCCGGCAGCGGAGGTCCCGGTGCCGGCGGAGACAGAGAGCATCCCCTGGCGCGAGGCGGCGCGGGAGGAGCTCCTGTTGAACCAGCACGACGTCCTCGCCGTCGCGTGGCACGACGGGCGCGCGGGGCTCGCGGCTGGGGCAGAGGTGCTCGTCGTCGAGGGGGCGCTCGACGAGGTTCGAGGGGCGCTCGGTCACGCGGCGGTTCTCGCGCACGACGCGAAGCTCCTCCGACTCGGGCGCGCGCCTGCAGACGACACGCTGATCGCCGCGTATCTCGTCGATCCCGGCCGCTCCGGCTACGAGCTCGACGACCTCGCCCGGGAGTACGGCCTCGAGCTCGTGCCGGAGCCCGCGACCGAGGAGGAGACCGCGGCGCTCGTGCGGCACGCCGAGTCGGCACGGCGGCTCGCTCCGCCGCTTCGGGCCCGCGTTCGAGAGTGGGGGATGGAGCGGCTGTACGACGAGGTCGAGCTGCCGCTCACCGTGGTGCTCGCGGACATGGAGGACGCCGGGATCCGGATCGACACGTACCGCATGGGTGAGATCACCGCGCGGCTGGCCGAGAGGGTGGAGGAGCTCGAGGCGAGCGCGCTCGACCTGGCAGGCGAGGAGTTCCAGCTCGGCTCGACGCAGCAGCTCGCGCGGATCCTCTTCGAGAAGCTCGGTCTCACGGCGGGCCGCAAGGGGAAGACGGGCTACTCCACCGACGCGCGCGTGCTCCGCGCCATCCGCGACGACCACGCGATCGTGCCGGTCGTCGAGGAGTGGCGCGAGCTGACGAAGCTCCTCAACACGTACCTGCTGCCGCTCCCGGGGCTGATCGACGACCGCGACGGCCGTCTCCATACGACGATCAACCAGGCCGTCGCGGCGACGGGTCGGCTCTCGACGACGAGCCCGAATCTGCAGTCGATCCCCGTCCGCACGGAGCTCGGGCAGCGGATCCGCTCGGCGTTCGTCGCGGCGGACGGGACTCGGCTGCTGTCCGCCGACTACAGCCAGGCGGAGCTCCGCATCCTCGCGCACGTGTCGGGCGAGCCCGTGCTGCGCGACGCGTTCGCGCGCGCCGAGGACATCCACGCGGCGACGGCATCGCAGGTGTTCGGCATCCCGCAGGCCGAGCTCTCGCGCGGCCAGCGCGACACGGCGAAGATGGTCAACTTCGGGATCATCTACGGGATCTCGTCCTTCGGTCTCTCCGAGAACCTCGGCATCCCGCGCGAGGAGGCCCAGGAGCTGATCGACACGTACCTGGCGCGGCTGCCGCTCGTGCAGGAGCTGATCAAGCGAACCATCGCCCAGGCGGCTGCCGACGGCTACGTCACGACGCTGCTCGGGCGGCGCCGCCCGATCCCCGAGCTCCGCGCCTCCAACCGGCAGACCCGGTCGCTCGGCGAGAGGCTCGCCGTCAACACGGTGATGCAGGGCACCGCGGCGGACGTGATCAAGGTCGCGATGGTGCGGATCCACGAGCGGCTACGCCGCGAGGGCCGTGCGTCCCGTCTCGTCCTCCAGGTCCACGACGAGCTCCTCCTGGAGGTGCCCGAGGTCGAGACCAGCGCCGTGCGCGAGCTGGTCCGCGAGGAGATGGTCGGCGCCTACCCGCTCGACCCGGCGCTCGCCGTCGAGGCGGGCATCGGCGACACCTGGGCCGACGCCAAGGACTAGAGCCGTCGTGCCGGGGCGGCACGTCGGCTCGCTTCCATTCCCCGGAGGGACTGACTAGACTCGCGCGAGCGTCGAAAGCCGGCGCCGTCTGTGACAAGGGGAGACGGAGATTCGAGGATCTCGATGAAGCCGCGGCTCGCGTGCCCGCATCGTGAGGCTGCCCGAGCAGCATTCGAGGTGCTGCTCGGCTCGGTACGGCCCGCACCCGGCTCTCGAACGCCGTCGGAGATTCCAATCGAGACGAAGGGGAGCATCAGAGGATGAGACGCATGACACTCGTCGCGGTCGTCGCCGTCACGGCGCTCGCGGCTCTCGCGGCAGGCGCCGCCAACTCCGCCGGGGTGAAGACGTCGGCCCAGGCGAAGTCGCCGGTGCAGAAGGCGGTGTTCTTCGCCGCCGACGGCATGAGGCAGGACATCGTGGCGCGGTACGCCGCGCAGGGGCTCATGCCCACCATGTCGGACTTCCTGAAGAAGGGCACGTCCGCCAGTGGGAACGGCCTTCTCACCCAGGCTCCGCCGAACACCGGAGCGGGCTGGTACAGCCTCGCCACCGGCGCGTGGCCGGGAGTCCACGGCTCCACCAACAACACCTTCCACCGCAACGGCCAGCCGTTCGCGAACCGCACTGCCGCGTTCGACCCGGGTGTGCTCCAGGCGGAGTCCATCGCCCAGTCGGCCGAGCGAAGCGGCCTCAAGGTCGCGCAGGTCGAATGGGCCGGAGGCCGCAATGCGACGATCGCCGGCCCGACCATCGACTTCCAGTCCTTCTTCTCGGGCCGGGGCGTCGCGACGAACTTCATCGGCACGGCCGGTGAGCCGCTGTTCGACAACGCAGCGAACATCGCGGCCTTCGGGCTGCAGTTCGACCATCCGGCGGGCTACGCGGGACAGGCTGCCTACGCCGGCGCGAACCCGACGCCGGCCGTCGGCTGGACGGGGTCGCTTCCCCAGACGTACAGCCCCGCGCGCGAGATGCATCTCCGCGTCATCGACTTCGGCGTCGACAAGTACGGGCTGAACGCGTGGATCTACGACAGCACCAACGACGGGAAGGCGAACTACGACAAGGTGCTCTTCTCGAGGACGAAGAGCGCCGCGGACGCCGTCGGCACGCTCAAGAAGGGCGAGTGGGCGGACGTCAAGGTCAAGATCGCGGACGGCTCCTCTGCGGGGCTGACGGCGGGCATGCTCGTCAAGGTCGAGGAGCTGACCCCCGACCTCTCACGCGTCCGGCTCTTCCACACGTCGGTCAGCCGCGCGATCGCATCGTGGCCGAGCTGGCCCGGCGCGTCCGGGTTCAGCGGCGACTTCGCCGAGTACCTCGCGCAGAAGTTCCCGACGTCGACCGCCGCCGACTTCGCGATCCTCGAGGCCGGCATCACGTCGGAGGAGACCTACACCGAGCAGGGGCTGTACTGGAAGACCGGGCACCTGCCGATGCTCGAGTACGTCGTCAAGACGTACAAGCCCGACCTGCTGCTGGCGGGCATGCCCACCACGGACGAGTTCCAGCACCAGTTCCTCGGCCTCGTCTCGCCGAAGCTGCCCGGCGGCGCTGCGAACCCGGCCTACGACGACGTCGACCTGAACGGCAAGCCGGACGGCCGGGTCACGGCCCGTGAGGGGTTCATCCGCACGGCCTACGAGGAGGCGGACGAGGTCCTGACCCGCGCCCGCGAGCTGATGGGGAAGGATCCGACGACGTTCGTCGGCTCCGACCACGGCTTCGCGCCGCAGTTCCTCGCGATCGACGCGAGCCTCCCGCTGGTCGAGCTGGGGCTCCTCTCGAGGCCGCAGACCTCGAACTGTCGGCCCGCAACGGGCGAGACCATCGGCAAGGCCAAGGCCTGCTGGGCCGGCGGGACCGTCCAGATCTACCTGAACGTCACCGGTCGCGACCCCGCGGGCGGCGGGCTGCAACAGGTCGCCGCGGCCGACGCCGCGAGCACGGTCGCTGCGATCAAGGCGAAGTACCAGGGCCTAGCCGACACGAAGGACTGGACCCACGACGGACAGCCCGAGGGCTGGAAGATGATCGACCGCGTCTTCACGAAGGCGGAGGCGCGGTACATCCCGAACGGGCCGAACTCGACGGCGGACATGGCCCACCCGACGAGAACCGGCGACGTGGTCGCGTTCTCGTACCCGCCGTACCAGTTCGACGCGGAGACACCCGGGACGCTGGTCGCACCGTCACAGTTCTTCGGCCAGCACGGCTACGTCCCGGCCGTCCAGGACATCCCCGCGAACATCAACATGCGGGCGACGTTCCTGGCCGGTGGCGAGGGGATCGCGAAGGGCGACGTGTCGGCCCGGACGATCGACCTCGCGCCGACGCTCGCGTTCCTGCTCGGGATCGCCGAGCCGCAGCAGAGTCAGGGACGCGTCCTGCTCGACGTCCTCAAGGGAGGCGAGGCGTACAAGCCGATCTCGGTCATCGGGCTGAACGACTTCCACGGCCAGCTCGAGCCGACGACCCTGGCGACCACGCTCTTCGACGGCCTCGCCCAGAACGTCGGCGGAGGCGCCTTCCTCGCGACGCTGTTCGACGAGGACTTCGCCGCGCTGCCGAAGCCGGGCCTCCTGCTGGCAGGTGGTGACAACGTCGGCGCCTCGCCGCCGAACTCCGCCCTGCTCGAGGACATGCCCGCGATCGACATCGAGAATGCGTGGGGCCTCGACGCCACGTCGTACGGCAACCACGAGTTCGACTACGGCGTCGAACGGCTGTTGAAGCACCAGGCACGGGCGAAATTCCCGTTCCTGGCGACGAACATCGTCGAGAAGTCGACCGGGAAGGCGCCGTCGTGGGTCACGCCCTCGAAGGTGTTCACGGTCGACGGCGTCAAGGTCGGCGTCATCGGCGCCGAGCTGAAGAACACGCCGGAGCTCGTCTCCGCCGGCGCGACGGCCGGCCTCGAGTTCCTCGACGAGGCGTCGCGGATCAAGGCCGAGTCGGAGCGCCTGCGCCAGGAGGGCGTCCGCGTCCAGATCGTCGTCATCCACCAGGGGACCAACACGGGCGAGAACACGATCGGGAACCTCGTCGGCACCCCCTGGGTCGGACCCATCCTCGGGATCGCAGACGCTCTCGAGGACACGACCGTGGACGCGATGGTCGTCGGTCATACCCACCGCATCTCGAACCTGATGCGGGGGAACATCCTCATCGTCGAGGGCATCAACGCGGGGACGAGCTACTCCGTCCTCCAGCTGATGGTCCAGGGCGGAGACGTCCAGTGGGCCGGCGGCGCGACGCGCGTCGCGAAGAACCTCGGCGTTTCGGCCCGCAGCGACGTGCAGGC
>Ga0207675_100003508_pt1 | contig 15310 bp, 13 predicted proteins | sample KBSSwiS42_FD_184305 | JGI IMG/M metagenome (GOLD analysis project Ga0207675, IMG submission 184305) | Switchgrass rhizosphere microbial communities from Kellogg Biological Station, Michigan, USA - KBS Switchgrass S4-2 (SPAdes) (version 2) | ecosystem: Host-associated > Plants > Roots >... | reverse complement strand
AACGCGAGTCGCTCGGGTGCTCGGCGTGGCTCAGCCGGCTCGCGCGGGTGCGTGGTGCTGGGCTCGCGCAGGCTGAGCGCGATGATGACCACTGCATCGATCTCGCGGCCGTGGCCTCGGGCCAATTCGAGCAGTGTCTCCGATGGGCGCTCGGCGAGCTCGCGGCCGTGGCCTCGGCTGATTTGAGCAGTGTCTCCGATGGGCGCTCGGCGAGCTCGCCGAGCGCGAAGGCGCGGCGACCGCGGCCGGGTCAGGGGTCGCGGCGGGCTCGCGTATGAAGGTGCAGGCCGCGCGGTTACAGAGCTGGGGCGCCTGGAGGCTACGCGGCGTGGGAGATGGAACGCCCTGCCGCTGTCACTTCCTCCGTGATGATGTCGAACTTGACGAGCGTCGACTGACCGAAGGTGGTCGTGATGGCGCAGTCGGCGGCGTCGCGGCCGCGCGCGACCAGGATGCGACCGACGCGGGGGGTGTTGTGCCGCGCGTCGAAGGTGAACCAACTGCCGCCGAGGTAGACCTCGAACCAGGCGCTGAAGTCCATCGGCGCCGGCACGGGCGGCACGCCGATATCGCCCAGGTAGCCGGTGGCGTAGCGCGCCGGGATGTTCATGCAGCGGCAGAGGGCGACGGCGAGGTGGGCGAAGTCGCGACACACGCCGACCCGCTCTTCGTGAGCCTCCCACGCCGTTCGCGTCATACGCGCGAACTGGTAGCCGAAGGTCAAGCGCTGGTGCACGTAGTCGACGATCGCTTGGACGCGCGCCCAGCCGCGGGGCGTGCTGCCGAACAGCGACCAGGCCAGCTGCGAAAGCCGGTCCGTCTCGCAGTAGCGGCTGCCCATCAAGAAGCTGAGCGCTTCGTCCGGTAGCTGGGCCACCGGCACTTCGCCTGCCGAGCGCGCGACGGGGTCGGGCAGGCCCGAATCCTCGACGACGAAGTCGGTCGCAAGGGTGAGGATCCCGACGGGCGCGACCGTGCGGGTACGCACGTTCCCGAAATCGTCCAGGCTCGCCACGAGCGGGGCCGGTCCATTCGAGCTGATGATCGCGGGCGTGCGCAGGTCTGCCGCGCGTGACGGATGGACGCTCACGAGCGCCATGAGCGGCGTTTCGTAACTGCACTCGATGGAAATTTCATAACCTGCTCGGATCAACATGTCGGTCACACTCCTGGGGCATCGTGTCTCATCGTCGAGCTCACGCCGCAGCGCCTGGCTCTGGGATGGCCGCTCCCAAGCAAGCCGCGAGCCAGAGCTCGAGCGGAGGACGAGACCTGGCGCTGCACCGGACATGGCAGCGCATTTGGCAGGTATTGGCAGGTAAATTCCTGCCTCGCAGCGCCTCAGAGCCCGGGCGACGGCCTTTTCTTCTGTCGCAAGCTGGCACCAGCGCGGCATTCTCGCGCGACCGGGCGCCGGCAGCGCCCGCACGCGAGACGTGCCGACTTCAGGGCCGCCCACGCGCCGGGAGCGGCTCGAGCGACGCTCCGCCGTGCGACGACGGCTAGCGCGAAGCAGTAGCTGCGGGGCGCGACAGCTCTGCGAGCGAACGCATCACGTCCTCCACGATGTCGCTCGTGTCTTCCACGCCGACGCTCAAGCGGATCAGCGCCGGATCGATGCCCACGCGCTGCAGATCTTCGTCCGAAAGCTCGGAGAAGCTCATCAGGCAGGGTTGCTCGATCAGCGTCTCAACGCCACCGAGCGAGGGCGCAATCTTGGCGAGCCGGCAGCCGTCGACCACCTGAGCCGCCGCCTGGCGGCCGCCCTCCACGATGAAGCTGACGACGCCGCCGAAGCCACGCATCTGGGTGCGAGCCACCTCGTGGGAGGAATGGCTCTCGAGCGCCGGATAGAAGACGTGCCGCACCCGTTCGTGGCGAGAGAGCTCGAGCGCGACCGCGTGCGCCGTGCGGTTCTGGCGCTCCACGCGCAGGTTGAGCGTCTTGAGGCCGCGAGCAATCAGAAATGCCGCGTGCGGATCGAGCACTCCGCCAAGCACGCCGCGCGCCTCACGCAAGAGCGAGATGATGTGCTGCGGCCCCGCCACGACGCCGCCGAGCACATCGTTGTGGCCGGCCAGATACTTGGTAGCGCTGTGCACCACGAGATCGATGCCGAAGCGCAAGGGGCGGCAGTTGACCGGGGTCGCGAACGTGGAGTCCACGAGCGTACGGATGCGCCCATGGCGCCGTACGATCGCCGACACCTGCTCCAGATCCACACAGTGCAAATAGGGGTTGGTCGGCGACTCCGTGATCACGCAGCGCGTGTTGGGCCGCAGCGCAGATTCCAGCGCGGACAGGTCCCCCGGCGCGATCATGGTGTGCTCGACGCCGAAGCGGGCCAGCGTCTGCACCACGAACTGGCGCGTGCGGCGGTAGCAGTCGTTGAACAATACGACGTGGTCGCCCGCCTTGGTCAAAGCAAACAGCGTGCTGGTGACGGCGGCCATGCCGCTCGCAAAGGCCAGCGCGTCGTCCGCTCCCTCCAGCGCGGCGACGCGCGTCTCCAGCTCGCGCACCGTGGGGTTGCCGTAGCGGCCGTACTCTTCACGGTCGATGTCCGGGTCCTGGCCGCGCATGTAGCGCTCGAGATCGGCGGTGTCGCGAAACGTGAAGGTCGCGGTCTGGGCGATGCCCGGAGCGAGGGTATTGTGCGGGCGCTGCTGTGGCGTGCCCGCATGGACCGCCTCCGTGGAGGTGGACGCAGGTTGATCCTTGGGTCCGCCACGCGACGGATCGCTCACTTCTCGCCTTTCGCCGGACGGGCTAGCCAATGTCTCATGCTCGAAGAGCCGCCATTAGCACGTTTTTTGCTCCGAGATCCGTTGCAGAGCCCCGTCCAGGCCAGTGGCCCCCCGGTCGGTGTACCAAAGTTGGTGTGCCAAAGACGCACGGCGCAGTGACGCAAGCGGGGTTGGGCCCCAGGCTCCGGAAGAGGCACAGCGCGAGTCCGCGAGCGGAGCCGGGGGAGGTCCCGGTCTCACGAACACCCAACCGACAGAACGCAAGCGGGGTTGGGGCCCCGCGCGCAGGAAGAGCGCAGGCGCGAGTCCGCGAGCGGAGCCCGGGGGGCGGTCCCGGTCTCACGAACACCCAACCGACAGAACGCAAGCGGGGTTGGGGCCCCGCGCGCAGCGCGAGTCCGCGAGCGGAGGCGGGGGTGGGGCCCCGTCCGGGATTCACTCCCGGCGGGGCGGGGGTCTGCCTCAGACCCCCGAGAAAATCAGCACAGCGCGAGTCCGCGAGCGGAGGCGGGGGAGGTCCCCTGCAGCTCCGCTGCAGGGACCGGGGGTCTGCCTCAGACCCCCTGGAAATCAGACGGGGACGGCGAAATCTCGCAGCGCGTCGTTGAGGCTGGTCTTTTGATCCGTGCTTTCCTTGCGCTGGCCGATGATGAGCGCCATGGGCACCATGAACTCTCCGGCGGGGAAGCGCTTGGGGCGCATGCCGGGGATGACCACGCTGCGCGCCGGCACGCGACCACGCAGCTCTTTGGGCTCGCTGCCGCTCACGTCGACGATGGGCGTGGAGGCGGTGAGCGTGACGCCGGCGCCGATCACCGCCGCGCGCTCGACCAGCACGCCTTCTACGATGATGGCGCGAGAACCGACAAAGCAGTCGTCTTCCACGATCACGGGTTGAGCCCCCGGAGGCTCGAGCACGCCGCCGATGCCGACGCCACCGGACAGATGGCAGCGCCGACCGATCTGGGCGCAAGAACCGACCGTGGCCCAGGTGTCGACCATCGTGCCCGCGCCCACGTACGCGCCGATGTTGACGTAACCCGGCATCAAGATCGCGCCCGCTTCGACGAATGCGCCGTAGCGGATGGTGCCCGGCGGCACCACACGCACGCCCGCGCGCTCGAGGTCCGTCTTGAGCGGGATCTTGTCGTAGAAATGCAGCGGACCCGCATGGCTCGCGGTCATCTCCGAGATCGCGAAGTAGAGCAGCACCGCTTGCTTGAGCCAGGCGTGCGTCTCCCACTGACCCGGCGCGCGCTGGGAGGCGACCCGCAGCTCGCCACGATCGAGCGCCGCGACCGTGTTCGACACGGCGGCCTTGTGCTTGGGGTCCTCGAGCAGCTGCCGATTGGCAAAGGCGGCTTCGATCAGGGGGCGGAGGTCTGCTTCCGGCATCGGTAGTTCCTGCGAGGGCGGCACGCAGCCGCGTTGGCTTCCGGATGCCCGTGGCATCGCTCGTAGAGCCTGCCTCTTACGACAAAGGCCAGGAAATGCACACCCCGAGTGGCTCGGCGGAGAATTCGAAGCCGCCTCCGAGCCGGCGCGCCGCCACCTGTGCACACACGAGCGTGGGCGCGACCGGCGGCAAGCCCGCAATGCGGACCGCGACCCCCGCGGTGGACTCGGCGCCGAAGCCGATCAGCGTCTGGGAGACTCCGCGTCGCACCGCGTAGACAATCTGTAAGGGCCGCGCGGGGGTACGCTGCGCCACCAGCGCTACTCCGAGCACGATCAGCGTCTTGGCAGCAGCCAGATCGACGCTCAGGGCGCCCGGATCGGGCGTGTCGGCAGGGGAGACGAAAATCGCGGGCACGGCTTGCTCCGCCGGTGCTTCGCTGCTGCTCGCGTGAATCCAGCCCACGGGGCTCGCATCCAGGGGACGGGGGCGAGCCGCTCGATCCAGCAGCGCCACCAAGGGCAGCGTGCCGCCGAGCTCCTCGACCAGACCAGGCAGCGCTTGTTCCAGAGCCAGCCGGCGCGCAGCGGAAAGCCGCCCGGACTGCACGGCGCGCTCCAGGGCGGCTTCCAGCCGCGTCACCGAGCCGTGCAACGCGTCCATGACGGGCTTGGCGGCCACGATGCTCGTGCCTCGGCGGATCAGCGCGTCCGCCAGGCCGTTGAGGCTGGCGATCATCGGGGCGCAGTCGGCGTGCACCGCGGCCACCGCGGAGTAGAGCTCCTTTTGACCTACCTTGATGGAGCTGAGGATCAGCTGGAGATTGCGGATCGAGCCGAGCCCGTTGCGCAAGGGCCCCAGCTCCACCAACTCTGGTGCGAGCGTGGACGCGCTCGGAAACACACTGGGGACAGCGCTGGGTTGCACCTCCTGAAGCGGACCACAAACCGAGCGATGGGGCCAGCCCCTGCAGCACTCGCTGCCATGGCACCCGGCCCGCCGGGTTCACCCTTTGGGGACATTGCTCCCCGTCGGGGTCCCCCTCCGGATCTCACCCTGCGAAGGTTATCGACAGGCTCGAGCAAGTGTGTGACACAAATTGGGTGAGCGTCCTAGTCACCGGAGCCGCGGGTTTCATCGGCAGCCACACCGCCGTACGCTTGCTACAGCGGGGCGACCAGGTCATCGGGCTCGACAATCTGAACGACTACTATTCGCCCGAACGCAAGCGCAGCAACCTGAGCGAGGTGAGTCGGGAGGCGCGCAGCGCTTCGCAGTTCGAGTTCGTCGAGGGCGACATCCGAGATCGCACTCTGCTCGAGCGCTTGTTCCGACAGTACGACGTGCGCGCAGTCATCAACCTGGCAGCGATGGCGGGCGTCCGCGTCTCGGTCGAGAACCCGTGGCTCTACTATGACGTCAACCTGACCGGCACGCTGAACCTGCTCGAGGCGGTGCGCGCGCAGAGCACGCGCGCCACCTTCGTCTTGGCGTCTACCTCCTCGGTGTACGGGGCGACGGAGGCCTTGCCGTTCGTGGAGACCGACAGCGCGGACCGTCCGCTCGCGCCGTACGCGGCCAGCAAGCGCGCGGCCGAGTTGCTCGGCTTCACCTACCATCACCTGCATGGGCTGAACTTCACGGCGTTGCGCTTCTTCACCGTGTACGGCCCACGAGGGCGCCCGGACATGATGGCCTACAAGGTGCTGGACAGCGCCTACGGCGGCGAGCCCGTGCCCTACTTCAACGGCGGTCAGATGCACCGCGACTGGACGTTCGTGGATGATATCGTGTCCGGCATCGTCGCGGCCGCGGATCGGCAGCTGGGTTACGAGGTGATCAACCTGGGCCGCGGTGAGCCGGTCTTGCTCGCGGATTTCGTGGGCGCCCTCGAGAGCCTGGCAGGGCGGAAGCCGCACCTCGTCGAACAGCCGATGTCCGACGCCGACGTCAAGTACACGTACGCCGACATCGGCAAGGCGCAGCGGCTGCTCGGTTACGATCCCCAGGTGAACGTCGCAGAAGGCACGCGCCGCTTCTTCGATTGGTACGTCGCGCACGCCAAACCGAGCGGGCAGTAGCTCAGAAGGCGCGGAGGTATTGCGCCGGGACCTCGACCCGGGCTCCGAGTGTCTTGGCCGCATTCAGGACCCAGTACGGATCGCGCAAGAACGCGCGGCCGATCAGCACGAGGTCGGCGTGGCCCTCGGCGATGATGGCTTCGGCCTGGGCGGGCTCCGTGATCAGGCCGACGGCGGCGCTCGGCACGCCAGCTTGGCGCACGGCACGCGCGAAGGGCACCTGATAGCCGGGCGAGGCCGGCACCTTGGCCTGCGCCGAGGTGCCGCCGGAGCTGCAGTCGATCAGATCGACGCCTTCGGGCTGCAGGCGGCGGGCGAGCTCGACGGTCTCGTCGGCTGTCCAACCGCCTTCCACCCAGTCCGTGCAGGAGAGGCGGACCGCGAGCGGCAGCTCTTCAGGCCAGACGGACCGCACATCGCGTGCCACCTCGATCAGCAAGCGGATGCGCTGGTCGAAGCGGCCACCGTAGGCGTCCTGGCGCTGATTGGAGAGCGGAGACAGGAAGCTGTGCAACAGGTAGCCGTGAGCGGCATGCAGCTCGAGCCAGCGAAAGCCGGCGTGCAGGCTGCGCTGTGCGGCTGCGCGAAAGGCCGCGCGGATCACGCGGATGTCCTCGTGGCTGGCGGCCCGGGGCACGCGATAGCCGGTGTTGAACGCGAGCGCGCTCGGCGCAATGGGGTTCCAACCACCCTGCTCGTCGGTCAGCGGCTGGCCACCTTCCCACGGTCGCGCCGTACCCGCCTTACGCCCGGCGTGCGCCAGCTGCATGCCGGCCACGGCGCCTCGAGCGTGCACGCTGTGCACGATGCGCGCCAAGAGCTCAATCTGGGCGTCGTCCCAGATGCCCAGATCCTCGGGGGAAATACGGCCGCGCGCCTCGACGGCGGCCGCCTCCGTCAGCACCAGGCCGGCGCCGCCGACGGCGCGGCTGCCGAGGTGCACGAGGTGCCAGTCGCTCGCGAAACCGTCCGTGGAGCTGTACTGGCACATCGGTGAGACACCGATACGATTGCGCAGCGTGACTCCGCGCAGACGAAAGGGCTGAAACAAAGACGACATCGAGAGCCTGGCCGCAGCGATCCGCCGCCGGAGCGCGCTCGGCGCGCCAATCGACTGAGCGCGCTGGGCGCGCCAATCGACTGAACGCGCTGGGCGCGCCAATCGACTGAACGCGCTGGGCGCAGATTAACTGAACGCGCTCGGCGCGCAAATGACCGACGCTCGGCGCGCAAATGACCGACGCTCGGCGCGCAAATGACCGACGCTCGGCGCGCAAATGACCGACGCTCGGCGCGCAAATTGACCGCGCGCCCGCTAGCAGCGGCAGGCGTCAAAAGCTCATTCAGACGCCGTCGATACCTCGACGAGCGCCTGGGACAGGCGCGTGAGCACCACGCGGTCGAACACCTTGCAGCGCAGCACGTTGGCTTGCCAGCGCGCCTCCCCGCGGAAGGTCCAGTCCCACGTGCCGCTCGGCCGAGTCGAGATGCAGAGTGCCGTGCCGGCACGACCGGAGTCCAGGCGGTAGTCCGTGCCATCCAGCTCCAGCTCGATCAGCGCGGCTTCATCGAAATTGACCACGCCCTCGCCAGAGGCCACTGCCGCTGCCGCGCCCTCCGCTGAAGATGTAGCCTCTGAAGAGGTAGAGGCCGCGGTGGAACCGCCTTCCAGCTCGGATTCTGAAATGCTGTTCATGAGTTCAGTATACTCCCCCGGGGGGAGCGAGCAAGAGCTACTTTTCGGCGATGATGTAGGCGACCCAGGCCCCAGCGTTGTCCGCGCGCTTGCGAGCACGATACACGCCGGTACCCTCGCCGTCCTCGTCTTCATCCTCCCAGTACACGTGGCTCTTCGAGAAGCCGGCCTCGGCGAGCAACTCCGTCAACTCGGGCAGCGTCCAGAAGCGCCAGTGATAGGTGAAGGCGCGCTCGAGCTTGCTGCCGTCCTTGAACTCGAAGTGGATGTGGTTCACCACCGAGTGGTCGATGGCGTTGACCACGTGCTGGTCCCACAGGTACGTGAAGCCGCCCTTGATCCGGGTGCGCTCGAACTCGTCCTCGCGCATGGCCTCCATCGAGTAGGGGCCGCCGTAGGCGTCCAGCACCAGCAGCCCTTCGCGCTCCAGCGAAGCGTGCACGCCCGCGAAGTAGGCGCGCATCTCGTTGCGGGTCCGGAAGACCCAGTAGCTGAAGTTCAGGGCCAGCGCGATGTCGAAGCGCTGCTTCAGCGGATCGAGCACATTCTGCCGTAGCAGCGTGATGCGCTGGCCCGGCTCGCCGATGGCAGCCAGGTTGTGCTCGATGCCCCAGTCGAGAGTCGGCTGATCGAGATCGATGCCGACCGCCGTTCGCTCGGGGCGGGTCTTGACCCATTCGGCACAGAAGAGTGCCGTGCCGCAGAAATCCTCGCGCAGCGTGATCGGTGCCCGCCCGAAGGTCTTCTTGTAGATGCGGTGCACGAAGGCAATCTCGATCTCCGGGTCTTGCACGCTGCGCTGATACAGGTCGTGCTTGTCCGCGGTGGCCGCGGTGAGCTCGTGCGTTTTCTTCTTCTTGCTGGTGCCGCGCTGTCGCCGAGTTTCGGTCATGTGGAAGGTGCCGGGCAGGGGTATGTGCCGGTCCGGCGCACGCCGTTGTAGTGGCCGACAAGGCGGCCCACAACCTCGGAGATCCCTTTAAGCCTGCCGGCCGAGCGCCGTTGTAATCCCCGATGCCCGTCCCCGACGCGAACTCGGAGAGCCAGCTCGATACGCTGGGCCTGCACGCGCTGCCGGTCGATCCGGTCGATCGCAAGCTGATGTCGGGCCTGCGTATCCAGGTCGCGTTCATGGTGTTCACGGGGCTGGTGGTGCTGGTGCTCACGACACTGGCGTTCGTGTTCATCTCGCGCATCTTCGCGCAGCTCACGCCTTCCATCCGCTCGGATCTCGAAAACAAGGCTCTGCGCGGCAGCCGCCAGATCGCCTTGTCCGCGGACCTGGGCATCGTGATCAAGGATCGCCAGCAGATCGAGCAGCAGCTGGACGGCTACGACCGCGATAGCGACGTGCTCGCGATCGTCGTGACCGACGCGGAGGGCGGCGTGATCGCCGAATTCGGCAAGAGCCCGCTCTCGCCTGCCGAGCTGCTTTCGGGCTCCGCCGGCGAGTTGCATACGGCCTCCGCCCGGCTGGCGAACGACACGCCGCCTTGGTTCAGCGCCTGGACGTGGTCGGTGATCGAAGGCACACCGGTGGGACGCGTGGGCGTGGTCGTCTCGTCCGCGCGGCTGCTCGCCGGTTCCGAGCTGGAGCGCAGCATCCTCACCAGCGCCGGAGTCGGCTCGGCGCTGGCCTTGTTTGCGGCGTTCGCGTTCGTCGGTCTGTATATCGGACCGCTCATTTCGGTGACGGAGCGCGCCTTTGTGCGGCTGGAGAAGACCACCCTCGCCGCGCTCGACGCGACGCGCGTCAAGAGTGAGTTCCTGGCCAACATGAGCCACGAGATCCGCACGCCCATGAACGGCGTGCTCGGCATGGTGGAGCTCTTGAGCGGCACGAAGCTCGACTCGAAGCAACGCCGCTACATCGGTACGCTCGAGAACTCTGCCAACGGGCTGATGACCGTGCTGAACGACATTCTCGATTTTTCCAAGATCGAGGCAGGCAAGCTCAGGATTTCTTACGCGCCTACCGTGGCGCGGGACCTGATGGAAGAGGTCGCGGAGCTGTTCTCGCGGCGAGCGCACGAAAAAAAGCTGGAGCTGACCTGTCACATCGAGGTCGGCGTGCCCGAGCTGCTGGAGCTCGACGCGCAGCGGCTGCGGCAAGTGCTGTCGAACCTGACGGGCAACGCGATCAAGTTCACCGAGCACGGGCAGGTGGTGCTGCGCGCGCGGCTGGTCGAGGGGCAGCGCGTACGCTTCGAGGTGCAGGACACCGGGATCGGCATCGCCGACGACGTCTTGCCGCGCCTGTTCGGCGCGTTCATGCAGGCCGATGGCTCGATGACGCGGCGCTATGGTGGAACGGGTCTGGGCTTGACCATCTCCAAGCAGCTGGTGGCGCTGATGGGCGGCGAGCTCCGTGTGAGCACCAAGCACGGTGCGGGCAGCACCTTCTCTTTCGACCTGCCGGCGCGCGAGGTGGAGGGCGGAGACATCCGCACGCTCGACCGCCCCAGGTACCAGTTCCGCACGCTGATCGTGGATGACAACGAGACCAACCGGGTCGTGCTGGAGGAGCTGCTGACACGCTGGGGCATCCCGAACAGCAGCGTGAACGGTGCCGAAGCCGCGCTCTGTGAGGTGGAGCAGGCCGAGCGCAGCGGCTCGCCGTTTGGCTTGATCCTGTCGGACTTCAACATGCCGGACGTCGACGGTGCCAACCTGGCGCTGGCCCTCGCCACGGGGCGCAGCAGCGCCATCGAGCAGCAGCTGCGGCCGCGCTTCATTCTGCTCACCTCGTCGGACGGGGAGAGCCTGAGCGACGAGGCGCGCACCTGCATCGATGGCTTCCTGCAGAAACCGCTGCGCGCGCAGGACCTGGTACGCACCATGAACAGCGTGCTCGCCGGCAGCGCGCGCGCCTTCGCCGTGCGCCAGGCCACGCCGCAGCCGCAGCGCTTGAACTCGCGGCCTGTGCTGGTCGTGGAGGACAACCCCGTCAATCAAGAGGTGCTGCGCGAGAGCCTGGCGCAGCTCGGCTACCGCGCGCACGTGGTCGATAACGGTCAGCTCGCGCTGGACGCCCTGCAGGAGAAATCCTACCCGCTGGTGTTCATGGATTGCCAGATGCCGGTGCTGGACGGCTACCAGGCAGCCCGCGCCATCCGGGTGCGCGAGTCGGGGCGAGCGCACGTGCCCATCATCGCCGTGACCGCGCATGCCTTCGAGGGCGAGCGCGAGAAGGTGCTGGCCGCCGGCATGGACGACTACATCGCCAAGCCGATCAAGCAGACCGTGTTGCTCGAGGCCCTGCAACGCTGGTGGCCACGCGAGGAAGAAGGGGCAGATTCCGAGGCCGCCGCAGAGCCGCCGCGCCACGCCAGCAGCCAGCCCGCCTTCGATCTCGGACTGAGCGAAGCGGTGCTGAGCGTGTTCCTGCGTATCGTTCCCGAACAGATCGCTGAGCTGGAACACGCCATCGCCAGCGAAGACCCGCTGCTATTGAAGCAGATCGCGCACAAGCTCAAGGGCGGTTGCCTGGCAGTGGGTGTACCCAACATGGCCAGCCTGTGCGCGGAGCTCGAACGCAACCCCGACAACCGAGCCGAGCTGTGCGCGCGACTCTCGAGTGAGTTCGCCGTCGTGTCCGAGCGCTTCGTGTCCAAGACAGCGCGCGATCGACTGAACTAATCCTGCGCAAAGAGCTGGCCGTTAGTGGGCAATGACGCTGATGTGACAGCGGCTTGGGGTGTGATTATCGATGCATAGACTCTCAAAGCTAGGCCAGCGGAGCGCGGCTCTGCGCCTGCGGCGCCTGGCGCCCTGGGCCCTGTCGGGGTTGCTCGGCGCGGGCTGCCTCTTCGATCCCGACGACAGGTGTGGACCCAACCAGGTGCTCTCGGGCGACGAGACCGTCTGCCAGTGCGTCGCGGGCTACGTTGCCGGGGCCACAGGCTGCGTGTCCTGCGCCGAGAACGAGGTGCCCGATCCGGTCGCTGGCTGCGCTTGCGCGGAGGGCTACGTGAGGCCCGCTGCCGGCGCTGTCTGCACAGCGTTGCCGCCCGACGTACATCCTCCCAGCGGCGTCGGCAAAGCCTGCATGGCGGCCGCGGACTGCGCGGGCCTGGACGCTTCCTACTGCGAGGCAGGCTTCAGCCACTCGTGCGTGGTTGCGGACTGCACGGTCTCGCCGAACAGCTGCTTCACCGGTACCGAATGTTGCGACTTCACCAGCTTCGGCCTGCCGCGTCTGTGTATCCCCGCGGGAATGTGCCCAACATGAAGGCGCGCGTGCTCTCGGCCTACATTTGCGGCGCCGGCCTGCTCGCTCTCGTCGCACCGGCGCTGGCTCAGCCGGACCCCGGCGCGGACGTCACGACCGCCGACCCCACCGCCCCCGCGGGCACAGCTGCCGCTCCCGACGCCAACGCGGACGCGGAAGCCGAGGCCATGGCGCTCGCGCTGGCCGGCTCCAGCAGCGAGGCCACCAGTGCCGCCGTGGCCGACACGGAGGAGTTCAAGCTCAACATCTACGGCTTCACCGACTTCACGTACTCGGCGCGCTTCAGCGACTTTGCTTTTGCCTCGCCCTATCCAGCGTTCATGGTCGGCAACGTCAACCTGTACGTGGGCGCCGAGCTCGGCAAGGGTTGGCGCTCGCTGACCGAGTTTCGCCTGCTGTACTCGCCGCACGGCAACCAGCCGCTGAACAATGATCTCTCGGCGGGTGTGCGCCAGGACACGACCGTGGCGGACCCCGCCGACTACGGGCGGCCACTGCGCTGGGGCGGGGTCGAGATCGAGCGCGCCTGGCTGGAATACTCGGCGCATCCGCTGCTCACCATCCAGGCCGGTCAGTGGCTCACACCGTACGGGATCTGGAACGTCGACCACGGCTCGCCCGTGATCATCGGGGCGCGCCGCCCCTTCGTGGTCGGCGAGGCCTTGTTTCCCGAGCGCCAGACCGGCGTGCAGCTGTACGGCTCGTACCTCGTGGGCACGACCGAGATCGGCTACCACCTCGGCCTGAGCAATGGGCGCGGTCCCATCGATGCCTTTGCGGACCTGGACAAGAACAAGGCCTTCACCGCGCGGCTTTCCGTCTCCAACGAGTCGCCCGTGGGCACCATCACCCTCGGCGGGACGCTGTACCGCGGTCGCTACACCGATCGTTCGCTGAGCTACTACATCTCCAACGAAGGCAGGCTCGGCGTCGAGTACATTGCCAGCTCGCGCTATGAAGAGCTCGGACTCGGCGCTGACCTGCGCTGGATCTGGAACGACTTGAGCGTGCAGGGCGAGCTCATCACGCGCGAGGTGGCCTACCAACGAGAGGAGCTGCGTCCCGCGGCGCTAGCTCTCCCCGGGCAGCCCGCGGGCTTCGCGCCGGACTTCCGCAGCGTGGGCTGGTACGTGCTCGGTGCGTACCGCCTGCCCTGGTACAACGTCATGCCGTTCTTCGGCGGAGAGAGCTATCACCCCAACAACGGGCCGCTGGGAGCGACGGCAGCCATCTGGGGTGGTCTCAACGTGCGACCGATCCCGCGCGTGACGCTCAAAGCCCAAGTGACGCACGCCTGGGGGCTCGTGGACGAGGGCACGGTCGGGGACAACTATTTCAACACCATCGACCTCCAGGCGGGATGGAGCTTCTGATGGCAACCCGACGCGAGATTCTGAAGTGGTCCGTGAGTGCCGCCGCAACGGCGGGCCTGCCGCTCGGCTCCGCAAGCGCAGAGGTACAGGGCGCGCTGGCGGTCGTGGTCGCCAAGACCAGCCCGATCAAGCAACTGTCCCAGTTCGAGCTAAAAAAGCTGTATCTGGGCTCGATCATCAACGACCCCTCGGGCGAACGCATCGTCGCGTTCAATCAGGCGCCCAATTCGCCGGATCGGGTCGCTTTCGAAGAGCGAGTGCTGGGCCTGAGCCCGGACGAGGTGTCCCGGTACTGGATCGATCGCAAGATCCGCGGCGAAGGCGGCGCGCCCAAGGCAGTGGGGTCGGTCGAGCTGCTCCAGCGCGTCGTGAGCAAGCTGGAACACTCGGTCGCCTATGTCAGAGTGGACCAGGTACGGCCGGAGGTGCGCATTGTCGCCATCGACGGCACGGTCCCGGGGGACGCAGCGTATCGACTGTTCGCCTGACGAACGTAGATGGGTGCCGCGGGCGCTCTGTCGAGTCAGAATGAAGGGACCCCGAGAGGGCGGTCGTCCATCCAAAGTATGCCGGAACCAGCGCTGACCCCCCACGTGCTCGTGATCGACGACTGCGAAATCGCGCGCGCCGAGATGTCGCACCGGCTCGTGAAAGCCGGCTTCAAGGTCTCGCACCTGGCCTCGCCGATCGGCGCCACGCGCGTCATCGTCGACCAAGCCATCGACGTGGTGGTCATCGACGTACAGATGCCGAGCATCCGCGGTGACCGACTGGCGGCGCTGTTCCGGGGCAACCCGCGCTTCGCGGCCCTGGGCGTGATCCTGGTCACGGGCGGCGACGAGGCCGAGCTCGACGAGCTGGGTGCCGTGGCCAAGGCGGACGCGGTGCTCTCCAAGGGCCGGCTCGATCGGCTCGTCGATCTGGTCAAGGACACGTTCCGCCGCCGCCGCGCCGGTCAGCCCAAGCAGCGCAGCGAACGACCCCAGGCCCGCTGATCGCTCACGTAGCTGAGCAGCGCTGCTTGCCCGAGCGAGTACAGCGAGACAGCGAAGAACGAGCTCGAGCGCGCCAGCACGATGGCCGGCGCGGCCATGCGCCCGAGCTCCAGCAGCACCAGCTCTTGCGGCGCGTGGGGCACGGCAGAGCTCGGACGCGCGAGCGCGACCATGCGGCGGCCGCACAGCTCGACGCCCGCGAACGGAGCGGGCTCGATGCCGTTCTCGTACAAGAGCCAGTCCGGCTCGATCGGCTGCGCCGATTCCGCGAGCGGCACGCGCAGGCTGAGCAGGCCGAAGTGCGTGATGTCGCGCTCCAGCGTCATCAGGTCGAGCGCGCTCTCGGCGTCGGCGCTCTGCGCCAGGAACTCCGTCGAGGCGCGGCTCGGTCCGCCCACCCACACGACGCGGTCCTCTCCCACGCTGACGGCGTTGCCCGGCGCGATTGCGATGCGCCGCAAGTGCAGCGACGACATGCCCGTGCGCGCATCGAGATAGAGCGCCAGCAGACCCTGCGCGGTGCCCAGGAGCGTCACGCTGTGCGCCGAGCTGATGTCGTCCGTGAGCGGCAGCGCGTCGGGCTGGCCATCGACCCAGAGCTTGGCGCTCAGCGGAGCGTCGGGGGTCGGCGCGCGCGCGACGTAGGCCGCGAGCGGCGGCAGGCTGGCGAGCTCCTTCGACGCGCCGATCGGGACCGCGACGCGCGTGCCGACCCGGGCGTCTTCGCGCAGCTGCTCGGGAACGGTGCCGGGCCCGGCGCTCGCCAGCGAGCGCCGCAGCAGCCGCCCGCG
>Ga0207675_100003505_pt1 | contig 15313 bp, 15 predicted proteins | sample KBSSwiS42_FD_184305 | JGI IMG/M metagenome (GOLD analysis project Ga0207675, IMG submission 184305) | Switchgrass rhizosphere microbial communities from Kellogg Biological Station, Michigan, USA - KBS Switchgrass S4-2 (SPAdes) (version 2) | ecosystem: Host-associated > Plants > Roots >... | reverse complement strand
GCGCCCTGCTCCCACGGCGGACCGCCCATGCTGATTTCACGCCAGTAGATAGTGTCGCTGGTGCCCCACTGCGATTCCAGGTTCACGATGCCCGCGTGACTGATGAGGCACTTGTAACGCGTGGTGCTGGCCTGCAGCCAGTTCGACAGGTGTCCGCCGTAACTCGCGCCGCCGGCGCATTGCCGGCTGCCATCGATGAAGCGGAACTCCTTGATCGCCGCGTCCGCGGCCTCGTTGATTTCCTCGGCGGGGCCCTTGAGCGGGTCGCCCTGGATGGAACGCGCGAACGCCTCGCCGAAGCCGGTCGAGCCCGAGTAGTTGGTCAACAGCAGCACGTACCCGGGCGCGGCCAGCAGGTGATAGTTCCAGCGCACGAAGAACTGGTCGCGCCACATGCTGGCCGGCCCGCCGTGGATCAACACGAACAGCGGGTATTTCTTCGCCGGATCGAATCCCGGCGGGCGGACCACGAAGCTGTGAATGCGCTTGCCACGGCTGGAAGTGAACCAGAAGCTTTCGAGCGGCGGCAGGTCGAGCGGCGCGCTGCGCGCTGCATTGAAGCGTGTGAGTACCACCGGCTTGGCGGTGAGCGGGTTGATCGTCGCGACTTCGCCCGGTGTGCTGGCGTTCTCCCAGTTGGCGAACAACGCCAGGCCACTGGCCCGCTCCGGGATGACCACGTTGGTGTAGGCGCCGCTTCCCACGCCGAACAACGGCTGCACGGCTCCGCCGGCGATCCGCACCGAGTAGAGTTTTTCGCTGCCGGCATCCTCGGCGGTGAAAAATGCCATGCGCGAATCACCGGTCACCGCAAAGCTGCTGACCGAGCGATCGAGGGCGTCGGTGACGACGTGACGCTGGCTGGTATTGGGCCAGGCGAAGGCCATGAGCCGCGTCGCGTTGTAGGCGTTCGAGCCGCGATCTTCGCGCAGCGCCAGCAGGGTCGCGCCGTCGCGCGTGAATTTCGGCAAGGACCAGTTCGCCGGATCCGAGGTGAGGGCACGAGGCTCGCCGCCGGCCAGGCTCAGCACGAACAGCTGCGAATCGGTGAGCGCATAAGCGGCCTGGTTGCGATTGGTGCTCGCCGTGAACACCAGCGACTTGTCGTCGGGCGCAAACTCCAGGTCCATCTCCTCGCCCGTGTCGGCCAGCCGGCCTGCGAACCCCGGGCTCGCGGCAAGGCGCGTCTTCGCGATGAGGTCGCGCGGTGCGCCCGCCGCCAGGCCGTCCGCATCGAGTGCCTGCACGAAGATCCGCGGCTGCCGTTCGTCGATCCAGTGGTCCCAGTTGCGCACCGGGAATCCTTCGTAGATCCGCGCCAGCGACTTGCGGTTTCGATAGGCGTCGAGGCGCGCCTTGTTGGCGGCCTCGTCGTTCGCTCCCGGGTACATGATGGAGATGAACGCGATCTGCCGGCCGTCGTGCGAGAACAGCGGCTGGCGCGCACCACCCGAAAGACTGGTCAGTCGCTGCGCCTCCCCGGCCGTCGAGAGGTCCAGCGAATAGAGCTGTGGCGCATCGTCGTTGTCGCGCTGTGCGCTGAAGACGATCCGGCGGCTGTCGGGACTCCAGGTGACGCCAGTCTCCGCGCGGCGCGTGGAGGTGAGCCGGCGGCTGGAAGCCCTGGCACTGGTGTCGATGAGCCACAGGTCGCTCAATTGCGCGTTGTCGTCGTAGGAGGGCTCGACCACGGACACCACGATCCAGCGGCCGTCGGGGCTCACGACCGGAGGTCCGACACGCTTCATGAGCCAGATATCTTCGTGCGTCGGAATACGCTTGCCGGCAGCCAACGTATTGCCGGCCAGGAGCAGGCCGGCAGCCGTCAGCAGCGGCAGGAGGACTAGCAGTCGACGCAGGTTGCTCTGGTCATTCATGGCGCACACGGTAACACTACGCGCCGTGAAAAGACTCGTGAAGCCGTCCCCGATCGCGGCCGGCGACTGGCTCGATCGAACCGTGCCGACCGCCGCACAAATGGCGCGCTTCGCCGGTGTGTTCCACGATTTTGCGATCCGGTTCCCGGGCGCAACGCGGAGTTGCCTAGCTATCGGTCCTCGATAGGGCCAGGGTGTTCATTTGCAAAACGAATCCGTGAAACCCCCGGTACCCGTGCGCGGCCTGCGGCCGGGCGCGCTGCTCGTCAGCGGCGTCATCAACGCCGGAGGTGCAATGCTGGTCCTGTTTGCCATGGGCGGCGCCGGCGAGGCGCGGATGGCGGGAACGTGGACGCTGGTGCAATTCCTGTCGGGTGTCTGGGCCGGTGTGTTGGGCGCCAACAGTCCGTTCCTGCACGGACTCCTCGCCGGCGTGGCCGCGCTGATTCTCGGCCTGCTGATCGCGAGCCCGTTGCCGCCTCAATTCGTGGTCGTCGCGTGGTTTCTCGCACCCGCCGCGGCGCTGTTCGCGGCGGCCATCATGCGATTCCTGCGCCACCGGTCTGGCTAACGGGCGGAATCGCTGCGGAGTTCGTTTTCGAATCGTTCCTTCAACGACTGGAAGCGGGCATCGCCCACGAGCACGGAAAAGAACGCGGGGTCGAGGAAGATGGGCACGTATAACTCGCCGCAGCCCTGGAGCGTTTCGAGGATTGTCAGCCCTTCATCAGTCGCGCCACACCATGCCAGGTTGAAGGCCGCGCGCGTGGCGACGTAAGAACCGAACCGGTCGCGTGATATGGGCATGCACTCCATGGCCGCACGCGCGGCAGCGATGGACTGTTCCCGCTGATCCGACATCAGGTAGCCGTCGGCGTTCAGCAGGTGCAGGAACCAATCGTTGTGCACGCTCATCTTCTGGCGCGCGACGAATTCGAGCACCTCCGCACCGTACCGGGCTGCTTCGGGAAAATTGCCACGCGCCAGCGCGAGCCAACCACGGAATTGGGCCAACGGGCGCACGCCGACGCCAAACATCGTGCCGCCGCCTCCAGTCCCCGGAACGGCGCGGATTTCGCTTTCGGGAATCGCATCGATCAGCGCCTGCAATTCTCCGTACGCACGTTGGCTGACCAGAACTGGAAAATACAGGTCGAGCAGGAAAGCTGGCGGCAAGTATCGGCCCGCACTCGCAAGTTCGCGCTGCAACTCATCCATCCGGCCGGAACTGTGAAAAATCACCTGCGCGCGGACCAGCCGCAAGAACGGGCGTTCGGGATAAAGCGCAATTGCACGCTCGGCCAGTCGAATGGCTTCATCAGCGCGAAACCAGCCGAGCTGCAGGCTCGCCGAAGCGAGCAGAAACGGGTTCGCGGGATCCAGGGCCAGGGCGCGCTCCAGGATCGCATGCGCCTCGTCATATCGCCCCAGCCGTTCCAGCAGGACGGAATGCCGGATCAGCATCATGGAGTCCATCAGTCCGACATCCGCAGCCGCCTGGAATTTCTCCAACGCGCGCGGCAGGTCCCGCTCGATCCAGGTGAGGTGAACGCCTTCAGCGGCGAGTACCAGCGGATCACGAGGTGCAAGCCGTTTTGCCGAGGCAAGATCCGCGCGGGTACGGTTGATCGCGGCCTCGCTGTTGTCGTAATTGAACGCGAACCGGATGACGCAGAATTGCGCGCGATGCGCGTAGGCAATCGCAAAATCCGGATCGAGCTCGATGGCGCGGCTGACCAGCACGTCCGGCTCTGCCCAGTGCTCGGGGGGTGACAGCGTCGTGACCATTTGCGACAGCAGGCGCGAACGCAGGTACAGGTCGTAGGCTTCGGGATTGTGAGTGGGCGCGGCAACGTTATCACCCAGGAAGCGCGCAGCCAGCCGGCTGGCGACCTCGCCGGCAACCTCGCACTGCAGGGTCAGCGCGCTGCTGAGCGTGCGAACGTAACTATGCGACCAAAGTTGCCGATCCTGGCACGCGTCGATCAACTGCAGAGTCACACGCACCTGGTCTGCTTCGCGGCGCACCGTGCCTTCGATGACGTGGCTGACACCGAGCTCCGCGGCGATCTGCGGCACGGGCGCGGGGTGTGCGCGGTACCGCATCATCGTCGTCCGGGAAATGACCTGCAGGCCCGGCGCCCGTTGCGCCAGCGTTGCAAGTATCTCGTCGTGCAGGCCATCCGCAAAGAATGCATTGGACGGATCCGGACTCAGGTTTTCGAACGGCAGCACGGCGATGCGCGGCAAGTCCGGCTTCGACACTGGTGCCGATCCTGGCGCAGGCGAAGCGGGCGCCATCAATGCCACCGGTGCGACGAATCTGAAGCCGCGCCCGGGCACGGTCATGATGAAGCGGTCTTCCCCGGCTCGTTCTCCAAGCGCGCGGCGCAGCAGGAAAATACCCTGGCTGAGATTGCCCTCTTCGACGATCACGTTTGGCCAGGCGGCCTTCATGAGCGCCGACTTTTCCACCAGCTGACCGTAGTGCTCCACCAGGTATTGCAGGATGTCGAATACGTTGGCTGGAAGAGTGGCGAGCTCGCCCTGCGGCGAGCGAAGCTGCCGGCGTCCGGTGTCGAGGTGAAATCCTCCGAACTCGTAGATTGGCGGCGCCCGCCGCGGGCCGTTCATTCTTTGCTCCCGAATGATCAGCCCTGACGCCGGTCCTCGGAAGCTCCGCCGAAGGTTTCCTGGTAGTCCTGGCGCGCGGCCTCGATCACCGCCTTGGCGTGTTCGTAGCCGTACTTGCCCGACACGGTCAGGTTGTTAGGCTCGCCGGGAATCAGCTTGTAGGTGCTGAAGTAATGCTCGAGACGCTCGACCAGCACGGGAGCGAGCTGCGAGATGTCCTTGACATGATCCCAGATGAAGTCGCCTTCGAGCACCGCGATGATCTTGTCGTCCGCCTCGCCGCGGTCGATCAGCTTGATGCCGCCGATGACGCGCGCGCGCAGCAGCACCTCGGATCGTTCGATGGGACGTTCGCTGACCACGCAGATGTCGAGCGGATCGCCATCGCCCTTCTCGCAGCCCGGCGCCAGCCTGGCGACGCGGGTGCTGCAATAGGTGCGCGGTATGAAGCCGTACAGCGCCGGTGGATGGGACGACGAACGTTGTGGCCGATCGACCATCAGGTAACCCGACACCTTGTCGATCTCGTACTTGATCATGTCGAAGGGCGTGATCTCGATGTACGCGATGACGACGCGGGGCGCGTTCGGCCCGATGTCCAGGCCATGCCAGGGATGCGGCCGCCAGCGCGAAAAGTCGTGGTCTTTCATGGGTGGGTAGTCTAGGGGAGTGGCACTCACCATGGCGAGTCCGGCTCCCGACGACTATCCTCACACCATGTCATACAGACACGCCGCCATCGCCGGTTGGGGCAAGTGCATGCCCCCGGCCGTGCTCAGCAACGCGGACCTGGCAACCTTTCTCGATACCAGCGACGAGTGGATCCTGTCGCGCACCGGCATCCGCGAGCGGCGGGTTTCCCACGTGCCGCTGGGCGAACTCGGTTACGTGGCCGCGGCGCGAGCGCTCGCCTGCGCCGGCATCGACGGCAAACAGATCGAGCTCATCGTGTTCGGTACCACCAGCTACGACGATCAGGTGCCCAATGTCGCCTCCGGCGTGCAGCGCCGTATCGGCGCCGACGGCTGCGCGGCCATGGACGTGAACACCGCCTGCACCAGTTTTCTCTACTCGTTGTCGACCGCTACCGCCATGATCCGCACCGGCGTCGTCAGCAATGCGCTGGTCGTCGGCGCCGAGATCATCTCGCCTTTCATGGACTGGTCGGACCGCAACGTCGCGGTGTTGTTCGGCGACGGTGCGGCGGCCGTGGTGTTGCAGGCCACGGACCGCGAGGAAGGTCTGCTCGCCGAACGTCTCGGCTGCTACGGCGAGTCGCGCGAGATCCTGCGCGTGCACGGCATGGGCGCCGGTTACGCGCATCAGAATCGCATCCTCGGCAAGACCGAGTGGCAGTTCGAAGGCCAGGAGATCTTCAAGAAAGCCGTGCACGGCATGAGCCTGGCCTGCGACGAAGCGCTGAAGAAGCTGGGCAAGAGCTCCGCCGACGTGGACCTGGTGATTCCACATCAGGCCAACCTGCGCATCATCGAATCCGTCGCCAAGAAGACCGGCGTACCCATGGAGCGCGTGTTCACCAACGTCGACCGCTACGGCAACATGTCCGCGGCGACCGTGCCGGTGGCGCTGTGCGAAGCGCTGGAAGAAGGCCGCGTGAAACCCGGCTCGCTGCTGCTCATGCCCTCGTTCGGCGGCGGCCTCACGTTCACCGGCCACGTGGTGCGCTGGGGGCAACGCGTGACGCCGTTGGGGACTTCCCCGGTCGAGCTGCCGCCCAACACCGAAAGCGCCCTCGAGCGCGTCAATCGCTATCGCAATATCCGGAATCTCCGCGTCACTAATGCCGTCTGATCGCGGGACACGAGAGCACCCGTGGATGAATCAGGGAGCCGCGCTCGCTGAAGTCGGGTCGACGTCGATGACCACCTTGCCGCGCGCGTGGCCGGCTTCCACGTACGCCACGGCCTCCGGCACCTTCGCGAGCGGAAAACGCTGATCGATGACCGACTTCATCCGGCCCGATTCCATCAGTCCGGCTAGATAGTGAAGGTCTTGCGGGTTGAGCCCGGCCACGAAGAATTTGAATTCGCGCTCGGTGAACGCCCTGTAGGCGAAGATCTTGATCGGCACGTTGAGCGGGCCGAGCCACGGATCCCGACCCGGGCCGCCGACGATGACGGCAATGCCGCCGGGGGCGAGCACCTTCTCGAGGTCCCGCAGATTGCGGTTGCCGACGGTGTCGACGATCAGGTCGTAACGCGCATCACCCGCGGTGAAGTCGACGCTGGTGTAGTCCAGCACGCGGTCGGCGCCGAGCGAAGCTACCAGGCTGACATTGCGCGTGCTGCAGACGCCGGTGACCTCGGCTCCCATGGCCTTGGCGATCTGCACGGCGTACGTGCCGACGCCGCCGGATGCGCCGTTGACCAGCACTTTTTCCCCGGCCTTGAGATGCCCTTGGTCACGCAGGGCCTGCAATGCGGTGCTGGCCGCGATGGGAATGGCCGCGGCCTGCGCGTGGCTGACTCCCGCGGGCTTCAGCGCGATCGCGTCGCCCTGGCGCACGCTGGTGTACTCCGCGAAGGCGCCCTGGGTTCCGCCGAACACCTGGTCGCCGGGCTTGAATGACTTCACGGACTTGCCGACGGCCTCGACGGTGCCGGAAAAGTCCATGCCGATGCGCGGATCGTCAGGCGCGCCGATGCCGGATTTCGTGCGCAGGAGATAGGGTTCGCCACGCATGAAGTGCCAGTCGAGCGGGTTGACCGCCGCGGCATGCACCTTGATCAGCAACATGTCGTCTTCGGGTTGCGGCTTGCTCGCAGATTCGAGCTGCAGCACCGACGGCGGACCGTAACATCGATAGTGGATGGCCTGCATGGTGCCGGGTCCATCCGCTCTCGTCGCCGCAGGGCACGGCGAGGTGTGGCTGATGGTCAGGACGAAACCGCCGATCGCCAGCACCAGGAACAACAGGAACCAGCGGCTCCAGCGAGTGGGCTTCCAGATCTTCAGTTTCTTTGCGGGCGCCATCGATCAGACTCCCCATGAACAAAGCCCGCGAGACTTTCGTGTCGCGGGCTTCGTTGGACCTGTGCTTCGACAGTCTGGCCTAGGCTTTCTTCTTCGCCTTCGCAGCTCTTGCTTTCTTCTTCGCCGGATCCTTAGCGCGGGTCTTGCCGAACGACCCCGCGTAGAGTTTTCCGCGGCGCGTCCGCCGGTCACCCTTACCCATTCGCTTCTTCCTTGTTCTGCGAGATCCACAGCAACGCGGCTTCAATGTCCGAGAGCTGCGCGGCGGTCATGCCAGGAATGCGGCCACCGCCGGCTTCCTGCTTGACTCGCGCAAGCTCGGTGGACGACACCGTGCTTACCCAGGTGAGCCCGCGGCGCACCTTGCTGGTGAATTTCTGGGACTTCTCTTCGGTCATGGAGACTCCTGAATCAGCCGAATCCTCATTGCGGGCCGAAACATAACGCCTCTAACGATATCGCGCCAGAACTTTCGCGAGAGCCGCCGACCCCGGCGACAACCGACCATGGGCAATCTGATTGAGCGGAATAGCCGGTGTCTCATTGACATCGTGGAACTCCTTGCCATTCGTGTCCACGTACAGCAGACCCGTCAGGAATTCACCTTTTTTCAAACGCTCCTGGATCGCCATGCTGGCGGCGGCGCGATCGGTGGGATCGTAGCTCGCATCGAGCTTGCGCAGCAGGATCCGGCTGCCGTCGTGCAGCACCACGGGCAGGACATCACCCGCCGCGTACTCGGCGGAGATCTCCTTCTGGAACGGCACGAAGTCCGCGTTCACCGCCGCGTCGTAATGCTCGCGCGTGTACTCATAACTCTTGGTCGACCCCTCGTGGTCATTGAACGTAACGCAGGGCGACAGGACGTCTATCAACGCAAACCCCTTGTGCCGCATCGCAGCCTGGATCAACGGCACCAATTGTTGTTTGTCGCCGGAGAAGCTGCGCGCCACGAACGTGGCGCCCAGGGTCATGGCGAGCAGCACGGGATCGATTGGCGGTTGCTGGTTGACCTCACCCTTCTTCGCCTTCGTGCCGACGTCCGCGGAGGCGGAGAACTGGCCCTTGGTCAGGCCGTACACACCGTTGTTCTCGATGATGTAGGCCATGTTCAGGTTGCGGCGGATGGCGTGGCAGAACTGGCCGAGGCCGATCGACAGCGTGTCGCCGTCGCCCGAGACGCCCACGTAGATGAGATCGCGGTTGGCGGCGTTGGCGCCCATGGCGATCGACGGCATGCGGCCGTGCACGGAGTTGAAGCCGTGACCTCCGGAGACGAAATACGCCGTGGTCTTCGACGAGCAGCCGATACCGGACAGCTTCACCATGTTCTGCGGTTCGATGTCGAGACCCCAGCTGGCTTCGATGATGGCCGCCGTGATCGAGTCATGGCCGCAGCCGGCGCACAACGTCGACAGGCCGCCCTCGTAGTCGCGACGCGTGAGTCCCAGAGCGTTCTTCGGCAGCGACGGGTGGCGGACCTTGGGTTTGGGCAGGAACGTCATGCGGCACCTCCCGAGGTCTTGGCCGTCGCCGGCACCACTTCGGGCTTGCGGGTCTTGGGTTCGACCTCGGCGAGCAGGCCCTTGACGATGAATTCCGAGGAAATCGGCAGGCCGCTGTAGTGCAGCAGCGAGCGCAGCTTCGATTTCTCGACGCGCGTCTCGAGCGTCAGCAGCGAGCGCATCTGGCCATCGCGGTTCTGCTCGACCACGAACACCAGCTTGTGGGCTTCGAGGAACTTCTCGACGTCCTCGCCGAACGGGAACGAACGCAGGCGCATGTAGTTAGTCGTCAGGCCGTGGCTGCCGAGCAGGTCGCGCGCCTCGCGCACCGCACCATCGGAGCTGCCGTAGGCGACGATGGCGATGTCGACCTTCGGATCGTGTTCGATGGCCGCCTTCGGTACCAGCCGCCTGGCGGTGTGGAACTTGCGCGTCAGCCGGTCGAGCACGATCTGGTACTCGGCCGAATCCTCGGTGTACGCGCCATACTGCGTGTGACCCGAGCCGCGCGTGAAGTACGCGCCCTTCGGATGCACTCCAGGCAGCGTGCGATACGGAATGCCGTCGCCATCCACGTCCAGGTAGCGGTGGAACTTCTCGAGTTTCCTGATTTCCTCGAGCCCCAGCACCTTGCCGCGGTCGGGCACGTAGCTGTCGTCCCATTTCAGGTCGGGACACATCCAGTCGTTCATGCCGATGTCGAGATCGCTCAGCACCATGACCGGCGTCTGCAGGCGCTCGGCGAGGTCGAAGGCATCGCGCGCGAAGTAGAAACACTCCTCCGGATCCTTCGGGTACAGGCACACGTGTTTGGTGTCGCCGTGCGAGGCGTAGGCGGCTTCCAGGATGTCGCATTGCTGGGTGCGCGTCGGCATGCCGGTCGACGGACCGACGCGCTGGATGTCGAACAACACCGCGGGCACCTCGGCGTAGTACGCGAGGCCCAGGAATTCGTTCATCAATGAAACGCCGGGTCCCGAAGTCGCCGTGAAAGCACGCGCGCCATTCCACGAGGCGCCGAGCACCATGCCGATGGCGGCGAGTTCGTCCTCGGCCTGGATGAAGGCGAAATTCTTCCGGCCGCTCTCCGGGTCCACGCGCATCTTGTCGGCGAACATCTTGAAGGCGTCCATCAACGACGTGGACGGCGTGATCGGATACCACGCGCCGACGGTGGCGCCGGCAAACACACAGCCGAGACCGGCCGAGGTGTTGCCATCGATCATGATGTGGCCGCGGGTCTTCGAGCCGCCTTCGAGCAGCTGCGGCGCGACCTTGAGCGGCAGCGGGCACGCGAAATTTTCCTTCGTGTATTTGTAGCCGAGCTCGATGGCCTTCATGTTCGAATCCACGAGCGCGGGCTTTTTCGCGTAGGTATCGGCGAGCAACTCGCGGATCTTCGCGACATCGAGATCGAGCAGCGCAGCCAGCACGCCCGCATAACAGATGTTCTTCATGAGGATACGCGTGCGCACCCCGTTGAAGTTTTCGTTGCACAGCTTCGCCAGCGGGACGCCGAGCACCGTGATGTCATCGCGCGCCAGCAGTGCGGGCCGCGGCCACGTCGAGTCGTAGATGAGATAGCCGCCCGAGGTCACCTCGCGCACGTCGCGCGCGTAGGTCTCGGCATTCATCGCGACCATGATGTCGATCTTTCCCGAGCGCGCGACGTAGGAATCCTTCGTCACGCGGATCTCGTACCAGGTCGGCAGGCCCTGGATGTTGGACGGGAAGTAGTTCTTGCCCATGACGGGCACGCCGCTGCGGAAAATGGACTTCATCAGCAACGAGTTGGCACTGGCCGAACCGGTGCCATTCACCGTCGCGATCTTGATCGCGAAGTTGTTGACTCTTTCTGGCATGTCAGGCGCTCTTGGGAATCTTGGCTGCGTCAGCCGCCGCTTCGTCCTTGGCATGCGGCCACCGGATCGTCGACTTCTGCATGTCCCAGGCCGCCGTCGGACAGCGCTCGGCACACAGGCCGCAATGCACGCACAGGTCCTCGTCTTTGACCATCACCCGTGCCGTGTGTTTCAGCGGCGTGGATACGTACAAGGCCTGAGTGACATTCTTCGCCGGCGCCTTGAGCCGGGAACGCAGTTCGGCCTCTTCACCGTTGTGCGTGATGGTGAGGCAGTCCACCGGACAGATGTCGATGCAGGCGTCGCACTCGATGCACAGCTTGGTCTCGAACACGGTCTGCACGTCGCAGTTGAGGCAACGCTGCACTTCTTTCTCGATCTGCTCTGCGGTGAAGCCGAGCTCGACCTCGATGTTCAGCTTCTTGAAGCGTTCCTTGAGCGAGACATGCGGCATCAGGCGCCGCTCCGCCGGGTTGTAGTCGTTGGCATAGGCCCACTCGTGCATGCCCATCTTGGTGGACTGCAGGTTGACGCCCGGCGGCAGCCGCTCGGCCGTGCTCTTGCCCTGGCAGAAATTGTGGATGGATATCGCCGCCTGGTGGCCGTGCTCCACGGCCCAGATGATGTTCTTGGGGCCGAAGGCCGCGTCGCCGCCGAAGAACACGCCGGCGCGCGAGGACTCGAAGGTCTTCGTGTCCACTTTCGGCACGTCCCACTTGTCGAACTCGATGCCGAGGTCGCGCTCGATCCACGGGAAGGCGTTCTCCTGGCCGATCGCCAGGATCACGTCGTCGGCTTCGAGGAATTCCTCACCGGTGATGCGTTCGGCCGTGATGCGGCCCTGCGCGTCGGTGTCGTACTCCATGACGTCGAAGGTCATGCCCTTCAGCTTGCCGTTCTCGACCACGAAGGCCTTGGGCGACCGGTTGATGACGATCTTGACGTGCTCTTCCTCGGCGTCCTCGAGCTCCCACGCCGAGGCCTTGAAGAACTGGCGCGGCTTGCGCGCCATGACCTTCACTTCGTCGGCGCCGAGACGCAGGCTCGTGCGGCAGCAGTCCATGGCCGTGTTGCCGACACCGATGATCAGCACTTTCTTGCCGATGGCCTTGATGTGATCGAAGGCCACGGATTCCAGCCAGGTGATACCGATGTGGATGTTCGCCCCGCCCTCGGCGCGGCCCGGCAACTTGAGCTCCTTGCCCTTGGGGGCGCCGGCGCCCACGAACAACGCGTCGAAGCCGCCCTTGTCTAACAACTCGCGCATCGACCGGATGGGGTGATTGAGCTTCAGGTCCACACCCATGTCGACGATCTGGGCGATCTCCTCGTTCAGCACTTCGGCGGGCAGGCGGAACGACGGGATGTTGGTGCGCATCAGGCCGCCGGGTACGCCGAACTGCTCGAAGATCGTGACCGAGTAACCGAGCGGCATGAGGTCGTTGGCCACGGTCAGCGAGGCACAGCCCGCGCCGATCAGCGCCACCTTCTTGCCGTTCTTGAGCTTGGGGATTTTGGGCAGTCGGCCCTGGATGTCCTCTTCGCGGTGGTCTGCGGCCACGCGTTTCAGGCGGCAGATGGCCACCGGCTTTTCCTCGACGCGGCCGCGGCGGCACGCCGGCTCACAGGGCCGGTCGCAGACGCGGCCCAGGATCCCCGGAAAGACGTTCGAATGCCGGTTCACCATGTAGGCGTCGGTGAAACGGCCTTGAGCGATCAGTCGGATGTATTCGGGGACGTCGGTGTGTGCCGGACAGGCCCATTGGCAATCCACTACCTTGTGGAAATAGTCCGGTTGTGAAGTGTCGGTCGGTTGCATATCCCCCCGAGTCATGACGCCGGATTTCCCCCGCCAGCGCGCCGGTGAGTATAGGCTTCGGGCCGTCGTCATGCAGAACCCTACTGAAATCAAGCTTCGAACGCGCTCACGCGTGCTGGAAGTGGCCTTCGAGGACGGCGTCCGCTACCTGTTGCCTTTTGAATACCTGCGTGTGCACTCGCCCTCCGCTGAAGTCCGGGGACACGGTCCGGGCCAGGAAGTGCTGGTAACGGGTAAACAGAATGTCGGTATCAAGGCCGTCGAGCCGGTGGGTCAATATGCCGTCAAGCTGGTGTTCGATGACGGCCACGATACGGGTCTGTATTCGTGGAAATACCTGCGCGAACTGGGCGAGCAGCAGGCCGAAAACTGGCGCAAGTACCAGGCACGGGTTCAAGCCGCTCAATAGGAGATCAAATGGCTGACAACCAGACGCCAGCGCCTGCGCCGGCAGGCAACCAAAGCGTCCAATTGGGGATAGGCACCCTGATCATCATCGCGATCATTGTCTCCTTGTGTTCGGGCAGCAGCGAAGTGCAAAAACTTCGCGGAGATACCAACGAGCTCAAGCAGCAGGTGCGCGAGATCAACCGGAAGCTGGACGCGATTCTGGCCAGGGACGCGCCCGCCGCGAACGTCGAAGCACCCGCCGCGCCCGCCGATGGCGCCGCGGGCCCCGGGGAGGCAGTACCGGAGAAGTAAAAAAGGCCGGGTCCGTCTGGACCCGGCCTTTGAAGACCCCCGCTCGAATAGTTGGGCTTTGTAGCGAATGCAGGCCTGAAAATCCAGCGCTTTCTCGGGACTGTGCGCGACCCGTCTATACTGGCCGCCCTGTGACCGTAAAAAACAAATCCGAGACCGACTTCGGTTACGAGCGAGTGCCGTGGGACGAGAAGCAGCGCCGCGTCCGGGGCGTATTCGATTCCGTCGCCCGCAATTACGACCTCATGAACGATCTCATGTCCGGCGGCGCGCACCGGTTGTGGAAGGAGTTCACGCTCTCGCTCACCGGGCTGCACTCGGGACAACGCGCGCTCGACGTCGCGGGCGGCACCGGCGACCTGACTACCGGTCTCGCGAAGCAGGTGGGCGGCTCCGGGCTGGTGATCCTCTCGGACATCAACGCTGCAATGCTCGGCGAAGGGCGCGATCGCCTGCTGGATGCCGGTGTCGTCGGCAACGTTTCCTGCGTGCTCGCGAATGCCGAGAAGCTGCCGTTCGCCGACGCGCAATTCGACTGCGTGACCATCGGTTTCGGGCTGCGCAATGTCACCGACAAACCGGCGGCACTCGCGCAGATGCGGCGCGTGCTCAAGCCTGGCGGCCAGCTGCTGGTGCTCGAGTTCTCGCACCCGGTGGTGCCGTTTCTCAAGCCGCTCTACGACCTGTATTCCTTCCGCGTCCTCCCGCTGATCGGCAAGTTCGTCGCGCAGGACGAGGACAGTTATCGCTATCTGGCGGAATCCATCCGTATGCATCCGGACCAGGAGACGCTGGTGGGCATGATGCGCGACGCGGGCCTCGAGGACTGCCGCTATCACAACCTGAGCGGTGGCATCGTCGCGGTACACCGTGGCTACCGGTACTGAGGAGGCGACATGATCGGAATATTCCCGGCCGCCACTTTGGGCTATGTGGCCCTCGGCGTATTCGTGCCGCTGTTCGTCATCGGCCTCATCATGCTGAAGTCGATCTCACGCGCCTTCGCCGTCTCGATCGTCTTTGCCGTGGGCGCGACCATCGGTTTCCTGCTCGCGACGCTGGCCGCGAACGCAGCCGTGGGACACGCGGTGAGCAGCGAGACGCGGCAGGCCATGATGGTTGCCTTCGCTTCCGCCGGCGCCGCTGCGGGCGGTGCGATCGCCGTCTGGATCCTGCTCAAGAACCGCGGCAACCTGTCGACTTGATGCTGACCCAGGCCATCGAGAACCTCCTGAATCGCAACCTGCCGCGCAGTCCGCGCGCGCAGCAGCTGTGCGACGCGCTGAAGGGACGCAGCGTCGCCGTGGAAGCACGCGGACCCGGCTGGATGTTGTTCATCGAATCCCTCGGCAGCTCGCTGAGGCTCACGAAGAACACCCACCCGCACGAACCCGATGCGGCGATCTCGGGCAGCCTGCTGAGTCTCGCGGCGCTCGCGGGCCGCGAGCCCGAAACCGTCATCCAGCGCGGCGATGTGACCATCCGCGGCGACGCCGAAGTCGCGCAGAAATTCCGCGAGTTATTCACGCTGTTGCGGCCGGACATCGAGGAAGAGCTCGCGCGGCTGGTGGGCGACACGCCCGCGCACCAGGCCATGCGGCTGGTACGCATGGCCGGCAGCTTCGGACGGCGTGCCGTGGAAACCGGCGTGCGCAATACCGCCGAGTTCCTCGCGCACGAACGCGGCGACCTGGTGCCGCGCGCCGAGGCCGAGGATTTCTACCGCGGGGTGGAACGCCTGCGCGAGGACCTCGACCGGCTCGACGCGCGCGCCCGTCTGCTCAGCGAGGCCGCGGAAGATCCACGATGAAACTGCGCGTCATCGCCCGGCTGATCGAGATCCAACGAGTCCTGGTTCGTCACGGGCTCGACGAATTCGTGCGCGCGACCCATCTGTATCGCCCGCTGCGTTTCCTGTTC